>ENA-UOOK01000055-UOOK01000055.1-fermentation-metagenome-genome-assembly--contig:-NODE-55-length-117606-cov-4.685643_pt1 | contig 117606 bp, 122 predicted proteins | sample MGYA00245777_ERZ724023 | MGnify/ENA primary metagenome ERZ724023 (study PRJEB28704, sample SAMN03018312) | fermentation metagenome | biome: anthropogenic terrestrial biome; feature: soil... | reverse complement strand
GCAATCCAGGCCATGCCCCCCTGAATTAGCGGATAATTAATTTCCAATAAATCGCATAAGCTTGTATGTATCAGCATCTAATCTCTCCCCCAACGCAGGATTGCCCCCCCATAAGTAAGACCAGCCCCAAACCCAACCATAAGTACATTGGCACCCTGTTGCAACGGTTGTTTTTCATTTACCTGGCCCAGGGCTACCGGTATGGAGGCAGCCGACATATTTCCATAATGATCCAGATTTACCACTACTTTTTCCATTGGTATCTTCATTCGCCTTACTGCGGCCCGGATAATGCGTATATTAGCCTGATGGGGTACAAATAAATCTATATCCTCAAAACTCAAACCTGCTTTGCCTAATAATTCCTCGCTGGCTTCGGCCATAATTTTGGCGGCAAACTTAAATATCTCGTTGCCATTCATTTTCAGGTAATGCAAGCGTTGTTCAATCGTTGCATCGGAGGCTGGCAGGGCTGAACCTCCAGCTGGCTGATAGAGAAGACCTGCTCCATTACCGTCAGCAGCAATGAGGGTACTGAGGAGTCCGTATTCTCCTGCAGATTTTCCCAGAACCATAGCCCCCGCACCGTCGCCGAATAGAATGCTGGTATTGCGGTCAGAATAGTCAAGTACCTTGGAAACAATTTCGGAGCCAATAATCAAGACACGCTGGTATTCAGGGGATAGCAAAAATTTTTCGGCTACTGTAAGAGCATATACAAAGCCTGTACAACCGGCTCCCAAATCAAATGCCGCCGCGTTTTTAGCTCCCAGCCCAGCTTGCACTATGCAAGCAGTAGCAGGAAATTGCATATCCCCAGTGACTGTAGCCACAATGATAAGGTCAAGTTCCAAAGGGTCAACATTGGCATCCTGTAAAGCTCTTCGAGCCGCCTCAATGGCCAAATCCGAACATTTACCCTCCGGTCCTATAATTCTACGTTCTTTTATACCGGTTCGTTCGATTATCCATGCATCACTGGTGTCCATCATTTTTTCCAAATCATGATTACTGAGAATTGTGTCCGGCACACAATAACCAATGCCAAGAGCTTTAGCTTTCATTGTCAACAATACCTTTCCAGTATTTTCTTATGATCAGTATAACAATTTACAAAACCTATCGGTAGAATACTTGGGATAAGTTTATACAGTGATACGCTATCTTGTCAATAAAGTATACATATTTTCTTATGATTTTGATACTTTTATGGTATAATGCATACGTTATAATGGTTTTGATTTGTATTAAACAATGGATGATAGCGCCAGGTAGCATAGTACCTATGCTTAACAGTCAATGATAGCATGTACATTTATGTTAATTGTCATGCGTGTTGAGGAAATATCTGCCATAATTATTCTAAAGACTAGATAAGGAGATGGGCATGGATACCAAATATTTAAAGGAACTTCATATTGGGGATTTAATTGCCCCAATTCCTATTATTCAAGGAGGAATGGGAGTAGGAATCTCGATGTCTGGATTGGCCTCGGCAGTAGCTCAAGAAGGTGGTATTGGAGTAATTGCCGCAGCAGGCATAGGCATGCTGGAGCCTGATGGCTTCTCCAACTATGTTGAAGCCAGTAAAAGGCGTTTAAGAATGGAGATTCGTAAAGCTCGCGCCGCCACGGATGGAATTCTGGGTGTAAATATCATGGTGGCACTTTCTAATTTTGCCGATATGGTCACGACTGCTATTGACGAAGGTATCGATATTATCTTCTCCGGTGCAGGACTTCCGCTGAGCCTTCCCCAATATCTGCCGGAAAAGCACAAGACGAAACTGGTGCCGATTGTATCGTCAGGAAGGGCAGCAGGGTTAATTGCAAAACGTTGGTTGGATAGATATGATTACCTACCCGACGCTTTTGTTGTTGAAGGTCCCAAGGCTGGTGGTCATCTCGGTTTCAAACCAGGACAACTCAGCGATCCTAAAGTGGCCCTGGAAAATTTGATTCCGGAGGTTATACACTCAATTAGGCCCCTTGCCGAAAAGAACCAGCAAGATATTCCGGTTATTGCAGCCGGCGGGGTATTTACCGGTCAGGATATTTATAAATATATCCAGTTGGGGGCGGCAGGTGTGCAGATGGCTACTCGATTTGTAACCACGCACGAATGTGATGCTGATATTAAGTTCAAACAGGCATTTATTGACGCTCGTCAGGAAGATCTAGTTATTATAAAAAGCCCGGTGGGGATGCCGGGAAGAGCACTCCGCAACGAATTTATTGATGATGTTGACGCCGGCAAGAGAAAGCCCTTCAAGTGTCCCTATCATTGTATAATAACCTGCGATTATCAAAATAGCCCCTACTGCATAGCAGTGGCTCTGATGAACGCTCAAAAGGGTAACAGCAAACACGGTTTGGAGTTTGCCGGCGAGAACGTTTTCCAATGCCAGGAAATCGTATCGGTTAAAGAATTAATGAATACTCTGGTGAAGGAGTATGAAGAGGCCGCCCAAAATGGGGATCATCGCAACAATATGCAGTAATTAGTTTTTGTATTTATAAGCCCCCCTCCTTTAATGGCAAAGGAGGGGGGCTTTTTACCTTAACAGATGGTCAGATCGTCTATACCCTGCCAATCGGCCAACCTCTTTTTCATAAAATCAGTCTGCTCTTCGGGCATATCATTTATCAATAACACATATTTCCCTTCCTCAAGCCACTGTTCAATTAATCTGGTCCCTTCCGATTGCAAACCCATATCATTACATACTTCACCCAGGCTGCCATCACAATTTTCACTGGCATCAGTTATAAAACCATAAACAGGGCCAATGCTGGCAACCATACCCAGCGGGGCTAATTGAACTACTCCTGCATCCAAATCTCCCCTATCAACATTTTGTCCATTGGTATCGATGATAATATTATCTAACCAATGCACTTCATTTTCGTTGCCTGAAAATAAAAGGGAAGCATGTTCCTCAAAACCACGGTTTCTTAAATCCGTAAGCACAGATTTCGCCATACGGAGATGGTCATAAGTACCTATCAAGTTAATGGCCAACTTATTCACCCCTCATAAATCAAAACTCATCTTCATTATAGGTTTATGTTGGTCAATAAATGATTTTCTATGCACCATTATTTAACCACCCCGGAATGAATGGAGAGGAATGCGGCCTTAACAATCTTCAACAACTATAGAATCAGCAATCCTCCGGTCCAGGGCGAGGGTGGTATTGCCAACTTTGATAATCAGGGGCCCCTTAAATGGATGCCTTGATAGCATTTCTATTTCCGCCCCGGGCATAATTCCCATTTCGTATAGACGCCTGGCCATGGGATTGTCATTTAATATCTCCAAAACATGCACTTTATGGCCGGGTTTCATTGTGGTCATCAACATAACGTCTGCCTCCTTAGCCTGGTAAGATGATATTTAATAAGATGCCCACTGAAAAGGAAGTTGCTAAACCCAGCACAATTATTTTAGCCAGGCTCTTGAAGCCCACTTCTCGAACTGTCATCACCATCATAGGTAAACAAGGTAAAGACAGCGTAATCATACTAATCGCAATAGTAGCTTCTCTGGGGTTTAACGGCAGATTCATCAACACAATTGGGGCCAGGTAGCGTTGAAAAACCGTAATCAAAACCGCGACAAAAGCCTCGGCCGGTATGCCAAACACAAGTCTGGTAAACCCCTCCAGGCCCCGAAATAATTCAAGTACCCCGGACTCCATCAGTGTTCTTATACCGATGCTCATTAGCAGCAACAGTGGTAATACTTCAGTAAAAAAACCGGAAAATCTTATCTTAATCTTATTCCATATATTAGTCCCCAAAGGAATTCTCAACGGAGGAAGTTCATATATAAATTCACTTTCCCCCGGCATAATTCTACTGAGGGTGTATGCGAGTACTAACAATACCGTCAGCATAGTAATTACTATTACGGCCAGGGAGGCCTGAAAGGCCGAGATAACCGAAGCCAAAATCCCCAGTGTCGCCGAACAGGGGATTACAATACTGAGCAAGGTTATAATAATAAATCGCTGGGCTTCAGTAGGCAGTATTCTAGTAGCTACTATGGCCGGGGTTCTACACCCGAACCCCAATGACAAAGGTATAATCGCCTGACCGGATACCCCAAAGATACTTCCCGCCCTCTCCAGAGCCACTGAATATCTGGGCAGCAAGCCGGTGTCTTCCAGAAGAGCCATCAGTAATCCTACCATAAGCATCGCCGGCATAATAATTGTAAAAGGTATTATTAAGCCTTCCGGAACCGCCTTAGCGAGCACTGTACTCACAATACCGGATGGCAAAACAGCCATAATAAATTCTTCAATTATTCTATTGATAGGCTCCAATATACTATTTATGGGACCTTCACTTATCTTGATGAAATTCAGCAAGAGCTTAAAGCCCAGATAAGCTATGAAAAGCAGTATTATGGTGCCCAAAATGGGTCGATCCACCACACCTTGAATCTTTTCGAGCCAGGCCTTTTGACGGGCACCCATTTGACCACTGACCATGCGCGCCACCTGCCGGGCCTTCTCTGCCCTGCGCAAGTCTTCCGGACTTACGCAGTCACCAATGGCCAGGCCACAATTATGACAATTACCTGAACATTTGCATTCCTGGCCCAAAATTATAATCTGCGCTTTTTCTTCGGTCCTGTCACCATACCCATCCGGCCGGCCATAGTGTACTGATCTGCGACCTTTATTATCAACTTGCTTCTCCAGATATTGCATTAACTCTGCCAGCCCTTCTCCAGTGGCAGCAGAGAAAGCTAAAACCGGTGAACTAAGATTCGCCGCAAGTTGTTTGCAATCAATCTTGATTCCCATGGACCGAGCTCGATCTATTTGGTTTAGCAGTATTAACATCGGTTGGCCCATTTCTGACAATTCATAACTGAGAATGAGATTTCTTTCCAGGTTAGTAGCGTCTACAATGTTGAGAATAAGATCAATTTCTTTTTCATTAAACAAACCCTGAGCCAGATTAGCTTCCTCACCATTTGAATTAAGTGAATATATTCCCGGGGTGTCATAGATATTAATTACCTGCCCCCCTATTTTCAGGGTTGAGCTGGTTATTTCCACGGAAGTTCCCGAATAATTGGATACAAACCAATTGCTGCCCGTTATCCGATTCAATACAGCACTTTTACCAACATTCGGATTACCTATTACCGCAATATTCAATAGAATCACCTGCTTCGTCAGATATTGATAATCATTATCAATCTATTATTTAAAAAATTACTTATGGTGTCTGCATTCGGAACAATAGGCATATACTTTTAATTGATGATTCACAATCTCAAATCCATCTCTCTCAAGGTGTTCTTCCAGACTATCAAGCAGGCCTTCCTCTACTTCAAATATTTTACCGCAGCCAACACATAATACATGATGGTGTTGGTGTTCAGATAAATCCGCCAGCTCGTAACGATACTTTCCCTCGTCAAAAATGGTTTTATATAAAATTTCTATTGCCGCCAAACGTTCCAACGTCCGGTAGACAGTTGCAATCCCGATATTCGGCACCTTTTGTCGCGCTCCATATAAAACTTCTTCAGCGGTAAGATGTCCCCCCCGGTTTTCCCGCATGACTTCCAAAACCGCTCTTCTCTGCTGGGTCAGCTTATAATCGGCTTTTTCAAGTCTATCTTTAATTACTTGATCAAACATCAGCCATCACCCCAATAATGATAATCATTATCATATATATATTATATGGTTAGCAGCACGGTTTGGCAACTGTAATAAAAAAGGTGCCCACGATAAGATCAAATCAACATTTGACCACATCACAGACGCCTTCACCCTAATAAAATATTGCTAAGTATCTTATATAAGATAGCTGGATGTTAGGACCTAAAATACCACCCGCCGCTGCCAGTCCTTATTTTTGTCGTAAGTCCTTAATATCAGCATTGTTCTTCACGTCTTCCAAGTAAGTTTCAAACGCCTTGTTCTTCTGATCCATTTCCATTTGGAGTTTTAACTGATCCTTTACCTCTGCAAAGGACAGTTGCATCGCATCTTTCTTATCCCCTGCCTTAATGATGTGATAACCAAAATCACTCTTAATTGGTTGGGAACTCAACTGTCCGGGTTGGAGAGCCAGAGCAGCCTGTTTGAACTCGGGTACGAAATTCGTGCTCTCATTTACAAGGCCTAAATCACCACCCCGGTCTTTACTACCGGGATCACTAGAATACTGTTTGGCCAAAGCAGTAAAATCATCGCCTTGCTTGAGCTTCATGATTATTTCTGAAGCTAGTTGTTCACTATCTACTAAAATGTGAAATATATGTATTCCTCCCGGGTCTTTGAACATGATCTTGTTTTCATTATAATAATTCTGGGCATCGGTATCGCTTACTTTAATGTCACCGATGGTCTTTTCCTGCAACTTTTCATAAAGTTTACTCGTTTCAATTTGTAACCGCAAATCCTCTTCGCCCATTTGGAGTGTATCTAAAAATTTTTTATAACCATCGACCTCGCTATTATTTTTTGATTCTTTAAATGGGCTCAGAATACTGTCGATTTCCTCACTGCTCACAGTAATACCTTGTTTTTTGGCTTCCTGATGAATAATCTTCTGCATAATCAAATCATCATAGGTACCACTTTTTATCCGATCAATTAGCTCTTTGTCTTTGGTTTCGTCTAACACAACCCCCTGCTGCTGTTCGAAGTTGGCTTTAATTAGATTATAGTGCACACCAAACTCACGCTGGTTTATACCCTCCCCATTTACTGTAGCAATATTGGGACTGGCCTGCTTTTGAGAACTACACCCGGCGGCTAAAAGCAGTAAAATAAACGCCATAGCTAAAATTATTCGCTTGTTCATTTTTTCCTCCCCATTTTAATGCAAGTAATGTATCAGATTTTAGCACAATTATCTTATTTACGAAATAGAGAGCAGGGACCCCCTGCTCTAAAATGCGACTATTTGTTCTTGAATTTGAATCTTACTTCAGCTTCCTGTATTTGAGGATATCATTGGTAAATTCAATTCGATATTTATGGTCTGATTATTAATAATTCGCACATTTATATGGCTGTTCTGTAACTTTAAGCGGTTTATGGTCTTATTTTGCATACTGGATCTGAAGATGTCTCGTTCGTTTTGACTAATTGATTCGATGTTCAAGTTTAAACTCATTGAGCCTGCAGCGGTTTCGAAATTCAAAATGTAAACACTTTCCTCTATCCAGTTTAATGATTCTATTAAGCTGATTATAGCATTGATCTGTTCTTCGGCAATATTAAGAACTGAATTTTTCCCAGCGTCTGATACCATAATTATCTTAAATGAATCAATTTTGCTGCCAATAAATGCCCATATTTTATTAGAAATGTCATCTAGGCATCTTGATGGTATTGGTTCGCTCGTGAAAGTGCATTTTTCAACAATATCTTGGATCTGTCCTAATTCGGTGGATATTATGTCTATGTAATCTCTTTTTATAATAGTATTATCTTGAATAAGCTGGCAAAATCCTCTTGCACTCGTCAGAGGATTACGGATCTCAACAAGGGATCCAATCGCCAAATGTCCTACTACAGCTAATCTTTCCGCTTTCAAGATAGTCTGCTCTAGTTGGAATTTGACTGTCTCATCCTGGACAACAACCATTACTTGGGGGAAGGAGGATTTAACCAGTTCAGTTTTGATGCTCCACATAAACAAACCATTTGAGTCGTAAAATTCAACAATCTTCTCGATCGATAAATTATTGGCCCAAGTATCCTTGGCCAGATCATGAAGGATTCCTAGTAAACAACTATCAGTTTTTTCGATGAATTCTTCGCCCCAACCGTTAACTGAGATAATCTCATTTGCTTCATTAAAAATAATTATACCTAGTGGTATCTTATCTAGAATTGGACTGGTTGGCAATTTAGAATCTCCCTTCAGTGAATTAAGCCAGATGTTCCTCCAAAGTGGCATAAGATGCTTTCAGTCTGTATATAGACTTATCCTTCGGTCCACTTTTCTCAACAATTCCAACTTCTAATAATTCTTCCATAGCCGCATTTATCAACCTATGATCAATGAACAATCGCCTGGAAAATCCTTTTAGTGTATCCCGGGTATGTGGGTTAGCCAAAAAAAATGATAGTATCTGTATTTTTATTATGGCCAGACCTAAATTTTGATTATCATAACATCCAGAGGGCATCGAATTAACTCCTTTATCAAGGTTTTTTTAGAGATATTTAGGTAAAAGTATAAATTCGCAATAATCATCTCCGAATGCTTCGCATTTCATTTCCTCACATACCATATCCTCATCCCAAGCTTTCGTAAAATAGGCAGCTAATCTACCCCTGCCGGACGCACATGATGTTTTAGGTGAAGTAGATAGTTCATTATTCACGAATATCTCGGCCATATATGAACCATAGGCCTTAATAACTGCCCGCTTATTGAGATTATCAAATTCAGCTATTTCGTAGCGTATATTACCCAGGCGTTGTACTACATTAAGTAAATGCTCGACTGTTTCCCGAGGATTATTAAAATATGACTTGACCTTTTCGTATTCCACCAGGCTTGAATAATAGGTTGATTCATATAGTACCCGATCTAAAAGGTGAGGGGCATAATCATAAATAGTCTTAACTAGAATTCCAAAGGCATGGGTCGATAAAACGATTGCTCTTTCGCCGGCTACACAAAGATTATCACCATCTCGACATAGGATTTGCTTTATCCTCTCTCCAGGATAAATAGTACCCGAGCATGGTTTAGCATCCACAAAATCTTCGATTTCCAACTGATACTGACGACCACCTTGATTTGTGACAATCCATCTAAAACCAAGCATGCGGGGACACGTCAAGGGAAGTCCCTCCTCTTTGGCGGTAGAGCAGTATTCATAATAGGTGCAATTTTGTTTGTCGACCTGGATGTCTACTGACTCTCCCCTGTTGCTTAATTGATAATTGTTTTTATCCAATAATCCTTCTTTATCCATAGTTTCTATCCAAGCATTACATAGATCCAGCGCATTATTTGATGCCGGCTTAAATTTATCCTTAATATTCATGTTGAAAGCTCTCTCAATATAATAGTCCCAGGCTATCTCTACATAGTTCTTTCCTCCCATAGGTACATCATCGGCTAAACGACTTAGTCCCAACAAAAGATTGTTTAAGCTGCTTCTATCCATTTTGTCTCCTCCTTAACTGGCTAGATTCTGCATTATTATTAAACCGATATTGGGGTCGATAGTATAAAACAATTGGGAAGAATCGAATTTACCACTCTTCATTTTCCCCATATGCAGTGCTCGAATTGGCCTTTCCGTGGATCCAGCATAATACATGTTGATAATTACGTCATATAGATGTGCGGACAGCTTAAACATCGATTCTTCCATAACTTCATCAACCATGAGATCCATAGCGATAATTCCAGCCCTTTTCAAAAGTTTAAGACGATAGCGGTGGAATTCCATTATTTCCTGATTGTCGCGTCCTAAAAACAACGTGGATAGACTGTCAACTACGATACGAGTTGAACTGCCATTAACCATATGGTCAATTACCTCTTTTTCTAAAGCAAGATATTTCTCCAGCCCATCTTCACTGGAAAAATAATTCTTGCCGGTTGGCTCGAGACTGTATGCATCAACAAAAACTAGCCGACCTCTCTCTTCATATGGTAGTGGGTGTACACCGTACTGTTTCAAACTTTCCCGCATCTCCCCGGGGGACTGATCGCAGCAAATATATATGCAATTATCTCTGCAAGCCAAAGTCTCCTTTACAAATTGAGAAGCTAACACCGATTTACCTACGCCGCTTGTGCCTTTTATCATTATCTGGGAACCATAACTTAGTCCCGTTCCGATCATACAATCTATGCCGTGTATACCGAAAAACCCCATCTTTTCATTTCTCATGATTAACTTCCTCCTATTCTTTGAAAAACAGCCATTCCTGCATTGCTTATCTCAACCAGATGAACACCGGAGATATATTTTTGCCCTTTCATTTTTTTTACCTCTAGTGACCTGTATTGCTTCCCCTTGCGGGTGGTAGATGATAGATAGATTTCCCCTTGTACTAGCGACTGAATGGTGGTCTTCAATGGCGATATGGCTCCAACCTGATCTTCATTCAGTATCAGGATAGTAGTGCATCCCATCATATTGAGACTGTTATGAAGATTCCGGAACTGTTTCTTAAGAGCCAGTAAATTATCACTAAACTCCGCAAATGTGTTCACAAAATCAACCACGACTCTTTGTATGGAATTTTCTTCCACCACGCTAATAATATTTCTTATTACCTCTTCCATACAGGAACAGGTGAATACCCTATCAATAAAGAAAATATCTTGATTATTATTAATGTCTTCAATATCAACATTAAATGACTTTATATATTGATTAACCCAATGAGCACCCTCTTCTGTAATCACCAGCAAGCCTTTCTCTCCCTGTTTGATGCCCTCTAACAGATAATGAAATCCTATTACCGATTTTCCAGTACCCGAAGCACCTTCGACTATTGAGGTGGTGTTTTCCAAGAATCCTCCTCCCAGGATATTATCCAAGCCCTCAATCCCACTGGGTATTTTTCTGAAATCAAATTCTGGTTTTGCAGGTGACGGGTCTTTAAGTTTGGGTACACCAATTATTTCTAATCCTTTACTAGCAAATTTCAAAGGATATTTACCTGAGATGAAATCCTGGCCACGAGACTTAAGCACTTCAATGTATCGCCTTCTGGAACATAGAGATTCATCAAAATATAATCTCAGTACAGTATCTACAATATACTCTTCAAAAGTCGCCTTTTGAGAACCATAATCATCGACCTCTTTAATCAGGACGGAGGTCAAGCCCATTCTTTTCAGGCCGCTGCACAGGCTGTATACCTCACTGCGAACCTCATTATTATTCAACTCCATAGTGAACTGGGTTACGCTATCCAGTACTAATCTCTGCGCCGATATTTCCTTAACTATGTTTTCCAGGAACCCAATAGCCTTATCCAATACTAATTCTGGGGAAGTGCATATTACTCTGAGTAGATTCATGTCTTCAAGTCTTCGTAAATCCCATCCATAATTGAAAGCGTCTCTATATAACTGCTCAGGGAACTCTTCAAAAGTAATGACAATTCCAGGCTCATTCCGTTCCACAATACCCTTATATATAAATTCGAGGCCTAGTGTGGTCTTGCCAGAGCCAGGAACTCCTTCGACCAGAATAGCACTATTTTTAACCAAACCGCCCAAAAGTAGATCATCAAAGCCAATTATGCCAGACTTTATCAACATCCAGTACACTCCTTTAAAAAGTCATATTTGCCACAAATAAGGGTTTTGCAACGCTTCAACCCTACTTAATGTCGTAATTATTAAGGTTCCTGACTGGCAATTCTAACCGAAAACACATTTTTTTTATAATGCGGACAAGTAATGACAATTCCACATCTAATGACTCGTTTCCTCCATATACCTCCTAGATTATTAATACAAAATCTTGCCGTATTTTACATTTTTCATGTTTCTCGACACCTTATGCCTCGATAATCATCAATTTAGCAGCAAATAATCATAATTGAGATTATGGCTTCTATCATTTTTTGGTAGAAAAAAGAGCTCCCCCATAGAGAAGCTCTCCTAATAATTTGCTGATTAACAACCTTGCCTTCAGACCGTGAACCCGCTTTCTATTCCCTTCTGGATAATCTGCTGGATATCAGTAAACATCTGAATAAACATACCCTCGGCTTGGAATAATTCGGCGATGGACTTATCCCGATTTAATTTAGCATAGTCCAGCGTAATCTGCTGTACTTTACCATCGTCAAGCGGTTGCCCCAGAATTTCAGCCTGATTCACTTCCATTTGCAAGCTGCGAAATTGGCGGACCTTTTCTTTCGCTTCAGGATTTTGGGCCAAATTTTTCTGCGCAGTCACATATCGCTGATAGGTTTCATTTTGTATTAGTGCCCTGACCAACTCGTGGGCTTTGTTATAAGGATTATTATCTGTCATTTATTGTCTCACCACCTTTTTAACTTTCTAGATTCCGGTAATGATTCCGCTAAATACTGCCCCAAGAAATACCGCGTAAAATACTCCGCAGAGCAATAACATTGAGGCAGTGACATGTTTCTTACTGATTAGATGGAAATACAACACCGCCGATGCTGCTAAAGCAATTAGGGCAGATAGAAAAGCCCCCGAACTTAATTGCCAATCGGTTAAAAATATACCTAGTGCAGGTATTAAAGAACTCTGAAAAACCATGGCACCCGTAATATTACCCAGAGCCAGAGTATCTTTCTCCCTTGATATCCATATAACACTATTAAACTTTTCAGGCAATTCCGTAGCAATAGGGGTAATAATAAGGGCCAGCACAAAAGCAGGTACACCGTAATTTAATGCTACAACTTTTATAGAATGAACAAATAGATCGGCCCCCATAATTATACAAAGGAGAGCTATTAAAACCTGCCCTCCAACCCTCAGAAGCGGCGGTGTCTTATGTCCCCGGGCAAAATAACAGGGAGGTATATCCGTTTCCGATTCCAAATCTCTTTCCTGGCTTAACATTGTATGTACATACCAGACATAGGCCAGAATCATTAAAACGGCTATCAACAGCTGCCAGTTTCTCATTTGAGGAGGAATTGTACCAGCCAGAATCGCAGCGGTAAAAACGATCATAAAAAACCCCAGGTCCCGACTCATACTGGAGTAGTCGCCATGTACTTTGGTTCCGGCCCGGCGTCTTCTTTTAAAAGCATAAACAGCCACACCAGTAACAAACATAGCCAACGTTGAAAGCATCAGGGGAGCGCCTAAAATGGCCCCGATGCCAATATCCTTACCTACCGCTCCACTGCCAAATACTATGGCAATAATGGGTATGATGGTTTCTGGCAAGGCAGTTCCGACCGCTGCCAAAACGCTGCCCACCGCGCCTTCCGATAAGTTGAACAGTTTGCCCACCCACTCAACGCCATTTACAAATAATTCAGCGCCAATCAGTATAATTCCCAAACTAATTATTAGTAAAGCAATATCACTCATAACAACCACAATACTCCCTATTTCTAATATTCTATAGCCGTAATTATTTTTTCACGTCGTTCGAACCTTACCATATACCTGTATCCTGCCTGCCAGGCCGAATGATAAGCTTCCTCCAAACCCTCCCCAATTTGTCCAGGGTGGTGGGCATCGGAACCGAAAGTTATAGGAATACTATAGTCAAACATCCTACTTACTATCTCCGCTGCTGGATAAAGCTCCGACACTGGCTTTCTTAAACCCGCACTGTTAATTTCAACTGCCAGCCCATATTTTTTAATGGCCCTTAAAACTGGTTCGAAATAATAAAGTGATGGTTTTTGCCGCGGTCGGTACCCCCATATCTTAATTAAATCAATATGACCCACCACATCAAAGCAACCCGATTGAACCATTTGCATTAGAATACCTGTATATTGGCCGTAAATCTTATCAATATCCTGGTGGTCAAAACCTGCCTTGAAATCAGGATGATCAAATCCCCAGCCATTTATGTAATGTACCGAACCTATTACATAATCATATTCCCGTTGTGCAATGATATCCTTAATAATTTCCTCTTTACCAGGAGTATAATCCATTTCAATCCCCAGCTTGAGGTTAATATCATGGCGTCGGGTAGTCTGCATCTTTTTAAATAAATCGAAGGCGATTTGATTAGTATATTCATCATGTTCACTAAAACCAATCTCTCTGATACCCTTCTGATAGGCTGTATCAATATATTGATTAACCCACTGAAGATTATAATTGTATTCACCATGGGCCAGCACGTGCACATGATAATCTACCAGCATAGATTTCTTCCTCCCTTTGCTTACCGTAAAGATTAAAACACTTCTGAATCAATAAATCAAGGCGTTATGGATTGCTGTTTAACTCATTAAGTTGAGTAATTCGTAAACAGAACAGCTGTTGATACAGAAAAAACCCATATCAATTAACGTAAAGGTTACGTCTCTTAATCCGGGTTTTTGCATGCATTTGATAATGGCTTATGATTCTTCCAGGTTAATTGTTAGCTTTATCTTTTTCTGATCTTTCGAAAAATATCATCCGGTACCGCCCTAAAAATTGAGGTTTTCTATAAAAAGAGCTTGAAAATCCTCCTGTTCGGTTAATTCAACATACTGGACTTTCGATTTTATCAAAGATGCTTCTTGAAACTTGCCATTCGATAACAAAGCTATAATTGACCCCGCCGCAGCCGCATTACCTATGTTCCTAATTTTTTCCTTGCTTACGGCAGGTATTAGTCCAATATTGATAATACTGTCTGGATCTACATAACTGCCAAAAGCTCCGGCTAGAAATATATGATCAAGTCTTGAGGCATTGATATCCGCCATCCGCAACATTATATCTATTGCCGTTCGGATAGCTGACCGGGCTAGCTGCACCTGCCTTATGTCTTCCTGGTTAAATACAAGCGGAGAGGCACATACAAGCTCATCCCCATCTAGTATAATCTCCGCACCTCTATCTCCGGTTCGCATATTGAACAGCTGAGACGCCTGAACGGTAAAGGTACCGTTTGCATCTATAAGGCTATTTTCAAGCAACACTGATACCAGGTCAATAATACCTGAACCACAGATTCCTCTGGGCATTTCTCCCCCAATCACCCTAAAACCCAATTTTCCATGGTTCCAAAATATTTTATCTATAGCACCCTGCCCTGCTCTCATGCCGCAGCTCACTGCCCCACCTTCGAAAGCCGGACCAGCAGCGGCTGACGCTGTCCACATCCTGCCGTGATGCCCTAGTACAATCTCCCCATTGGTACCAATGTCAATCAACAGAAAGGTCTGATCGTGGATCGGTGCCAGGGTCAATAGACAGGCCGTAGTATCGGCACCTACAAATCCCCCCAACTGCGGGAGTATGCTCATCGTACTCAGTGGGTTTACCTTTAAACCTAGTTCAGATACGGGCATATGAATTTCTTCTGAAAAGCTTCCTACATAGGGAGCTGCTCCAAACCCTGCGGTGCCAAGTCCTAATAATAAATGCAACATTACCGGATTTCCTACGGCTGTAATCTTATAAATACTTAATGGACTGGCCCCTGTGTCTGATGCCATTTCTTCTATCATACTGTTCAGATTGTTAATCAGAATACGCTGCAGAGATGATGCACCCTCTTCATGTTCCATAGCATAATTTACCCGAGAAATAATATCTTCTCCGTATGTCCTCTGCATATTATTATGAGACGCCATCGCAACCGTCTTGCCGTTTTCCAAATCCACCAGGGCTGCGAAAAGGCTCGTGCTGCCGATATCCAATGCCAACCCCAATAGCGTTTCGCGCTGGCGCCCTACCTTTATCACCCTGGTCCCGCCCAGTATAATCGCATGCAATTCCAGCGCAGGCCGTCCCTGACGGTCAAGCCCGGCCAGATAATTAATATTATCGGCGCTTAGTTCTAAACTATATCCGCTCAGTGTGCTTTTAATACGATCATAAATGGGAATGTGGCATTCAGTTTCACGTCCCGGAATAAAAAATTCCTTATTACTAACCCCACTATCGTTTATTATCCCCGGGCGGTATCTAAGCAAGCTGGTTTTAGCTTTATCCTCTCTTTGCCAGTAATCGATAAATAGGGTAAAATCATCCTCCACAGTTGCTAAGCAGGCCAGCCTCTGTCCACTGCTGACCTCTTCAGGTATAAGGCGCTCCCTTTCCGTCAGGGTTAGTTCACTGACACCACCGGTCATTCGAAATTTACATTTGGAACAGTTTCCCTGCCCGCCACACGATCCTCGCATATCCCAGCCTATTGTCTCCAGAGCTTCCCATACTGTCTTACCCTTAAGGGTCCATAAGCTATATTCATTTCCATCGGGCTCTATTATCGTCATCTTGACGTGATCTGGCATATTTTCACCTGCTGTCCTCAAGTCCTTAATTATATTCTTTTTAATTGTAACAAAAAAAAGACGGCCTAAGCCGTCTTTTTACTTTAGTTTTATTCAGTCTTGGTTTCTGCCATTAATACAAATGAGAATAAAATCACCCATACCAACGAAGCTAGCAAAGCCGTAGTTGCGCCGCTCCAATCACCGCTCACAAGAATGTCCTTATTTCCTATACTATATAGTACATTGAAAAATATAACCCCAACACCGGTAAGAATGTATACCCACTTTTTCACTTGTCCAGATAGTTGAAATTTTTTGGCCCAAGCGCAGAACTTGAAGAATATGTAGATTGCAACTAATACCATTAATATTAGTACAGCAGGATTATTAAATAACCCGGTTCCTCCATGCCCTTCCGCTGCCGCTGAAGCAAACATTGCCAACACTTTTTCACCCCCCTTATTAAATAAATTATCTGCTATTAATTCTATTACTAAGGACAGAGTAAAACAACCATATTTTATGCCTTAATAATTTTACATCTATCCATGTTCCCACTTCTTTATTAAGGTATTCTCCAATGCCAAACAATATCCTGCTAATGTTTATACTTTTTTTGAGAAATTAGAAATTATTTCAGTTATTGAGGAATAAATCATCTGGTTGTGAGTTGTTTATTCGTGTATAATAGAGGCGCAAGTAAATCAGATAGTCGCGGGTATTTATACCTGAGGAAAGTCGGAGCTCCGCAGGGCAAGGTGCTGGATAACGTCCAGTGGGGGTGACCCCAAGGATAGTACCACAGAAACAAACCGCCAGGAGCGAGGATCACAGGTCTTCGCACCCTGGTAAGGATGGAACGGTGAGGTAAGAGCTCACCAGCAGGCAGGTGACTGTCTGGCTAGGCAAACCCCACCTGGAGCAAGACCAAATAGAGGAGCTTTGAGGTTGCCCGCCCCGCTCCCGGGTTAGGTCGCTTGAGGTGCCAGGCAACTGGCATCCTAGATAGATGATTATCGAATACAGAACTCCGCTTATAGATTTACTTGCATTAAATTAACGGGGACACGATTTTGTAAAGAAAAGTCCCCGCCTTTGTTATGGAACCGCCATCCAAGGCGGTTTTCTGTTTTCTGTTTTCTGCTTAACTATGTATGATTGTAAGCTTATGAATAATATCGTCTCCGGAATTTACATCCTCATAAATGGCCATAATAATCTTAAAAGTATTACAGAGGTGTCAGAAATGAATGAAGGTCTGGTAGTGGTAGTCCGCAGCATTATAGCCTTTTTTACCCTATTAATAATAGCTCGCGTCCTTGGCAAGCAGCAAATCAGCCAACTTACCTTTTTTGATTATGTATTAGGCATTACTATTGGTTCTATTGCCGCTACTCTGTCTGTGGATTTGAGCAGTCGGGCCTGGCCTCATTGGGTGGGATTAATGGTGTGGTTCGTTATTGTTTGGGGTTTACAATGGGTCACCCTAAAAAGCCGGCCGGCCGCTAAGTATATAGTTGGGGAACCTACGGTAGTAATTATGAATGGACAGATTCTGGAAGCTGCTATGCGAAATATACGCTACACTCTGTCCGACGTCCTGGAGCAACTTAGAGATAAGGGAGTATTTGATTTGAACCAGGTTGGCTTTGCGGTAGTAGAAACGAACGGAAAGGTATCGGTTTTATTAAAACCTGAATATATCCCAGCTACCCCGAGGGATTTGAAACTGAGTACCCAGAGTTCAGGACTGGGCACCGAATTAATCTACAATGGTATTGTAATCGATGCAAACCTCAAGCAGGCCAATGTCGATAAGGAATGGCTGGAAAAGCAATTGAAAAATAAGGGTATTAAGCACATATCGGAAGTATTTCTGGCTACAATAGGTAGTTCAGGGGGCCTTTTCATTGATACCTATAAAGATAGAATAAAATAACGTAAAGCCCAGCCTTAATAACTGGGCTGGATCAGGAGGCTTAGCAATGCGAAAATGGGTTTCATATCTTATCCCGATAGTTTCACTAATTTTGTTTATCGTGGTCATGCAGGGGGGGTGTTATTATTTGACTTCTCTATCTGATAGGGATATTATTCCTGCGTATGTTGAGCAGGTAGATATGGATTTACGAGCTGAACGCTGGGATGATGCTCGAGAAAATTTAAACCGTTTAGACTTAGCCTGGAAAAAAACTATCCCCAAGATACAATATCATGCTGAGATGGATGCAATAGACGGTATAAAAATGAACATCTCCCGCCTGAATGGCTCGATAGACGCCCAGGATTTAGGACTATCTTTAGCAGAACTCAATGAACTGTTGGAGCATTGGGAAAACCTCACCAATTAGAATTTCCAAAGTAATGGTTTTTAAAAAATACCTACCATAAAAAAGGAGGTATACCAAATTGTATACCTCCTTGTTCATAGCTAAATAAATCTATTTCTTTTTCTTAGTAGTCTTCTTCGCACCCTTTGCCGGAGCAGCCACTTTCTTAGGAAGTGCTACAGCTTCTTTCAAGGATTTGCCGGGCTTAAATGCAGGAACTTTAGTAGCTGGGACGGTAATTTCCTGTCCGGTCGCCGGGCTGATAACTTTTCTCTCCTTGCGATCACGTACTTCAAAGCTACCAAACCCTATTATCTGTACCTTTTCTCCTTTGGCCAATGCCTGTTGAATAGTGCCTACCATTGCTTCCAAGGCTTTTGCAGCATCCTTTTGCGTGAATTCTGCTTTCTCAGCAAGAGACTTTACTAGTTCCGATTTGTTCACGACGTAATCCTCCCTTAATATTATTTAGCCTATTCTTACATTCCCCATTAAATCGGCAAATCCTGCTAAATAAACTAAAATGTTTATATTTTTTTGATTTTTTGAGGTAATTTTTTAGTTTTTTTACTCCATAATGCAAAATTTAGTTTTTTGTCTATTTTAATTCTGCCAATCTAATCATACTTTTATACATGATTATTACAAATAGCCCCCATTTCTAGGTACTTTAGGTTACCAAATTAAAATATCAATTTTATTGGATAGAGAAGGCGGCTCAATCCCGGCAGCATCCAACCTATAAAGTAATAATATATTCCCGGTTTAACATGGACATAATCGTTACCTCTAATCCTTTTTTATGAACCTCCCCTGCCAACAGTTCATTTAAATAACTGCTCATAATTTGTTCGGTTCCCTGGTGTCCTGCATCAATCACGGCTATCCCTGATTCTACTGCATCCTTAGCTTCGTGATATTTTAAATCACCTGTTAAAATGGCATCGCATCCCTGGCGACGAGCTTTTTCTATAAAACTTGCCCCTGCACCGCTTACTACTGCAATTTTGGCCACCGGCTTGTTTAGGTCTCCGGCAACACGTACAAATTGCAGTCCCAGGGCTTTTTTTATATCTGCACAAAAATCCCGCAAGTCCATTTCAGCAGCCAGTTTGCCCATGCGCCCCATACTGAAGACTGGTCCCTTTCTGGCCAATAAATATAAATCATAAGCTACTTCCTCATAGGGATGAGCTTGCCGCATTTTATGCAGAACCACTTCCAGTTTGGATTTCGGAACCACCGTCTCCAGTCGGGATTCTTCAACCTCCTCCAGAATTCCTTCCTGACCTATAAAAGGCTGGCTTCCTTCCAGGGGGCGGAAACTGCCCGTGCCCCGAACTTTGAAGCTGCAATCCCGGTACATGCCAATATGTCCTGCTCCAGCAAGCAAAATAGCCTGTCGTACTGCATTTTCGTGCGAGATAGGTACATAAATCACCAATTTGTAGAGTGCCTCACTATACCCATTATCCAAAGGCTTAATGTCCTGCAATCCTATGCGTTCTGCTAATACCTGATTGAGGCCCCGCTCACCCGCATCTAAATTGGTATGAGCTGCATAAACGGTAATTCCAGCTTCAATAATCTCTTTAACCATACTCCCCTGAAAGTCATTATAATCAATAGACTTGACGCCGGAAAAAAACAGAGGATGGTGGGTAATGATCAATTCCGCTTTTTGACTCACGGCGTGCTGAAGCACCGCCTTATCCAGATCAAGCGCTATCAGCACTTTGTTGACCGGATTTTTCATGGACCCAATTTGCAGTCCTACATTATCCCACTTTGCGGCTAGATGCAGCGGAAAGTAATTTTCTACTATTTTAACAATGTCTTTAATCCTGGCTGACACCGAGTATCTCCTCCAATCTTACGATTTTCTTCCTATAATCATGCGCTAATTCACTATTCTTTGGTAGGGGAGACCGCATGAGATCTACATATATGTGCTTGTATTTTTGCAAATACCTTTGAATAAAGCCCCGGTTTATTTCATTATCCTCTTTTAAAATCAAAGGACCTATGTCTATTTCTAAATCGGTCAGCACATACGGACAATTGCCCGGGCGGCTGACTATCACTAAATAAACCCGCCGATTTTCTCGCACCAGACGTTCATCCTCTATTACCCATCCCCGGTTAGCCAGCCACTGTCTCAACGCCCTTGCTTTGCTCATTGGTTGAAATATGAAACGTTGAAAACTAGCCGCTTTATCCCCATCATAGGCCAGGATCTCCACTATGGTATCTCCACCCAGGCCAGCTATTATTACATTATTAACTTCTCCGCTATCAAGAACCTGCAGGCCATTACCCTGGCGCAGGGATATCTTATCGGCAAGTGCACTCTCCTGTACCGCCCTGCACGCGCAAGCAAACGGTCCATCCGACAATTCGCCGATAATGACCCGGGAAGCGATTTTATGCTCGGCCAGATAAATAGCCAATCGGGCATGATCCGCACCGATGTCGGCCACCGATTCTCCGGGCTTAATCAGATCGGCTGCCAGCGCCAAACGTTTGCATAACATAGACATTAACATTATACCTCGGATTCATTATTATAAATAAGGAAAACCCGGATACCAACTAAGATATCCGGGACAAATTCCAAGCCTGACAACATCCTTTGTTTATAGGACCGGTAATCCTTTTAAACCGACCTGTATTTCTTCATCACTAGGGGTAATATCTTCCAGGCCCCCCGCCATAAAGTTGTCATAGGCATTTAGATCCAGTTGGCCATGTCCACTCAGATTAAATACAATCGATTTCGCAACTCCTTCTTCTTTGCCCTTTAAGGCTTCATCGATTGCCGTCCTTATGGCATGGGCAGATTCAGGGGCCGGGACTATACCCTCCGTCTGAGCGAACAGCATAGCAGCTTCAAAAACGCCCTTTTGCATTACTGATGTTGCTTCAAATAATCCATCATCATAAAGCTGGCTAACCAGGGGAGAGTCCCCGTGGTATCTCAAACCACCCGCATGGATTCCCGCCGGGGTAAAATCATGTCCCAGGGTATACATCTTCAGAAGGGGTGTAAACCCAGCTACATCACCGAAGTCATAGGCAAAGGTTCCTCTGGTAAGAGTCGGACAGGCGGCTGGTTCAACTGCTATCAGACGTATATTCCGGCCGGCTATTTTATCAGGGATAAACGGGAATGCAATGCCGGCAAAATTACTGCCGCCACCACAGCAGCCAATAACGATATCCGGATAATCATCCACCATTTCCATTTGCAGCTTAACTTCCTGCCCAATAATGGTCTGATGCAGACAAACATGGTTTAACACACTGCCCAGCGAATAGTGGGTATCTTCCCTTTGCACAGCATCCTCAACTGCTTCACTGATAGCTATTGCCAGGGTACCTGGGGTGTCAGGATTCTTCGCTAACTCGCCCCGTCCGCTTTCCGTAAGATTACTGGGACTGGGTACGCATTGAGCACCATAAACGTTCATTATCATCCTGCGGTAGGGCTTCTGATTATAGCTTACCTTTACCATATATACCATACATTCCAAATCAAACAACTTGCACGCCAATGACAATGCTGTCCCCCATTGACCGGCTCCTGTTTCGGTAGTAAGGCGTTTAATACCCTCAACCTTATTATAAAAGGCCTGCGGCAGTGCGGAATTCAATTTATGGCTGCCCACCGGGCTGACGCCCTCGTATTTGTAATAGATGCGGCAGGGAGTATCCAAAGCCTTTTCTAATCCATGTGCCCTAAACAAAGGAGAGGGTCTCCATTTTTTATATAATTCCCTTACCTCGGGGGGTATTTCGATGTACCTCTCAGTGGAAACCTCCTGGGCAATCAAACCCATGGCAAATAGAGGTGCCAGGTCAGCAGGTCCCAGGGGTTGCTTAGTTCCGGGGTGTAAGCCAGGTGATAAGGGCGTGGGCATGTCTGCCTGTACGTTATACCAGAATTTAGGGGTTTTCTCCTCCGGCAAAATGATTTTAGTAAGATCGTCTCTACTCATCTCTTCATTGCTCCTCTCGTCTGATAAATATGATATACAGCTTTGATTTTATCACAGGGATTAGCCCGCAACAAGGGTATTTTCATAATAATTTATACCACCTGCAAAGCAGTTTCATTCTTCCTATTTAAACTGGACTCCCACTTTTTACACCGATCGCCCCAGTAAGCCAGAATATCCTGGTTGCGTTTGATGCACACCACTTCACATAAGTTTGGACATCCCTTACACTCATGACTGCTGGTTTTAAAATCTCCCTCCAAGATGAAAGAACTCCCATTAAACCGGGTAGCATTATGGCTGGAATGCACCTTCTCCCGGGCTAAGATCGCGGCGCCAATTGCTCCCATGACATCATAATGCTCGGGAACTTTTATGGGCAGGTTCAGCATCTTTTCGAACGCCATTCTTAATCCGCTATTAGCAGCTACTCCCCCCTGGAAGACGACTGGGGCTTCAATCATCTTGCCCTTGCCTACATTATTCAAATAGTTCCTGACCAGAGCCTCACAAAGTCCCATAATGATGTCTTCCATAGGGTAACCCATTTGCTGTTTGTGAATCATGTCTGATTCAGCAAAAACCCCGCAGCGGCCAGCAATTCTTACCGCTTGTTTCGATAGGGAAGCCATCTGCCCAAAATCCTGTATATTCAGGTTGAGTCGTGATGCTTGCTGATCAAGAAATGAGCCGGTACCTGCAGCACAAACTGTATTCATGGCAAAATCGTTGACTATCCCGTGGTCGAGAATAATAATTTTGGAGTCTTGACCACCTATTTCAATAATAGTCTTAACATCCGGGTAAAAATGAGCAGCTGCCACTGCATGAGCAGTAATTTCATTTTTTGTGACATCCGCTCCGGTCAATACTGATGATAGATACCTGCCGCTCCCGGTCGTTCCCACCCCTTTTATTACATTCTGCTTGAAGCTGCCTTCCATCAGAGCATTAAAACCCTCCCTTACAGCTTTCACAGGGTTTCCCTGGGTGCGCAGATAAATCTTACGGATCAAATTATAATGGCTGTCAACCAGAACCAGATTACTGCTTACTGAGCCAATGTCTACCCCCATATAACAGTCCACTTTTATGCCTCCTTGACATGCTTATTAGTCCCTATTTTTTGCCTGTGCACCATATCAATGAATGCCTCCAATCTCGTAGTGAGCCCGGCCGTTCCCGACAACTCATCAAACCATAGTGTCATTACAGGAACAGCTTCCCGGGCACTTATTGATGGCAAAATCGACTGAGCTACAATTTCCGGCATACAGGTTAATGGACCGATCTGAATGATTCCATCATATTGCATCTTCGCAAAGTGAACTGCATGCCCCACTGTCTCCAAACCATGGCCCCCCACCTGGTATTTCAAATAGGGTTTAGCATGATTAACTAATTTTTTGCGGACGGATTTTTTCACCATTCCTCCCAGAAGATGATCATTAATCCACTCGGTTAGATATGTAGACCTGCTTACTTCTGCATCCATTCGACCTATCAGACGACATATGTCATAATTGGCGGCTGGTTCCAACAAGGTATATATTTCTCCAACCAGACCTATCTTTAAGGGCTGGCCAGGTTTTAAATCCAGAATACTCATTTCCCGAATGGCTTTATGGGCAGCTTCCTGGGCTTCCTCCTTGCTGCCTGCTTGATCGATATTAACCACAGCCTTATCGTAAATCTTCTCAACCCGGTCTTTATCCCATGCCCTAGGTAGGTAGTAATCGAACTGTCTCTCTACCGATTCCACCGCGTTCAATTTGTTCCACCCGGATTTTATTGCCTTAACCGCTTCCCATAAGGATACGTTTTCCCCCAGCGCCTTGAGCTGTTGAGTGAGATCATACAGTCTGGAGTCAGGAGCTTCGAGCACAATCATTTTGAATTTATACCCTAAACCTTCTAAAATATCCCTCTCTACCTGGGCGTAATAGCCAAAACGACATGGGCCCCATCCGCCGGCCATGACAATGGTATCTGCTCCATTTTCCAATGCCTCAATGAAGTTGCCTAGATTAATCTTTAAAGGCATGCAAGCAAATTCAGGCGAATTTTTTATTCCCAATTCGAAGGTGCGTTTGGTGATGGGCGGAGGGGGCACTACATCCAGTTTAAGCCCCGCCAGCATTGCTTTCACGGCAATATGCATATCACCCATATGCGGAAATGTAATTTTCACTCACAGCCGCCTTCCTTCTCTGGAGCATATCGCAAAATGCCTCCAATCTAGTTACCATTCCAGCTTCTCCGGTATGTTCATCTATGGTTATCATCATGAATGGTTTCGTTTTTAACTTACGGCTTATGATTTCTCCCACCATCGAATCCGGTCCGCAGCCAAAGCAAGCCAGATATATTATGCCGTCTATTTCCGGCTGAGATTCCAGGAGAAGCGCACTTCCTACTGATTTCCGTCCCAGCGTCCAGAAAACACGTTTTGGTATCTCCGCTGCTTTGGCCTCAACTGAATCCTGGTCCAGATTTTCAACTACCTTGACCCGACAGCCCATTTGGCGAAGACGGTTGATTAGGTTCATGCTAATCATCTGGTCATATAATGAATAACCATGCCCTAAAACCCCCAGGTTCAGATTATAGTTGGCGGGCAGAGCTATTTCTTCGCCTTCCCACATTCTTAACGCTTCAGCCATATTATACTTATCCTGACAAAGTTGGCGGCATTTATATAACTGGAATAGACCATGCTGATAGGCCTGTTTAATAAGATGTTTATTATGAGTAAATATTTCCCCCACCCTGATAATATCTCTTTTTAAGAGCCGATCAGTTTTGCTGATATCAACTGTAATATCAATAATCGCTGGCAGTTCTGGGAGACTGGCCTTTATCATGTCCGGCAAACCCATGAATTTGGGACAAATATAAGAACGTGGCTCAACGCTTACCAGGCGCGGAATAAATATGTAATCCAACGGTTCACAACAAAGTTCCCTAACATGCCCGAAATAGACCTTGATAGGGAAGCAAGCTTCATCCACCGCCGCTTCTACACCTTTTTCTACCGTTTGGCGGTTCGTCCAGGCCGAAGTAACTACTTCCGCGCCCAACTCCTGAAAAAAGGTCTTCCACAGTGGATAATAATAATAGTAAAAAAGTCCTCGCGGTATTCCCACTTTCATTATGTTCAACTCCCCCTAAAATCTAAAATAAAGTCGTGATTGGCAAGTTATAAATACTAATCTTTCGGATTGAAAAATACTGCGGCCAGATATCCAAAGACGATGGCAGCGGTAATACCTCCTGCAGTCGCAGCAACACCACCGGTAAAAGCACCCAGTAAACCTTTTTCTTGTACACCGGTTATAGCACCCTGCGCTAAAGTATGTCCGAATCCGCTCAGGGGTATGGTGGCCCCTGCACCCCCTATATTGACCAGAGGTTGGTATAAACCTACGGCGCTCAGGAAGGCACCAATGGTTATATAACCCACCAGGATATGACCCGGACTTAGACTCGGTTTGGTTAAATCTATAAATAGTTGTCCAATTACGCAAAGACAACCGCCGATTAGAAATGCCATTAGGAGCGACATACAACTTCTCCCCCTTTTGTTACTGCGATTTTTATCATCACCAACGTTTTTGTTCAAATATTTTCTATAGCTACTGCATGAGCTATTCCAGGAATACTCTCACCCTGAAAAGTACTGGTGGGGCTCATTAAGGCTCCCGTAGCTACAAATAACAAACGATTCATCTCTCCTTTTTTTATTTTACGCAGTAAAGGTCCCGCCAGCATACATCCAGAACAGCCGCAGCCACTACCTCCCGAGTCGACTCCCTGCAGGCCATCATAGAGCAGTACCCCACAATCGCTGTAATTAGGGCTGGGAACCAGTCCTTCTTTGATAAAAAGTTCGCTGGCGAGCGCCATTCCCACTGTACCCAGGTCACCGGTTACGATTAAATCATAATAATCGGTCAGACGCTCCGTATCCTGAAAATGCATTTTTATGGTATCAGCTGCGGCGGGTGCCATTGCTGCACCCATATTAGCTACATCGGTCTGCCCCATATCTATTACCTTACCTACCGTTACACAGCTCACCCGTGGACCTGCTCCGTCTTTCTGTACGACCAGGGCCCCGGAAGCAGTAGCTGTCCATTGTGAACTGGGAACTCTTTGCACCCCTTGTTCGGTGGGGGAACGGAATTGCCTCTCCGCTGTATAGTGATGACTGGAAGTGGCAGCAACAACTCGTTCATAGAATCCTCCGTCAACCATCATGGCTCCCACTAACAAAGACTCGGCCATGGTGGAGCAAGCTCCATATAATCCAAGATATGGAATACCTATTTCCCGGGCCGCATAAGCGGAGGATATGATTTGGTTGAGCAGATCACCCGCTGCCAACAGTTCGGCGTCCTCAGGCTTCAATCCCTGTTTGCTCAGGGCCAGTTTAACCGTTTCTCTAAGCATTTTGCTTTCAGCCTTTTCCCAGCTGGCTTCGCCAATCAAGTAATCCGGCAGGATCTGATCAAATTCAGCTGCCCAGGGTCCCTCCCCTTCTTTGGGTCCTACCATGGAAGCCCAGGAAGTAATATAGGGGGGATCACTAAACATTAGTGTTTGTTGCCCTCTTTTCTTAATCGCTGCCATTTTATCCACATCCACCCCTACCAATTTATAACCCAGAGCTTAACTAAACCTATTAATACTGATGCCACAAACCCAAACACCAAAGTAGGCCCGGCAATACTGAATATTTTGGCGCCGACTCCGAAAATGTAACCTTCTCTTTTAAACTCCATAGCCGGTGCAACGATAGCATTGGCAAAACCGGTTATGGGTACAATTGAACCAGCGCCAGCTTTTTGCCCTAAATCGTCATATATCCCCAGACCGGTAAATAGAGCCCCTAGAAACACCATGATTATTGCATCTAGTGAACCAGCATCCTGTTTGTTAAATCCCATTGCCAGCAGGTAATTAAGAATCAGTTGGCCCACAACACATATTGAGCCACCTACTACGAAGGCCCACAGACAGTTTCTAATAACAGGTGGTTTGGGTTTCATCCGATTGACCAGATGATGATACTCTTCTTGCTGGGCCGTCTTAAGCATTTCTTCATTATTCATATTAATCTTGTAATCCCCCTCAATATCTTATTGTGGGCGTTACATAACAATTTTATACATTAAAGCGGGGTATATGGAGGCAATAAAAAACCAGCAGATTCTTCAATCTACTGGCATGCACTTTTAATATACAATATGAAATTATTCAGTATATGCTATCTTAACATTAGCTTTATAATCCACAATCCTATTTCCCTTGACACTGGCAGTCCAATTATATACTTCGACCCCCGAAATGTTGCTATAAGTCTTTGATGCGTCAGCGACAGCCATACTAACAGCATCCTGCCAATCCTTATGGGATTCCCCTACAAATTCAGCAACTCTAATCTGCATGTTGTTTTCTCCTTTCAATTGCATTTAAACTTATTATAGCTATTGAAAGGCTCTTTTATTCAAGCACCTTTTTTAGTTTAATCAACGCTCCTTTTTCGATACGCGAAACCTGCACCTGAGACACTCCGATGTCGTGAGCTATTGATGATTGAGTTTCATCGCGGAAAAAGCGTCTCAGAATTATTTCTCGTTCTCTGCTGTCCAACTTACTCAAAGCCTCCCGTAAAGCCAGCTTTTCCAACATCATAATATTGCCTTCATCATTAGCAAGCCTATCAATAAGCGAAATCTGCTCTTTTTCCTCTCCGAGATAAGTATCATATATGTATGCAGGAGACTGGCATGCTTCCATGGCCATAACAATTTCTTCCTTATCAATTTCCAATAAACATGCTATTTCCGCAACGCTGGGTTCCTTGCCCAAGCTTGCTCGCAGTTTTTCCTGGGCCCAGCGTATTTTGCTATAGTTTTCTTTCAATCCTCTTTGTACTTTTACAATGCCGTCATCCCGCAAAAACTTTTTGATTTCCCCTATTATCATCGGAACCGCATAGGTGGAAAAACGAACCCGGAAGGAGAAATCAAATTTATCTATGGCTTTAATAAGGCCTATGGAACCGACCTGAAACAGATCCTCATAGTCGTAGTTGGTATTTTTGAATCGTTCCAGAACCATATAAACGAGTCCCAAATTGGCCTCATAAACCCTCGATCTGGCATCATTATCACCACTCTGGGCCTTGCGAAGAAGGTTGTCATTTTCCTGGTATTTATCGAGGGGCATAGATATACCCCCTTTAAGCCAGTGCTTCTTTGGTATTGGCCTGGAAACACCGTTTGAGCTTGACACTGGTACCTTGCCCGGGTTGGCTGATAACCTCAAGTTCATCCATAAATGATTTCATTAATGAAAAACCAAGCCCCATGCGAGTGGGATCACTTGAAAAACTGGGTTCCATGGCTTGTTTAATATCAGCAATACCTTTACCGTAATCCTCGACCATAATTTCCATCGTTTGATCATTTATTATGGCAGCCACAACTACCACTTTCTCATGGGGTCGATTTTCATATCCATGTATAATACAGTTGGATACCGCTTCTGATACCACCAATTTTATTTCCTCTATTTCCTCCAGAGTACACTCTATTTGGGTAGCAAAGGCTCCCACACAAGCTCTCGCGAAGGATACATTTTCCGGTAAACTTTGAAATTCAAAACGCACATAATTCTTCATATTCATGGCCTGTCCAGCTTAAAGCTGGCATTCACCTCCTTTTATATATTAATAATATCTTGCTCGTTATTATACATGGAAACCAGTCTGTTGATACCGGAAAACATCAATATCTTGTAAACTGATGGACGGGCACCCACAATGAACATTTTTCCGCCCCACCCCGCTATTTTTTTATATCTGCCGATTATTACGCCCAGACCGGAGCTGTCAATAAAGGTGACCTTTTCTAAGTTTATCACCAGGTTGCATATTTTCTTGGTTTCTAATTTCCGATCTATTTCTTGGCGCAACTTTTCAGCTACAACCATGTCCATTTCTCCTTGAATCCTGACAAACAGTGTATTTCGAATCTGCTTTAACTCCACTTCCACGCATTAGTCCCCTCCCTGTATGTCTTAACACCTTATGGATTCTGAAAGTAATCCATTTTTAGAATTCTAAAGTAGACTTCTACAAGCAGGGGACAATTCCTTCCACTAAATTCCATTTATAAAAGAAAGGTTTCGGCAAACACTTTCATTATCTCCTTAATAAAACCGCCTCGGGCAACATCTTGTGCCGAAACAATGTCGATTTTCTTCTGCAGGTTACCTTCTTTTAATATTTGTATCTCCCCTAACTTCTGCCCTTTCTTTACCGGGGCATTGATATATGATATAAGCTCTTTACTATGGCTCAGGTTATCCTTTTCCCCTTTTAAATATATTGACCCTGCATCCTCGGCAACAACAGCTTCTACAGTTTCTTCTTCTCCTTTGCCTACTTTTACTGCCCCGCATACACTGTCCCGGGTAAAAAAGGACTTATAAGCATATTTAGCAAAACCATAATTGTATAGTTCCATCGAATCCCGAAAATGCCCCCGGACCTCGGGCGATGCCATTACTACACAAATTAGCCGCAGACCATCCCTCTTAACCGTAGATGTTAAGCAGTATTTAGCTTCGTTAGTCCAACCAGTTTTGAACCCATCCGTTCCCTGATACCACCAGAGCAATTTGTTGGTGTTATACAGTTTGAATTTTCCCTGCCTAAGATCGTATTCTTTTATAGAAGTATATTCCTGTACCCGGGGGTGAGCTAGAGCATAGCGTGCTATAACTGCCATATCAAAGGCACTGGTGAAATGTCCCTCGGCCGGTAGACCGTAAGAATTAACGAAATGAGTGTTTTCCAATCCTAGATCCTTAACTTTATCATTCATTTTATCCACAAAATTCTGGTGGGTTCCTTCTAAATGCTCAGCAATCGCTACACAGGCATCGTTGGCTGAACCTGCCGCAATAGCAATCATCATCTCTTCATAACTCATCATCTCGCCTGGTTCCAGATAGATCTGAGATCCTCCCATCTTCCAGGCATTCTCACTGGTAACAACTTTGTCTTGCAGATCAGCCTTGCCCTGTTCAAGTGCTTCCACACCCAATATCAGGGTCATTAATTTGGTCATACTGGCTGGAGCTAAGCGCTTATTTTCATTATAACCAGCTAAAATATTCCCTGAATCACCATCCATCAATACATAAGACTCGGCCTTGACGTTCTCCATTTTAGTTTGAGCTGCCGCCATCCCAACCCAGGAAAACATTAATAAAATCAGAACCAACCCGACCGCTTTAGGTCTAACTCCCATCCCGCATGTACCTCCCTTTATTGTATCTATTTATAAATTATATTGAGGTACAGCTGTTATTATGTCATTGGCCGCATTTTATCCATTATTAAGCAGTGAATTTGCCGATTATCTGTTTTACTTGACAGTCGCGATGATCAGTGGTGTGCCAGTCGGTAGTTCTTCTGCCAGACGATAACTGGCCAGGAGCCGTTTATAAGCATTTTGCATCCGCTCTTGGTCATTGGCATGTAAAGTCGCTAAAACGTCACCTTTTTGTACATAATCGCCTTTTTTCTTGAGTACCTTAACACCTACAGCAGGGTCGATGATATCCCCCATTCTTTCGCGCCCTGCACCCAGCAGCATAGCTGTTCTGCCAACCTCCAGCGCATCTATGGCCGCTACGTAACCATCCTCAATCGATATAACCTCGGTTTGCAGGACTGCTTGCGGAAGTCCATAAAAAGGTTTCTCGTAATCAAGCCTCCCTCCCTGAGCACTCACTAATTCACAAAACTTTTCAAAACCTGCACCCGACGATAAGGTATGGCAGACTTGTTGCATGGCTTGCTCATAAGAAGAAAATTTTCCTGCCACCAGCAATAGGTGAGCGGTTAAAGTAACACACAATTCTTCCAGATCAGCTGGACCATGCCCTCGGAGGAGGTCAATGGCCTCTTTTACTTCCAGGGCATTGCCCACAGTTTCACCCAGAGGCTGGCTCATATCAGTAAGCAGTGCCACTACCTCCCGGCCTGCTCCATGGCCTATTTCCACCATGGTTCGTGCCAATTGCAGAGCTTGCTCCTCATTTCTCATAAATGCTCCACTGCCTACTTTCACATCCAGAACTATCCCGTCTGCTCCAGACGCAATTTTTTTACTCATGATACTGGAAGCAATTAGAGGGATGCTATCTACGGTTGCAGTTACATCCCGAATTGCATAAAGTCTTTTATCAGCTGGAACCAGATTCCCGGTTTGAGATACAACTGCGGCTTTTATCGCATTGACCTGTTCCACAAACTGGTGGTAGGTCCTCTCGACCTGAAAGCCCGGGATCGACTCAAATTTATCAATAGTCCCCCCGGTATGCCCTAGACCCCGGCCGGACATCTTGGCTACTGGTACACCTGCTGCTGCGGCCAGAGGTATCACCACCAGGGTGGTCTTGTCCCCCACGCCGCCCGTACTATGTTTGTCAACTTTTTTGCCTGCAATCCCTGCCAAATCCATAACTTCACCTGAATAAGCCATGGCCAGTGTTAGAGCATTGGTTTCCTGCCCGGTCATGCCCTGGAAGTAAACCGCCATCGCCCAGGCTGCAATCTGATAATCCGGTATGCTTCCGTCGCTTATTCCCTTGACCAGAAAACTTATTTCCGCTGTATTCATTGCCTCACCATTGCGTTTTTTTAAAATGATATCTTGTATATTCATGCTTTAACCCCTTATAAGCGAATAGAAGCTCTCGCCGGCAGTAACATCGGTCTGGACTCCCAAAAATTCGGCAATAGTGTGACCCAAATCGGCAAAAGAAGAGCGTACACCCAAATCAATACCAGCCTTGGCTTTTGCCCCCCAAACTAGAATCGGCACCTGTTCACGAGTATGATCTGTGCCGATGGTGGTAGGGTCACAGCCATGATCAGCGGCAATAAACAGCATGTCCTCGGGCCGCATCGCCTCCATTAGCTCAGGCAGCCACCGGTCAAATTCCTCCAGAGCCTGCCCATAGCCCTGCGCATCATTACGATGCCCGTACAACTGGTCAAAATCGATGAGATTGACGAAGATCAGACCCATAAATTCATTTTTAAGTATATCCAGAATTTTTATCATACTGTCCTGGTTATTCACGGTGGGATGGTTTTCAGTAATCCCGCGGCCCGCAAATATATCATTTATTTTACCTACCCCCACTACCTTTTGGTTAGCAGCGATGATACTATCCAGAATATTTCTGCCTGGTTCCAAAGAAAAGTCATGCCGATGGGGGGTACGCACAAAATTACCGGGTTCACCGATGAAAGGCCGCGCTATAACTCTGCCCACCCCATGTTCACCCGTTAACAACTCCCGAGCTATACGGCACATCTGGTACAGTTCTTCCAACGGTATTATCTCTTCGTGGGCAGCGATCTGGAATACACTATCCGCTGATGTATATATAATGGGGCAGCCGGTATCCATGTGTTCCTGACCAAGCCGCGCTATAATTTCGGTACCGGAGGCCACCACATTACCCAGTGTCTTACGCCCAATCAGTTTTTCAAATGCATTGACCAAATGAGCGGGGAAACCATCAGGGTAGGTTGGGAAAGGTTCTTCCAGGATTATGCCCATCATTTCCCAGTGGCCGGTAGTAGTATCTTTGCCTTTGGATTTTTCCACCATTTTGCCATATGCTCCACTGGCTTGGGACACAGGTTTAATTCCGGGCAGTTCATCCAGGTTGCCAAGTCCTATAGCCTGCATATTCGGCATCTTAAGCCCGCCGCAGGCAGCGGCGGTATTTTTAAGGGTATTGCATCCTTCGTCCCCGTACAGGCAACTATCCTCAGCAGCACCTATCCCCACACTATCTAGCACGATTAATATAGCCCTTTTACCCATTAATTGTTTCCTCCCCTATTACAAATCGTTGTTTACAATTACTAACATAAATATCGAAATACAGAGGACGTCCCCTATAAATAATTAACTCTGGACTAATTAGGCTCGGGGGTGGCATTGGTGATACACTTCGCGTAAGCGGCTTTTGGTTAGGTGGGTGTATATCTGGGTTGTGGAAATATCGGAATGACCGAGCATCTCCTGTACCGCACGCAAATCCGCTCCATTTTCCAGCAGGTGGGTAGCAAAGGAGTGGCGCAGTGTATGCGGCGTTAAATCCTTCTCAATCCCAGCTTTAACACCATGTTGAGCCAGAATTTTGAAGAATCCCTGTCGGCTCAGTTTTCTGCCATGGGCATTAAGAAACATAGTCCTTTCTATGTGTCCCTTCAATAGAATATTGCGGGATCTGGCCAAGTATCTTTGCACCCAGAGTATGGAGGTCTGGTTGACCGGAATGATACGTTCCTTCTGCCCTTTGCCCAAACAGCGCAGAAATCCAGCCATTACATTGATGTCCTCGAGTTGCAGTATTAATAGTTCTGATACCCTTATCCCTGTACCATACATTAATTCCATCATAGCCCGGTCCCGTAATCCTAACGGGAGCAGGACATCCGGCTGTTCCATTAGTTTGTCCACTTCTTCAATAGTTAAAACCTGGGGCAGTTTGCGCTTAATTTTGGGAGTTTCCATATCAGTGGTGGGATTCAGGGTAATATACTCTTCTGCCACCAGGAATTTAAACAATCCCTTTATGCTGGAAAAGCCCCGGGCCACACTGGAATTAGCTGCCTTTTGGTCCATCTCCCAGGATAGATAATTAATAATATGCTTTTTGTTTACATCCTCCCATTTGTCCACCTGACTGTTTTTATGCAGGTATTCTGTAAACTTTTGGAGGTCCCGCTTATAGGCCGCTTGGGTATTAGCTGACAGACCTTTCTCATATTGGATATAATCCATAAAGGCCACAATACTTTTTTCCACAGCCCTACTCCTGTTTTTCTTCTTTCAATTAGACATTAACGTCCTTTATTCCTGCCTGGGACTCTTGAAATAATAATTCCATCGGGTCTGATTGTTTCGTGAACCATTATTAGGTTCTTAATCTTTATTCCTTTTCTTCATGGTAAAAGCTTTGCAGCTTGATCACAAACTGATCAATTTTTTGGTTAAACTCGGTGCTCTGGGGGGCTTTCTCTACCCTCATCGGGTTGCCGGTGGGATTTTCATCTTTCATCCAACCGCTAAACACCGGTACTTTTTCATAAAAGATACCCGATATTAATGGGATAGCAGCTGCAAATAGGGCTATTAATACCATTAAAGTCGCCAGGCGGATGAGTTTTTGCTTCCATTTTCCTACCACAATAATCATTTTCATTTGACCTCCCCCTTAAATAAATAAACCCAGGAACCACGGTGATAGATAAGCCTCTATGAGGGCTCCCATCAATACTATGCCCAGAGAAATTAGCATGAGCAGGGTATAGCTCATAACCTCCCTCCCCAGGGGAATCACACCTGCAGGCCTGGCCCTGGCAATGTAAATTGAGAAATTGATCCCCACGACTGACCATATGATAAGCAGTGGTATGTAAACCAGGTTCTGCGGCAAAATGGAAAGAATACTTATTAAGATTCCTGACATAGCTCTTTCCTTGACCAGAAAACTTATTGTAAACCCCAGGGAAAAACCCTTTAAAAACACTACCCCGAGTATCAGGGGCATCCCAATTATGGTTAAACCCAGGAACCACACGGCTATGATGCTCTTGGCCTGATTAATAAATGAATTAAATAGAATAACCTGCTTATCCAGGTCTGCGTTCGCTCCCCCTTTCAAATAATCATCAATTACAGCTAACAAATGGCTCTTCACACCGCTGGCCAGTCCCAGTGCTTTGTAATCGCCTACAAATATCCCCCCCACGAAAATAAGGACGATCAGCAAATATTGCCATCGATTTTCACTTACATGCTGTTTCAGCTTGTGTTTAAGTTTCATCTGATTTCCTTTCCTGGCAAATATTTTGCTGTAGGGACTTCTCTTTCCAATAATATTTAGTCAATGTTCACTTTATGCAAAAAAGAAATGGATCGATTAATACTCCCTACAATTTGTCCACCAAAAGCAATACCAGATATAATTTATCCGCAGCGACGGTTGAGGTAAGGCACGGCTTCGGGAATACTGATGGGGGAGAACAATACGAAACGATGTGGCTTTATGATAGGAAAGTATGGCTGACTAGAAGGTTGAAGATGGGATAGGAATCGAAAAAGTGGATTAGCCTAATTTCAGATTCTGTTAGAACTAATCCACTTGCATTTTAGGAATCCAATATTCATACTATTTTAGACTACATTCTCCTTACGGAGCGTTTGGTAAATCACAGGAACGACCTGTTTTTTACGGGATAGAACCCCCTGCAGGAAAATCCCGCCGTTTATATGTTCATGTTGGAAAGCCTGCTCAACCAGAGCCCGTTTTTTACCAGCAATGATGATTTCGGTCCCGTCCTCAAAAATGTTAGTTACCATAAGACACATCAAAGCATAGCCCTTACGATCACACATGCTTTCCATAGTTTTGACCAGGTTGTCCCGACGTTTAGCAAAAGCGGCTAAATCAACCGTTTCCACCTGACTAATGGCAAAAGTCGACTCACCGCTAACATATTCTTTCAGGTCTTCACTTATAACCTCTTCATCAGACTGTTTATCAACCCGGTTGGTTTCGGAATATATTTTTTTACCCCAGGCCAGGGCCTCGAAACCAGATATGCGCTCCAGCTCCAGGGCTATTTCTTTGTCTTTGTTTGTAGTCGTAGGGGATTTGTAAATCATGGTATCTGACATTATCCCTGCTAAAAGTAAGGCAGCTACACTGGTGGTCATGTAGACCTTATTCTGCAAAAACTTCTCCGCAACCAGTGTGGATGTTGACCCCACCGGTTCATTATGAAAATAAATAGGCCACAGGGTCTGTAAATCTCCCACCCGATGATGGTCTATTATTTCTAGTATGTCGGCTTCCTCAATACCATCCACAGCTTGTTTTTTCTCATTATGATCTACCAATATGACCTGCTTGCGTTTCATTTGCAGAAGATTATAACGGGAAATCATACCGAGATAACGGTTCCCCTCGTCCACCACCGGGTAATTGCGGAATCGGCTGGTCAGCATGTTTCTTCTGGCTTCATCCACCTTTTCGTATGGTTCAAACAGAATCAGATCCCTGGTCTTCATAATATTACCGGACTTCTGTTCCAATAATTCCCTCAATATTTCAGGGCTCCGCTCGATTTCACGCCCGCTTCCCAGAGCATCCATAAAAAGCAAAGCGATATCACCAATGGTAATCAAACCCAGGAATCTTTGTTTTTCATCCAGAACCGCTAATGTCTTTATTTTATTTGTACGCATGATGTTGCCTAGTTCTACCAGCGTAGTGTCCGCACCAGTATACATAGGCAGTTCCTCATCCAGCAAATCTTCTACTCTAGTGCCCACATCATTAATTACCTGAGGATGCTCTAACTCCAGGTAATCCAGCAGCCATTTAAGTTCTTGGTTCAATTCGCTGGCCGCTGCGGCCAGGAAAAGGCCTTTTTCAGTACTCTGTTTGTAGACCTTGTAAGCAATCGCAGCTGCTATACTATCAATATCAGGGTTTTTATGCCCAATAATATAAACCGGTTTCAAATTAATTACCCCCAACTGTTATATAAAAAACTGTCACCGCCAACTCTCCCCGGCTCGACAGTTATCAATGACAACCAGAATCCTGGCTGACCTTACCATATTTACCGCCACCTCCCGGGCTGATGCTCAAGCGCCCTAAACGCATATCATTTATAACCGCGGCAGTTTTCTCTCCTGTTATCCGGCTTATATCCTCAATAGGAACGGTTTCCATTACTTCTATTTCGTTTCCAAAAGCTTGCCGTAATTTATTATACGTCACGGGACCGATCCCGGGTAGATCTTTTATTGGTATTCGATAAAAGTAAGGCGGCCTGCCTTCGGGATGATGACAGTTATCGTAATCCCGAATCGCAACGATTCGATCATAGACGCCCATCACTATTTTGGGATTCCCGCAAAAACTACAGGAGGTAACCGGAGGATCTTCCTCACTAATCTTATCGCAAAGCGGACAAAAACTCCGGTGATATTTGCCCAGACGAGGATGCAATCCATAATTAGCTACAACCCGGCGGCCATCTTTATTTTCCAAACAGAGTCGCAGTTCTTGAAAGTCTTTGTTGGCCATCTCTAATCGATTGAATTCCCTGCCTATATTGGGTGATGAATGAGCATCTGAATTTGATACATAGGTAAAGTGCCGGGTTTCTGTTAAGGTATCGGCCATGTCTGTATCAGAACTCAAACCCAGTTCCAATACCTTGATGTGATTAATATCTGCACCAATTTGTCGGGCCAGCTTATCAGTCCACATTCCATAAACCCCTTTATGGGGTGTAAAAGCGTGGGCCAAGCAGAAGATGCCTTTCAGGTCCTCAGTAATTTTTACAATATCCATAATGCTGGCATTCACCCGCTGGGTGGATAACTGCATATTATGTACTCTGGTTTTCAGAAATTGCTGCCAGCTTTTTATCGCTGCTAAACCAGGTAGATAGCTTATTAAATGGACTCCTTCCCTGCTCTCCACTTCACAGCCCGCAATCAACAATACGCCGTTGCGGGCCAAAAAACCACCTTTGTCTAACTCTGCTAAATCTCCAGCATGCAGCATTTCTTCCAGTTCAGCCGATACCAGCATACTGCCTGCATCTACTATACCAACTATATCCAAGCCCTTTAAGGGTGCATCCTGATAGATTATAGATCTTAGCTGTAAGCTGCGTGATGCTGTAATTTTCACTGCCCTCCCCCGGGCACTTCCAATATGAATATGAAGATCGGCATAGAGATTTCTATCGTTTACACATAGCATATTGAATTCCTATAATACTCTTGCCATCAACAATTTGCCCATCAAAGATCTTATTATAGGCATCCTGCAACGGCAAATGAATCGTTTCTACAAACTCATCAATGTCTAACGCTTTTTCTCCTCCAGTTAACCCGGAAGCTAGATATAGATGAAGATATTCATCAGTAAAACCAGGGGCACTATAGTAGGATAGTATCTTTTCCCAGTGGTCTGCCGTAAAGCCGGTCTCCTCTTTTAATTCGCGCTGGGCGCAAACCAGTGGTTCTTCATTCTCCTCCATAGTCCCAGCAGGTATCTCTAACAGTAATCCTTCTACTGGTTTCCGATACTGTCGAACCATGATTATATTATTATCATTATCCAGCGCAATGATCGCTACGGCACCCGAATGTTCAACCACTTCGCGGGTACTCTGCCTTCCATCAGGCAGAGTTACTGTATCGACTCGTACCTTGATAATTCTACCCGCAAATATTCTCTGGCTCTCCAGGGTCTTTTCTGTAAAATCCATGTCTTTCCATTCCTCCTGCATATATTTACCATTAGCTGCATACACTTGGTTTGAGGTGATATGAGATGGAGTTATTAGTACATCAAAAAGGATTCTGCTTTTCCGGCCAATGGCAAGATCTGGTGAATATCCTGTCCGCATATCCGCCGGAAACCACTCTACAAGATTTTGTTAAAATACGTTTAAGCTAATGAGTATATAAGGCCTTATATTGCGATATTATGTCGTCTGGGGACATTTCATCATCATGGGAACTATAATTATTATACCCCTTCTGGTCTAAATCGCATTCTGGTTCCCCCCTATGATCGGGCGGCTTCTTCAATAATACTCAAAACCAAACGAGCATCGTTTACTAAATCCTCAATGCGTATGAACTCATCTGTGGTATGCACTGCGTTCATGCCTATACCCAGATTGGCACAACGAATGTTATGGCCATTGATGATGCTGGCATCGCTGCCTCCGCCTGTGCTTAACAGCTCACTTTTTATCCCTATTTTATCTGCCGCCCTTACAGCCAGCCTGACTACTTCTTCATCTGGTTGCAGGGCAGTTTCCGGATAAAGCAAGACCGTCTCAACCTCTGGATTACCACCGTTTTTTAGGACTTCGGTCTTAAAGATATCAAGCAGGGCTATAGTCAATTCATCCAATTTGGTGCGTTTCAGACTCCGTGCCTCTCCTTTGACCCGACAACTCTCGGGGACTATATTGCGCGCCAGTCCCCCTTTAATAATACCAAAATTACAGGTGGTTTCATCATCAATTCTACCGCAGGGCATTTTCGCTAAAGCCCGGGCCATAATCTGTATCGCATTAATTCCATCCTCTGGATTAATACCCGCATGAGCCGACTTGCCCTGTACCCGGTATTCGATTTCATTCTGACAGGGCGATTGTATAACGATAGTTCCCGGAGCTCCTCCGCTGTCCAGCACATAACCATATTCAGCAGCTAATTTAGAAAAATCAAAGTTCTTGATACCCAGCAGACCCTGTTCTTCACTTACCGTAAAAAGCAATTCCAGGGGAGGATGATCGAGTCCATTTTCCAGAATTACCTGCAAAGCCTCGAAAATTGCTGCCACGCCGGCCTTATCATCAGAACCCAGAATAGTGTCTCCGGCACTTCTTATTACTTCATTCTGGTCGCGGATGACTTCAATATTGGTACCCGGTATAACAGTATCCATGTGGGCCGCAAATAGAAGTGCAGGTCTGGCAACGGTACCCGGTATTTTTACCAAAAGGTTACCAGAACCACCTTTTAATATTTTTCCCGCATCATCTTCCTGAGCCGCTAAGCCTAGAAGAGCAAATTCCGACTGAAGCAAATCACGGAAAGCTTCCTCCTGTCCAGAGAGTGAATCCACTTTAATCATCTTTATGAAATTGGTTATCAATCTTTCTTGGTTTACCACAGTTACCACTCCTTTTTTGTGTATGTAGACCCTGCATCCTAAAAAATCTTAACTACCCCTGCCCGTTCCATCTATGCACCATTTAAAAAGCATTTTCGCAATGGCGTCAATCAGGGAGAAATTTTCCGTGTCCATAGGTAGTATAAAGCATCAATATTATCATATCACATTGGGCAAGAAGCATCGGTTACGGCCAATGATCACCGCCCATCGGGATTAAAGGCAGGGAGTTTTAATTAGGATAGGTTAGTTGAGCAAAATTATGCCTCTTGTTCATGTTTTTTGCTCGCAAACAAGAGGCATAATTCTTAATTTTCTATTCGGGCGGGTGACTTCTCGTTAACCGGATACAATCAAATCAATTAAAGCTCCGCGGTCAAATGTAAGTTCCCAAAAGATTCCACCATCGCTCTGGGGAATAAATGTACCCCAATAAATCAGTTTACCAGACCAATCGGCAGAATAGTTTAGACTTCTTTCAGGACTTCTGGGGACTCCATATACATGCAGAGCATCCCGTATTGAACTACCCAGTTGAATACCGCCAGGGGTAATTCCATCCTGCCTAAGTTTTAACACCGTGGATCCGCCAGGATCAGATATTTCATCAAAATTAAGTACGTTAATCCCCAGTAACTCTGCATCACTTATTAAACTGTAAGGGGTGATGAATATATTTTCGGAATTATTCCAGAGATCACTATACTCAACATGATAGCCGAGAACCCCTGATACGAATTGCAGGGGAATCATCGTTCTCTCCGACTTTATCCGAGGTGCCATATCTATCTCCAAAGCCTTCGAGTTGATTAGTACGATTCGACTACCAATTTCCATCTGCACCAGCTTTCCGTTTCCCTGCAAGGATATGCAGGAAGAATTAGGATCCCATGCGATTTGAAAACCGAGTTCTTCGGCAATATCCCGCAGAGGAACCAGGGTTGTTCCATCTTCTATAAATGGGGCCACACTCATATCCAAGTAATGTGGAAATTTATCCCCAGGCCCTTCTATCACCACACTCCCTGCGGCCATAGCTGCGTTAACCATCCCTGCCAGCATGAACAGACACACCAGGATAATTCTAACCAACATTCTCATTCGGTGCCCTCCAATCCTCCTTTTAGTACCCAGCCTAAACCAACGTCGATTCAAATTCCAAACATAAAAATTGGGCTTAAGGATATGCCCATAAGCCTTTATTTTATGCGTTTAGGCAAATACTGCTTTAAACAAATCTATGACCTGGAATGCACTGATATGACAGGAGAAAGGAGATTTAATATAAGGGAAAAACGCGTTCGGTTACACCGTAAAGAAGTTGTTAGTAAGGGGATGACATTTGATCCTTCTTATTAGGGAATAGGAAAAGATATCAGAAAGATCCCTGGACTATTCCCCCATCCTGATTAAAATAGTTCATCCCGAATTCCGATCCCCTTCCTTTCATTTTGAAGAATAACAAAACCGCCGGGGCGTTCGTATTTGACCGACTGGATCTCTGCCATGACAGACAGAGCAATTTCGGCGGCTTTATAGCCGCCAATATCAAGACCAATAGGTACATGCACCCGGCCCATCAGCTCCTCGGAAATCCCCATGGCATCCAACTGGCTGAAGTAAGCAGTCACTTTATGTCTGTTCCCCAGCGCCCCTATGTACCGGGCGGGCGATTTCACTATCGCCTGCAACGCCGGTAAGTCAAATTCATGATTATAACTTGTTAGGACAATGCTAGTGGTTTCACTAATATCACAGGCCTTCAATATATCAACAATATCTCCCAGCAACAGTTCACCAGCTTCCGGAAATCTATCCAGCGTAAGCGTTTCGGCTCTGTTATCAATGACTGTTATGCGGTAGTCGCCCAGCAGGGCGGCAAACCGGTAAACGTTCCAGGCAACGTTGCCGGAGCCTACTATAATCAACCTCTCAGTATCATTTCCCAAATCCGCTTCCAATTTCTTCACCTTCCTGTGTTTGCAAAATTTCTTGTGAGAGTTGAGAAGAATATGGCCATGTTTCAGCTTCTTACTTATTCTATAATACCATATTGAAGCGACCCCATTGGCAACCAACGGGAGTATAGCAGCTTGTTTATCATCTAACCCTTCCCACCGCAGCCCATTTATCTCCATTTAAATGGATTGTATCCAACCCCATGGTCAAAAGTATCGATACCTTCACTTCGCTTAAGGCGGTTGACAATAGAGTAGGTGAACGGGGTTGCCATTATTTCATAGGCCACTTTCCAGCCATACTGGACCAGAATCATACCAATAAATATATCCAGAGAATAGAGACCGCTAAAGGCAATCGACATAAAAACCAGTGTATCAACCGCCTGCCCCACCAGGGTAGAGCCAATAGTTCGGGTCCACAACCATTTCCCTGCCGTCAGGACTTTCATGCGTGAGAGTATGATGGAATTCGAGAATTCGCCGACAAAATAGGCAACCAGAGAAGCCAGAACTATACGGGGGGCAAACCCCAGCACTGTACGATAGGCGCTTTCATGTTCCCAAAAAGACGGACTTGGCAATGAAACCACCAGTATAAATATCAGCGCCATGAGCAGATTGGCGCCAAATCCTAACCAGATGGTGAGGCGCGCCCTCCGAAAGCCATATACCTCGGTGAGAACATCCCCAAAAATATAGGTTATTGGAAACAGGAACAGGTCAGCCGTAAGGGTCATACCGCCCAGTTCAACCAGGCGCCCCGCAACTATGTTGGTAATCAAAAGACAGGTAACAAAAAGACAGGTGATGATGAGAAAAGGTACAGATAGACCGAACTCAGACTTTGACTTCATTATAAAAATTCCTCCTTGTTTTGTTTAGGCGGGTGGAACTGCGACCGCCATTATAATTTTTTCCTTGTGATTATATCATATACATCAAATTAAAACGAATTTGTTCAAGTTAAAAATTTTTTATTCTATGACTCTAACACCATTACTTGATAAACCAGAGTGCCATGAGGTATTAATGCATCCCCTTACTTGGGATAATATTTGTTGCGGTTATACATCCTTAACATAGGATACTTTGCCGTTATCAATTCTCGCCATAAGTACATCCTCAATGGTCTGGTATACTACCTTCCCATTCTTATTTATTATCATCATTTTGGAAGACGTTGTACTTGACTTATCAAATATAGCAACCAGGTAGCCATCCTGAACCTCCAGGCTCTTTACGATACCGCCCGGGTTTATGGATTCGCTTTCCCCCAGCATGTAGAGCTGATTATTTGCCATGGACACATAATAAACCTGACCATTTAGGACCGCATAATCGCTTACTCTGACATCTGTCAGCTGCGCGGCGGTTCCACCTTCAAGAGGTACTCTATATAAAGCCCCGTCCAAGCTCCACCGTTGTCCGTTTTCATCGCTTTCCAGGTAGTAGTCCTTAAAATATATGTAATGAGTGTCGATAGTAAATGTAGAGGCCGGATTATCGCACACTCGAGTGGTTTGATTAGTCTTGGTGTTCACCCTGTAAATCCCGGTGGTATTTCCGGAGTTTTCTTGCTGATAATAGGCCAGCACATAAATATCATCGCCCATCATATAGAGGTCATGACTCCTTCCTCCACAAGAACTATTATCAGTATAGGTCCAGGTCCAGCCGTAGAGATAGTCGGATTCACCTACACGTCTAAAATCCTCATCGGCCTCCTTAATCAACAAGTTGTGGTTTATGGGCGGCACTCCGTGATTAATCAAGACTGACACAGCACCGAACTCTTTTGAATAAGCATAGGCAAAGCCATAACTCAAATCCTCATTTGTCCCATCATCCTGCAGCCCAATATAATGGTCTGAACCCATTGTAGCCCCGCCGGTATGATAGCTCAAAATAGCTTTTCCATTTTCTGTTTTCAATCCTGCCAGAACATAATTGGTTCCATTAAATTGATTAAGCGGAAGCTGATAAACTACCGTTGCATGGGAGGGATTTGCAACCGGGGCTTGGTATATCTTCCCCCCTTCACCTTCATAGTAATAATAATTATTGGTCACGGTAAACGCACCCTTGGAGCCACTTTCCCGCGTCACTATAGGCAGGGTTATCTGTCCCGCTATGGCGTTGTTACCACCTTTTGTTCCTATCACGAGCCCATCGGTATTATTAAAAGTATAATCCCATCCAAATTCGTCGGCTGCGAATCTCCAAGTAATCGGGAAATAGGTGATATTTCTGAATACCAGCAACGGATAAACTTCCTGCGAGTTGTCAATCGACTTGCCGTTAACCTTTATCTTGAAGTTGGCCACCGTAGCCGTGTAAGATATGCCATTCTTCGTGCTGGATGGGTATTTATAATAGTCCCAGTTTACTCCTGAACGGGCAATTTCCAACCCCCTGTTACTGCTCCATAAACTTTCCAATCCCAGAAATCGGCAGTCATAGTAAGTCATCGGGAAATAGGTTATATCTTTATATACTATCAAAGGGTATTGGTTACAGCTGTTGTCAATGTCAACCTCATTCAAGGTTACTTTAAAGGTTGGCAAGGTGACTTTGACCCTTGGAGAGGCCCAAGCTGTGTCCACTGGTAATAGCAAATAAATTAAAACTAGCATGGCCACCATTAATGCACTAAATTTTCTTCTCATCAAATCTCCCCCTCTGATTAGCTTTGATGCAAACTTTTTTCATGTCATCCTGAGCGTTAGCAAAGAATCTTTCTCCCTGTCATTCGCTAGCCTGGGTAAGATTCCTCACTTCGTTCGGAAATGACATAGAGGGATTTTCGTTCCCAATAACACAACCTTATTTTCTAACTAATCATTTATAATTGCCCAGATTTTCTTTAAATATTGTAACCAGCTCATCTGTTTCATCAATAAAGTATGGCCGCGCAATGTTACCCTGGGAATCCAAATCACGGCCGTCCCACCAGATGGCTACTTTGATATTCGGGTAGTTGTCAATGCAACTAAACATATTTGCCACCCACTGTTCTTTGCTTAAACTCACGCTGCTGGAGGCGAACTCGGTAATCATCAGAGGCTTGTCATACAAGGCCACTGCTCTTTGATATAACGGATCATAGATTTCTTGAAAGCTGCGCCAGGTTTCCCCGTTATAATAGGTGCCGGTATTATACCCGGTTAAGCCCACTACATCCACATATTTGTCACCAGGATAATACATAAGCTCATTATTCCACTTGAAATCAGGGAAAGACTTCTCATTGGGATTCCAGACCCAAATCACGTTGTCAGCTCCGGCTTCTTCGAAAATGCTATAAACGTATTGATAAAGTTCTTTGAAAATATCAGTATCCCGGGAGGTATGATAAGCTGAATATGTGCACCAGTCTCCATTCATCTCGTTAAATGGTCGAAATAAGACTGGATGTCCAAATTCAACCACATCTTGAGCATAAGCCCGCAAAAACTCATCATGTTTGCCATCCAAAATCTCATAGACCATATTGTTTTTTCCCTCACCTGCATCACTAGTCTGCAGCGTCAGTTCTACAATTTTGCCGTGGGCGTAAGCATTGCGCAAAGCCTGGCCCACATAATATGGGTCGTATCCTTCACGCACTTGTGAGTACAGTAATATAATGGGAAACTCATAATCGAGCTTCTGTTCCAATTCCTGTAAATTCTCCATATGCAACGGGGCTGAAGGCTCAAATACTCCCCATTTCAGGCGGCTGTCTGCAGAAAAATACTTTTCGAAGGCTGCTGTTGTTTCCGAATTCCATTTCTTGGATTGGACATGTTTGAATTGCGCACTACCGGCTTGTTTCATAGATGTAAAGGTGTGAAATTCTTCGATAATATCCATGTATCCGCCACATTCATCCAGCGGTACGTCAGACTTAAAGAAAAAGGTATATACTGCATTTTCCTCCATTATGTCCACACAAGCATAATAATTTTTGTCGTTTTTTAAATTCTCCAGTTTCTCTCTGGACCACTGGACAACATTAAGACTCCTACCGTTCCTGTTCAGCTGCTGCCTGGACACGTGCCGGTGGTCACTCCGGTTGGCTAAGAAGCGGTTGGAATAGTTTACATATGTATAGCCTGATAATCCATTATCAAATATCTCTTTGTATATCTCAATTTTTCTATGCTCATCTTCCAGCACCGACCTTATCCCCGGAAGACTCATGTCAACTACTTTCATTTCCTTGGGTATGGAGATGCTGTATCCATCTACTTGATTCACAAACCGGTTGGCACTATCATTGAGTTCCTCCACGAAATATATTCCGGAATTAGCTGCCGCCACATTAAAACCCATGTAATCAGGAAAGTTCAGGTGTGTCGTTGGTGCTGAACCTGGCCCATTGTCAGTTCTTAATATGCTTATTGGGTCTACCCCTGTAAGTATCAATCCACATACCATTATTATTATAATGGCCCGTTCAATATTTTTTGACATACAGAAACTACCTTTCTTATCTGCCCGCAGATGTATTTGTTTCCTCTTGCTGATCTAATTCATTTAAGTCTACAATGACGACTTGCGCTCCACTTCCGTTACTTGTCGGCGCTCCCGCCTTTTCCCTTGCATAGTAGTCACCGCTGTCCCGGTTATTTTCCTGACTATTTCCCGGGGTTGATACTTCTGGCCCTGTTTTTATAGAAGCTTGGGGGACGGTTCTATTAATGTCTTTTTCTTTCAGGGCGGTTTCATCAATAGTGTAATCTAGAGTGTCATTGGCGTTGACCGAATCTATAAGATTGTCTCCTAACCTGGATAATGTCGGCTGGCCGGGAATCATTGACTCCGCATTACTTATGGCAACTGCAGTTCCTGATATAATCACCAGGACTGCTATTATAGTCAGAGCTGCAATTCCTCGTCTTTTTTTACTGACATCAAATATGCCTTTTATTCTGGATTCAAGAGTGTGTTTACTGCTTCTGATGCTGGTCGAAAATATTGGTCCGTCATGGTCGTTATTCTGCATAGCCAGGTTAAGAATTATGCTGCTATAGCATTTCTTGGCATCAATGTCAGTGCCCCTCAGAACACAGTTGTCGCATGATACTTCCATGTCTCTATTGGCTTCTCTAACCATTAAATGCACAACCGGATTAAACCAGTGCATTGCAGTAGTCAGCATTAACACCAGCTTGTACCCAATATCATGCCTCTGGAGGTGAACTAATTCGTGAATCAATATCATTCTCATTTCAGTACTGGCATATAGCTCTGAAGGCAATAATAGTACTGGCCGCACCAGCCCTATTATCATGGGGCTGGACACCTTTTTATTGATTCTAACCGATATTTTTCTATCAATATTGAGTTCCCTTTGTAACTCCGTTAAAAGCCTTTCGATTCCGCTGTCCAACGGCTTCCTGCTCCACCTTAGGACGTTCCTGCGGAATCCAACGTAACCGGAAATCATGTAACCAAGGTAAGTTATTACCCCGATAAAGTAAATTACTCCTAAAATATGTACCAGCCTGATGTCTGCCGCTGGTAAAACACCTGTATTTATTTGATGCAACGCCCCATTGACCGTAGCTGAAGGTGTAAATCCGTCTGTAACAGCAGTCGGGATTTGGATTGATACCCGTGCCATATTCATAAAGGAGACTGGCAACAATAATCTGATGGAAATTGCCATCCACATTATGTACCGCCATTGGGCAGAGTAGTTTTTGTTAAGCACTTGGCCTAAGCATAGTAACACCAGAATGATGGGCGTAACGCTTATGCTAAGAGCCAAAATGTTATAGAACAAAGTCATCATTTTGAAACCTCTTCCACGTATTTCCTTAACTCTTCTAAATCTTCTTTATTAATTGCATCTCCATCGTACAGAGCGGCCACCAGGCTCTTCAGAGAACTTTTATGCATTCGCTCCAGGAAGGACTTGCTTTCTTTTTTCAAATAATCATTTTCATCTATTAAAGAATTATAATAATTAAATCGTCCTTGTTTTGATATCTCTAAGAAGCCTCTGTCTACTAAACGAGACAGGAAATTTAAAACTGTGGTATTAGCCCAGCTTTTCTCTCCAGCCAGCTTATCCATAATATATGCAGAGGATACAGGCTGGTCTGCTTCCCATATTATCATCATTATTTCCAGCTCACTGTCCGGTAATCTTTTTATTGTTTCCATTTCAAACCTCCACTTAAACCGGTACCAGAGGGATTAAACCCGGTGTACATTTCTAGCATTGCCTTTATTCTACATTTGTAGAATATGTGTGTCAATGACTTTCCAGGCCGTCGCACAAAAAAAATACCCCCTATATATTGGCATTTGATAACCAATAAATAAAAGGTATTAGTTGGCTCATTATTAAAACCCTAGTTAATATAAACTACCCTTTTCATGAATTTCATTGTTCTTAATCACTGATTACTTAATATCGGCCTTTATCCCACCTTGCTAGCTAGTCTTAACTTATCAGCTATAATAGCGATAAATTCGGAATTGGTGGGCTTACCTTTCTCACCGTTTATAGTATAACCAAAGAATTTATTGATCCGGTCAATATCCCCCCGATCCCAGGCAAGTTCGATCGCATGGCGAATCGCCCTCTCGACCCGGCTGGGGGTAGTATCATATTTCTTCGCAATAGTGGGGTATAGTTCCTTGGTGACGGCCCCCAGGTAATTGATCTCTTCGGTTACCAACATGATTGCTGCCCGCAGGTATTGATAACCTTTAACATGGGCTGGTACGCCTATTTCATGTATAACCCGGGTGACTTCAAGTTCAAGATTTTTCGAGACCGCCCCTGGCATGACAACAGAAGCTGAACCGCGCTTTTCGAGGGTGGGTTTAATATCTCGCGCAACCTGTCTAACACGGTCACCCAGGGTCTGCAGATTAAAAGGCTTCAATATGTAATAATCAGCACCTAACTTTTCGGCCTTTTGCGTGATATTCTCTTGTCCAAAAGCGGTCAGGATAATAATTTTAGGCCGAGGCTCCAGATCCAAATCGGCCATCTTTTCTAAAACACCTATCCCGTCCATATAGGGCATGATTAAATCAAGTATTAAGACCTCGACTTCTTTCTTCCCCAGCACATCAAGAACCTCGACACCATTAGCGCAAACATCGATAAATTCAAAATCAGGTTCATTTGTAAAGTAATCTTTTAATATGCTGCAAAATTCTCGATTGTCATCCGCTACCAGAACTTTAATTTGATCCCTTTCACCAATCATTAAATTTATACCCCCCTCATCCTATTAAAAATGCGTACAATGTAATTATATTAACGCTTTTCGACTATAGGGTAATATTTACCTGCTTTTTGGTTGCACTAAATTACACTATTATCTTCCATTCCTTGTCACAATGATACAACTTAGTACATATCAACTAATGCATTAACAGAAATGTTTTAGCCTGTCTGGTTCAACCGACAAGCAATTATTAGGGATTTCTTTACTATGAAAAATGTCGAAACTTTCTTTTCGTTTGAACTCAAGGAAGGCATTTCCGACAGAATATTATCCATAAAAATGCCATAACCCGTTTGCGGGTCATTCAAAAATACATGGGTAACAGCTCCTACCAGATGGTTATCCTGGATAATGGGACTCCCGCTCATCCCCTGTATTATACCGCCGGTCAGACTTATCAGGCGGGGGTCGGTAACGCGAATAACCATGTCTTTCCCATTCTGTCGGGGGGAATAAACCTTCTCTATCTCTATATCGAATTTCTCAATATCTTCTCCATTGACCACGGTCAGTATTTGCGCTTTGCCTTTTTTTACCTGATGGGCATAGGCAACTTCCATTGTGTATAGGTAGTTAGGGTTGCAAGGCTCCTTCTCCATCTGCCCAAATATGCCACAGGTTGAATTCTTAGTGATGTTTCCGGTTATCATACCTTTATCATTAAATACCCCGATCTTCTCGCCAGGCCAGCCTGGTCGCCCCGGCTTAACGGTCTGAATGGATGCGCTTACTACCCGTCCTTTGAGTACGCTGATTCCCTGTTTGGTATCGGCATCTATAATAATATGTCCCAGGGCTGCATACTGACTGCTATTCGGATCCCAAAATGTTAAAGTTCCCACCCCCACAACCCCATCACGTACAAAAAGCCCAATTCTAAAGCGGTCTGTTTCCTGACAGTGGACCGGAGTAATGGGGATGAGCATTTCCTTACCCCTTCGGTTGACGGTAAACTGCAGACCGTTTGGTCCTTTGGCATCGATAATTCCTGCTAGATCGGTCTCCGTGGCCACCGACTGACCGTCTACTTTAAGTATCAAATCTCCGATTTCAATACCCTGATCACGACCAGGGTACAGCTTTTCTCCATTTGATCCCATTATGGGTGCGAAACCCACCACCATTATGCCCTGGGATTGTAAAAAAACACCGATGGAATGCCCCCCTACTACTACTCTGCGCGGCGGAACAGCTTCGATTTGGATTGATTTTATAGGTATATAACCCCATATATTGAGTTTTACGTCTACCTTACCCGGTTTTAAGGCCACGATCTCATAGCCAGAAGTGCGTCGGGTAATTGTAACTGCTGAATCTTCCTGGGAAGCAAAAACATTATGTGACGGGCCACTGACCGTCATTTCCATTTTTTCTTGTAGCTTATGTGGAAGGTTGATATTGATTAGACTGGCTTCACCCACTACCATTCTCTGGCTGGCTGGCAGAAGCAATATTGCCTTTACCTGCGGATTCAAACACAGGGCCATAAATAAAATAGATAAGAGTATTCCTATAAACGGGCGAAATTTTCGCAAATTTTTCCCTCCCGAAATTTAGTACAGTATATTGTCTCCTTGAGCGAGCCACAATATACTGACATTCGGAAGAGCTATCACGAAAGCTACTGTAAAAGGGAAGAAAAACGCCAGTAGTTTTCTCGTCACTGCCGCTTTCCTACCAAAATATTTAATTTCCATGGGTAAAGTAACTATCCCCATCATCATCAGAGTGAAAATAAAGGCATGAGTCCATATCAAATATAGTTGCCCAGGACTTACGACACTCCCCGGTTGTATTTTCTTGCCATCGCTATCATTTCTCGAGCATGCTCCACGGTTAACGGCGAATAATTCTCACCATCCAGCATACGGGCAATCTCTATGACCTTCTCATCGTCATTCAAACTTTTGACTCGAGTATAGGTTTTGTCAGCATCCACGTACTTTTCAATTAAAAAGTTGCTAACTCCATAGCTGGCTACCTGGGGAGAATGGGTCACCAATATAAGCTGGTGGCTGCGTGATAATTCAGCCAGTTTCCGGGCCACAGAGTTTAAGGCTGAACCTCCCAGACCTACATCGATCTCATCGAATATCAGGGTAGGAATGCGATACACATCAGCCAGGGCTGTCTTTAATGCCAGGATAAAACGGGATATTTCTCCCCCCGATGCGATGCGTGTCACCGGTTTCATTTCTTCACCGGGATTGGGTGAAAAGAGAAACTTTATGTCATCCATCCCGTTAATGCCAGGAACACTTTTTCTCTCCAACGCCACCTCGAATTTTATGTTGGGCATATTCAACTCGAGCAATTCAGCGTGAACCTTTTGCTGCAGGAACAAGGCCGCCAGATTGCGTTTTTGGCTAATTTCGGCCGCTAAGCACATATATTGGGACTGCAGATTATCTATCTCTATTTTTATTTCATCCTGTTGTTCTTCGGTCTCCTGTATTTCTTTTCGTTCCGAACGGGCATGTTCAAGATAGTCTAGTATATCCTTTATTTTATCCCCGTATTTACTTTTCAACTTGTTAATAAGATAGAGACGATTCTCGACTTCTTCCAGATGTCCCGGTTCAAATTCTAGTTTTCCCCTGAACTCGGATAGGCAACTGGATAAATCCTGTAAAGAGTAATAGGTATTTTCCAGCGGTTCTATAAGCCCAGCAAAAAATTGGTCACTCTTAAGATCAGTTGCCACATCCAGAGCGGCGGCAATCTGGTCACAAGCGCTGGCTGATTGTTCCGAATTATATAGTTGTTCCATAATCAGGCTGCTGCCTTCCAGCAGTTTGCCGGCATTTTTTATCCTCTCTCGTAACTGCAACATTTCCTCTTCTTCGCCTTCGCTTAACCCGCTCCCCTCTATCTCCTTGATCTGGTAATCTAAGAAGTCAATGCGCTGCATCCGTTTCTGTCTGTAGTCTCTGGAATCCTCCAACTGCTTTTTCATGGCCATGAACGAGGAAAAAAGCGCAGCCAGTTTTTCCAAAAGATCTCCGCTATCCTCCACAAAACTATCTACATAGCCAATATACTTCATAGGCCTCAGTATGTTGTGGCGGTCATTCTGCAGATGCATATCAACCAAATAAGTGCTCAATGTTTTCAGAGTCGATAAGGTCACATTGCGTCCATTAATCCGTCCAGTAGATTTCCCGCCTGGATTGATTTCGCGGCTTAAGATAATAGTTTCCATATCATCCTCATTCACTACAAGTCCCAGTTCCGATAAAAAAACGCGAGCATCGGTATTGTTGCTCACATCAAAAACTCCTTCTACAATCGCCTGGCGACTTTCATCCCTTATTAAATCATTGTTTATCCGATCCCCCATGAGTAGACCCAGGGCATCAATAATAATGGATTTGCCCGCTCCAGTTTCACCGCTCAATATATTTATGCCCATCGAGAATTGTATACGCAGTTCGTCAATTAACACAAAGTTGTTTATATATATCTCCTGTAACATAGCATTTTTATCGAAGCAGCAAAATATGTCCATTACTTCGATAAATTCCTCCATCATCATTTTAAACTTTCCTGCTTGAAAAGTACAAGATGAGGCAGCCCTAATTTCTTTATGTCTAAAATAATGACGGCCATATAAGGATTCTGATCGAATATTTCAGCTATTTTATGGTTTTCAAACACCCTATCCTCCTCCTCTTTCTTGATGTGGTTGTCTTTTACAGCAGGAACGTATCACTATGTTGCTTTGCTAATATATATAACTAAATCCATGAATATATATTGCTTTACATTTAATGTATTTTAATTTCTTAATTTAATCATCCGCTTAATATCAGTTATCACCCTGCAATTCATAGGTATTGGCCCAACCCTTAAAAAAATAAAAAACGGGGAACAAGATGCTGCCGCCTTGTTCCCCGCTTTTTTCTTATTATCCAGCTATTTTTAGCCTGCATTAGTTAGTCAATTACAAGTTTTTGAAAGTACTCCATAACTTGCACTAATAATTCTGTTGTCTTCACAACTAAGAATATTGTATCGTCCCCGGCTACCGTTCCGAGTATATGAGGATTATCCAGGGAGTCTATTAATGATCCAATGGATTGCGCTGCCCCAGGAAGAGTCTTGATCACAATGATGTTCTCACTGGAGTCTAAGCTTATTACCGAATCTCGAAAAACACGCTTTATCCTGACATATGAATTCTTAGGAAGGTGAGAATCAGGCCAGGCATAGCGATACCCATTTGCATCAGGGGTTTTCACCAGGCTTAGCTCTTTAATGTCCCGGGATACGGTGGCCTGAGTAATATTATACCCTCTGCTTCTCAATGCTTCGCATAGTTCTTCCTGGGTGCTGATGCGCTCGCTAATCAGTATTTCCCTTATGGCAAAATGTCTTCGAGATTTCATTGGGTTCCCCCCTTACAGAAATAGTCTCGGGTCCATCTGTTTTTCAAGCTATGCTTAACATAAATCTTCATCGCTGCGCCGCAGACGTTTCATCATAGTCTCAAAGAAATAACGAGGCTGCATATTAATTAATTTCAGATGATAATCGGCCTTTTTTATTCTTATAACGAAATTATCCTTAAAATCGATTTTAACCTGTCCATCGATAGAGATCAAGGTTTCCTCACAATCAAGCGGGATTACCTCAATTTCCTTTTCAGCTGCAATGACCAAGGGTCTCTTATTCAAGAAATAGGAGGTAATAGGGGTCATGATAATTACTTCCAGGACAGGATCACTTACCGGTCCTCCGCATGACAGAGAGTAAGCAGTAGAACCGCTGGGGGTGGCTATAATGAGACCATCGCCCCGATAGATACCGTGTTTCCGACCGCCTATTTTTACATCGATTGTAATAACGCGGGAGCTTTTTGATTTTATACTCAATTCATTTAAACTATCTATCCTGTTTAAAAGAGTTCCATTCTGGTATAAACTTACTTCCAGCATCATTCTCTCTTCTATACTATAATCATGTCTGATGAAACGATCCAGATATTGTCCCAACTCATCTGCTTGGATATTACTGAGAAATCCAACCGTTCCCATATTCACACCCAATACCGGCACATTTTTATGTACATATTGACGGGCGCACCTTATCATAGTACCGTCGCCGCCCAGCACAATAATAGAATCGACTTCTTCGCTGGTAATATCAGCACTGCTGCTGTCTATTAGTGCCTCAATTCCGACCGAGCGCATATAGGCCGATACTTTTTCTGCCATGCGCATCGTACTCTCGATGCGTTTATTGTTGACCAGTAAGATCTTCACCTAGCTTTACCCTCCAGAATGCTATGCGCCTTTAGAACTACATCCTCCACCGTTTTGTCCAACTCTTCCAAAGGTTTTAGCTTCTTTTTTAAATGGATAAAATACTCGATATTTCCCTTAGGCCCCTTTATTGGAGAATAGCTAATTCCCACACAATCCAAGCCCACTTCTCGGGCAACCTCTATGCAATGGCGCAATACGTCCTGGTGAACCGTGGAATCCTTCACTACCCCATTTTTGCCCACTTTATCTTTGCCCGCTTCGAACTGAGGTTTAATGAGGCTTACGACTTCTCCGTGTTCTTTTAGCAAATTACTTAGTACGGGGTAAATTAACCTGGTAGAGATAAACGAAACATCCATGGTAACAATATCTACCAGTTCCCCCAACTTCTCCGGGGTAAAATAGCGAATATTCGTTCTCTCGATCACTTTTACCCGCGGGTCGTTGCGAAGCCCCCAGTCCAATTGACCATAGCCAACATCCAATGCAAAAACTTTTGCTGCCCCGTTCTGTAAGGCACAATCGGTATAACCACCGGTAGAAGCGCCAACATCCAATACAACTTTTTTTTGAAAGTCTATATCAAAATCACCAATAGCCCCTTCTAGTTTGAATCCTCCCCGACTTACGTATCTTTGTCTCCGGGGCTCAATATGAAAATCTGACGTTTCATCAACTCTGGTTCCGGGTTTGTCCACCAGGAGTCCATTAACTCTTACTTCTCCTGCAATTATCATAGCCCGTGCCTTTTCCCGGCTATCAACCAACCCCCGGGCATAAAGCAGCGAATCCAATCTAACTTTGGCCAATTTTGCGCAACTCCAATGTCAGGTGGTTACCAATATCCGGCCACCTGCTAAATATACGTTCTACGATCGACTCCGGTTCCATGTTTAACAATTCAAATAGAATATCAACCCGTCCCTGTTCGATGAATTCATCGGGAATACCTATGAGGAGCAGATCACTTTTTATGTTTTGCTCAGAGAACAATTCCAGTAGTGCAGTTCCAAATCCACCCGTAACAACATTGTCTTCCAAAGTAAGTATGCGGCTGAATTTATGTCCCAGATCACACATAGATCCTACATCCAGAGGTTTTACAAAGCGGGCATTGATTAACTGCACCCCTATCCCTTTAGCTTCCAGCAACTGAGCCACATCTTTGGCTATGCCAACCGCCCGACCCACCGCTAAAATAGCTAGATCGCCGCCTGTGCTCAAGACTTCTGGCTGACCGGGAGGAATAATGTGCCGTTCAGCTAAAATCTTGACCCCTTCACCTGCCCCGCGCGGGTATCTTACAGCTACAGGTGTATTTAACGACATGGCTGTATGCATCATATTCAATAATTCATCTTCGTTACTCGGAGCCATAATCGTCAAGTTTGGTATATGACGCAGGTAAGAGAGGTCGAAAACACCATGATGAGTCGGCCCATCTTCGCCTACTAACCCTGCTCTATCAATAGCAAAAACCACCGGAAGATTCTGCAGGGCTACATCATGAACAATTTGATCATAGGCCCGTTGTAAAAATGTAGAATATATGCTCACTATAGGTTTTAGTCCTGCTCTGGCCATACCTGCCGCCATAGTCACCGCATGTTGTTCACAAATACCTACATCGAAGAACCGCTCCGGATAAAGCCGGGAAAACTCATCTAATCCTGTACCACTGGTCATGGCCGCAGTTATAGCCACCACCCTTCTATCCTGAGCGGCTATTTCCACCATATATTCTCCGAATATCTCGGTATAGGTCTTCAACTTCTTCTTAAATTGTTTACCTGTCTTTATATCAAATGGCCCCACCCCATGAAATACATCCGGATTCTGGCGGGCAGGTTCATAGCCACGACCTTTTTCAGTAATTGTATGAATTAATATGGGCCCCTTCATCTTACGCGCATTATTGAGCATAGGGATAAGCTCTTCGAGGTTATGGCCATTAACCGGTCCAATATATGTGAAGCCTAACTCCTCAAACCATATTCCCGGAACCATCAGATATTTCACGGTGTCCTTTAATCGGCCCGCGGCCCTTGCTATATTCGGACCAATCCCGGGGATTTTGGTTAACACATTTTCAACTTCCTCTTTAGTGCGGGTATAGGAGGGGTCTGTACGCAGGCGATTTAAATAACTGGACATAGCTCCAACATTTTTAGATATGGACATTTCATTGTCGTTCAGTATAACAATCATATCAGTCGCTTCATTACCGGCATGATTCAGTGCCTCATAAGTCATCCCGCCAGTCATGGCCCCATCCCCAGTAACTGCAACTACTGAAAATTTTTGATTTTGAATATCCCGGGCCAATGCCATGCCAAGGGCAGCCGAGATAGAGGTGCTGCTGTGTCCGGTATTAAATGCATCATAATTCGATTCCTCATGTTTTGGGAAACCACTAATACCGCCAAATTGCCTGAGGCTGTGCATCTGGTCCTCACGGCCGGTTATAATTTTATGGGTATAACTTTGATGCCCTACATCCCAAATTATTTTGTCATGGGGAGTATCGAAAACATAATGCAAAGCAATCGTAAGTTCAACTACACCCAGATTGGCAGCCAGATGCCCTCCGCAGGCAGCCACGCTGTCAATTAAAACTCCCCTTATATCAGCAGCTAATTCATTCATTTCTGCAAGAGAAAGCCGTTTTAAATCCTGGGGTAAGTTAATTCGGTTTAATACCCTTTCCAAGGAGTCACCTTCTGTCCTTAAATAATTCCAGGCCGGTCACATTCTCCCACCATCCAAGTACCACTGCCACCCGGAAAATTATATTATTAGCTCTGGCAATAGCTATGTTTTTACCCAGAGATTTCCCCCCTACTGTGAGGGCGGCAATAAAGCTGGTCATGACTGCCCCTATTAAAACTGTATCAGGCAGCGAAGATGTTTGTTCCAACCTGATCACTATACCGGCACCCACGGCTCCACTGAGTGTACCCGCTATATCACCTATGACATCATTGCAGTAATTGGCTACTGCACCAGCGTTCTTTGTAATTTTAACCGCTTGATAGGCTCCAAATACTTTTTTTGCCGCCCTGGCATTAAAAGGCGGCAAAGATACAGCAGCGGCAGCGGTTCCAATAATATCAAAAAATATGCCCAAAGCAATTATTATTACGAGTAAAACAATAGCTACCCATACATTCCGTACCGCCTTAACCAGTGCTTCTGTACCTATGCTGACCGTAAGAGCAATAAAGAAAGTGAAAAAAGCCACGATTAACCCGGAAATAATATTGCTTTTTTTAATGTAGCCCGTCAACCGCAGTACCATCCCCAATAACAAATAAAGCAAAAGGTAGTTTATCGAGTAAACGTTGTGACATAGGTCCAGCAGGTTTTCCCCGCAGGTCTCCCATTTGTTGCCAGATGGGCGGTTTCCCTTTACGCCTGCTACATGTCGTCGCCGAACACGTTTGTTGGATTACCACTAAGTACACACTTTAATCCTTGATAAACCATGCAATAGCGCACACAGTCTAGGAGTTTTCCTCAACAACCCACATCAATTTCTAGCCTCTTTTGCAGCCGCAATTTCAAAGCAGACGACAATGCTTCGGCCAAAGCATTACCATCCTGAGATGCTTATCCGCCGTAGCCACTCAAGGCAGGCTACACTACACCCAGTTTTATCCGGAATGCAGGTTTTCCCATACTTGCCTTCGCAGGCAAGCATGAGCCTCCATGGATGTGGGGTCATGCCCGCATGCCATTGCGGATTGCCCCAGCACCCTTAACTCCCAGCAACGACCCCCAACTGGGCGTCGAAAGCCACTACCAGAAGCTTCATCGATGTGCCCTTGACGGATTTTTAGGCCCGTCTTCAAAATTAATAGGGTTGACTAGAATACTGCAACCTTTTGCAAGTAAGTTTCTAGGCAAACATTATAACATGTTTGCCTGTAATGTACCAAATTCCCGAATAGACCGATTAATAACACCAATAGTCTGCTAGATTCTATTAATTAACATGATGCTTTATTATCACATAAAATCATTACTTTAGTCTTCTTTTCAAGTTCTTATAACTATTTTTATTTAAGCGGGTATTATCAGTCGGCAAAAAAAGCCCCCGGTTAATAACTAACCGGGGAATAACAACGGTACATATTATAGGTAGGGATTACACATAAATGTTAGAGCCAATGGACTGTTTAAAAATAGGCTGCTACCCATGATTTCCTGAAGTAAAATCAGGATGCATGCTTAAGTGATTTTCGGGCACCGATTGTCTGGTCTATCTCATTTAGCGATATACCATCAGACATGAAACACCTTTGCCATTCTTCACATAATTCTTGAATCGTTAAGTCAGGATGCAAATTGAACGCCCCATGTAGGGTTTCCATTATATCCAAATAGGAGTCGCTCCATTTCAGGCTATTCTGCATTTTAACCGCTTCTGCCGCTATTTTGCCAACCGCTCTGAAACACTCTTTCCATTCTTCACATAACTCTTCAGTGGTCAAATCAGGGTGAAGATTAAATGCCCCATGCAACAATTCCATATCATCCAGATATGAATCGCTCCAATTGGAAACTTCATCACATTCATTATTCATCTCTTCTTCACCTCCAATATGTATGGATTCCACTTTTACGGCCACCTCGGTTATGATTGTGAGTATATTCACATAGTCGGTTAAAAAAAACCACCCGTGAAATAGTTGAGTAACCTGTAAATAGCCTTCAAGTGAATTCAATTACAATCTCTATCTTCTCCTCAAGTATAGTACTTTCATCAAGAAATGTTAAACCTTCCTTTTCCGGTTTCTACACTAGCTGAGAGCTATAGTGATGATTAGGCTCATTTTTACTATTAATTCATTGATTTACCCTAACATCCTTCATTTAACTTCACTTCGTGGATGGAGTCGGGATTGACCCCACTATTCACAAAACCGGCTGGGGTTTTTGGAAAGATTAGCATATAATAAAGGCAAATTGGCAATGAAAGGGAGTGTAGCATTGCATAATAAAATCCTGGTTCCAACTGACGGCTCCAAAGGGGCTACAGCAGCCATTGAATTGGCAAGGGACTTACTGATCGGAGGCGTAGGCGAAGGCGTTACTTTAGTTCATATTGCCAGTATTGCCAAAGAGGTGTCTGATTTCTCGATCATAAATACCAAACGAGTTGACGAAGAGCTTGTTAAGGCCAAATTAATGCATCGTGGTCGCCAAATATTGGTTGAGGGCCAAGCAATTTTCGAGCAAGCAGCTTTACCTGTTGACACTTTGATCGAGCTATGTGATGATCCTGGCGACAGAATTATTAAGATCGCACAGGAGCAAAATTTTGATCTAATAATTATGGGCAGTCGGGGACTCTCGCTCATGAAGGAGCTTATTTTAGGTAGTGTCAGCAGCAAAGTTCTCCACAAGGCAGGATGCCCGGTTATTATCTATAAAGGGTAATGTCTGGTATTCGAATCGGCCTCTAATCGTCTCACCTGGGGATGGGGTCAAGCTTGACCCCATTACTTTATAGAAGGAACAATTATGTCCAAACTAAATATACAAAATGCCATGCCCGCACTTTATCCAGGGTGCTATCTGCCATTAATTTAAGGGGGGTTTATTGTGATAAGAAGAATACTGGTTGCTTACGATGATGGTCACCAGGCCCAAAGAGCTTTACAGGCGGCTATTGAATTTGCCCGGAATACAGGGGCGGTGATTTATATCGTTTCCGCTTATGCTTTACCCACCGTGTATCAGGGCACGATTGCCATGGATGGTATGTATCCTGATAACACCGCCATTATCAAATACTTGCAAGAAAATAGTCAGACCCACCTGGAAAGAATGTTGGCGGAAGCCGCGGAAAAGGTTCGTCAGGAAAACATCCCGGTATACACGGAAATCCTGGAGGGCAGTCCGGGTCGAGTAATAGCTCAATTTGCTGAAGGGCAGGATATCGATTTGATTGCGGTCGGTTCTCACAATCGCACTGCAGTAAACAGACTTTTCATGGGCAGCGTTTCCAATTATATTCTTCAGCACGTGAAATGTCTGGTGTTAATTGCTAAAGACGAATAATTCATTTAAGAGGTTCTACACAGGGTGAACCTGGCTAGATTCCTCAGGAAATCGGCCTCGGACGAAAAGATAGTCAGGCTTTCCAAACAGGCCTCGACATTTTGTCGCGCTTTTTCTCTTGCTCCTTCAAGGCCGAAAAGGCTGGTGTAGGTGGTGCGAACATTTCTTTCATCGCTGCCAATTGGCTTTCCCAGCACGGATTGATCTCCACTGACATCCAATATATCATCAGTAATTTGAAAAGCAAGTCCGAAATTAATCGCATACCCGGTTAATGCTTCCAGCCCTTTGTCTTCCAGTTTGCTTAAAATAGCTCCAGCCCGCAGGGATGCCTTAAAAAGTTCACCAGTTTTTAAATTATGCAATAAAGTAAGATCAGTGGGGGTGAGTTTATCATCTCCACCCAAATCCAGAACCTGTCCGCCAATCATGCCCTGACTGCCAACCGCATGGGATACTTCCTTTATCACTCTCACTACATCTTGCAACCCTATGCCTTCAATCTCGGCGTTGCTGGCCATCACTTCAAAAGCTGCTGTTAGCAGAGCATCTCCGGTCAGAATAGCATTGGCTTCCCCAAATACTCGATGGCAGGTGGGTTTGCCCCGCCGGAAGTCATCATTATCCATAGCCGGAAGGTCATCATGGACCAACGAATAGGAATGGATCATTTCTATAGCACAAGCGGTAGGCATAACACACTCGGGTTTTGCTCCCGCTATCTGGGCAGCCCCCAGAACCATAATGGGTCTTAACCTTTTGCCTCCATTCATTACTGCATAATACATCGCCTGATGAATAACGGGCGGGTGGGCTGGTTCCCCACCTAAATAACCTTCTAAACAGGCTTCAATGTATTGTTTGCGTTTTTTTAGCTCATGCTCAAAAATGTCGGGGTTAAAACTCATGGTCTCAGTCCTTTCCTAAATCATCTAGGCTTCCCAATCTATCAGTTCCAACTCACCATTCAGCTTTTTTAGTAGTCGCTGCACTTTGCCGTCAGTTTTCTTGAGCTCCTTTTGACAGTAGAGGGACAATCGGACCCCCTCCTCAAAGATGGCCAGACTTGCTTCCAGCGTCAATTGGCCAGACTCTAGCTGCTCTACTATATCTTCCAATCTATCTAAAGCACTATCAAAATCTATATTTTCCATCTTCTTATCTTCTCCTTGCTCTTGATTACCACCCGAAGTTGTCCTTTTACCAAATCCGCCTGCAATTCATCACCTATAGCGACATCACTTATATCTTTAATCAACCGCTGGTCCTTGCTCAAAATTGTATAACCCCTGGTCATTACCTTCAAGGGGCTTAGCTTATCAAGTCCGGCGGCAGCCAGGGCCAGGTGATGATCGGCCTCTTTTATTCTATCTCCCATGGCTTTGCCCAATCTTTTTTCTTTTTCCTGCAGCAATTCTTTTTTATCGTGTAGAAGCAGTCCCGGCTCTCTCCATACCTTTTTCATCATGCTTCGGTCCAGTCTCTCTTCCCGATTAGATATAACCCTTTGCATAAGACGGACTATCCTATCGCTGATGTTGGCCAAATCCTGGTGAAGAACATTATAATCAGGAACTGCGTATTGAGCAGCCTGGGTAGGGGTTGCTGCTCTAAGGTCTGCAGCCAGATCGCAGAGGCTGACATCAACCTCATGCCCTACCCCTGAAATAATAGGTATGTGGGAATGATATACAGCATGTACCAATTCCTCACTATTGAAGGCCATCAAGTCTTCCAGAGATCCTCCGCCACGACCTACAATAATAACATCGACTTCTCCATACTCATTCAGGATCTGAATCCCCTGTGCTAATTCCCGCGCAGCTTCGCTCCCCTGTACGGAACTATGGGCTATTACTACTTCCACCCCCGGGTGACGTTGTTTGATTACCTTTAAAATATCCTGCAACGCAGCCCCATCCTGGGAGGTGACTACCCCTACCCGATTTACGAGGCGCGGTATCTTTTTTTTCTTGTCCAGTGCAAAATATCCTTCGGAGAACAGGCGTGCTTTCAATTTTTCCAGGTACAGGAATAATCCGCCGGTCCCATAAGGTTGCATTTCTTCCACATACACCTGGTATTTACCCTGCCGGGCGAAAACTGAAACATAACCACGCAAGAGCACTTCCATACCGTCTTCAGGCTTGAAGGCTAATTTCTGACCCTTGCTCTTGAACATTACGCAACTGACTGCTGCATCCTCATCTTTAAGAGTAAAGTAGCTATGCCCGGATTGCTGATAAAGGCGGAACCCGGCCAGCTCACCTTTAAGCCAAAAATCCTGCAGTTTGGCATCATGATTCAACAATCGGGTAATATAGGAGTTTAACATACCCACAGTTATATAATCTTGCACTTTAAAAGCCCCTTCTATTCCTTACGAGCTGCCCGAGTCAGGTTGTCCATCAAGTGAGCTATCAGCAGGGGCCCCATACCTCCCGGAACTGGCAGGATATAACCTTGCACGCCGGCAACCTCGTCACGGTCTATATTCCCACAGGTACGCTCCTGATACCAGTGAAAGCCAGCATCAATCAGCAAGGCGCCCTCTTTAATACCCTGTTGTTTAACTATAAATGGAGCCCCTTGCTCGATAATGGCAATATCTATGCCTTCCATATCGGTTGGATGGTACTGAGGGGTAACCACCACATGGCAACCTTCTTTTATAAACATTATGGCCAGCGGTTGAATTACATCGAAAGAATCTCCCACCAGCAGGATCTTCTTTCCGGATAAAGGGCCCATAAATCGGCGGCTGATATTCATACAAGCCAAAGCCGCACAACTAATAAAATATGGTTTGCCGCCTATTAATAGCCCCCGGTTGCAGGGGTTAAAACCGTCTACATCTTTGCCCAGCGCTATGGCGGTTAGAAATTCTTCGCGATATGGTTCCAGCCCTTCTGGTATAGGGAGTTGCAACAATATCCCATCCACGCCCTCATCCTGGTTCAATTCCTGAATTGTGGTCAGGACCTTCTCCCGGCTCGTGTTCTCCTCCAAGTTGATTGACCTGGTTGTACCGCCAATTGCGGCTACGGCATTTCTTTTTAAGCCTATGTAAAGTGAATTTTCTTTGTTTGTGCCGATATCTATGATAGCTAAACAGGGTGCAACTCCTGCTCTAGCGTTAGCCTGCTTTAAGCTGCTCTTAATTTCGTCCGCTATCGTTTTTCCACTGATAACTTTCATCTCGGTATCTCCTATTATTTGGTCGGTATATTGTCAATATATTGATTAAACCAGGCTTTAAATAAAAAAGGAAGGTTCTACCTTCAAAAAGCCTGGTTGCTTAAGTATTTGGTTAGCTCTTATTAGCTCTAATTTTATCTAAGACAGCGTTAATAAAACCAACTGAAGCTGGCTCACTGTAGCGTTTGGATATTTCAATCGCTTCATCTATGGCCACTACCGATTGAGCTCCGGCCTGGTAAAGTATCTCGTAACTGGCCAGGCGCAAAAGATTGCGATCCACAGATGACATTCTCTGCACAGTCCAATCTTTAGATAAGGCTCCGATAATCGCATCTATATCTGCCAATCTTTCAATTGACCCCTCTATCAGGCTCCAGGCAAATTCACTGTCTTTCTCCGCCAGGGGAGCTTCCCCCAAAAGATAGTCAAAAGCTTGACGGGGTTCAGCGTTGACCTGGTCCACCTGGAACAGGACTTTAAAAGCTAATTCCCGTGCTTTTCGTCTGCTCAAATTGTTCTCCTTCCTAAATCTGCACTAATTTCGGTTTCTAAATAGATTTTTTACCCAGGCCTCTAAATCAACTTGCTCATCTATTTTTTTTCCGATTTGATAGCCAGCCAATATACAAAAGGCTATAAAAATCGTTCGCCAGAATCCATAGCTGATAAATAGGATACTGGCTACTAATCCCAGAGTAATACCAATAACCTTGCCACGATGCTCAGTGATTACATAAAGTATAATTTTCTCTAACATAATGCCTCCTTATTTGCTGGTCGTGTTGAAATCATCAACTAACACCTTAATCTCAGCAACTTGAAGACCGCCAACTTTCTCTAAATTTTCCCTAACTACGTTCTGAAGAGATTGAGCAATTTCGGGCACATTGTGTTCCGGGTTAATCATAGTATGTAGTTTGACTATTACACCCGCAGAAGAATTACTGACTTCTGGTCGTAATTCCTTAATTCCCTCTACCTGTCGTATCGCCTTCATAATGATGGCCTTGATGGCCGCAATGCTCACCGAGACTTCTCCCGCCATACCTTTGTCTACCACCACTGTATCCGCCCGCTTAGAGGGCTTCAATCCCCAGACCAGCATGATCAGAGCAATAGTCGCCAGTATTATCCCCACCGCACCTAATACCAATCTACTCTCAGGTGTGGATGCTGCCGCATTCAAATAGGTCAGGGGATCGGACCACCCTAGGGATACTGCAATTACCGCACCGGCAAGTGCTAGTATAATCAGGTTATAGATAAATAAAACCAAACGACCCATTACTGGCATTGTTAGCTCTCCTTTCCACAATTAAACAATAGAGATAACCCCCCGTTCATACAGGGGGTTATCTCTATATACTCTCAATAGACTAATCCATCACCTGGGGCTCAACCGTCCCCTCAGCATCCTCGCTGGCAGTCTTCTTCGTCATTACTGATACTACATGAACATTTACCGCTGCAACAGTCAATCCGGTCATAGATTCAACGGCTACTTTGACCTCCCTCTGGACATTTTCGGCGACCTTGGGAATAGCGTAGCCAAACTCAATTATAATAAATATGTCGATACTGGTTTGATCTCCGGTAGATTCTACTTTTATACCTTTGCCCAGATTTTTCTTACCTAATTTTTCTACCAGGTCGGTTCCCCAGCCACCACTCATGGAAGCAACACCCTCGACTTCCGAAGCCGCTATGCCGGCAACTGTAGAAACAACCTCGTCAGCAATACGAATTACACCTAAATCACTGGAGATTTCCGGTTTACCATTTTCCATTTTTCCCACCTCCGCTATTATTATATAGTTATTCTACCAGCCAGACCTACGTTTTTCAATCTTTCTATACCAACATCTGTCTAACTATGTATTGTTCATACGCCTTTGAATAAAGTTGGTATAAACCTCGCCTTTTTGGAAAAAGGCATTATCTAATACTTTTAGATGAAAAGGTATAGTGGTGGCAACATTGGCCACCTTAAACTCGTTAAGAGCTCTCTTCATCCGGGCAATAGCCTCTTCTCTATCTCGCCCCCATACAATCAGCTTGGCTACCATCGAATCATAATAGGGAGGTATGTTATATCCCGTATAAACGGAAGAGTCAACCCTGATTCCCGGCCCTCCTGGCGGCAGATACTGGGTTACCAAGCCTGGAGAAGGACGAAAATCATTATCGGGATCTTCAGCATTAATCCTGCATTCAATAGCCCAACCATTTAATTTGATGTCCGTCTGTTTATAGGTTAGCAGTTCACCGGCGGCAATCCTAATTTGTTCTTTGATAATATCAATTCCGGTGACCATCTCAGTAACTGGGTGTTCCACTTGAACCCGGGTATTCATCTCGATAAAGTAAAAGTTCTTATCCTTGTCAACCAGAAATTCTACGGTTCCCGCGCTTGAGTAATCAGCAGCCCGTGCCGCTTTGATCGCAACTTCCCCCATCGCGGATCTTAGTTCTGCATCTACAAATGATGACGGGGATTCCTCCAGAAGCTTTTGATGTCGTCTCTGCAGGGAGCAGTCCCTTTCCCCTAAATGGATAAGATTACCGTATTCATCACCCAGTATTTGTATTTCTATGTGGCGGGGTTCCTCGATATATTTTTCAATATACACTTCATCGTTGCCAAAGGAGGCTGCCGCTTCCATCCTGGCCATCCCCAGAGCTTCCTTCAGGGCTGACTTACTATGGGCCAGGCGCATTCCGCGCCCTCCTCCACCGGCCGATGCCTTGATAATTACGGGATAGCCTATAGATTCAGCCAATTGGACAGTTTGTTCCAGTGTTCCGGCTGCGCCATCACTGCCGGGGACAACGGGTACGCCAACCTGTTTGACCAATTCCTTGGCCTTGACTTTGTCGCCCAACAGATGTATGACATTGGATGGAGGCCCAATAAATTTTATTTTATTTGTCTCGCATAACTCAGCAAAATAAGCATTTTCAGCCAGGAATCCATACCCGGGATGTATTGCCTCAGCTCCTCTGTTTAGAGCAGCAGCGATTATATTGGAAATATGTAAATAGCTTTGATTAGCGGGTGGGCCTCCTATGCATACCGCTTCATCTGCCATCCGAACATGCAGGTTATCTTTATCGGCCAACGAGTATACCGCTACCGTTTCTATGTTCAATTCCCGGCAGGCTCTTATGATGCGCAACGCTATTTCGCCTCGGTTTGCAATTAATATCTTGCTGAACAAATTACCACCCCTAGTTCCTTTTTATCAAAAACATCACTTGATCGTATTCAATAGCCTGCGCGTTTTCTACGGCAACATCCACAATAGTACCATCAAATTCAGATTTAATCTCGTTCATAAGTTTCATCGCTTCCACTATACATAAAGTCTGACCTTTAGTGACTTTATCGCCAACGTTTACAAAAGGTTCGGCATCAGGTGACGAGGCTGCATAAAAGGTACCCACCATGGGCGCAGTTACACTGACAATATTCTCATCCCGAAATTCTTCTGCTGCCTTTTCTACTGCAGGCCGGCTGCTCTCGGCGGGGGTATCATGGTCAGATTCTAGTTTATTATCATAGGCAGTCCCTTTTCGCAAACTAAGCTTGAAGTCATCCTTTTTTATCTCCAGTTCAGCAATACTGGTTCGGTCCAGCAACAATATCAACTCGCGTATTTCTTCTAAATCCATTTCTTCATCTCCCCTGACAATCGGTGTTTTTCTTACCATCGCAACAGATGGTACACTACTCGTCTCATCCCTGAGGTCTTTGATATCCTGTCCCGCTTCTTCCCCGGGCAGGATCTGGGGAATATCTTCACTGGTCTGCAATCTTCTATATTCGAAGAATTTGAGAGCAACTGGCGGAAACAAAATATAGGTTAGGATATCCTCCTCGCTATCAGAAATGTCAGTCATTTCCTTTTTGCCTTTTTCCCAGGCCGGCTTAAGCAAATCTGCGGGTCGGATGGTAATAATCTCATCTTTCCCAATTATCTTCTCACTTATATTTCTTTCGATAGGAGCTGGCGGCTTACCGTACAGGCCACGTACGTAGTCCTTCACTTCACCCGGACATAATTTATAGCGTTCCCCCATTAAGACATTCAATACCGCCTGGGTGCCTATTATTTGACTGGTAGGAGTAACCAGGGGGGGATAACCCAGATCCTTTCTGACCCGGGGTATTTCCTCGAGAACCTCATCCAAGCGATTAGAAGCTTTTTGCTCTTCTAATTGGGCAACAAAGTTTGAAATCATGCCCCCGGGAACCTGGTGTTCAAAAACCTTCATGTCAGAAATCTTGGTGACTCCTCTTTCAAAGCCTTTATGGGTTCGAAGCTGCTCAAAATAAGTGGCGATTTCAAATAGGTCATGGAGACTTAACCCGGTATCCCATGGGGATCCCTGCAGAGCCCTGACAATAGTTTCCACCGGAGGCTGCGAGGATCCGAAGGCCATAGGTACACTGGCCGTATCGATAATATCGATACCTGCCTCCGCAGCCTTAATACAAGAAACTACCGCCAGCCCTCCTATATAATGGGTATGCAGTTGGATGGGCAGCCGCACTTTTTCTTTCAGCAACTTGACTAATTCATAAGACACATAGGGTGATAATAAACCTGCCATGTCCTTAATGCAAATCGAGTCTGCCCCCATATCCTTTAGGGCCAGCGCTGTATCCACAAAATGATTAACGGTATGAACCGGGCTGGTCGTATACACTAAACAGGCCTGTACATGCTGACCAGTATTTTTCGCTGCCCGCATACATGTTTCCAGGTTACGAATGTCATTCAAAGCATCAAAGACCCGGAAAATATCAATTCCGTTTTCAGCAGCTTTTTCTACAAACTTCTCCACTACATCGTCTGGATAATGAGCATAACCTACCAGTGACTGTCCTCGCAATAACATTTGCAGCTTTGTTTTACGGACGTGTTTACGTATGAACCTGAGCCTTTCCCATGGATCTTCATTTAGATAGCGGATACAGACATCAAAGGTTGCCCCTCCCCACACCTCCAACGAATGATAGCCAATATTATCCATCATATCTAACACCGGGCGCATATCATCAGTTGTCATGCGGGTAGCCCAGAGGCTCTGATGCCCGTCACGCAGGCTGGTATCGGTGATTTTGATTTTACTCATCTCGCACCCCCAGTTATCAAGAATAAATTTAATATACCCTTTATTTTATCTTTAGACAAAACATACTCAGGCCTTGACCTGAGCATGTCATTATACCATTACTTTTTAATTATATGGATAAGAACCATTTATTTCAATCTATTTGCACCATGTATACAAATTTGCTATTTTCTATTGTTTTCAAATTTGACCACCGAGATGCTTTTTTCAGCATATCCGGTGGCAACGCTGACAGACTTTATGATCTTGTCCTGCTCTGCCATACCTGAATGGCTGCCTTCCAACATTACGGTGGTACCAGCAGGAGTAATTACCACCGCGCAATCCTGAAAGCCCTGTGATTTAATCAGGACTTCAGCCTGCATCTCCTTTTCCTCCCGGTCAGCTAGATCCACTAATTTAAGATAAGCTGCTTCTCGAGCTTTGGGTGGACTGGCCGGATTATTGACGATGTCCTTAAGCAGACCCAGTTCTTTGCTGCGCACCCTTTCTCTCTCCAAGCGATATTCGGAGAATATTCCGCTCGCCGCGATTTCCGCTGCCTGCGAAATGCCTGGACTATTTTGGGCTACGTCATTAGTTTCAACTATGGCCTTGCTTGTCGCGGGAGCTGATTCCCTCTGCAAACATATGTTAATAAGATTAATGCCTATAAAGGGAATAATAATTATAGCAGTAATAAGTGCCAGCAGTTTAATCCTATTCAGGCTTATAATCATGGCTATCTCCTTTCCGGGCCACAACCCTGACCTGGTGGGGCGAAATATTTAATAGGGTAGTGGTGGCATCAGTAAGTTTTTCTTTTACCAGACTATTAGCAGCCCCCTCGGCAACAACCAGTACCCCCACTACTTCGGGAGCGCTGTCCTCCACCAGGAGAGCTGCTCCTCCTGAAACTGCTATATCACTGCTTTGGTTTTCCTCTGTAATACTTCTGTCGCCGCCATTGCGATCCATTTCCTGGGTTTCCCGCCTCTCATTCTTGGTATTAAGGGCATAGCTTTTCAAACCGTCTGAGCTCAGAGTTATGCTCACCTGCACAGTTCCAGCTCCCTCCACCTGTGACAAGATGCTCTCTAATTCAACGGCCAGATCAGCTTTGGCTTGAGCTACACCCTGATACTTTAGAGCAGAAGGGGCAGCAGTCTGCTCAGGTACGCTGTTGTTAAGCGGCCACATAAGAGAGAGGATACCCAGGCATACAGCTGCCACAATCAGATATTTTCCCTTTTTACTCCAGTTTGTAGTAACACTCTTTTCTAAGTCACCGGTGATTTTCCTTTTCCATTCATCCAACACTTTCTCATCCCCCCTCAAATGTAATTTCTATATCCTCAGCTGCTAGTCCATACAGGTTGCTCATCACCTGTTGTATTTTATGCCGTATTTCAGCCTGTTCTTCCTCACTCTTTTTCAGGGCAGATCCTGAAAAAACATTTACTGGTTCAACTTCAGCCCCGTCCTTGCTTCCTTTTGACCGCACCGTTAGCTGTACTTTTTGCGGAGTACCATCCTCCCCTACGGTCAGTTTGGTGGTTACGTCATCAACCCCTGGTACAAGTATCGCTACTGCGGCCATTTGTCCCTCCAACTTTTCTTTCATTATGGCGTTGCTTTGACCATTAATCTGCTCTTTAATTTTCTGGCTGCCGGTAGCGATCTCCCGAGAGGTGCGTTCGTCTATCCGGTCATCCCAAACAGAGATTTGGAACTTATTCTCATTAAACATATAGGCCAAAGTGGGACTAAGAATCGCTATTAATATAAACAGGCCCACAGCAAAACGTACCAAGGGTTTAATATTCCCGTCTGGCAGCATGATTTCCAGAAAGCTGGACACGATGATGATAACCAACAGATTCCTTACTATTTCCGCCACTACATCCATACTATCCCTCCCCTCAGCGCAGCATAGTAAGGTTATTGGACATACCGGCAATAATGGCGATCATGATAAAAAACATGAAACCAACCGAGGCAGTAGCCGCCATAAGTAAGAACAAGTGCGCACTCATAACCTCCAGAATGGCAGCCGTTTTAGAGTCCCCCATCGGTTCCACGATTGCACCTACGATTTTATAAATCAAGGCTAGAGCGGCAATCTTAAGCACCGGGAATAATACTATTCCCAGGATAGTAAGAACTCCAAAAATCCCCAGTGCATCTTTTAACATCACCACATACCCGGCCGCTACTTCAATAGTATCGCCGACCATTTTACCTACGATGGGAATAGCGTTGTCGGTAATAAAACGGGTGGTTCGCAAAGCCACTTTATCTAGAACTGATGCATAAATGGCTCTCAGGGTGACTATGCCTACGAAAATAGTCAGGAAGAATCCCAGCGATATTTGGGCTGCCTGAGTGCAAAGCTTAGCCACTCTCTCCACCTTTACGGTTTCCGAGATATGATTGGCCAGACTGAGCAAGGCCGACATAATTATTAGCGGAAAAACTATGAGCTTAATAGCGTTCGCAAAAGCAGTAGCCGCAGTCATGAGTATGGGGAAAAGCATGGCCGAAGCGTTAATATTACCCAGACCCGCCACGAGCACCATCATAGGTGGCAACACACCCATCATAAAGTCAGTCATATTGCTTATCGTCTGCTCACCAATCCCGAGGGCGACCTTAAAGCTGCCCAAAGCCAGTGCACACATGGCCAGGAAACAGACTGCATAGGATATCTTACTTATTCCGGAAGCAAATGAAGTTTGCAGGTTAATCAGCAAAGCGGCTAGAACTGATAGTATGATCAACTTGGACAAGAGACTTGAATTGGCCACTATTTCTTTGAATAGAAACCGAATTATATTTCCCGGTATCTGTTTAAAATCAAATTCCCAGTTACCCTTGGCAAAGTCAACCAGCCATTCCTGCACTGATTTGTGTTGCAGGAAGGGATTCATATCTCCCTCGATATTGGTTTTAAATTCTTCCAGCGACTGAATATCCAGGTTATCGAGAGTATCCTGCAGGGAAAATACTGCTTCACTGTCACCTCCTGAGGCGGCAGTAGCATAACCTGGAAAAAGCAGTAATGGACACATCATAATTAAAAATATGCTAAATTTATTCACACGCAACCACTCGCTTATTTTTTTATTAACCTGGCATGAGCTCCAGCAAAGATTCTAATATGGCCACCAGAATAGGCAGCGCCAGCACAGCTATGATAATCTTGGCGGCAAATTCAACCTTTTTTGCCACGGCCTGTTCACCGGCATCCTGGCATATTACCGCCGCAAATTCTCCCAAGTACGCCACCCCCATAATCTTTAAGATGGTCGCCAGGAAAAAATTGTTTATCCCCGCTCGTCTGGTCAGTTCTTTCATGATGTCGATTATGGCGGCCAGTTTACCCATCATAGAGGTAAATATAACGATACTGAACACAAGACTCAGCAGGATGGCCATAACCGGCTTCTCCTGCCGCAGAATCAGGAGAAAAATGGTGGTAATTAAAGCTAGTCCAACAATTTGAGCAATTTCCATATCCATTTCCCCCTTTACTCTACGGTCATTTTAGAGATTAAAGACTGACCGTACCGTAGTGAAGAGCTGGTTCATTAATTGCACCACCATTATAAGCACTATAACTACTCCAGCCAGGGTTAACATCTCAGCCTGTTCCTGCTTTTGCGCTTGTTTTAAGACTATACACAACACAGAAATTAATATGCCTATACCGGCAATCCTGAAGAGTATATCAATATTCATCCCACTTCCCCTCCCTATCGACAATCCGGGCAGCATAATTCACGCTGCAATCCTGGTTGTGATCGATTATAAACATCACTAACTTTTGCTTAATCCTAAAGCAATAACAGGACTACCGTAGCCCCCAGTATAAAGCCACCATAAGCTCTCAATTTATGCCCTGCTTCTGCCTCCAGACGCGCCCGCTCTTCCTGTATTTTTAGCTGTTCTTGAATCATAGCGAACAACCTATTCTGCTCTTCAGTACCCGACATACCTATTTGGGAAGAGACTAATTGCAGTAATTCAAAGTCTTCGTTATTCAGGTCTGATAAGCCACGAATTTTTATCAGGCTTTGCGCCCAGACTTCGCTTATCGTTATACCCTGCCTGTCCTGTAAACTTTGACTACAGTTCTCAAAAAGACTCCGGGCAGGTTCCTGCACACATTGTGCTGAACGGGAGAAAGCTAGAGGCAGGGGCGTATGTAAGTAGTTGATCTCTTTTTCAAGAAAACCCATAGCCAGCCTGATATTTCTGATTTGCTCCACCCTTTTTTCCAGACTATTGGCCCCGAGCAAACCATAGCTGCCAAATCCAGCCATCACCAATACTACTCCCAGAGTTTTTACCCACAACATAAAGCATCCCGCCTTACCACCTGTTCAATCGTTCCTGGTCCGCAACGTCGTGATAAAACAATCAGGTTGGCAAAGGCATCGGTGGCCAGCAGCTCACCCAACAGGGGGCGCTGCTGAACTTCTTCGATACTGCGGGAATGTACACTGGTAATCACTGCCACACCTGCATTTACACACTCTTCAATTGCTTCTATATCTTCTCGCCGGCCTATTTCATCAGTTATTAACACATGCGGTGATAACGAGCGTATAGCCATAATCATTCCTCTGGCTTTAGGGCATGAGTCTAAAACATCAGTACGCGGCCCCAGATCCATTTGGGCACGGCCCTGATAAGTACCCGCCAGTTCAGAACGCTCATCTACAACCACTACATTACATCCGCGGGCCCATCTGGTCCCCAGCGAAAGGCTGCGGGCTACATCTCTTAGGATCGTAGTCTTTCCGCAGCGGGGAGCAGCAATAAATAGAGTATTGATCGGTTCCAGCTCACGCGGGTAAATATAGCCGATGATACTATGAGCACAGTCTTTAACTTCTCGGGCAATTCTAAATGCAAGTCCCGAAAAATCCTTGATGGTTCTTACTTCCGAACCTTTGAGTACTATCTTTCCGGCCAATCCCACCCGGTGCCCGCCGGGAATGGTGATAAATCCCCGGCCTATCTCTTCTTCAAAGGCATATATCGAATTGTCACTGATTGAAGCAATACTGCGATAGATATCTTCAGCGCTTACCATATAGCCAAGACTGAGGTTCTTTTCAACCCGGCCCCCTCTGTCCAGGGTATAATCCTGGTCACCAATTCTTACCGCTAAAGGCTGCCCACAGCGCAGACGGATTTCTTCCATTCCTCTGAAGTACTCATTTTTCATATTTAGCATAATCGCTTTGATATCATGGGATAGGAAAGGCAAAATATCTTTTTTTATAATATCCTGATCATTTACATGCATAACTTCACCGCCTTTGCTGTTTGGCCACCAAACAAGCAGTCTCCGAACCCAGCACTACAACATCATCTTTTGCCATTACATAATCACTTAATAAATATTGGACTCATAAGCAAATTATGCTAATTTAAAATAGTTTAACCCTGCCCTTTGCCCATAAAAAAAGGAAGCTCTAGTAAAAGAACTTCCAGCGGGCCATTGCCAAAAACTAATCCCTTATAGGACCGTTATGTATTACTTAATTACGAATCTTTCTCATATCTTGATTTAAACCTCTATCATCAACCTGACAGACTGTCGACAAATTCAAACAGCTGCCAGGTTTCTGGAGGGCTTATGATAATCGCTGTCCTATTTTAATTCATCTATTGACACTCGGGGTGGGAGCGCCCAAGTTCAAACTCTTCGTCTACCGGCATATGCTGGTGATCGAAGGAACCATCATTGATAAATATCACTTCATTACAGTTGGGACAAATTATCTCTATAACATCTTCATCATCAAGGAAATCAGTTTCCACGCGCAACTGTTCCCCGCAATTGGTACATTCCAATTCCATGAACTCATCCTCGGCTACAATTTCCTCCAGATCTAAAAGGTCATCATCGATGCATTCGAGATAATCACGGATGTCTTGCGTCTCTTTCTGGACGGCACTGATTTCATCTGCAATTTCGTTCAAGACATTTAATATCCCAGATATTATTTTGCCCTGCGGGCTCCCCTCGGTTATATTCAATCCCTCGCTCATGCCTTGCAGATAACTGACCTTTTCCGTAATGTCCTGCAAAGTAAAATCCCCCTTTTCTTAAATCTAAAATGTTTTTAACATTATTAGTATTTGTTCAAAAAGGAGGAAATAAACTGTCTTTATTATGAATTTTTATTTGATTAGTACGCCTATGCTCTTTCCATATACTCCCCGGTACGGGTGTCTATTCTCAGGCGGTCGCCAGCATTAACAAAAAGAGGGACCTGTACACTGGCACCACTTTCCAGCTTGGCAGCCTTGGAGGCACCTGTGGCTGTGTCTCCTTTAACACCCGGTTCAGTATCAACTACCAGTAATTCCACGAAATTGGGCATTTCAATGCCCATTATTTCATCCTGGAACATTACCACCTGAATATTCATATTTTCAATTAACCATTTCACACCCTCGCCCATATCATCGCGGCTTATAGTCAACTGTTCATAGTTGTCATTGTCCATAAATACATATCCGTCACCATCCATATAAAGATACTGCATGCCGCGCTTATCCAGATGGGCCCGATGCAACTTCTCACCGCCTCGAAAGGTCTTCTCCACTATTCCCCCTGATTTGACGTTCTTCAGTTTGGCTCTAACAAAGGCGGCGCCCTTACCCGGCTTCACATGTTGGAAATCAACTACCTGATAGACCTGTCCTTCCAACTCTACGGTTACACCGGTTTTGAAATCGTTGACTGAGATCATTCTATCCCTCCATCATAAAATTAATAGGCTTTTATCGGAACTGGTGATGACTTGACATCCCCCGTTCTTAACAATAACTGTATCCTCTATACGGATTCCGCCCCAACCTGGAATGTAAACCCCTGGTTCAACTGTTACCACCATATCCTCTTCCAGTACAGCCTCAGAATGGGCCGATAGGCTGGGCAACTCATGAATCTCCAGCCCTACCCCGTGTCCGGTACCATGTACAAAATAATTATCTAATTCATATTTAGCCAGGCCTTGCCTTACCTGTCGGTCAATTGCCTGGCAGTCAGAACCAGCTTTAACTGCTGCCACACCTATCTCCTGTACTTCCAGCACCTTATGGTAAATATCCCTAAGCTGGGTTGAAGGTTCACCAATCGCCACCGTCCTGGTCATATCCCCCGCGTAGCCCTGATAGAATCCTCCGAAGTCCATAGTAAGCATATCCCCGGGTTGAATAAGTCGTTCCCCTGGTTGACCATGAGGCAAGGCGGCATTCTCTCCAGCAACCGCAATGGTAGAAAAGGATTCCTTACTACACCCTAAATCTTTGAGTAAGCAGGTAATACGATTGGCAATATATTTCTCACTTACACCCACCTGTATTTCCGGACAAATACACGTAAAAACCAAATCCCCAATCCGAGCTGCCTGCCTGAGTAAATCCAACTCTACCGCATCTTTCACAGCCCGAAACTTCTCAATAACGTTGGCCATGGGAAACAATTGTGGTTTCAATCGGGCGGCCAATTGCTTGAATAGCTCATAGGTAAGATGGTTACTCTCCACCACCAGGCTATTATATTTATCGCAAATACCGGCTAAGCTGTCAAGTCCGGCGCCATCTTCCCTGACCAGTTTCCAATCTGCACATTCCCTGTTCACCTGCTCCAGATACCTTCCGTCGGTTAAAATATACTTTTCGTGGGCACTTATAACCAGTCGGGCATCACTACCACCGCTGAAAGCAGATAGATAGTATATGTTTTCCGGCTTGGTCACCAGGAAGGCATCCAGATGCTTTTCTTCCATAAATTCACGGACTTTTTTAATTCGTTCTTTTATCAGAGTACACCTTCCTTCTTTACACTAACCCCTGGGAAATAATTGACACGCGGCTTTAAGTGCAAGTTTGTAACCCATTGAGCCGAGGCCAAAGATGCCGCCCACTGACAGGGCAGAAAAAAGTGATTTGCTGCGAAAGCTTTCCCGCGCATATATATTGGACATATGAACTTCTATGAAGGGAATCTGCACTGTCCTCAGAGCATCATAGATGGCAATACTGTAGTGCGTATATGCTCCTGGATTTATAATAATACAGTCCATTTTCGTATACGCCTGCTGAATTCTATCCACCAGCTCGCCCTCATGATTGGACTGAAAAAATTCTACGTTGACACCCTCCTGGGATGCTATAACACTAAGTTCCGTATTAATTTCCTCCAAAGTCTCTGAACCATAATATTCCTTTTCTCTAACCCCGAGCATATTTAGATTGGGACCATTAATGAATAATATCCTGGTCATCAACACTATCTCCTTTCTAGTGTCCGCCGATGTTAATGCTGTTAAGCCTTATGGAAGCAGCAGCTTTGCCGCCATAAAAGCGCAAATCATTTCCCACTGCTTCAATATCTTGCAGTAACCTTAACAGATTACCGGCCACGGTTATTCCCCGCACAGGAAATGTTAGCTGACCCTGTTCTATCATGATACCTGCCGCCCCCACGGAAAAGTCGCCTGTAATAGGATTGGCAGTATGCATTCCCATCACTTCAGTGATATAGAAACCTTGTCCTATATCTCCTATCAGACTTTCTTGACTATCGAGACCCGGTTTAAGCATGAGGTTGGTGATACCAACTCCAGGTAGACTTCTAAAAGATCCCCTTATACCATTTCCAGTAGATTTCAGACCAGCTTTGAGTCCCGAGTTAGTATCGTACAGAAATCCTACTAAATCGCCATTTTCAATAATCATGTTCCTTGAGGAGGCTACCCCTTCACCATCAAAGGGGAAACTGGCAATTCCATCTTTATTAGTCCCATCATCTAAAAGGGTAATCGGCCGGGAAGCTACTTGCCGCCCCATCTTATCTGCCAGCATTGATTTCCCTTTTTGCACAGCGTCAGCTTCTATCGACGAAGATAACAAACCCATGAAACGGGTGACTACATATGGATCCATAATACATTGTATCCGGGCGGATGGAATAGTCCTCCCCCCCAGACTGCGGACAGCTTTCATTGCTGCCTCCTCACCTACACTCTTGGGATTGAGAGATGCTATTTCTCTTTGCATCGTAAAGGCAAAGCCATTCTGGGTATCATCGTCCTCATCTGCGACCAGTGATATCTGCAGGCCGCAATAATTGCCTTTGCCAAATGCATAAAGACCCCGGCTATTCATTACCAGGGTAGAATATTCAGAATCTTCGTAACCAGCTCTTTCCACCAGTTTAATTCTGGGGTCAAATGCCCGGGCCGCTCTCTCTGCTTCTCGGGCAATATCTATCTTGTCTGCTATTGTGACAGCAGAAATACCTTCATCAAATGTTTTAATTACCGGGTAGGCTTGATCCCCTTCCGGAAAGCGGTTAAATTCGTCAGCTGCAGTAAATTCGGATATATGCACTGCATTTTCGACCATTTCCTCTATGGCCTTTTCAGAAAGGTCGCTGCTATAAGCAAACCCCATCCGACCACCATTGAAGACCCGCAAACCCAAACCCATTTGTTCAGCTTCCTGGAGAGTTTCAACCTGCCCGTCGCTCACCTCTATATTCAATTCCCGGTCATACATCAGGAATGCCTCCCCTTCCAAACCTCTGGCATGGACTGCATGCAAAGCTATTTCTCCAGCATTTTTCAAGATCCCTTCCACGCCCTGACACCTACTTTCTTCTTATCCGCTTGATTTGAGGACCTTCAGTCATAAAAGTCCCTCCTACAGTAAGCTCCTTGATACGAATGGTTGGCTGGGCATCCCCTACTGCCACTCCCTGGCTGTCTTTTCCACACACCCCAATACCAAAACCAAGGTCTTTGCCCACCCTATCTATATTCATCAAAGCCCGCGGGCCATTACCAATCAGTGTCGCACCTCGCACCGGATACTTTATCTCCCCATTTTCTATGATATATCCCTCCTGAACATCAAAGACAAAATCGCCATTGGTGGTGTTTACCTGTCCTCCACCCATCTTTTTTACCAATAGACCCCGCGCAGTATCTTTAATGATCCGGTCCGGTTCATCTCCACCGGAGGTAATGAAAGTGTTGCTCATACGTGGAATGGGTTTATCCTGATAGGACTCCCGGCGTCCATTACCGCTTGATTGCACACCATCTTTATTAGCAGTCAGGCGATCGTACAGGAATCCTTGTAAAAAGCCATTATCTATTAGGAGGGTTCGACGTGCCGGTGAACCCTCGTCATCCCAGCGAAAGCTTCCATATTTTCCCGGTAAGGTAGCGTCATCAATTACGCTCACCTCTTCATTGGCTACCTGCTGGCCCATTTTATCTTGATAGACCGAAAGTCCCTTTTGGACCAGATCAGCCTCCAGTCCATGCCCACAAGCTTCATGAACCATGGTCCCACCTGCCTCGGAATGCATAACTACCGGCATGCGGCCTGCTGGTGCCGGGCGGGCTGACAACATCGCCAACGCTCGTATGGCCGCCTGATTAGCCATATCTTCCAGTGATACTTGATTAAGCAGTTCCCAACCCGAAACACCACCGGCTACTTCATATCCGGTTTGAATCTGCCCAGCTCGTGAGGCAACAGCATTAACCAAGAATCTAACTCTGGCTGTTTCATCCTCTATCAACTCTCCATTCGAATTGGCAATCTGCACCTTTTTATGCATATCCCCTACCGCCACTGTAACCTGGCGTATTTCTTTATCTAAATTACGAGCTATATTATTAGCTTTGAGAACATGCTCTATTTTTTCAGCAAAATCCACCTGCTCCGGCAGGCGTAAGAACTCCATGGGAAACCCGGCCTCCTGAAGGGATAAAGTAATTGCCGGGCCTATTTCTCGAGAATGCGTTTCCATCCCGTGGTTGACCACCGCCGCGGCTTTTAGAAGGCCCGCAGCAGATAAATCATTGGTAGATACATAGAATGTCTTGCCATCCTTTATTAACCTGATGCCTGCTCCCTTTTCCCGACCACTATTTATCTTCTCTATCCGGTCATCTTCGCACAAAACATTGCTGGTTAGCTTTTCTTCTATATAGATCTCAGCAAAATCCCCGCCTTTTTCCATAGCCTTTTCCAAAACTCTGGCCAGCAGCTCTTTCTCTACCACTTAATGACCTCCAACAGTTATATTTGTATTTCATCGTTCTTCCCGGTCATACGCTAAGCCCAGTGCTGCTGGAGTACCTGTCTCCTGCCGCAAACGGATAGTAACCAATGCCAACACCAGAATGGTCAATAAATAAGGAAGCATGGCCAGGTAAAAGGAGGATATACTGATGCCTATTATCTGCAAGCGGAAGGTCAAGGCTTCCACTCCTCCAAAGAGGTAGGCTCCCATGATAGCACGCAAAGGATTCCAGAGGGCGAAAATGACCAGCGCAACGGCTATCCAACCTCGCCCCGCAGTCATGTTCTCCTGCCATGAAGGTGCATAGGCCAGAGACAGGTAGGCACCTCCCATTCCTGCCAACACTCCTCCTAAGATTGTACAACAGTAGCGAACCCGACTAACGCTAATTCCAACTGCATCAGCAGCAGCAGGATTCTGTCCCACCGCCCGAATGCTTAACCCCCATCTGCTGCGATAAAAAACATACCAGATTATTATGGCGATTAGGATGCTGCAGTAGACCAATGCATCCTGTCTGAACAAAATGGGGCCTAATACTGGAATATCTGCCAGGCCGGGAATATGCACAGCTTTAAATGGGTTACTGAGCGGAACTCCCTGGTAAGCCTTACCAACTACACCACTGATACCCGTACCCAAAATAGTCAAGGCTAAACCGCTGACGACCTGATTCCCTCTCATGGTAACACATATAAAAGCATGGAGTGCAGCCAGTAATCCTCCTGCCAGCATGGCCGCCAGCAATCCATACCAGTGATTACCGGTTTTAATTGCCATGAGGAACCCTGTTACTGCCCCTACCAGCATCATGCCCTCCACCCCCAGATTTAGTATGCCAGATCTTTCAGCAATTAACTCTCCCAGGGCGGCAAGCAGTATAGAAGTTCCAGCCACAATGGTAGCGGCCAGGAAGGCAATTAATATTGACATCTCCATTATTCCGCCGCCCTTCTGCTCAATTTTAGCCGGTATTTAAGAAATATTTCCCCGGCTAACAAGAAAAACAGGATTGATCCTTGTAATATTAGGACAATTGAAAAGGGAATTCCCGAACTTTGAGCTGCAAAACCACCCACCAGCAGTGCTCCCATCAGGAAAGCCACCACTATAATTGCAAACGGATTAAGCCTGCCCAACCAGGCCACAATAATGGCCGTATAACCATAACCAGGCGAAATACCTGATTGGAGGCGATGGGTAATGCCCGTCACTTCAATCATACCCGCTATACCAGCAATTCCGCCACTGATTAGCATTACCAGCATGATATTTCGGGGTACATTGATACCAGCGTAACGGGCTGCGAGGTGACTTTCACCAATCACCTTCATTTCATAACCCCAACGGGTATAATTCAAGAGATAATAGAAAATTATTGCTATGAGCAGAGCAATAAGCAAGCCAATATGTACCCGGCTATCTCCCAGGGTGGGTAAGTAAGCATTCATGGAAAAGCGAGGCGTCAGGGGGAACCCCAGGCTTTGCGGATCCCTCCAGGGCCCGTAGACCAAACTATCCACCCACAATATTGCTACATAATTTAACAACAAGGTGGTAATGGTTTCATTTACTCCCCACCTTGCTCGCAGTACTCCCGTAATCAATCCCCATAATCCTCCTGCTATGAATCCAGCCAGGAGCATAACCGTTATTAAAATCCAGGCCGGTTGGTTCCCCCAGCCCAATGCTATTCCGCTGGCCGCAAAAGCCCCCATATAGAGCTGACCCTCAGCGCCTATGTTCCAGAGTTTCATGCGAAAAGCCAGTGATACCGCCAAACCAGCCAGCATTAAAGGGATTGCCTTCACCAGAGTTTCTGAAAATGCATAACTGGTGCCTAAGGCTCCATGGTACATCTTAAGATATGTTTCCCCCGCCTCAGCCCCATATATGAACAAAAACAGCCATCCAAACAGCAGAGCACTTATTACCGATAAAACAGGTACAGTTATCCGGGCAACTGCTGATTCCTGCTCTCTTTTAATTAACCTGATTCTCAGCACCATTCACCTTCTCTCCCGACATTCCCAACATCAGAGATCCTATTTGCTCCAGGTCGGTATTTTGTACATCTAACACAGCATTAATCTGACCGTTAAACATCACGGCTATACGGTCAGCCAGGCGGAATACATCTTCTAAATCCTCTAATACCAGAAGAATAGCGGTGCCCTTCTCCCTCTCCTCCTGCAGAATCGTAAATACAGCTTCAGCCGAAGCTATATCCAGTCCTCTCACCGGATATGATGCCAGCAAAACTTGGGGAGCCTGGCTAATCTCCCGGGCCAGCAGCAGTTTCTGCAGGTTTCCACCCGACAAATAGTTTACCGGATGATTTATATCCGCCAGTTGAACATTGTATTTCTCCACCAATTTATTTACATAATCACGCATCCTTTTATAATCAAAAAAGATACCGTGGTAAAAATCTTTGTTATGGTAATTGCGTAATATTCCATTTTCCATAATGCTTAAGTTAGGAACCAATCCCATCCCTAATCGGTTTTCCGGAACCATGTTTATACCCCGCCTAAGTCGGGCCCGCACATCCAGTGCGCTTATGTCCTCACCTGCTAATGTGATTTGCCCTGACTTTACCGGTCTTAATCCAGCTATGGCTTCAATCAGTTCACGTTGACCATTTCCAGCCACTCCTGCTATGGCTACGATTTCGCCCCTACCTATAGTCAGGCTGGCATTTTGTATTGCCCAATGTCCTTGATCCCCAATGACGCCCAGATTCTTGAGCTCCAAAACTGGATTCCCCAATTGTCGTCTCTGGCGGTTAATTTTTTCCGGGCTTATTGCCCGGGCAACCATCATCCGGGTCAAGTCCTGCTCAGTTAAATCCTGGTTGGATGCACTGCCAACCACTCTGCCTCGCCTTAAAACAGTAATTGAATCAGCGATCGTCTTCACCTCATTGAGCTTATGGGTAATTAGAATAATAGCTTTCCCCTGCTGGGTCATGAGACGCAGGACCTTAAAAAGCTCTCGAGTTTCTCGGGGTGTTAGTACAGTGGTGGGTTCGTCCAAAATCAGTATATCACAGCCGCGATAAAGCATCTTTAAGATTTCCACGCGCTGCTGTTCACCCAGCGACAATTGACTCACTTTGGCCCGGGGGTTAACATCCAGGCCGAACTGATCAGATAGCTTCTGACTGGCCGCCTCAATCTCAATCCGGTTCAGGAAAAAACCTTGCCCTGAAACTCCCAGGGCTATATTCTCAGCTACAGTCAAATTATCCACCAGTCGTAAATGTTGGTAGATCATCCCCACGCCGCTCGCCAGTGCATGACGCGGAGAGTGAAACTGAACCATCTGCCCCTTGACTTTGATTATCCCCGCGTCAGGCCGATAGAGCCCTGCTAGAATACTCATCAAGGTGGATTTCCCGGCGCCATTTTCACCTAAGAGGGCATGAATTTCGCCACCGTAAACCTTGAAAGTTATATCTTCATTGGCAATAACCCCCGGAAAGCTCTTGCCTATACCTGTCATCTCTATAATTGGAACTCGCAAATATATTCCCCTCCAACCATAAAGGCGGCCTTACGCCGCCTTTATGGGTAGTAAACAATCCTTATTTAAGCGATTCGATCTTTCCGTCGACACCTGCTACAAACCAATCCATACTCAACATCTCAGCATCAGTCATCTTCTGACCTTCTTTAATCTTTACAGTCCCGTCTTGAGCCTTTAGAGGCCCTTCGAATATATATAGTGAGCCGTTCTTAATAGCTTCCTGTTTATCGGTCACTAATTGTTTAACATCAGCAGGCACTTTATCTGATAGCGGCGCCAGAGCTACTATGCCCTGGTCAACCCCTCCCCAGTATGCTTCACTCTTCCAGGTCTTATCCATTACTGATTGAACCGTCTTTACGTAGTAGGGTCCCCAGTTCCACACCGGCGATGTCAGGTTGGCATTAGGAGCAAACTGGTGCATGTCGCTATTATAACCGATAGAATATTTCTTGGCCTCTTCGGCCGCTTGCTGCGGGGTATAAGTGTCCTGGTGCTGGGCTATCACATCAGCACCGGCTTCCAGCAGACCCTTGGCAGCTTCCTTTTCCTTGGCAGGATCGAACCAGGTATTGGTCCATACTACTTTTACTTTAACATTGGGGTTAACCGACTGCGCTCCCAGAGCGAATGCATTGATTCCCCGGACTACCTCTGGAATCGGAAAAGCTGCCACATAACCCAAGTTGTTGTTAGTGGTCATTTTGCCAGCTACGATACCACTTAGGTAACGCATTTGATAAATACGGCCAAAATATGTCCCAACGTTCTCAGCCGTATTTAATCCTGAGCAGTGCATGAAAACTACATCCGGGTATTTTTTGGCTATTTCCAAGACCGCATCACCAAAACCAAAACTGGTGGCGAAAACTACCTTGCAGCCGTCCTGTACCAGCTGATCAATACTCTTCTCGGCATCGGCTCCTTCAGGTACCTTCTCGAGAAATAAAGTCTCAACTTCCGGCATTTCTTTTTCCAGATACTTGCGACCCAGATCCTGAGCATAGCTCCAACCTGCATCACCTGGTGAACCCACATAAATGAAACCGACTTTAAACTTTTCGGTAGTAGTGCCTTGATCTGGTGTCTTAGCCTCCTGTTTACAGCCAACCACAAAGACCGACAAGAATACTGCTACGAGCAATAGAACCCCTAGTTTTCTCCACTTCATGATTTATCCATACCTCCTATTTTTTGTAGAATCCCCGCATTCTATCCCTGTACCACTTTTAAAATGCGAGATACACCTTAATAAAATGAGCTTATTCTACATAATACTTCCATATTCCTGCCCGCTTTAGCAAACAATTAATATAATTTTTCTCTTAAATAGTTATCCCAGTAAGCCTTAATATTACTCCCGAGCGGCAATAAAATGTGCTAGAATATTGACGGCCACATTTTGTTCCCCCCCTGGCTTGATCGAGAAGGCCCCTGGAATGCATGCTCCATGCGAGGGAATCAAAACACGTCAGCCCGTGGCCGCTACTGCTGGGGGTGACCAATGCTGGCCCTCAACTATACAACCAAAAATTGTGAAAATCTCGCTCTCGTATACCCCTTTGGGAGTATGTTAAAATTAAAACACCAGTCTATTTGTTAATACTTGATCAACAAAGGAGGGTCGATATATGTTTAAGATAAGTCCCGCAGCACATGACTATATCGAGAAGAAGGGTGCTCACATCACTGTTTATTTAAGGGAATTGCTCTCTATGCCGGGGAAAGATGGAGCAGCTCCCAAGATAATGATGGTCCCGACAGTTCGCCTGGGTAAACCTGATGATAATGAGAGGCCGCAGTATGTTCCCTATGAAGCAGGCAATATTACGGTATGGCGCAACGCCAACCTGCATCCCGCAGAAAAAAATGGAGTCATGGAAATAGGCGTAGAAAAAATCCTGTTCACCAGGCATTTAACCATCAAAGGCGCATGATTTCTAAATAGCCTATATGTTAAAAGTGAATAATAAAAGATTAATCGGCTTGATTTCAAGGGCAAGACTTAATAATCAAAAATACCCACTTAAAATACTTATTACAACAAGGAGTTGTCGTAATAAGCATTAAAATCCAGATAAAGTACCGTGTGGCTCTGATCAAAGGTTTCGGATTCAGATACTGCTGTATCAAGACGATATTCTGTGACTGGGTCCCCGGCTCGGACAGTAAGATCCTCTGTCGCAGCGGGGGCCTTATCTTTTTTTCCCAGCGTTATTTTACTGCTGTTGATCACGTAAATCCGAGGTGCACTTTCAATTTTGAAAAGAAATGACAACAGGTTAAAATAGCTTCCCCGGGCAATAATTTGAAAATTAACCGTTTGTAGAGGTGGGTCTGAATCCATTTTCTGGCTGCCCGGCAATTTATTAATATTGGCATCTTCCTTATATTTAATCGATTGTATTTTAATATTTTCTTCCTGGGCACTTAATTCCAACGACTCTATAATGCTTGGTATCATTGGAACTGCGGGTATTTTTGCCTGCATTTTTCCGTACTCTGCCACTATTTTTTCGTTCTGTTCAATGTCTGCATATTGGCTCATTTTTTGTTGGAGCTGTTCGAGTTCCCTGATAAGACTTGCATTCTCTGTAGTAAGATGATTTCTTTGGGCGTACAGCGGTCGAAACATAAAATAGTTAAATAAATAACCACCCCCTACTAGTATTAGGATAACGAGCAAGGCAACTTCTCGTTTTGATAATTTCACCCTTTTTCAGCCTCCCATTCCATTTCCATGGTAAATTGGGCCTCATTGCTGTTCTCTTTCATTTCCGACGTTAAAAGCACTACACCAGTAAACCGTGGGCTGGTTTTTATTCCTGCTAACAATCTTGCTACAACACTATGTCCGGGACTAAATCCAGTCAGGACTACCCGGGGCGGTTTTATGTCTATTTCCACCATAGTTACCTCAGGTGGTATGACTTTGTCTATCTCATTTATAATGTCTGCATAAGACATCTTTATTTCAGCCAGGGTTGCTGCTTCTTTATTCTTGATGCTAATCGCTGCTTCTATTTCCTGAATTGGCTTAAGCACTAAGAACATTCGTTCATAACTTTCGATTTCAGTTTTTAACCTTTCATTTTCTGTCTGTTGACTACTTAGTTCCCGACTCTGCCATGTATAGAGGCATACGGTCATAATTACCATCAAAGCAAATAGAAAAAAGCCTAACCCTAAAATGATAGGTATTCGAACTCGGGGCTTGGGTTCCAATAGATTGATCTTCAGCTTCAACGGACTCTCCATAATATCACCTCCGCGCTGCCAAACCGAGGGCCAGCGAGAAATCGTTCTGCAATTCAAGTTTTTCCGCATCACTGATATTCACTGGTAATAAAAGCCGTTGCAAGGTATTAGCTGCCACTAACTCAACCTCCAAGCCCAACCCCAATGCCAACCCGGCTTTCAACCCCCTGATGGCACTTCCGCCGCATAGCAAAATTTTTCCTATCGATTTATCCCCATTGCCGCTCCTGGTCTGCAGTTCATAATAATCCCGAGCGGTTTTAACTTCATTTATTAACTCATCAAACAGATAGTTATACTGACCGTGACCGCCATCTTCAATTTTCCCCCGCACCGTAATGACGTTGCTCTCGGGCTGGTTAAAGGACTTGTAAAAAGCGGTATGGTTGGCTGCCATAGAGCGGTAAAATACCGGGATACCTTTATTAAATACGGTAAAATAGGAACGAGCTGAACCAATGGCCAATAAAGCAACCACTATGGCGTCATCTCCCCCCCAGGCTCGATATAAAGCCAGTGGTTCGATTTCTACCACCGCCGGTTTTAATCCCGCGCTCTGGCAGGTAAGTACAAGATCATCCACCTGCTGTCTGCGCACCGCCAAGAAGAAGACTTCGATTTTTCTGCCTCCCTTATCCCCAAACTGCCGAATTGGGAATATATCCAGGGCCGCTTCTTCCACGGGTATAGGTAAGAAAGTGACGGCTTGATAATAGACGGCTGCTCTTAATTCGTCTGGTTTTAGACAGGGCATAATTAAATTCCGTATATATATCTGCTGTCCACCAACTGCAGTTACCACCCTTTTCCCGGTTAGGTTCAACCTTCTTATCAGAACCCCAATCTGTGTCCCAAGGCCTACAGGATCAATGATTGTCCCTGCCTCTACCATTCCTGCCGGCGTCTGCATACTACCAAACTTAATAATCCGTAAGCCAGCTTTTTCTCTCTGAATCCACACAACTCTGACTTTACAGCTGCCTATGTCTAATCCAATTCCCGGTAAGCGGTTGAACAACATTTATCCCCCCGATTATTCTATTGATCGTTTCCATTATTGGTATTCCAAGAACCTGCATGCTAAGATTTCCTGTTCAGGCCGTTTTCTTTAGATTATGAGGGAGGGTTCATAGCTTATAATTTTTCCGCGATCCAGATATTGCCGGGCTGCAAAAGACGCATTTCCCTCCGGGCTTACAAAAGCATAACCACCGGAGAACTGATAGGTAACCTGCACCTTCACCGCCCGCCGAGCTCCACCGAACATGGCCATAGAAGTAAATTGATAAGTACAAGCATTTGGCTGGGTCCCCAACTCATTTACCTTGACTACCTCTCCGATGGCTACCTCACAGCTGTCATCATCGACAGCCAAGTTCATCTCGGCATTACCACAGTTCAGTCGGGATGGCAGGTTTTCTATATTTAGGTTATCGACCTGATTGAGTTCACCGTAAACCAATTCCAAACCCCAGTCCACGCCGGCATCAGCGGCCTGCCGGGCCTGCTGGGCCTCAAATTCATAATGACTGCTCCTATATTCCATGATGCCTACCTCCACAATCGTGGTCCCCAATACGCTAATAATTAAAAATATCATTAAAGCCATGATCATAATGCTGCCGCACTCAGACTGCGCATCAGATTTTGGTATCGACACAACGGTGCCCTCCTTTGGAGTCCTTTACCCCGATGTTTCTGTAAGGCGGGGATTAACCGTGCTGGATAGATGATAGGTCAAACCGCCTACAGTTATATCAATATTAATTGTTACCATGGTGGCACCAGTACCAAAACTTAACTGGCTTACATTTTCTGCAATAGGTACCGTAGCAGTTCCGGTGCTCGTGGTAACAACGCGGTACAGTTGATTGTTCGCTCTGTAGTAGCCTACTGATTCGCCCGGGGTGGATAGGCTCAGTATAATGCCGTCACCCTGTACTTCCACTGCCGATGCCCTGCGGATGTCTTCCCCAATTTGCTGCATGGCGCTGCGCGCTGAATACTGGGCCTCCGCATTAGCTGCCAGCTTAGCGAAAGCGTTGCTGCTACTCCAATAGACTGATAACAGTCCCACAACTATTAAAGAGCCCAGGCTAATTGCCGCCAATACCTCTACCAGAGTAGTACCGCGGTTAGGCCAGTCCCGGAACATACTACTCACCTCCAACTCCTCCTGATAATAGTGCTTAGTTGTAAACTGATGTTCTCGCCGCCCTGGGCCCATTCCACCGTCACCATAACATCATACAGATTAGGATAAGCGGCCAGCGGTTCCAGACGCGTTATCTCATTGGTCAGACTCGGGCTCAGACTCGCACAGGAGAGACCTAATTCTTGTGCCGATTTACCAGCGTTCGATTCATCTAGCTTTTCCGGTTCGGAGCGCAGGCTTTCTAGTATGGAGGCTGCATAATTGACTGCCGTAGTTTGCTGACGGGCTTCAGTCATCCAGTGGGCAACCGGACTGAAAACCGCTAAAATGCTGCCTGCCAGCAGCGATAAGAGAACCAACGATGCCAGGATCTCAATCAGGGTTTGACCTATTTCATTATATTTCTGCGCATCTTTATAAGCAGCCATTGATAGTCCCTCAATTTATAGTCCAGTTCATGCTGATTATGTAGATTGCCTTGAGCTGGCAGCATTTAGTTCCGGCAGCCTCTAAATATTTTGGGGTGGCAAAGCCATGGCAAGATTATTAAAAGTTAATAACTACCGTTGAGGAAAGGAGAGATGGGAGGGCATTCATTGCTATATAAATAAACCTGAATATAGATCAATTATCTCGTTTCCATACATCCACACCAACCAAGCCGCCCCAGATAGAAAAGGGCCGAATCTAATGGCGGTTTTGCGGGTTGCCTTCCCCATGAGAAGTAAAAGCACCGCCCATAAGCCACCCATTAGAGATGAAAGGAACAGAGTAATTACGGAGCCCTCATAACCGATGAAGGCTCCGATAACTGCGGCCAGTTTGATATCCCCGCCGCCCATACCCCCTCGTGACAGGAGGGCAGCACCCAGTAAAATACCCCCAAATAATATAAGACCGATTACAGCCGACTTGATCCCGATGGTATAGAAAGACAGCAAAAGTCCCATTATCATACCCGGATAGGTAATCCGATCAGGAATTATGCCCTCCTCGATATCGATAAAGGCACTTATGATCAAAAGCGCGGTAAATATATATCCCACTCCAGCCGCTATAGTTAATCCCCACTTATTATAGATAAGCAGGAAGCTTACTACAGTCAAAAGTTCTACCAGCGGATAGCGCAGGCTGATTCGTTGCCCACAATAGCGGCACCGGCTTCCCAGCCAGATATAACTAAATACCGGAATCAGATCACCGGCCTGAAGGTTATGTCCGCAGTCGGCGCAGTGACTCCCTGGCCACAGCACTGATTCCTTCCTGGGAATGCGATGGATAACCACATTCAGGAAAGATCCAATCATTAGCGCTATAATTATTACCCATAATTTTATAAGCATCGATACCTCATCATTGTGCTAAGCGATTATTCTCTTAATTTTAGTGCTTTTATACTCCAGTACTGGGAGTAAAAACACTGCCTTCGGTTAGTGTTTGTTCAATATCAGTATACGCTCCTACCGAAGGTGTCCATTTAACCACATAGGCTGTGCTGCCTCCGCCCGAAAGGGAAAAGTCGCCACCGGAAGTAGGTTTTTTGCCGGGTTCGAAGTAATCTGGACTTATGTCAGCCAATAGACCTACTTGAGTTCCGGTGCTGGTTTCTTGAATCCTGGCAGCGCTTATAATACCTGCAGCCGTTACTGCATCAGATTTCACTTTAGATTCATTTAATATCCCATTATACCTTGGTATTGCAATCGCTGCCAATACTACCAGAACTGCCATAACAATAACTAATTCTACCAGAGTAAAGCCCTTTTGCCCTTCCCCACTGTCCATCCTGCTGCGCATTTTCCTCAACATTATCTTGCCTCCCTTAATACTTATTCCACTCAAAATCTAACTCAGTACAGACAAATAGTATCACCTCCATTGCAATCAACACCATGGTTGTCTCAGGGTTATATTCCCACCAGATTCACCATGTCCAACATGGGCAGGAGCATTGCTATTACCACCCCTCCCACCAGAATAGCCACCAGGACTATTAGCAGCGGTTCTATTATGGTGATCAGGGTATCAAGCGTATGCATTAACTCGCGCTCATAATAATTGGACAGTTGAACCAGCATTTCGTCCAGGGCACCAGTTTCCTCCCCCACCGCTATCATATCGGTTACCATCGGCTCAAATACCCCGCTTCTCTTCAAAGGACCGGCGATAGTATCGCCTTCCTTAATACTGCGGCAAGCTCCGGATATGGCCTCCCCAACGACGGAATTGCCTACGGTCTCTCCGACTACTTCCAAGGCTTGTAATACGGGAATGCCTGTTTTGATCAGAATACCCAGGGTACTGGCAAAACGAGCTATAATAATCTGTTTTATCGTCCTGCCCAGCACCGGCAGCCGCAAGAGTAAGTTGTCGAAGAACAATCGCCCCTCGTGAGTTGCACGGGAACGTTTTATTAAATACAGCGCAACACCTGTACCGACGATGATGTATAGGCCTCCGCTTTTCAGGCTGCTGCCTGCCCCTAATAGCAGGCGTGTTGGCCAGGGGAGGGCGACCCCTGAAGATTGAAAAATACCTGCCAATCTGGGCATTACAAAGGTAACTATGAGAATAACCACTAACACCGCAAAAATGCTGGTAATAGCAGGGTATATCGATGCCGATTTAAGCTTGGAGTTAAACTCCTGCTCCCGTTCCAGATGAATGCATAGCCTGTGCAGTACAGCATCAAGTGCCCCTCCCAATTCGCCAGCCTTTATCATACTTACATAGACCCGGGGAAATATTTGCGGGTGTCGGCTTAACGCTTCCCACAGCGCTAGACCGGATTCGATATCGCCAGCTATTATAAGGACCGCCTCTTTCAACCTGGCATTGGAGGTCTGCTCTTCCAGAATCTTCAGACTGCGTAAAATAGGCAGACCGGCCGCTAGCATAACTGATAGCTGGCGGGTCATAATGGCCAGGTCGAGATTACTCACCCGCGCCAGTTTGTTCAACTCTAAATTGAAAGTTACTTCCTTATGAGCCCTGCGCTCTCTTAAGGAGACAATATAATAGTTCTGTCCCAAAAGCCCTTCAACCACGGCGTTCTTATGTTCTGCAGCCAAGGTTCCAGATCTCAAGCGCCCCTGTCGATCCCTTACCCGGTACTCAAATATCAAGAACTTACACCCCCATTAGATATACACCCCTTGTTCCTCCGACACCTTGTAGGCCGTTTCGGGAGATATCTTGTTTTGCCGAGCCAGCATTTGAACAGCTTTGTACATGCTTATCATCCCCTGAGATCCTCCGGTCTGAATAGCGGAATAAATCTGATGAATTTTGTTGGCGCGGATCATGTTTCTAATGGCGGAATTCATAACTAATATCTCGGCCGCAAGCAATCGAGAATCCCTCTCCCGGGAAGGGATAAGCTGCTGACTAATAATTCCCAACAAAGAAGTTGCTAATTGCAGTCTTACCTGCAGTTGTTGGTAGGGAGGAAATACATCGATTATTCGCTCCAGCGTTTGAACGGCACCGCCGGAATGGAGAGACGCCAGTACCAGATGCCCTGTTTCAGCAGCTGTCATTGCTATAGAAATGGTTTCCAGATCCCGCATTTCTCCTACCATAATAATATCGGGATCCTGACGCAAGGCAGCTCTGAGACCCTGAGCAAAAGATGGCGTATCGCTTCCTATTTCGCGTTGATTAATAAGGCAGGTTCCATGCTGGTGCAGATATTCAATCGGCTCTTCCAGGGTTATTACATTACACTCCCTGGTATGGTTTATGAAATCCAGCATGCCCGCCAGCGTGGTTGATTTTCCGCTGCCGGTTGACCCGGTTACCAGAATTAGACCCCTTTCCTTCATGATCAGTTCCTGGACGATGGGTGGCAGTCCCAAACTCCCCAGTTGGGGAACTGCAGCGGATATTATCCGTACTGCCATCGCCCAAATACCGCGTTGGACATAAAGGTTTATCCTGGCACGCCCCACCCCCGGAACTGACAGGGCGAAATCCACCTGCCCATATTTATAGAACTTTTCTCTAATAATATCGTTGGGCATCATGTCCTCCACTAAGTTCTTGATAGCCTGCTCATCGAGACATACGTCCTCGGAATAAGACCGAAGCCGACCATTAACCCGATATACCGGGGGACAATTCACAATTATATGCACATCAGAAGCCCCCTTTTGGACTCCTTTGCTGATGATTTCCAAAGCTGTTTTCTCTGGCATTGTTTATTCCTCCAAAAAGACTGCCTTTATTATCTCTTCCAGTGAAGTCAACCCTTGGCGGGCTTTGGCAAGCCCATCATGCCTGATAGAGATCATTCCTTCTTCAAGGGCAACCGCTTGGATCTCATCTGAATTAGCTCCCCGATTGACAGCCGTTCGCACCAGTGGTCCCATTAGCATGAGCTCCTGCAAAGCTATGCGCCCCTGATATCCAAGTTGCCGACACATGTTGCATCCCACCGGGCGATAGAATTCGTGCCCTTTTTCCTCGCCTATTCCTAAAACCTCAGCTGTCCTCTCGTCAAGAGTGTACTTAATGCGGCAATGCTCACAAAGTCGGCGGACCAATCTTTGTGATACTACCCCCGCCAGAGAGGTTGCCAGCAGATATCCCTCAATTCCCATCTCCGCCAAACGCGCCACTGTACCGGCAGCACTGTTGGTATGCAGGGTAGACAATACCAGATGACCGGTCAAGGCAGCTTGTACTGCTAACTGAGCAGTCGCGTGGTCCCGGATCTCCCCCACCATAATGATATCCGGATCCTGACGCAAAATGGCTCCCAGACCACCTGCAAACGTAAGACCAGCTTTGGTATTGACCTGCACCTGATTAATGCCGGGGAGAGAATATTCGATGGGATCTTCCAGGGTAATGATGTTTTTGGTGGTTGAATTGATTTTACTAAGCAATGCATATAGGGTAGTCGTTTTCCCGGAACCTGTTGCCCCGGTCACTAAAATCATTCCATGCGGTCGTTGTGATAAAGAATGCAAACGCTTCATGTTTGGGGCGCTTAAACCCAGCCGTTCAATGTCTGTCAGGGCATTGGCTCGATCCAAAACTCGCATCACTACTTTTTCCCCATAACAGGTGGGCAGGGTTGAAATGCGAAAATCAACCTCGCGCTCCTCAATCATGGTGCGACATCGTCCGTCTTGTGGGAGTCTTTTTTCAGATATATCCATCCCGGCCATAATCTTAATACGGGAAACCAGGGCTGGCAAAAATAATTTTGATAAATTAAAGACCGGGTAAAGCTCTCCATCCACCCGGAAGCGAATTCTAACATCTTTTTGCTGAGCCTCGATGTGTATATCACTGCAACCTACCTGCACTGCCTTGAGCAACAGCGAATTAACAATGCGAATAATCGGTGCATCATCATCAACCTTTATCGTTTGTGATTCTTTGGTGCCTGTAGTGAGCTTTTTTACGCTCTGCTGTAATTCACCCAATATTTTCTCTATGTCTGGATCCATACGGAAAGCCATAAATTGGCTTATAGTCGTGGTTATTTCTTTTTCATCGGCGTATATTGGTATTACCTCTAAACCAGTAGCCATCCGCACATCATCCATGACTTGATGATTTAAGGGGTAAGTTATAGCTATCGTTATAGAATGTTTGTTACGGGCCACAGGCAATACTTTCCGGAGGCGCATCATTTGTGGTGACAGGAGCTTCACCGCTTCGCTGTCAATCTTAATATTCATCAATTTGATGTGGGGAATGCTCGTAGTAAAATCGATAGTTTTCCCCTGGTGCGCTTCCTCCAATATACATTTGTCCATCTTCATGTTACCCAATTCCTCACCCGTTTCTTTCTGTTCACAGTGAGCAATCACCACTCCGATTAACTTCATAAATAAACCATTTTAGTAGTTATTTTACCATGATTGCATAATATTCTAGCTATATGCATATAATTCCTTTATTTGTTTTATATTTTTATTTTTACCATCATTAACCCTTATTTTACACATTGTGGGCATGCTATGCAGACATAAAAAAACAGAGCTACGGTTACAATTTAGTAAACGCGCTCTGTTTTTAGCCTGGGAATTTTAAAATTGTCTGTAATTGCTTAGGTTAGATTTCATAGCGGGCTGCTATGGGCATTCTCCGCCCCGCCCCAAAGGCTCGGGTACTAAGTTTTAATCCGGGGGCAGCCTGTTTGCGCTTATACTCATTTTTATTTACGGTCTGCAGCACCCAGCGGACTGTCGCCGGTTCATAACCACGAGCAATGATGTCGTCTGCAGAAAGATTATCTTCAATATAATAATTTAATATGGCATCCAGAATAGGATAAGGTGGCAGGGTATCCTGATCAACTTGTCCTGGCCGTAATTCTGCCGAAGGAGGTTTTTCAACAGTGGATCTGGGGATCAGTTCCTGGTCCTGATTAATGTATGAGGTAAGCTCATATACAACCGTCTTGGGAATATCCGCCAGCACACTGAGTCCCCCGCACATATCCCCATAGAGGGTACAATAACCGACTGCTATTTCGCTCTTATTACCGGTGGGCAGTACCATAGATCCATATTTATTTGATAATGCCATCAAGATATTGCCCCGTATTCTGGCCTGAATATTCTCCTCGGTGACGTCCGGTTCCTTTCCTTGGAAGTGTTCCTCGAGAGAACTCATATAAACAGAAAATATATCGACTATAGGTATAACCTTGCATTCTATACCCAGATTTTGGGCTAGCAGCAGCGAGTCATCTACACTACCTGCTGATGAATACTGTGATGGCATGGATACACCCAGGACATTCTCTTTACCCAGAGCCTCCACCGCCAAACAAGCTGTCACTGCTGAATCAATGCCCCCGGATAAACCAATAATCGCGCTGCTAAAACCGCATTTTTTAAAATAATCGCGAATTCCCAGCACCAGGGCCTGGTGGATATATTGCATCTCATCGCCGACCTTACAGCAATTGACTTCTCCATCTTGATCCGTATCAATAATCCGGATATCTTCCTCAAAGGCCGGCAATATGGCTGCAATCTCACCGTATTTATCCACCAACATGCTCTGCCCATCGAATATCAGTTTGTCATTAGCACCGACCTGATTCAGGTATATTAACGGCACGCTGTGATTTCTAGCCTGTTTGCTCATCAAGCGGCACCTAACATCTTCCTTGTTAAGGAAATAGGGCGAAGCAGAAATGTTTATTAGTAAATCTACCCCCTGGTGGACAAGTTCTGCGATGGGGTCAAAGTCATAAATGACTGCCCCTTTCCATAAATCCGGTTCATTCCAGGCATCCTCACAAATTGATATGCCCAGCCGGATACCTTTGAAAGTTACCGTGTTAACCGATTCCCCAGGATCAAAATATCCGGTCTCGTCAAAGCCATCATAAGCAGGCAGAAGGGATTTATGTTGAGTTAAGAGTATTTCTCCACGATAAATTAAGAGAGCCGAATTATATAGACCGTGACCGATATGTTTACCCGTGGTCAAAGGCGCTCCCAACAAAATGCCGGTCTCTTTATAATGCATCGATAACTCTTGTATTTTCTGTATTGCCTCGTTTACCCGCTCCAGAAAGGCAGGCCTTGCTAACAAATCCCGGGGAGGGTAACCAACCAGGAATAATTCGGGCAATACTAATAGATCTGTTTGTCGAGCATGGCAACTTGACCAGACCTCATCTATCCTCTGTAAATTGCCTTTGATGTCTCCTACCACCGGATTCAATTGTGCCATGGCAATTTTCACAAGCATTTCCTCCTATTGTTGCAGAAAATTAAAACCCTAACGACTATTTCAGCAGGTTGTTGTTTTTAATCTCCTGTAAAATTTCATTTGTAATCTGGTCCAATTTCTTACCGCTGGTATCAATTCGTATATCTGCACAAGCATAGTAGGGGGTCCGTTCTTGTAACAGTGTTTCAATTTCCTGTATACTGATATCTTTCTTTAATAACGGCCGGGTTCCTTTCTTGCGGTTTACCCGAGCATAAATATCCTCAGGTCTGGCATCCAGGCCGATTAATATACTGTTTTCTTTTAGTGCGGCCAGGTTTTCGCTTAATAAAACAGCCCCCCCGCCGGTGGCGATAACAATATCCTCCCGCTTCCCCAGCTTCTTGACCATCAGACTCTCCTCAGACCGAAACCGGACCTCGCCGTGGCGCTTGAATATTTCAGCAATAGACATACCGCTTACCAACTCAATTTCGCGATCTATATCCACAAAATCCGTTTTCAGCCTTTGAGCTAATTTAGCACCTACAGAACTTTTACCCGTCCCCATAAAACCAATTAAGACTAAGTTTTTTCCCATCTCCACACCTTTCGCAAGTAATTACAATAGCAATCGTAGGAATCCCTGATCTGCTCTATAAAATCTCCCCCAAACTTATCTAAAAACGCATCCGCAATTCCATAAGCCAGCATCGCTTCTCCTACAACACTGGCCGCTGGAACCGCACAGATATCAGAACGTTCCACATCAGCTTTTTCTTCCAGCCAACTATCTGTATTTACGCTCAGCAATGGCTTATAGAGAGTAGGTATAGGCTTCATATAAGCACGAGCCCATATCGTTTCGCCATTGCTCATCCCCCCCTCTATTCCTCCGGCATGGTTGGAGAGGCGAAAAATACCTTTCTCAGGATGATAATGTATCTCGTCATGAACCATTGAGCCTGGAGAACTGGCGTTATTTATACCGTCACCTATTTCGACTGCTTTTATAGCCGGAATAGTCATTAAAAGGCCACTCAAGCGGGCATCCAGTCGGCCCTCCCAGCATGTATAAGTCCCAATCCCAGGCGGCAAACCTAATGCGCCCACCTCAAAGCTCCCCCCTAAAGATTCACCGGCCTGACGGGCTTGATCTATTAACGCCCTCATGAGGCTTTCTTTTTCCTTCTCCAGGCAACGTACGCTGGAAGCCTCGACCCGGGCCAGGAAATCGGCCCATCCCTGAAGGCTGACCATTTCAGGTGCAGCTCTCACTTCGCCAATAGATAATACCTGGCTGTAAATATATATGTTGAAGCATTCTAATAATTTCCTGAAGATTGCCCCTGCAGCCACCCGGGAAGCAGTTTCCCTGGCGCTGGCTCTCTCTAAGATATTACGCATATCAGCATGGTTATATTTCATAGCTCCCGCAAGGTCAGCATGACCCGGCCGTGGTCTTCTTACCGCGCGATCCGCGGCCTGGGAAGCGTTTTCTGCCGCCATAATATCCTGCCAATTTTCCCAATCCCGATTACGGATACTAAGGGCAATAGGACTACCGGTAGTCCTCCCTGACCTAATACCGGCTAATATCTCAACTTCGTCCGACTCAATTGTCATACGCCCGCCCCGGCCATACCCTTTTTGCCTGCGTTGCAGCTGCAGATTAATCTCGTCTGAACTGATCTCCATCCCCGCTGGCATACCCTCAATAATCGTAACCAGAGCTTTGCCATGTGACTCCCCGGCGGTAGAATATCTGAGCATCAAAATCCTCCTATTTCTTTCTTATATATCCTCCCTGGAAATGTTTAGGTTCCATAAACACTACAAAAGCGTCCGGCTCCATAGCATAAATCTTTTCAGTTACTAATCGAGCCAGATGGCGTTTCAAAACCATATTCAACACAATCTTGTGCCCGGCTTTGCCTTCAGCCTCCCAGGTGGTAACCGGAAACCCCTCGGTTCGCAATTCATCGACGATATGGCAATGATCCCGGTCAATGATCACCTGAACGCCTCGATAACCTAAAGCTAATCGGTCCTCTATAACACTGCCCACAATTACCCCCAGGGCAAACCCCAGACAAAATACCCCCAGTTTTAAGGGTTCAGTCAATGCTCCTACTACCATCCCCAATGCTATCGTATAAACCAGGATCTCAAAGAAACCTATAATGGCAGCTGTCCACTTGTCACCCCTGATAATAAGAATCATACGAATAGTACCCAGTGAAACATCAATAATGCGTGCGAAAAATATAAACAAAAGCTGCCAAATCATGGTCTACCTCCTCTGCTACCAGCCGGCCGGCGGGTTTTCTGATATCCTGACCCTTCCTGCTACCGGGTTAACAATTATATATATGCGCTTACTACTGTTCTGTAAGGTAACCGTTCCTCCAGAGGTGGGAACTCCTGAAGCTGAAAAGCCACAAACTGGCAATAAACTCTCTTTCTTCGTAAATGTCGTGCTGCCCATGAAGGTTATACCCGATTTAAGATAATAAGGTGATTGTCCTTTTATCTTATATTTAGCATGATCAGGATAAAATACTACAGTCGTCGGTCGACCGCTTGTTATGGCTTGCTGGCGCGCCATCCGCAGCAGGGATGTCATTTGTCTGGCATCAGCCTGTAACTTCACATTATCAAGCGGCCTGGCTAGCGCAGGAAACGCCATTGCCATTATGAGAGCCATGAGAGCCATGACGGCTATGATTTCTATAAGGGTAAAACCTTTAGCATCTTTGACAGTTATTTAGAATCACTTCTCTCATATAAGCCAAGGGCGGTTGAACACCGGTGAGAATCTTCAGGGTTAAAGCTCCTTGATGAACCAGCATGGATGATCCGTTTATAGTCTTAAGTTGCCTCGCCCCAGCTATGGCAAGAAAGCGAGTTACTAAAGGATTGTAAACCAGGTCGTATATCACTGCAGCACCTGGCACTTTATCAAACGAACCAATTGGTGTTGCCTCAATATTTGGAAACATTCCTACCGGGGTGCAATTAATAATAAGGTCGGCCTGTGCGCTTAAATGAATGAACAGTTTCTCATTCATCCGCATCCCCGCTGCCTTACCCCCGGGTAATTGATTGACGAAATTAGCCAAGGCTGCAGCCTTATCCTGCTCAATATCAAGAATGTCAATCTGCTCAGCCCCTGCTAAACTCAATTCATAAGCGAGTGAATATGCAGCTCCCCCGGCTCCAATCATAATAACCCGGTGAATAGATTGTATTCCTTCCTCTTCCAGGCTGGCCATAAAACCCCTTCCATCCGTATTGTAACCGATTAAATGACCATTTTCATTTTTAATCAGGTTTACCGCTTCACAGGCACTGGCTTCGGGGGAAAGCTCGTCCAAAAACTGAATAACCTCTTTTTTATAGGGTATAGTAACATTTACGCCTATAAAGTTGAGCGCTCTCAGGCCATCAAGAGATGCTCGCAAAAAGTCAGGTGCGACTTGCAGGGGCAGATATACATAGTTCAGCCCCATTTTAGCCAAGGTGAAATTATGCATCAGGGGCGACAGACTGTGCTCGAGCGGATTACCGATGATGCCCATCAACGCTGTCTGGTTATTGACTATCATTTAATCCTCACTTCCGTTGTCCAGGAACTTTCTTAAGGAGATGATGCAAAACAAATAGTTCCAGAGTACGATTAATTTTCGTTCCAACAAATTCTCTTCTAGCCAGTGGCTTTACCAGAATCGTAAATAAGCCAGCCCGATTCCCCCCCAGAACATCTGTAAATATCTGGTCACCCACCACCGCCGTCTGATCAGCGCGGACCCCCATAATGTCTACAGCCCGATGAAAAGAACCGCGGCGGGGTTTAGCCGCCCTGTGAATGAAAGGTATATCCAATCGTTCAGCAACCTTCGTAATCCTCTGTTCACCATTATTAGATAATATACAGGATTTAAAGCCTTCCGCCTTTATAAGGTTGAACCATTCTTCAACCTCCGACCTTAATTCATTGCTGTTCCATTCAGTGATAGTATTATCAAGATCAAATATAAAGGCGATAATATTTTGTTCTCGAAGGTTTTTTAATGGTATATCAAGCAAAGTGTCCACGTAGATCCGTGGGTAGAGCAAATCAAACATTAAATACCCCTTTAAATAAATTTGGTCATTTCTTTTCTAAACAACGCTGCAGCCAGTTCAGGTGCAACCGGATTCATATATATACCTGTAGAGATATCTACCCCGGTGGTCACTAACAACCGCGGGGTTATTTCCATATACCAGTGAAAGCCCGGTTGAAATGGTAAATTCACGGGTGCCGTATTTAGCACAAAATTATAAGCAGGATTTTGCAGGGTTATAATCATCATCTGCATAAAGGTCCTGCAAACCGTGGCCAGATCAATAATTTGAGCTTCACTAATGGCTCCAAATTGCTCGCCATGCTGCTTAGGTATGATCCAGGTTTCATAGGAAAACCTTGATGCATAGGGACAGATGAGCAAGAAATGTTCGCTTTCATAAATCAGCCTTATATCAAATTTTTTTTCCTGTTCGATTATGGAGCACAAGAGGCATTGCTCATTTTTTTGATAATAATCAACCACTCCTGAATTCCACCGGGGGACAAACGGTAATCCCATGATTTGGCTATGGCTGTGTTCCAAAGAAGCTCCCGCAAAAATTCCCCGATTCTTATAAATTTGTATGTATTTTATCCGTTCATCCATGGATAAATCATTATAGCGCAATTTAATTATATTCAATACCTGTGCAATTTTTTCCGGTTCATAATTATGCAGATCAAGTCCGTGTTCAGGAGTTTCAACAATAACCTCCTGCCTGCCTACACCGTTAAAATTACTATAAATCCCTGATTGTGTTTTCGCTAACTCTCCCTCCAGGTGAAAGACTGAAAACTTATTGGGTATAACCCGAATTGACCAACCGGGTGCGTTGGCTGCGGAATTCTTTTCCCGACAGGCAATTATTTCTGCAGGCGTAGATGATTCATTGCCCTCACAGAAAGGGCAAAAAATATTATTACCATAGGGATCGATACCACGTCTCTTAATTGGGAAATCATGCGGTTTTAAAGCCATATCGGGAGCAATAGCTACCCAGTTATTCTTTACTAAATCCCTTCTAATTTCCGCCATCTTGTGCTTCCTCCTTAAAATACGATGCCCGGCTTCAGTTAATGATAACCCATAATGCAATTTTCCAAAAATAGCTATTACCTTAATTATATTCTATTCTTTACTTTTCTCCACCGGCTACTTATGCAAAATTTACTATTAATACTTTTTGTTTATAACTCAACTTTCCCAGTTGACAGTCGGCAATATTCAGGAAGCATTTAGAACCAGAATGTTTTTCATGGAACAGAAGAGCAATCATCGAGCTAATATCAATAAGTCAAGCCTGACACCCCGTCCCTTTTATTTTTGGTATAATTAATCCGCCTATTCCACAAAATATTTATAGTATTTAGGAAAGGCGGATTTAGTTTATGGAAACAATAAGTCGACGTTATGTCTGGCTATTTTTTGCCGTACTTATAGTAGTTATGGTGGGCGCCTATATATTGAATACCATTAATACTCCCCTACTTAAAAAACCAATTCCTGGGGCCAATGAACAGGTCTCGTCTTATAATGTAGTTAAGGATACGCTAGGGGTTACCATTCTCCAGACTGGATTACCAGTACATGTCGATGACCAGTATATAGATGAACATAATGTCCAGTATATAATTATCAAGGTGGACGGTCAGAATGCAGTAGCTGATATAGTCACCAGTACCACGGAGAATGCAGATGCTACAGCCGATAAATCTGCTGACATTACTGCTGCTCTTCCTTTTTTCAATCCCAGCATTCCGGCTCAAACGGCTCCAGGCAGACATGTGGTTATTTACCATACCCATACTGATGAGTCGTATATCCCCACCTCCGGTAAGGCCAGTCAACCCTCTGCCGGAGATATATACTCGGTTGGAACGATATTGGCGGATTCCCTGCAAAAATCCGGGGTCAGCGTAAGTCACAGCATCGCGCCTCACGACCCGCATGATATTAATGCCTACAACCGCTCCCGTCGCACCGTAGCACAATTGCTAAAAGAACAGCCGGATGCCGCTTTCGATATTCATCGTGATTCGGCCCCGGCCCAGGCTTATATTACGACTATTAACGGGGTTGATACCTCTCGGGTTATGATGGTTGTGGGCCGTTCTAATCCCAATATGAAAACGAATTTAAATTATGCCAAAACTATCAAGGCCCAGGCGGATAGCCTGTATCCAGGACTTATCCGCGGGATATTTATGGGCAAAGGTGATTATAATCAGGATCTCTACCCTACCGCAATGCTGTTTGAAGTTGGTACTGAAAATATTCCCTTGTCCTTAGCTGAGAATGCCGCCCGCTTCCTGGGGGATGTAATTACCAATGTGTTAGCTAAATAAATCGACATTCTGACGTCTGTCCTAAAACTTTTCAAAACAGTCTGCCGTCCTTGTGTCTGCGACAATCAAACAAAAAGAACGTCCCCCTTTTTTGGTCATCCCTGACCCCTTTTGGTATAATGAAGGGGTAAATAAAAAGATTTAGCTGGGGGAAGGATTTAAGTGTTTTGAAGGTTGATTTAAAGTGGCGGGTATTTCTGGTCGTGGCCATCGGTATTTTAATTTCCACTCTGGATGGCAGCATTTTAAATATTGCCAACCCCAGTATCGCCAGGGACTTCAATGTAGAAATCGATGCTGTTCAGTGGGTGGTCACAGCCTACCTGCTGGTCATTACATCTTCCTTAATATTTTTCGGCCGCCTGGGGGATAAGCGGGGCAGCAACCGGATTTACACCTGGGGATTCCTGATTTTCACCCTGGGTTCGCTGGGCTGCAGTCAATCCTTTTCTTTGCCAATGCTGATTGGAACTCGTATGTTCCAGGGATTAGGGGCCAGCATGATGATGGCTACCGGCATTGGCATAGTATCCAATACATTTCCAGCCGGGGAGCGCGGCAAGGCTCTGGGCCTAACCGGTACCATAGTGGCTCTGGGCAACATGCTTGGGCCCAGTCTGGGTGGGTTTCTTTTGGCCAGTTTTGAGTGGCCCATAATCTTTCTTATTAATGTTCCTATTGGCATTCTGGGATTTTATTTTGGCTTTAAGTACCTGCCGATTCAGGATCTAAATCATGAGATAAAAAGCTATGATATTCAGGGAACAATATTGCTTGCCATTACTGTGGCCACTTTGATATTAGCCCTTTCCGACAGTCAGGGTATGAACATAATGCTTTTGGGAGCATCGGGCTTGCTTCTCTTTCTCTTTTGTCGCTGGGAGAGGAAAACCACCACCCCTTTGCTGGATTTTCAACTTTTCCAAAACAGAACTTTTATCCAAGGTAATTTAATGGGCGTCGTAGTCTATTGTACTCAGACTTCTGTGTTTTTCCTGTTGCCTTTTTACTTGGAAACGATACTGGGTTACTCCCCTGCTCGTTCCGGTTTGCTGATGACAACTACTCCGGTCATTATGGCCGTAACGGCTCCCTTAGCGGGCCATTTTTCTGATAAATTTGGCTCCAGCAAGATGATTTCGCTTTCTTTATCCCTCTTGACCGCTTCCTTCTTGCTGCTATCAACCCTGAAGGTTAATTCTAGTTATTTGATAATTGGTGGAGGTTTGGTTTTGTTGGGGATAGGGATGGGAATGTTCGGTTCCCCCAATGCCAGTTCCATTTTGGGCTCTATTCCGAGAGAAAAAGCCGGTTATGCCGGCGGCTTCATCGCCACCAACCGCAACCTATCCTATTCCGTGGGCATCAGCTCGTCTGTACTTCTTTTTAGCTGGATGCTTCATAAGAAGCAAGCTGTATTAGAATATTCCACCGCTTATATGCAGGCCATCCATACCGTTTATCTGGTCGCTGCCGCTATAGCCCTGTTTGCATCGGTGATGTGGATTATATCGCCAACAAAAGAAAGGTTTGAACAATCTCAACCGCTCCCGCCTCCTGCAAGTAAGTAAGACAAGGGAACAGGCCCCTTTTTCCAGCTTGGTATTGGCAGGGAAACCGAACCCTTCAATTTTCATTCAGTCTCTTTTGGGACAAGGAAACAGTCTCCTTAATTGATTTGTGGAGCAATCACTGCCCACTAAAGAAATATTTGTCAATTCTTCAGGTTAGGAGTATAATATTGGCATAAATAAACATCTCCGATAATAGCAAACTTGGTGAAAGCCAGGGACGCAAAGCCGCGGGTCTAAAGCAAATGCCATGACAGCCGGGTTGCCGAAGAGAAACCAGTTATTAAACTGCATGCTTCGGTATGCAGTTTTTCTTTCGGTGGAGATGAAATAACGAAAGAAGGTTGGTTGAATGAAAAAAGTATTGGTACTCCTGTTGGCCCTTACCCTCACCTTTTCCATGTCCCTGAGCTCATTTGGAGCTTCTGACAAATCCAACAATGGCAATGGAAAAGGGTCTAGCAAATCCACCGTCAAGTCTGAGAAGTTTGAGAAGTCAGACCTGCAGAAACAATTCAAACAGGAACTGAATCAAGCGAAAAAAGGGCTCGCCGCCCAAAAAAGCGATTTGGAAGCAAAAATAGTTGATCTCCAAGCCCAGTATGATGCTTTACTGGCCAGCACCCCCGCCGATGACGCTGCAGCAGCCCAAAAGGAAAAGGATCTGGCAGATTTACAATTGCAAATCGCAGGCCTGGATGCCGACAAGGTTGGACTGCAAACAGAAATGAAACGAATCATCAATGAAAGGTATATGATCACCAAAACCATGTATAGTGGCGAAGAGTTGGCCCAGTTTGATAGTGCAGCTGCTCTTATCGAGCAAATGTATGCCGATGCCAGTGTTATGGAAGCCTGGTCAGTCACGGTCCACAATAACCTGGTCAAGTTTGAGGCACCTCCGTACATTAAGGGGGGCAAGATCATGTTCCCGCTCAAGGCCATTGCCACCCAATTGGGAGCAGAATGTGTATATGATCCTGAAACTCGCGCCGTCTCCATCACCAAAGATGGAACCACCATGGTATTCACGATTGACAGCGCTATCGCTACCATAACCCAAACCCTGCCAGCGGCAACAACCGAGGAAGAGGAAGTGGTTAAAGACGGTGTGACTGATGAAACTGTCACTGACGATGCTGCGGTTGATGAAACTATAACGGAACCGGTTATAACCCAGATAGATATGCTGGTTCCGGCTAAGATCACCTGCGGTCGAACCTATATACCTTTGAAGGCCTTGGCAGATGCCTTCGGTCTGGAAGCTGTCTATGATGCTGATACCGAAACTGTCGAAGTAGTCGACGAGGTCACTACTGAGGAGACACCTACAGATACTACTGGTGATACCACGGGTGGAACTCTTTAAACATTGCTGACAGTAATACAGAGCGAGCCAGTATGGACTATCAGCGTATTATTGAATTGGTTCAAAAAACCGTCCCCCACAAATGAGGGACGGTTTTCTTCTATGCTGGAATCTCTGATCGCTACCGCTATATCGCGCAAACAGGTCAGGATTAGCTTATTGAGATTAGCTTGATGATTTCAATGTTAATAAGTCCCAAAAAGTCAAGCCTGATACCCTTTCTTACCGAATAAACCAATCGGGAAGACTTTTCTTTGACCTATCCCGCATATTTTGCTATACTCATTAGGCAATATGCGCCCGTAGCTCAGTGGATAGAGCACCGGCCTCCGGAGCCGGGTGCGGAGGTTCGATTCCTCTCGGGCGTACCATTTATAAAAATTGTCTAACGCAGTCCTTTTCACCTGCCTGATCGCATCATCCAATTTATAGCGTCAACGTTTTCAAAAATCTAAATATATATGGCCATGGGCGTAATAACACTCTCTTAAACGCCGATCACTTTTGTCCCCTCCTCGCCACCTGCCGGTATACCTCCAATGTCTTTTGAGCCGTCTTTTGCCAAGAATATCTGGCTGCCTGTTTTTTGCCCATTATGCAAAGCTTATTTTTTAGTTCCTGGTTATCAATAATGTCCATGACGGCATCAGCAATCTCATGCCCGACTGGGCGTTCACCTACATAATAAGCAGAGTCCCCCATTATTTCGGCTAAACTCGAATTTCTTCCTACTATGACTGGAATAGCGGCGCCAGCAGCCTCCAGGGCCGGCATGCCAAATCCCTCATAAAAACTGGGATAGATAAAAACCAGTGCCCCTCTATAAAATATTTCTAGAAGACGAGGCGGTATTACACCGGTGAAAATTATGTCCTGTTTATACTTATTTAAGGCATCGTGATGATAAATTTCATCGTTTTTCCAACCTTTGGGGCCAATTAAAACTAATTTTAGATCATACCCCGATTCTCTTACCAGCATATATGCGTCCAGTAGTGCCAAATGATTCTTGCGTGGCTCAATCGTTGCTACTGACAGTATGTACGGGCTGTGAATATTAAACTCCTTCAAAACGTGCAAATCTGGTGGGTGGATGGAATGAAATGTCTGCCCCGCAATAGGGATTACGGTAGTCTTATTGCCAGTACCGGGAAAAAACTTTTGCATATCCTGGTTAGTATTTTGCGAAACCGCAATTACAGCATCAGCATGCTCCAGATTACGACGACAAAAAGCCTTGAAGGCAAGGGTGTTTAACCTGGTGAAGAGTTCAGGGTAAAACAGAGGAATGACATCGTGAACAGTAAGTACCAAAGGGTATTTGTGCCAGCGAATCGTCCCCGCAATGGGTGTCAATTCATGCAACAATTCAATATATTCGTTTCTAAGAACCCATTCGCGCCATAAGCCTGTCCTGTTGACAAATCGCAAAGGCCTGGACGGGGATACTTCTTTAACCCTGGGGTGGAAAATCAACGGCACTGAGGCAGGACGGCCTCGTATCAGCAGGTATTCATTGTCATCCTCTTCTTGCAGCAGGGCAGACAAAAGCTCCTGAGCATATACCCCAATGCCGCCGCTGGTAATATAACTTTCTCCATCACTAAGGGCGGTGGAAACTGAATCAACAAACAGACCTATTCTCATGCTTTCCTCCTAAAGAATTCCAAAAATATTATGTTAATAATAGCATTACATGAACAAAATAAAAATGAAGCCCTCGATATATGGAGACTGTTACTTCTGCTCCACTTTTACCCAGGAGAGTGAAAAAGCGTCTCATTATAGATCATTGTAAAGCCCAATAAGATAGGATATTATAGGCTAGGTTACGAAATAACTGGAACTATATTATGTGGCCCTGGAGCCAGGTTGAAAGGTTTCCGTCCTCTCAGGCGTACCGATTAATAGGAGCAGCTACCATGAGGTTGCATTCTTTATGCGAGTTTGTGAAGAATATCCCACTATTTAGGAAGAAGGCTTAATGTTGAAAAAATACCTTCCCCGCTTAGTTTCTCTAGTAATTATTATCAGTGTTATTCTATCCTTCAACTTTGCTCTGGGAAAATATCGGGCCAGTAAATCTGTAGCTGATGTACAAGGATCAAATGCCGGCACGTATAATCAAACTACCCCGCCCCAACAGCCGAAACCCGGGTCTCAGATAGACGGGGGGCTAAACTCATCGGGTGCTTCAACCAATACTAAAGGTGTAGCAATTCCCATCCTAATGTATCATGAAATCTGCGCTGGTCCTAACAGCCTTTACGTTCCAGTAGATAAATTCCGCGCCCAAATGAATTATCTGCTCAACAGCGGTTACCACACGGTTACGATGGCTCAAGCCCAGGAAATGTTGGTCAACGGGCAAATTCCGGCCAAGACTATAGTTTTAACTTTTGATGATGGCTATACATCGTTCTACACTCAAGCCTGGCCAATTATGCAGGAATGCGGTTTCACCGGGACTGTTTATGTGTGCAGCTCTTTCTCCGGCAAAGATAATTATTTGACCTGGGAGGAGATTCAAAACTTGCAGGCTGGAGGCATTGAAATTGGCAGTCACACCCAGAACCACATCGACTTAAAGACAGCAAATTCCACCAAGCAAATTGAGGAAATCCAAGGATCTAAGCGAGTACTGGAGGAGCAAATAGGAGTGCCGATTAAATCTTTCTGTTACCCAACCGGAACCTACAGTGAAACTACGCCCACAATCGTTAAGGAAGCGGGCTATACTTCAGCGGTTACTGTAGCCTACGGTCACGCTACTTCCCAGAATAATCTCTACCTTATCCCCCGGATGAGAGTTCCCGGCTGGATCACCCTGGACAATTTCGCTAAAAGCATCCCCTAAGCTATAATTCGAACGTTTTCATTAACCAGTCTATTGTAATGCCTTCTCGCTCTGCAATTTTATCGAGGAACCTGTGCCCGGCGTTGTCCACTATGTGTAAACAGCTGTTCGGCAATCTTTCTTGCATGTAGAGGGCATTGCTGGGATCAACAGCCTCATCATCACGGGCGTGAATTATCAACACAGGTCTAATCCCTATATTCCGTAAATAGGCATCCATATTATGCTGGTAAAAATCCGTGACCAGCTCAGGTTGAAGTACATATTCCCCGGACTCATCTTTTATTTTCACGGTATTCCCCTGCTCCATTAGCCGGTATTCGTTAGGCAGGATAGCAGAGAAGGTTTGCTGCATTAATACGGGAGTAGACCACAGAATGTATCCGGCAATCCTCGGATCCCCCGAACCCCCGGCCAGAATTGTGCTGCCCCCAAAACTCCTACCCAGCAAAATGATTGGCAGGGAATACTGAGTATGAACATAATCTATTATCTGTTGAAGATCATCGGCCTGACGCGAAAGCGTTATACTGGCAAAATCGCCCTCACTCTGGCCGCTGCCTCGGAAATCAAAAGCCAGCACACCCATCTCTAGTTTCTGGAGCTTTTCGGCAAAAGCAAAGATTTTGCCCCCATTCTCCTTGGCTCCCCTGAAGCCATGGCATATCACCAGCATATACTTGCCATTGGCCGGTGGATCAAAGAGATATGCGGACAGCTTTTCGTTGCATTTATTATATATTGTCAAATCCTGCATCGTATCATCCTCCTATCGCCTAATACTTCTCCATTCAGCAGATAATTCCTGTTCCTTATTGATTTATTAATAGTCAGGGGTTATAATCTTAATTGTTGCAAATACACCGTCGCGGGCCATTAGCTCAATTGGCAGAGCAGGTGACTCTTAATCACAAGGTTGCAGGTTCGATTCCTGCATGGCCCACCATTAAAAGCAAGTAACCGCGCAGGTTTGCGCGGTTTTGTTTTTTCTGGTATTACCGAAACAGGTGGCAAACAGGTGCCAGAGGCAATAGCTTCATTTAACCGAGCATATTATTTGATGTCTCTTAATCACAAGGTTGAAGGTTCAAGTCCTTCATGGCCCACCAAATTAAATCCTATATTTAGGCATTCTGAAGGGGAGAACTTTTTTAAGTATCTCCCCTTATTTCTTATCGATGCCATTTCGATGCCATTAGTTTTATGTCTTCTGTTATTATTAATCTTTAAATACCATAAATGTGATTCTTGAATAATTAAAAGCAATTCAATTGGGTCATATTGTGTTAGAAGCATCGGTAAATCCAATGAATTAAAATAGCTAGGTTAAGCTATGGTTCTGGTTGGTAATTCAGTGGTAATGATTTTTACCGATGGGCGGATTTGAACCATCGACCTGCTGATTACGAATCGTGTGTTTTACCCCAAATACAGTTTTTATAGCAAGCTACAGATGCTCATAAATGCCCATTTGTAACTTACTACATCTGATTAAAGGCACGATCTTTCAAACACTTTTTAATTATTTTTAAGGCTATTTAATACTTATTAATTAAAATACGGGGGTCAGTTAGGGGGTCAAAACGGACCCCTAACTGGCCCCCGTATTAGAAAGGATACATAGAGCATGATTGCATACTTTCTCTGCTAGTTTGCGCATTTTTGTTCTACATCGCTTGGAGTTAGGTTTGCACAAAATTTGAACGTTCTCAGTTACAAGGTTACTATAGAATTTTAAATAAATTTTTGTTTTAGTTAAAAATCTACAATAAAAAGCCCGGAGACCATAAACTCCGGGGACCACTGGTCCAATATTTTATTATATTACGAAATATAATTTGGGTTAAGGGACAAGATGTTCTAGTTGTGCACCTACATCCAGGGCTCGGTTAATACTTACTTCCGCCTTCTGTTCGGAGTTACAACAAAAATCTTCATAATCAGCATATTTCCGATCTGTATGAAGTCGTTCAAGAACTACGCCTATCTGCTTCTTTATCTTATTTTTATCATCCTTATAGTAACGCTTAACTTTATCATGGTCAGTACCATTATTAGAAAGGGTTATCCATCCGTTTTTCTTTGCCAAATTTCTAGCTAAACAAAAAGCTCCATAATAAGAACGGCTAATTATAGATCTATTTATGGCCTCGTTGCTTCCAACTTCAGACCAACTTTTTAGATTATTAGCAAGATCAATCAATTCTTGCCAATTAAAAATACTATCTCCACTCGACATCGAAATTAAATCTCCCTTGAACCCGATCAATATTATCAAGTAACCATTCTTCGTCTATTTCATCGATTTTGGTTAACGCTTCTTGTACATGAAGTGTGGTTAGAACGCGTGCATATAAATAAAGTTCTTCGATTGGTTCTGTACCCTCAAGGCTCAAACTAATATCTGCTTCTTTACCAAATTTATTCCTAATTACATTAGATGCTTCATGCAAAAATTCTATAGGAACATTATATTCACGCACAAAACGATTTATCGAATTAAAATCACTAATCCGATAAATATTACGTAAGTTTTCTATTGGCTCTTTTCCTTCATAAGGCATAACCGAATCCTCACTGTCATCACGGCCAGAGAAATCTATTTCTGCTACCCACTGTTTCATTTCGATTAGCATATTTTTATATGTACTATTGCCCTCAAACGTAGTTTTAATTGTCCCCTTAATAAGACGGCTAGCTAACTCTATTAATTGTTTCCGTGAAGCTAAGTCTTTTGTTCTATTAAATCCTTTTTGGACATCTTTTAATTCAGGAGTAGGATAAAGTATCCAGCCTTGCTCTTCGTACTGACCGTTATTTATTAATACATTCTTATTCATAATATCCCCTCGTATGCTGCCTATTAAACATTACTCTGTTCTTCTTCTGGACTATTGTCATCTTTCGGAAACAAAGAAACGCTGAAATCCTTTTCATATTTTAGCCCTTGTTTTATTAAATCAGTCAAAAACCCCAGGTACATATTTTTAACAGGAAAAACTATCTTTGATATAACAATTACTTCTTGGTTTCCGTTTTCTAAATTTCTAGCTTGTCCAAATTCAATTAATAAATGTTTCTCTGAAATATCCATACGATATGCATTACATGTTACTTCTTGTGTAGTATTTTTTTCAATTATTTTTTGCTCAGGTGCTTTATCAGTCATTGTGTTCAACCCTTTTCATTGTGCCATATAATAAATAAACGCATCGTACTTACTTCCTTCGCTACAAAATGTGGAAAATCCTTCCGACAAATATGTTTTTTTATAAGAATTTTTTACAAACTCTTATAAAGTATTGCTCAGCTTGAAATTTATGAGGGTTTTACCCGCCATGTGCAACATCGTTGCATTCCCTTTAAGTACATCTACCACATATGGATAATTTCTAAAAAAACGTGGAAATACTTCTCGAATCTCATTGTACTTTTCGGTCGCCTTGAGTTTTAATCCGGAAGAATCCCGGGAAGTCATTACACCTGTGGTATGTAATTAACCTTACCGGATATGAATATGTTTAAAGAGCTCGAATCCAAGTCTTCGGCACTTTAATCCTCTCCATAAGCTCTATCCAAGATAAACATTCTCATTATGCCACTCTAAATATTGAGGATTCGGAATATGGTCTATCTTCTGTGGTAAGGTGATCAATTTACGACCATGATGAGAATAGTATTCTTTGCCATTGCCGAAGTCTTCTTTAATCCTATGGCTCACTTCCACCGTCATTTGACTGTTGATGGTTATATAGCCTCTGTCAAACAACGTGTGCAGATCTCTACGCAGCAGGAGCCCGTTGTTGATGGCATGTGGCCCTTCCAAGCTATATGGCTTAATATGAGCTACCTCTAACACCGGCAGTGTTTTTTCGCCGGTGATAGCACATCGACGCTGATAAGCATCAGTTATCAACACTTTGAACGCTCCTTGCCCGATTCGCGGCTTAATAATCTGCTCTTTGCCGTAGCGATTAGTGCCGGATCCTTCCAGAACTAGCGATTCCATAAGAGCATTGGCCCTTAGCTTATCCTGCACTTGCTCATATAATTTTTGGCCAGTGTGTTCAGCAGTGGAGTACGTTTTGCCTTGGACAATACTACGGCTCCAATCATGCGGAACCGGAATCCAGTCCTTTTCTTCAAGATAGAACGGCATGGATAAAATAATGCACCCGATAGCTGGATCCGGATCCGATGAGCGATTGGTTTTTCTATACTTATACACCCTGTCTTTCAGCCCTGTGAGAGTCGATGCTCCATTGGCAATGCCAAATGCCTCCCAAGCCAAAGACGATGGCAAGGCAGAGAACTTACTTCAGAAAAAATCCACCACCCACGATATAATCGTTAGGGCTATGTAGTTTGAATAAAAATAGGTCGCCTTCACCCAGTGCCTTGAAATTTGTACAACCTCCAGGCTTCCAAAAATTAACCTCATCGCAATTTGCTTTTTGGAGAGTAGTAAACCAATCAAAATCGGTGATACCGACATACATTCTCATGGGGAACATCCTGCCTTGTTCAGAATCCGGTTGGAAAAATATCCGCCGGGAATCAACCAGGGGATATATTCATTTTCAAATACCCCATGCCTCCTTCAATCTGTTTATTGTAAACAGCCATTTCTCGTTGATTGGCTTACAGGCGGTATTTTGGTTACCAAAGAAACCGATTTCTTTCTTAGCCAGAGAACTGGGAACGGTTTTTATCCATTCGACCTTAACTAAATACTCAGCATTATCACCAGATTCATCTCTGTGGTAATCGCCCTCAAGATCCAAATCAAAAAATTCCGTTTCAACTCCATCGACCAAGAAAACCGCTTCATTTGCTTTTTGTGCGGTTCCGATAACCTTACCCGCACCGACATAACCTTTTTTAGGGATGTTTACCCATATCCGATCGCCGATATCTAAAATCGACAGCGTCTTTGTATACCAAACGCCTCCCCCGGCAGATACGAAGCCGTATTTCTGAGCATCGCTCCATTTTCTTTCCGGTCCCTCCCCAAATGATATATAAAACTCTCCATTCCAATCCTTAGATAGATGTTTGTTGGGAATCGGCCCGATTTCATCTAGGAGTGCAACTCGACTTAAAAGCTTATCGTTGTCATAGCTGAAAACCGAAAAAAACAATATGTTTATGGGTACACCATATTTTTGGTTCAGATATGTGATTATTCGCTCGGTGCTATTGTCCATTTTGGAAGCAACAATAAATATGTTAACGTCACCATTGATGTTTTCTTCATCGAGATCGTTATTAAATTTTGTCTTATATGCATCATTCAATGATCCCTGGTTTTTGGAAAACTGCAAATAGGCCTGGGCTATATCTTCAATTTGCCATTCCGAAACACATGACGCATAGTCAATTGCTTGAGCTGCAACTTCCCTGGGTGTCATATCTTTTTTTAGTTCTATAACTACAAGCGAACCACCCCGGTCAATACAGAGTAAATCAATATATCCCCCTGCAACTGCAACTTGTCTCCCGATTAAAAGCCAGTCCTCATTCAGCATGGCTATATTTTGGCACAGTAAATCTTCAAGGGTTTTTTCACTATCTAATGTTGAAACATCTAGTTTTTGTCCATCTAAAGTCCATATCGATTGTCTAATAGCCATATTGCACCCCCATATTGTTTATACTATCGGTCAGAAGCGTTGCTTTACGTCACTTCCCCATCCACCCACATCTCACACTGGGCGATGACTGTATTTAAGGCCTCCTCCTGGCCTTCCGGCGGATACTTGTATTTTTTCAGTAACCGTTTTACCATCGAGCGCATGCTGGCCCGGGCCTGCTCTTTCTTCTGCCAGTCAATAGTCCGATTCTTGCGTAGCATGTCAGTCAATTCCTTAGTAATTTGCACCAAGGCGTCGTTGGAGTAGAAATCTTTGATAGCAGCCGGTTTAAGCAAGGCATCATAAAAAGCCTTTTCATCGCTGGTTAGACCGAGCTTTTCACCGGCCGTGTGATCAGCTGCTATTTCAGCGGCCATCTTTAGCAGCTCCTCGATCACTACTGCATTATTTATCTGTCCGGTTACGTATGAGTTCATCAGCCGATTCATCTTGTCCGAGAACAGCTCTGATTTGACCAGATTAGTCCTTTTATAGACCCGTATCTGCTCATGCACCAACTTCTTTAATAGCTCGGCAGCCAGGTTTTTCTGCTGCATCTGGGCGATGTCCTCTAAGAAAGCTGGATCAAATAGGGAATGTTCCGTCTTCACATCAGCGAAAAGATTTATGACACCCTCGCTTTTGACACTCTGCTTAAGGAGTTCGTTAATGCGGGCGTTGATTTCTTTTAAGGATAATTTCTTTTCAGTTACGATCTTGGTTAAAATGGTGCGAACTGATTCAAAGAAGGCTGCTTCGTAGCGCTTGGTCTTGTCCATCAGACTGCGGCACAGAGAAGCACTCTGTTTTAGATACATGGCTTCCTTAATGAACAGTTCCTTTTTCTCCTGGTCGGCAATTATATGATTGGTTCCGTTAACGATGGCATGGGCCCGATCCAGATCGCTGCCCACCACAAAGGGCGATATATCGAAGGGGTGGAACAAGTCCTTACAGACCTGTAGTTTCTCCAGGAACTTGGGATAGGCAACTTTTGATACGTCGGTATCTCCGTAATTACTGCGGTCACGTTGGGTGTACTGATTCATGGCCTCTTTTAGAGCTGCGGCTATACCAACGTAGTCAACAATTAGTCCGCCTTCCTTATCACCAAACACCCGGTTTACTCGAGCTATAGCCTGCATCAGGTTGTGGCCCGCCATGGGTTTATAAATGTACATGGTTGCCAGGGAGGGGATGTCAAATCCAGTCAGCCACATATCCACGACGATAGCAATCTTCATCTCGTCCTGGTCATCTTTGAATTTACGGGCCAGTTCGTTGCGGTAGGCTTTGCCACCGACCACAGTCTTCCATTCTTCCGGGTCGCCATTACTGCCCGTCATGACTACTTTTACCTTTTCCGTCCAAGCCGGCCGTAACTGCATCAGTTGCTCATATATTTTCATGGCTATGGGCCGGGAATAGGCTACGATCATGGCTTTACCGGTAAGCAGATCCTGGCGTTCTTCATAATGGTTAACAATATCCTCACACAGGGTCTTGATGGTGTTTTCGGAACCCAGGATGGCATCCATTTTAGCGAGCTCTTTCTTGCTCTTCTCGATAGTCAACGTCTCAGCTTTTTCGGCCATCTGTTCATATTCATCGTCTATGACCTTTAAAATATTCTCAACAAGCCCCAGGTTTATCACCCGACTCTCATAATAAACCGGCCGGGTGGCTCCGTCCTCAACCGACTGGGTCATATCATAAACATCAATATAGTCACCAAATACCTCGATACTTGAGCGGTCCTTCTCAGAGATCGGGGTTCCGGTAAAACCAATGAAGATGGCATTGGGTAGACTGTCTCTCACCAAGCGGGCAAATCCAAGGGTAACCTTACCGGTTTTCGGATCAATCTTTTCATCCAACGAGTACTGGCTCCGATGGGCTTCGTCGGCTATCACAATGATATTGTGCCGTTCGGAAAGGGGTTCGTCCGATTCCTCAAACTTTTGCATGGTAGTAAATATGATCCCGTTGGCTACTCGACCAGCTAGGAGGTTTTTGAGGTCGGCCCGGTTCTCGGCGTGCTCCGGCGTCTGGCGCAGATAATCGGCACACTTGGAAAATTGGCCGTACAGCTGGTCATCCAGGTCGTTACGATCCGTAAGCACTACCACGGTGGGACTCTGGAGGGCTTTTTGCAGAAGATGGGTGTAAAATACCATGGACAAAGATTTCCCGCTACCCTGGGTATGCCAGAAAATTCCCCCTTTGCCGTCACTGCTGGTGGCGGATACACTACGTTCGACAGCTTTCTTTACGGCATAATACTGGTGATAACCCGCCAGTATCTTTATATCATCAGAAAATACTATGAAATTCTTGACTATATCCAGGAGGCGCCTTTTCTCCAGCATCCCTTTAAACAGTACATTAAAGGCAGCGAATTTGGTTTCTTCATAATTGCCATCAGTGGTTTTCCATTCCATATAACGGTCTTCTTTGGCGGTTATGGTGCCAGCTTTAGACACAATCAAGTCACTCATAATGCAGAAGGCGTTGTAGGTGAAGAGACTTGGAATGTCGAGCATGTAGTTACGCAATTGCAGGTAAGCATCTGAAGCATCGGTATTTTCCCGGGAACATGATTTGAGTTCAACCACTACTAGAGGCAGCCCGTTAATAAATACAACAATATCGGCTCGCTTGGTTTCATGTTCTATAACCGTCCACTGGTTTATTACTGCGAAACTATTAAGGTCGGGATTTTCATAGTCGATAAGCTGGACCCGGTCATATCTGGGCTCACCATCAAACTGGGTGCTGACTTCGATGCCATTCTGGAGGTAATCCATGAAGGTTTTGTTCTTTTGCACCAGGTGCACGCTATCAAAGTTCTGCAGCTTAAAGATGGCCTCTTCTATAGCTTCCACAGTTAGTCCGGGGTTGATCTCGACCAACAGTGTGCGTAGCATGTCCATATATAGCGGTGAATGGTAATCACGGTCGATGGCGGGACCGTAGAAATGATCATAGCCCAATCCATCCTTCATCAGCTCAATGATGGCATTCTCGTAGTCCT
>ENA-UOOK01000054-UOOK01000054.1-fermentation-metagenome-genome-assembly--contig:-NODE-54-length-117725-cov-13.069635_pt1:87500-117725 | contig 117725 bp, 110 predicted proteins | sample MGYA00245777_ERZ724023 | MGnify/ENA primary metagenome ERZ724023 (study PRJEB28704, sample SAMN03018312) | fermentation metagenome | biome: anthropogenic terrestrial biome; feature... | reverse complement strand
ACCTGGGGGGATTTGAACCCCCGACCTTGGGATCCGAAGTCCCACGTCATATTCCAGGCTAGACTACAGGCCCATTTGTATGCCGAATAAATCATTGACAAGTGACTTGTTAGGTGTTTTTCACTTATAAAACTATTCTTATTCTCTTTTTTATAATTAATTATGTGAAATGGCTCATAAGAAGATTTTATTAAAATCATCAAAAGGATATTCTAAAGATTCTAAAATAATTACACTAATATTCATGGAAGATCATCAGTTAAAATGTTATTTAAAAATAAACTTGAACTCGTTAACCGATATAAGTTTAAATATTTCAAATCACTTACTTTAGTTGAAAATTGATATTGTTGTCCAAATTACTTTGAAATATATAAACGTAATTTTCTTTCTATCCAATGAGGGAAAGACCATGCTTACCAAACGAATTATACCTTGCTTGGACTGCGATCTAAACGTGCCTCATGGGCGTGTGGTTAAAGGAATCGAATTTAAGCAGATCCGCTATGCTGGAGAACCTGTAGAGCTGGCCACTAAATACTATGAGGATGGGGCAGATGAAATAGTTTTTTTAGACATCACCGCCTCTCATGAGAGGAGGGAAACAATGACACATGTGATAGAAGCCACTGCGGAGAATGTGTTTGTTCCCATCTGTGTTGGTGGAGGTATAAGAAAGCCCCAAGATTATGTGAAAATGCTCAGGGCAGGGGCAGATAAATGCAGCGTTAACACTGCAGCAATCCACAACCCTGATCTAATCAATGAAGCGTCTAAACTAGTGGGAAGCCAAGCATGTGTCATTGGAATTGATGCAAAACGGCGCTATGTGGATAACCCTAAAGAAAGTGATGAACACGTTATTATTGGAACACCAGAAGGTTATTGCTGGTATGATTGTAGTGTCTATGGAGGTAGTGATTTTACTGGAATAGATGCTATTAAATGGGCCATTGAATGTCAAGACCGTGGAGCTGGAGAAGTGCTATTAACAAGCATGGACCGTGATGGTACAAGGGATGGTTATGACATACCCCTCAACAAGACAATGAGTGAAATGTTGGATATTCCCATAATTGCCTCAGGCGGTGGTGGTATTCCAGAACATATTTATCAAGTTTTCACTCAAGGAAAAGCAGATGCTGCGTTAGCTGCCAGCATCTTCCACTTTGATCAGTATCCTGTGCATGTGGTTAAGGAGTACTTGAAGAAAAAGGGTGTTGCAGTTAGACTCTAAAAATACAATATTCGAACATAACCCCAAAAAAATACCAGGCGAAGAATTTGATTAAACGAAAACACATATTTTTGGACGATAATAGCAAAATCGCCCGAATTGAACAGAAAATTAAAAAATACGAACGTTACAAGCCATATAATGAGAAAACTACCAAAGATGATTTCCGTGTCAAGGAAAAACTAGCCATGTTAAGTGTTGTTGCTAGTAATTTTATGATGACCGGTCACAGCCCAACATTGGTCTTAACTAAACTGGAAGAAGGAGAAGAAGTTATGAAACCAGTTGGTGGTGGTCAAAAAGACCGTGCAAGAGAGATTATATGCAAGGCTGATTTTCGTAAACTTTACCGTGGAGGTAAGGGTAGGAAAACCGACCCCCTCCTGATCATAACCGCCATCTGCATGTACGTCATGAGACAAGACAACCCACGAAGGGGAGATATAAGGTATTCTAACGATTTTATTAGGAATGTTGGAGTAACTAAGGAAATATATCAACATATAAGTCAAAAACTGGAAGCTAATAAAAATTCATGATTTCTGATAGGTGTCTCTATATAGTAACAGTGGCCTACTGGCCAAAGGTTATCTCTTGTTTTTGTATGACTTAAAATAATTCTCCGCAACTCATAAATCTGTCATGGATTTTTATAAATGTTTGAAAATAGTTTTATGTTACAATATCGTGTAATTTTCTTTTAATCATGTAAAAAGTCTAAGGCATTGATTAATAAGTTCGTATCATCTTTTTTTTAGATATGGAATCATATAGATACGTTTCGTAGATTAAGGCAGTTATCCCTTGATCGGCAAGGGGTATTGTAACATATTGAGGGCTTGTAGGATTTGGGGGGGTGTATACTGTTAAAAATGGCATTTCAGCTATTATTTAATTAGTATAGAACATGGTTGTGGTGGTATTTGAGATGGGATATAAAAATCTTGAATAGGTGTAACCGCTTTATTACCTTTATTTTCATGGGCATCAACAACTAACATTGGATTTTCAATGACCACATCGGGTACTATGAAATTTTTACTATGAAATTTTGGCCTAATAGTTGTCCGTTCATCCTTCCTTTATCATAATCACTAGCATCCTTTGTAACATGAACATATAAACTAACAAATCTTTTGGCAAGACTTCATGAAAATATTTTTTTTTACTTCGATTTCAAGAGTCTGTATCACAGTATAGTAATAGCTAAAAATATTTCACCGGAAACTCTTTGTAAAGATGGAGGTGAAGAGAATTGTTATGTCGCACTTGAATTTGGATATAAATTCAGGAAAGAACCTTTGGGTTTTATTCCTACTGTCACTTCTCAAATTTTAAATGATAGGATACGACTTAAGTCCATGATGAAGGAATCTACAGATCCTGAGGAAAAACAAATCTTAAATTTCAGACAAGAAGCATTGAAAACACTAATATCTACAGTCTATGGGCTTTATAATCACCCTCAATATCGTTGGTATAGTGTTGAATGTTCTGAGGCCATAACAGCTTGGGGGAGAGATTTTCTAAAGGAAACCATGAAAAAAGCAGGAAAACATGGTTTCAAACCGTTGTATGCTGATATTGATGGATTTTTTGTAACCTACTGATTTCTGGTATTGTATCCAATTTCAGAATTTTCAGGAAAGGTCAAACTGATTAGTTTTCCTATTAGTCAAGCGATAGCAGAATACTTGGAAAAATGAAATAATCCATTATTATTTAAATTATCTTCTCCATGATAGTTTTTTATTTAATTTTTCCATTTTCTTGGCTTCTATAATGTTTTTTTCAATATTACCATCTTCCAAAATTACTGAACCTTCATATCCACAGTGGTGGCATTTCCATGTGCCACTGCCTTCATAGATTTGTTCATATTTTATTTTCTTAGAACCGCAGCGCGGACAGAAAGTTTTTTTAGTCATATTATTAAGCTCCCATCACAATACATTACATTATTTAATTTAAGGGGTAGTCCGTTTAAAATTTATCATGGTTTCAGAATACTGATTATGCTTTTTTTTTGAAAATTCGAGAAATCAGGGTATTTTTATAATTTCATAGGGGTTGAATGGTACATATTTGGTAAAGTCAGGTGGTGTAAAAATTATACCACCCAACATAAACCATCCCAACAAAATTTCAGTGTCTTTTTTAAGTTTCATCTGGTAATTGGGGAACTAGTATATATCACTCGCTACATATGAATCAGTGGTGATAATCCATGGCAGAAAATGAAAGGTACACTTCAATTGCACAACGCAAAGGCAACCAAGTTTATATTCCTGATAACCTCCTGAAAGTAGCAAGTATAGAAAAAGGTGACTACTTGGAAGTCACCATTAGAAAATTGTAAGTTCCAACAGAACCCAATAACAAGTAAAAGGGCGGATATTATGGTTAAACTAAAAGGTTTTGACAATATTGAACTAGAAAAAGAAAAGATTATGAATGTTGGAAGCATAGCCAGGATTAACCAAGTTATAGAGATACTTGAAGGGTTAGAACCTACTGAGAAAATAAATAAGTGTATTGAATTATTGGAAGAAGTAAAAAAGATAGAGGGATGGTAGCTAGGTTAACAGATGACCATGAATGTGACTACTTGGAAGTTACAATAAGAAAATTGAAAGTACCGGAAGAATAAATGCACGTTAACCAACCTAAAATAGATATGAATATTATTTTTTTCAGTTTTTCCAGAATATCCGAACATCAATAAGAGAATTTTTTTCTAGTGTTTTAGGTCTTTTCGATGTATGCTGCTTTGATCATAATTAAGTCTTTGTTGGCCATTTCTACTGAAATTTCAGTTCTCGCAGGGTATGTATATTCTCCATAGACCTCTATTGTGTCCCCTTCAATGTATGGTATGGTTGTTAAGTATCTGACAAGAATAGGGTTTGTTTTAAATTTTGGAACTTTGAGTTCTATGTAAGTTCGTGTTTTATTAAATTGCACATTTTCCATCTTTTTTTGTATTTGGCCTTTTACTTTGACTTTTTGTCCATTGAGAGAAGTTAGATTTTCCGATGTTTTTGATAGGTTAAGTTCTGTGCACGAGGCCTTGTATATTGAAATATTTTCCCCCGAAACAACAAGTAAATAAGCATCCTTTTCTTCGTTTACTGGAAATTCGAACGATAATCCAAATATTAAAGTATATGCAAATGCTACTACTACCATAATTAGCATTGTTGCTAAAATTTTACTCAATTTTCCATAGTATTACCTTAATTTGTCATTTTTATTTATAAAGTTACTCATATACCCATCTGCCATGTTTATGCCATCCATAACGGTAAACTGGCGCCTATTTCCATTTATAATATCCATAAGGCAAATTTCACGACCAAATAAAGTTCGTAACCACAAAGACCCGTTGCCATTTATAAATACATGGTTATATCAATAATTTATTTTTTAGAATGTGTAATGTCATTTGGGGGGGTTCCCAAAAACTGTTACTACAAATCTCTAACGCTTCTTAATAATTATCCCACTCTTTGAATACAAATACAATTACAATACTAATAAAAAGAGTTGCTAGTCCATTATATATGAATATAATCTCTATGCTAGGAGAGAAAGGTATAATGAAACTCAAAATCCACATTACTGAAAAAAGTATAAACATTAGAATCAAAAAAAATTTCTTATTGGTAATTTTTTTTAGTTCAAAAATACTACATATAATGCACATTAAAAAAACAAATAACAACACAAAATATAAATATTCTGATGGACGATCTAAATAGTTCAAAAGGTTTGACACCAAAAATCCAACACCCATTATTAACGTTACTAGACTTCTTTTTTTGTTCATAATTTACCTCATATTTTACAGCATGACATGAAAAAATAGATAATAATAAGAGATTAGATCTCTCAGGTTAACCATAATTTATGTCCATCAACTGTAACTTCAATCCAGGGATCATGATATACATCATACAGCTCTCGATATGCCAGTTCAAGGCTTATACCACTCCCAACTAGGCATAAGGCAGAAGCTGGAGCAATACCTTCACTAATGCCCGTAAATAAACTTAGGATAAATACTGCTTCAACAATCGCTATCTGAGCGGAAGGTTCAATTCTATCTGGCTTGATTTTAACAGTTACAGGTATCACAGGTTCATAAGTGTAATATGTAACTTTGCGTGGTTTCACATATTTTATTACAGGTAACCAAAATCCAGTATATATACGTTTCCAACCTATCCTAGGTTCATAGTGACCAGGTATACGTAACCAACCAAACATCTTGTAGCTTGGCACCCATTTAAAGTAAACATATGGTACGGAGAAACTAAAACCCACCCATCTATAACTTATCTTATAATAACCTGGTATCCAGTAAGTGTGTGCTATTTTTTTATAATGCCACATTCCTTTGATGTTCCGCATTTCATCATCAGTCAATATTGTGGCATTAGCTGGGGCTTGTCCATTGATTATTAGTGCAACCCCTATATAGAGTTCATTGAATTTTTCTCGACTCATTTCAATGTTCCCAAGGTTGGGGTCGAACAAGTAAACTGTGGTGTTGGTGATGTTGCGAATGAGTTCAAAATGTTTAGTTCCATCTATATTTAAAACTACCAAATAGTTGGGTTGTAACTGGTCAATAGTTAATCTTACCCCTATTGCGGTTAGACCTTTGGATTGTGCTGCTATTTTTAGACCATAGAGACTGGTCCCAGTTTCATCGGTTTCAGCTATCTTTGCAAGTTCCGCTTCAGTAGTGAAAATTCCCATCATTTTAAGGATAGTGGCTAATGCCGCTGGTCCACAAGTGTAAATAGTGGTGGCCATCACCATCTCACCATCATCTACAACTGAAACATCAGTCAACCAGTTGCCGGTGAAATTATTGCCAGATATGGCAGTGCCAATTGAGTTATGATAGGTGATTCCAGCACCATTATCAGCCAGTGTGTTGCTAGTTATGATGTTGTTGTTAGTGTCATAGAGATAAATTCCCACCCAGTTGCCAGTGAAATTATTGCCACTGATATTGTTGTTGTTAGAATGATAGAAGTTATATCCATAGTAATTATCAATCAAATCATTCCCGTTCATTACATTGTAATGGGAATTGTAAAGAAATACTCCGTTTTCATTGTTTTTTATAGTATTTCCTGTTAAATTATTATTTGTCGATTTGTATAATACTAGCCCATAATAACCATCTTTGATGATATTTCCATTTATCGCATTATTTCCTGATTCATAAAGGTAAATTCCTCTCTCACTCTCCGATATGGTGTTGTTAATTAGGTTGATGTTAAACGCGTTGCTTAAAGATATGCCATATGATTCACTGGAACTGATTATGTCAAGTCCTTGTATTGTTGTTCCACTTCCACTGTTAACTATGAGGAAAACACTGTTATTTTCATTTTTTGCTTTAACTTTTACAATGGCACCAGTAACTGATTTAATGGTAAGCCTTTTGGTTACTAAAATATTTTCTGTGTATATACCCTCAGCAATGAGTATAGTATCACCAATGAGTGTATCTGGACCATCTATTGCTTCCTGTATACTCGAGAAACTTTCCATAGTACGATTGTTGTAAATGCCCAGTATATTTACACTGGTTATATTAACTCCTTGAGAAACTGTTTGATTATCAAGTGTTACAGAAACATTAGCCAAACCTGTTGATGATCCTGTGAGTTTTAATTCGGCTTTACCTTTTTTGGTGGTTCCAGAACTGTTAATAGTTCCAATTGTTGTATTGAAATAAATAATTATGTTATCGGGTATACTACCATCTGATGACGTGTCGTTCCCTTGATTATTATGTGTTAAATCTGCTGATATTTGATAGTTGTAGTTGGTACCATTACGATCAGAACGATCAGTAAGGCTAGTTAAGGAGAGTATCAACCATGGATTATATGTAACACTTCCCCCTGCAATACAGATATCACTTGGAGCTGTTGACGATACTAAGGGATTATTGGATCCCCACCAGTTATTCGTTGCATTAATAGTTCCATTACCCACATTATAAAGTCCATATCTACTATTACCAGTAATCCTATTGAAATGCACTTCTGTTGATGAATTATTTAGAGAAATTCCATCCAGATTATTATAGATATTGTTGCTATAAATTCTGTTTTTATCTGAGTTTTGGATAGTTATCCCTGCAGAAACATTAGAAAATATCTTGTTACTGGAAATTTCATTATCCGAGCCTGTGTTTATTAATATACCATTGATACTATTGTTTAATATTTCATTTCCAGAAATTAGATTATCTGTAGCATTGTACAAATAGATTCCATTTGTGTTGTTCGTGATGTTATTTCCAAATATCTGGTTTTCATTGGAGTTGTTGATAAAAATACCAGCATTATAAGTTGATCCTTTAATTATCAGATCTTGTATTGTTGTACCGTTTGCACCGATGTTTAATGTGAAAACAGGCAGATTAGGGTCTAACGCCTGTATTGTTACGTTAACCCCATAAATTGGTCTTATGGTAATTCTTTTGTTGATCACAATATTTTCTAAATAGTTTGTTTTATGTAACCAGATAGTGTCACCATTGACAGTGTCCTGGTCATCTATTGCTTCCTGTATTGAATTAAATATCTCCTGGGTCCTGAAATTAAACGTCCCATTAGGATTAGATAACGCCACCCATGGAATTACAAAAACATTTTCAGGAGCACTTTTAGTGGCATCGTAAGATGTCATAATCTTGGAAAACATGTAAACAAGTGATTCATAGCCCATAATACTTCCTACACTTGTATCAGTGACATTATTTGGTGCTGTTCCATTGGAATTCATATAGGTTATGATTTTACCTGCCATATCTACAAATTCACCATTGAGTATGGTTCCGGAGGTTATGTTTTCTGTAGGATTTGCTGGATTTCCAACACTATCTAAAATTACAGATATGTTCAAATAATTTTCAATGTTTATTATTGATTTAGCTGCTAGTTTCAAGAACTGAGGCATGGATACTTGTGTCCCAGATATTGTCACAGTACTTGGTAGTGTGTGATTAGTGTCAACATATGATTTAACGGTTTCTGAGGCGTTTTTAATTTGTTCAGTTGTGATAAAGACTGTGCTGGTATTGGATATCACTGTCCATGGATTGACTGTAATAGATTGTGGTAATGTTTTCGTGGCATTGTAAGAACTTAGGATCTGACTGTACATATATACTAAAGATTCAAAACGAACTTCTCCTAAGCCCGTTGTCCGATAGTCAGGTGCTTGACTGTTAGTGTACATATATGAGATTATATCATTCGCAAGATTGATGTAATTCTCATCGCTGATTGTTCCCTCTTTATTTATGGTTTCTGAAGGATTTGAAGCTGTTTTATAGTTTTTAAGCGCAATTGAAGTGTAAAGAGAATTATCTATATTTAATACACTTGTAGTTGTTATCTGGAGGAATTGAGCCATATTTACAGTTGTTCCAGCGATTGTAACAGAAGTTGGTAATTGATGATTAGTTTCAACATAGGCTTCCACGGTTTTGGCGGCATCTTGTATCTGATCTAAACTGAAAAATACAGTATTTGCATTGGAAACAACTGCCCATGGAATTACAGTGATGTTCTGTGGCAACACGGTCTTATTACCATAGTAATCCATAATTAGTGAGTACATATAGACTAATGATTCGTAACGTACATTTCCTATACTACTTGATATATAGTTCGGTGCTTTTCCATTAGAATCCATGGAAGAGATTATAGTACCAGCATAGTTAACATAAGAGGTAGTATTTAGTCTTCCTCCTGTAACGGTTTCTGATGGGCTATTTGCTGTGTTATAATTTTGTAGAACTATTGTGGCGTTTAGTTTTCCATTTATATTTGTTACTGCAGTGGCTAAAAGTTTTAAGAACTGTGGCATGGTTACTTGTGTTCCAGATATTGTCACAGTACTTGGAAGTGCGTGATTAGTCTCAATATATGATTTTACTGTTTTGGAGGCATTTTTCAATTGATCGATTGTTATGAATTTAGTGTTGGCATTAGAAACAACAGCCCATGGTCTTACATTGATCATATCGGGTAATGTGTAATTATGTGCTTTGTAAGAAGTTATTATCTGGCTGAACATGTAGATGAGTGAGGGATAGTTTATGTTCCCTATACTGCTACTTTGGTAGTTGGGTGCTCTTCCATCACCGTACATGAAAAATTCAACCAATCTTGCAAGATCTAGATACTGTGTCTGGTTGAGACTTCCACCAGTTACTGTTTCTGGAGTATCTGTAGGGAGCCCATAACTCTGCAGAACTAACTGACCTGCATAAGTACCGTTTATGTAATGTAGGGATGTGGTTAGAAGTTTCAAGAATTGAGGCATGCTAACAATGGTTCCACCAATATTTACATTGCTTGGTAGTGCATGGTTAGTTTCTATATATGTTTTTACGGTTTCTGCCCCACTGATTATTTGACCTACATTGAAAGTTACAGTATTTGGATTTGAAATAACTGACCATGGTAGGACTGTAACATACTCTGGAATCTTATCGTTAACATTGTAATAATTTATAATTTGGCTGTACATTAAAACTAGATTTTCATATCGCATATTCCCCTGTGAAGTTCCTGCATAGTTTGGTGCGTATCCATTGGAATACATGAAGGAGATTATATTATCTGCGACGACTAGATAATTTTCAGAGTTAATCTTTCCACGGGATAAGGTTTCTGAAGGGCTAGGGGCTGTGTTGTAGCTTTGTAGGACAATTGATTGGTATAGGCCTGCATTGATATTTTTTAATGTTTTGAGTTCAAGATTTAAGAATTGTGGCATTGTAATTTGTATTCCGGAAATTGTTATGCTGGCGGGAAGGGCGTGATTGGTTTCTATATACTGTTTAACGATGCTGGCGGCTGTTTTTATTTGGTCCATGGTTAAAAATTTAGTGTTGGTATTTGTGACTGTTGTCCATGGCGTTAGTGTTATGTAGTTGGGTAGTCGTAGGTTTTCAGTGGCAGAGTTTATTATTTCTGCGTACATGTAGACCAGTGATTCGTATCGTATATATCCTCTTACGGTTGTTTTGTAGTTGGGTGCGTATCCATTAGTATCCATAAAATCGTTGATGGCAGTTGTAGCACTTAGATAATCTGTAGCGCCGAGGTCACCGCCGGTGATGCTTTCGTAGGGGTTAGGGGCAGTGTTGTAATCTTTTAATACAATTGATTGGTATAAATTATCTTTAGCATTTATGAGGAAGAGTAATTCTAGTTTCAAAAAGTTAGGCATGGTAATAGTGGACTGACCGATAGTTACGTGTTGAGGTAATTGGTGGTTAGTCTCTATATATGATTGAACAGTGTCTGCGGCATTTTTTATTCCATGCATGTCTATAAAAATGGTATTGTTATTGGATATTACTGTCCATGGTACTATTCTTATGAAGTTGGGTAATTTTTTTGCTACTTGATAGGATTTTAGAATTTGTGCGAATGTGTAGATCAGTGATTTATAGCCCATATTTCCTAGACTTGTTGTTATATAATCTGGGGCTCTTCCATTAGAATCGATGTATGATTTAACACTGTTTGCTAGATTTATATAATCTGTTTTTGTGAGATTTCCGGTTGTTGTTATGGTTTCTGAAGGATTGAGTGGTGAAGTGCAGTTCTCTATGGGTATGGATGTGGTTATGTTGGTGTTTAGGTTTATTGCTGCTGTGTTGATAAGTTTAAGGAATTGGGACATACTAATTGTTTTTCCTGCAATTGTCACATTTGTTGGTATATCCTGATTGGCTTCGATGTATGCTTGAACTGAGTAAGAAGCGTATAATAATTCGTCAAAAGTGACACTGGGTGGTGCTGCTGCATTAATGGTGTAAGTTGCTGTTTGTGTTGTACCTGTATTGCCTGATGCATCTCGTCCGTAATACATTAGAGTGGTTGATCCTGGATTTAAGTTTAATGTGACTGTTTTAACTTGATTGTTCCAAGTGACCCCATTATCTAGACTATAATAAACTTTAGGATTAGGATCTACAGCATCATTGGCTGTTAAAGTCACATTCTTTAAGGTGTCATAGGTTCCGGATGGTAGGTTATTAGTTACTGTTGGGGGGATGTTGTCTATCACTACGCCAGTTGTATCAGTGCTGGAATAGTAAACTACTGTTACAGAGTTTGGTAGTTGGTTGTTTATTAAGTAATAATTCAGGATTTTGGAATACATGTATACTAGGGATTGGTAGCGTATGTTTCCTTTACTGCTTGATGCATAATTAGGTGCTACTCCATTATTATTTATATAATTACTAACACGACTAGCTATGTCCACATATCTGATTTATATATGGTTCCTGTTGCAGATCCTGATGGGGCAGTAGGTTTACTTACTGTAGCGATATTAACAGGAGTTGTTACACCTTGATTAAGTTCTACTGTGAATTTGGTGACTGTATTCAGATAAGAAGGTGTAGTCATGTTTTTACCGGATACGCATACATATCCTGGTACTTTATTATGGGCTTCGGTATAGTTTTTTACTCCGGAAGAAGCGAGTTCTGCTTCAGTAAGGTTCAAACTTGTTGCTGAAACAGCTCCCATAAATATTACAATTATTATTAAAAAGCTCACAATTACTAAACTTCGTTTAATATTTTTCATTACATTCCCCTCTAATTTCATTTTAACACAATTATATGTTGTTATTTTAATAAATAAAATTAAAAAACAAATTATGATATTTTATATGATCTATTACCGCTGAATATGCTTTTTTTATGTTTTTACCCCTCTTATTTCTTAATAGCACAATTATTATGTATTAAAAGAATTTTTAGTTATAATTTCTAATTCAAAAGTTATTACATATAAATATTTCGTTTTTTTATTTAAAATGAAACGGTATTAAACTCTAGTTTGGATTTAAAAACGTTTAAAAAGGGTTTTAATAAAGGTAATAATTAATAAAAAGATACGATTATTAATAATACTATTTCGACTTGTCATAAATCCCTCATTCTATTATTAGCTAAGTTGAAATAATCAACAGGATTATTAATAGATATTAAAATATTAATTGGAACTTCATAAATGGTATTATTCAGAATGAATAAAAATAATAATAGTCAATTTTCTTGTAAGTCACATCTCCTAATGTGTCGGTTATTGTGAAACTCTCATAACTTGCAGGATATTGTGTGTTGTCATATATGTCTATCCGGGTTTCACCATTAGGTGTTTCAAAAATTACCGTATTTTCTTTTTCAAAAGACACGCGCCATGATTCAGGATAATGGAAACTAAATCCACTAAGACTATATGTTTTGTAATTGGTTCCTGTTGTTGTGGTTGTGTTGTTATCATTAGTGGAAGTGCAACCTGAACAAGTTAAAACTAAAATTAGAATAAATAGTGCTCTTAAAAATGTTTTTGAATGTTTAAACATTTATAAATCCCCCTTCATAGTATATCTGCTGGTTTGATTATTCTGTTTTGGATTCGATAATTCTATCGCTATTTTTTTTGTTTAGTTTTCTAAGATACAAATGGTGGTGAACACTACTCCATAGATAATGAGTATTGAAGAAAAGAACAGGTCTCCTGTTACGAAAATATTTAACAATGCTACTGTTGGAATACTTGCAGAAAGAAGTAAAATTAAGATAATAAACATTTCTTTAGAAACCGGACCGTCACTTGTTCTTAAGTTCTTTTTTAAAACTATGAACAATGGGATCATGTTTAAAGCTATTAAAAGAAGTATTATTTTTATAATCAGAGCATATGGGAGTATTTCTTCTTGTAGTTGGCTTAAAGATGTGTTGATACCCAGATCTGGGAAGAGATATAAAGTTATTATCCTTTGAATAACTATAAGATAAAATAAGGCCAAAAAAACTAGGATAAACTTTTTATTTAATTTCATTTTTTTAGATACCCCACATAATTATTTTGTCCCTTTTTTTTATAGATTAAACCATCATAATCATCGTGCCGTAATTTAATTGGGAATATATCTGGATTTAAGTTGTTATCATTGCATAATTCGACTCCAAAGTCAATTAAAGATTGTACTGATCTTTTTAAATCTTCATCGTGTCTTTCCCCTAAAACCTTTCTCCGGTTCATAATAGCAAATGAAAAGAAAAAGTATAAGATCAGAATACTTATTCCGATTAATATCAAACTACTTTGGCCGATACTAAGGGAATAAATATCTGTTATAATGGTAGTGCTTGTTATTATGAAAAATACGCCGATCAAAAATGGTATAAGGGTCATAATCATTTCTTTTGAATCTACTTTAGTATCCGTTCTAAAATCATGCATCTTTCTTGAAACTTTCTTTTTTAATTCCCGGTTATTTCTGAAAAAATAAGATTTTTGGGGTTGCTTAAATAATAATTCCATAGTCACTACGAAGGATTGAGAACTAACACCAAAACGTGAAGGAGGCCTTAAAGAATCCAACTCAGTAATATACGCACCCAACCCCTCAACTATTCTATTTGATTTAATATTAGTTTTTGTCATGATATCATTTTTAACGAGTGTATAATCTATAAATGAGATAAATTACCAGTATTAAAGATACTACAATTAAAGCAATAGCAAACAACACAAATAATCCTGTGAAAAATCCTAATATTGCCCATACAGCAATTAGTGCTGCTATAAAAAGACATGCACATCCAGTCAAGAATAAGATTGAGGCTATATCTCCAAATAGTAGTAAGACATTCAATAACAGTTTTAGGAAAGGTTTACCATCGCTGGGATCATCTACGTTCGCAGCTGAACTCCCAGTAGACACGGTTGAAGTTCCTGTGGATGATCCTGTTGTTGAAGATCTATCTTCCTGATTATTATTATTATTTGGTGAATCACTTCCTGATTCTGAAGGTTTAATTAATGGATTGTTAACATTTAAATTTTTGTATACATAATATGTAGCCGAGGATTCAGCCTCATTACCTGCATAATCGAAGGCTTTTATTTTTACTACATATGTTCCAAGTGGTAGGAGGAGAGGTAACTTTATTTGTGAAGTCCATTTGTCATTATAGTGATTGAAAACAGTTTTGGAACCATTTTCGAAATATGCATGAATTTCTTTCACATCAGGCGAGGATTCTGCAATAATTGATGTAGCTGGCCTGTTAAAATCAATATATTTAAATTTATTCGGAGTTATTATGGCAGTTATATTAGGTGGGGTGTTGTCTATTGTTAAATCTATTGTTTTGGTGATTTGGTTACCCACATCGTCGGTAGCTGTTATTATGGTTGAATAAGTTCCATCGGGAAGTTTTGGAATAATGGTTTCCACATTCCAAATACCAGAGTTTCTACTCCAGTTATTGATCCAAGAAGTCCAATTCAGGTTTAAAGTTTGTCCAAAAATATTTACTGTGACTATACTCGCATCATCTGGCTCGAAACGTGATGAAGTGATACATGAAATTTTAAGTACATCCCCTGATTTTATAGGATTAGGAATAGAAACTGAAATAATAGGTGGGGTGTTGTCTAAAGTGAATCCCGCATATCTAACTACATTCATTATAGTAGTTTTGTCTGGAGAAAACCAGTTAATTTCGTATAAACACTTAATATATAGGTATTTGTACCCTTCTTCTGTATGGGGGACGATGTAATTAAGGGTCCATGATCCATTGTCCTGTTTTTCAAGATCCATGTCTCCAAGGAGAGTTGATAAACAAACTTTCCATGGATCTGGACTGACATTAACTGTTAGAACTAAAGTATCTCCGGACTTTACTTTAGAGGAAATGGTGAAATTTATTGTGGGGCTTATGTTTCTGACAGTGAAATTTATTGTTTGTGTTCCTTGGTTTCCGGACCAATCCTGAGCGGTTAATAAAGCAGTGTAATTTCCTTCTTCTAACCAGCTGGAATACTTAGCCGCCCATGATCCATCTTCCTGGCGATATAGAGCATACACTTTATTTAATACTGATGCTGTAACACTGATTGTATCATTATCGGTTAAAGTAAGGAAATGGATCCAAGGAGTGCTTGGAAATTTTCCATACATCATATCACAATGAGTTACATTTCCAGAAACTGAGGGTGCCTGGTTGTCCAATGGGTTGAAAAGATTAAAACTTAGTGAAAGAGTATTTTGGTTACCAGCTTTATCTGTTGCCGTTAATATGATGGGATAATTACCATTTGAGGCATATGGTGTGCAATATTCAAGAATCCAATTACCATCATCTTGTTTAACCATAGTATAGGCTTGATCCAAGATTAAAGCTGATATGAGTTCTGTATCAGAACCAGAAATGGCATTTATGATTAAATTATCATTTGTTTTCACAGTATCGGGAGTTACTGAACCTGATAATACAGGGGGTGTATTATCCACTGTGAAGTAGAGGTTGGTTGTATTTTGATTCCCTGCTTTATCAGTTGCTGTTAGGATAATGTTATAGGTTCCATCAGGAATGTTTGGAATTAAGTAAGAAAGATTCCATCCGGTAGCTTGTTGGTTTAGATTAAATGTTTCCCCATTAATTAAAGCTGTCACGCTTATGGTATCGGAAGTGGTTAGTGCATCAACAGAAATGTAATCGCCAGATTTAACTAAATCTGGTGTAATTATGCCTGAAATCGTGGGAGGTGTGTTATCCACGACAAATCCGAGTGAAACATTTCTTTGATTCCCTGCATTGTCAATTACATGTATTTCAACAGGATAAAAACCATTGGCAAGTTGGGGAACGAGATAACTTAAGAACCAAACACCATTACTTCCTTTGGTCAAAGAATAGGAATTATCAAGAATACTAGCAAAAACACCTACAGTATTGGGATTGGAACTAACTTGGATAGTGATGATATCACCAGATTTTGTTGAATCTGGATTGATATTGGCGGTTAGTGGATAATTTTCACTGTACACAAAGATGTCTTTACAGTTATTGGTGTCGTTTGATATAAGTTCGGATGAAATGGAGCTGAATGCTACTGTATGTCCGTCAGCACTGATTGTTGGTTGGTAACTACTATAAAATGATGTTTCTCCTGTGGAACTGGATATTATTTTTATATTTTTGGAAAATTGGTCATATATATATATACATCCATCCATCTATCAAGTGTGTCACTGATCATGTGATTTGCACTTGAAACTGCTACGTAACGACCATCAGCACTTAGTGATGGTTCAATTGTCATGGAATTTGGTTCTCCATTCCATGAGAGTTTTATTTCTTCTATAGTTTTAGATAGGATGTTGTAAATAAAAAGGCTCCCGCTGCCTATTGTGAAGGCCAAGTATGATCCATCAGCACTAATTGAAGGATGATAAAAGCTAAAATAAGGTCCTCCAAGATATGAGTCATCAACCTTTTCCAAAGAACTGGAATTTCTGTTGTAAATGAATAACCCAGAATAGTTGTTTGTGTCCCCTTCAACAAGATTGTTTGCATCAGAAATAAAAGCAATTAAATTACCGTTACCATTTATGGTTGGATTTTTGCTGTGGTCATTTGCTTCATTACCCATGTTTGAAACAGTTAATCGAGTAATTTTGCCGGTATTATTATCATACAAGAAAATGTCACATTTATCATTATTGTCATTGGCCACTAAGTTTGTTGCATATGAACTAAAAACTATAAAACGTCCATTTGAACTGATTGCAGGTTCACTGCTATCACCATTGCTCTCACCAACAAGATTATTTATACTAATGAGGGTAGTGATTCCTAAAACTCTGTCACGGACAAAAATATCATAAACTCCATTGTTATCTCCGGGCACTAAATTACTAGCATAGGATGTGAATGTCACATACCGCCCATCCGCACTAATCGAAGGGTTACAACTTTCACCATTGGATTGATTGCCACCAGTAGAAATACTTATCCTTTCCGTGGTGTTATTAGCTGCAGCTACTGTTCCACAGGTTACTAAAACTAAAAATAATAGAATTGTTAGTAAGAAAACTTTATTTTTCATAATATTCTCACACCAATCGTGCTGGTAATAATAAATTGATACTAAATATTAGTATCTATAAAAAAGAGTTCTCTTCTCTCCCCCACATCATTATTTTATTACCCTCACCCAATATAGTAACATTAACTTAATAATAGTTAAAACTATGTTAATATATAAATTTTACTATATTATTATTAAAAAATCATATCCAAAATTAGTAACGCTTTTATATATAATAAACATTTTGTCAGTATTATAGTAAACTAAGCATTTTACTGCCTTTTTAAACACTAGTTTTTTTTTGATATTATAACAAGATAGGGATAGTTATAATGCTGCTGATTACTTTTCAAATGCTCTCTTGATTGTTCCTTAATAGCCTTCCATGTATAATATTTTTCTAGAAAAACATGATAATATTCCGGGGTGAAAAAACCCCCCTGTGAAAAGAAGAAAAAAAAGAATATTGTAAAAGGTCGTCACCAAAGGGGAGGTGTGAATTCCGTCCAAGAACCTAAACATCCCCCCCAATGGCTCCTTCACCACACCCTATACAAGTAAAGGTGGTGCAATTGCAAATATGGACAGAACCGTCTAATATAATTTATGAAAACAACAACTACAAAGAATTACAGAGTCTGAGAGAAAGATTAGACAATAATTACCAGGTTTAGAGTCCGGATCTCCCTTATCCTGAGAGGGCAAGGTTAACAAGTGAAAACCGAGAGATTTGGGAACGAATACAATTTTTAGAAAAACAGTTACAAGAGCAGGAGGTTCAGGGGAGATGAACCTCCATGAAAATAAAAATTATTCTGAAGATTCTTTTTCTTCTTTTTCAACAATTAATGATGGAGTTCCTTCACCAACGATACCAACCCATTTAAGGACATCACCTTCTTTAATATCAAACAATTCTACAATAACAAGGGGTATTGTTGCGTTAATTGACCCTCCTCATTTTCCTACCTTTGATGTTCTTATCATCTTCATACCTCAAATGTTGGTTTTTTGTGTATATAAAAAATATTACGTTTGTATAATTAACTATTATTTTTATTTATGGTAATCATAAATAGAACTTGTGCTCATAAAACAAATCATACCAAAAAAGAATAAAAAAGTGCTATGATTGACTAAATACGAATAAATCAAAGTTATATGATTATTTTTACAAATCATCTATAATCATATTTGTCCAAGTTGTTATCATGCAACTAGGAAGTTAACTATTTAGTTTTAGGTGTAAAATGTTAGACCTCTGTCTTGTGAACTGTAAGCTGGATACTGATAGTGAAACAGCATGTTTGGGAATTGAAAATGGGAAGATATTATCCATTAAGAAATTACCATCAAAGGCAGATACCACCCTGGATTTGCAGGGTAAAATTGTTCTTCCAGGTTTGATTGATGCCCATGTTCATTTCAGAGATCCGGGTCTTACGTTTAAGGAAGATTTCAATACAGGAAGTGCTGCTGCAGCTGCTGGGGGATTTACCACAGTCTTAGAGATGCCCAATACCATTCCAGCCACCGATACTCCGGAAGCTTTTAATGAAAAACTGAAGATCGCCCGAAGAAAGAGTTTGGTTGATTTTGGACTACATGCAGGTGTTGGTGATCTGTCACATATTGAGGAAGTAGCCAAATTAAGACCGGCATCCTTCAAGATCTTCATGGATCTTATTGATCATGATAATTTAATGAAGGCTTTCAGTGAGATAAATAGGGTTGGTGGAGATCAGTTGATATCCCTTCATGCAGAAGATGGAAATAATGTTAGACATTTCACTAAACTGATGAAAAATGAAGGATCTGATCCAGAGTTGTATGCCCAAGCACGACCACCGAAGGCAGAAATTGATGCTGTGATGAACGGTCTTTTATTGGCAAGAAAATTCCAACAAAAAATACACTTTTGTCATGTTAGCACCAAAAAATCAATGGAATTGATCTTTCAGTCACAGAAAGCCCATCTGAAAGTTACATCAGAGATCACTCCTCACCATCTTTTTCTAGATTCAAGTTACCTTTCCAAATTCGGAACTCTGGCTAAGACAAACCCCCCTCTACGTGATAAAGACAATCAATTGGACGTTAACTATCTGTCAATGATAGATATAATTGGAACTGATCATGCTCCTCACACCATGGAGGAAAAGGAAGAAAATATTTGGGATGCTCCTCCAGGGGTTCCGGGTATTGAAATCATTCTTCCCTTACTTTTAACACTGCTCAATGAGGGAAAAATTAGTTTCAAAACCATCAGACGATTGTTATGTGAAAACCCTGCAAAAATATTTAATATTCCCTATAAAGGTTTTATAAAAGAAGGTATGGATGCAGATCTGACTGTGGTGGATCTTAAAAGGGAAGCTGTGATTGATCCGGATGATTTCAAATCCAAGTCTAGATACACTCCATTTGAAGGATTCCAAGTTAAGGGAATTCCAACGATGACATTGGTGCGTGGGCGGAAGGTTATGGAAGATGGTGAAATAATTGAAAATAAGGGAAAATATGTTTACATGCCTGAATAATTGTTTTTCTTCAAATAAATGTGTTTAAAATTTAAAAATAAAAAATAGGAAAAAATGGGATGATGAGTTTTTTTCCATCATCGCCTTCTTTTTAATCCGAGTCCACTTATCACCATTAATACAGCCATCACGAATAACGGTAATGGTAATGGTGATCCTGTGGTTTGCATGCCGACTGTTTTGGGTTTCGGTGTGGGTATAGGCTTTTCTCTGACATATATGGATGCTGATGCATTTCTAGGGCCCAGTATTGGATCCCATGATCCAGTTGAGACGTGAGCATGGTTTTCGATTGGTCCTAACTTTTCAACACCCACCGTTATTATTAGTCGTGCTATGGTGTTATTTGGAAGGTTTCCAATGGTCCATATTCCAGTAGTTGGGTTGTATGATCCGTAGTTGGCAGTAGAACGTATGTATACAATGCCTGCAGGGAGTTTATCTGTCACTAAAACGTCTATAGCAGTGTCCGGTCCCCAGTTCTGCACTATGAGGGTGAAATGTATGATTTCGTGCAAGTATGGTTGTGGATTGCTTACAGTCTTTTTAATGGTTACATGGGCTTTTTGTATGTCGTTGAAAACAGAGTCTGTTTTCCTTCCATCGGGATCTGTTGGTGATGAGGTTCCTGCAGTGTTGTTGATTCCTTCGGTGGCGTTGGTCATTACAGTACCGTTGATCCAGATAGTCACATTCTGTCCGGGAGCCAGACTAGCAATTATAGGATCTATGATCAGAGGATTTGTGTAGGCAGTCCATGGAATTCCGGTAGATGTGGAGTAATAGGTGTTTATAAGAATACCTGGCGTGTAATAATCATCGAATGTAACGTTCAGAGCGTCTGATGGACCGGTATTGGTTATTACTATAGTGTAATGTATTGGATAACCGCCTACGATTTTATTTACGTCAGAGCCTTCGGTTACTGAAGTTTTAATGATGGTTAGAGATGCTTGAGTGTCCACATCTGTTACATGAGTATCGTTATTGTTGTTGGGGTTAGGGTCAGTTGTCGAAGCAGACACATTCACCCGATTATCCAACACCGTACCATCAGGAGTGCTACTATTAACCGTACCACTAATCGTCAAAGTAATAATCTCATTAGCATAAACCGTGGCCCAATACAAAGGACTACTCCAAACCGTGCCCACAGGCACATTATGACCAGCAAAACTACTACTAACCGCACCATAAGTCACATTATAAATCCAACCAGGCAACAAATCAGCCAAATACACATCCTGACTATCACTAGGACCATAATTCGTCACAACAACCGTATACGTAATACCATTACCAGCAACAACAGTACTCGGACCAGTCTTAGTCACACCCAAATCAGCAACCGTATCCACATCTGTTAACTTGGTGTCGTTATTATTGTTGGGGTTGGGGTCAGTTGTTGATGATGTTACATGAACTGTGTTATTTATAGTGCCTATTGGTGCTGATGCATTTACTGTTGCTCTTATTATAATGTTTACTGTTGCTCCTGAAAGTATGTCCCCCAGTGATATATTGAATGGGTTTGAAACTATGTTGGCCCACGTTCCTCCAGAGTTCAGGGAGTATTGTGGGTTAATAAGTCGGTTGAACCAAGGTGCCAGTATATTGTCAGTTAATACGGCATTGATTGCGGTGTCAGGGCCATTATTGGTAACAGTTATGGTATATGTGACTTGTTCTCCTGCGTTGACTTGTGAATCTCCTTCTTTTTGCACTTCCAGATCAGCACCTAAGATGTGTATTTGGGTGCTGTTGGAGGTTGTGTACTCTCTTCCACCAGAAGTTGTTGAGGTGTAGTTGACAGTAGCGTAGTTGGTTATGTCTTGACCAGCTAAAGTGTGGTCATTGTCCACAATGCAGTTGAAGAGTATGGTTGAACTTATTTCAGCTAAAGTTAGAATTGATCTAGTAAATGTTAACAAGTTTCCGTTCTGGGTAAATGTCCACCCTGGACATACTTGTGATCCGGGTACGAATGTCAAACCAGTGGGTATTGTGTCAGTTATTATGAGGTTGTGTGCATCAGAAGTGCTGGATTGTGTGTGTGTAACTAATAAAGTGTATGTAAATTCTTCTCCAACAGCTAAGTTGGTTTTGCTTGGTGTTTTTATAATTTGAAGGTTGGGTTCAACCACTTGAACTGTGGCAATGTCTGAACCAGCATTTACACTACCTCCAGTAGAGTTAAGGTAATATACTGTTGCATTGTTAACTAGGTTTACTCCGTTTTGGTTTCCAGGAATATCCAGGACTAGGACTGTGTAATATAAAGTTAAATTGCCTTCTTGGGTGACGATTATATTACCAAAGTTTATCTCATAGATATTTCCACCAAGTGGAGTTAAGATAAACTGGTTAACACTTATTCCATGTGTGGCTGTGAAACCAAACCCAGTGGCTTGTAATCCTTCCGGTAGAACATCTATGATTCTTAGTTCTGTAGTGGTACCTATAGGTAGGTTAATGCGTATGTATTCTGTGGCTGTTTCTCCAATGGATCTGGTCACAATTTTGGAACCATTTACATTTTTGGAGATTCGTGGTGATCTGATGGTTATAATGGCTGTAGAGGTATCATTGATATTATTCACTGCACCTGCTGGTTGTGTTGGATCTCCAGTTCTTTTACCATCGGTATCACCAGGGTTTCCTGGTGTTGCATTATTGGTACCATGATCACCTGGTAAACTGGTTCCAGTTACATGGACTGTGTTGTTTATCTGAACGTTGTATGTAACGTTGGATCTGACTGTGACACGGTAATAGATGTGAAGCCAATCGCCATAATTTAGTCGATCTATAGTTATGTTAAGTAAGTTCGATGTGGAGAAGTCATGATAAATAACGGATGCTGCTGTTGATGGTATAATACTCGAAACATAGAAGTTATAGTAATAATCTGAATTGAGGAAATCTAATATTTGTAAATTGTAGGCTGGTGCATAGTAATTGGAGTTAGACACACGTATAAAGAATGTTAAGACATCCCCTCCCTGAGCTATGGTTATGTTGGGGTAGGGTTGTTTGTCAATTTGGAGTTGAGGAACTCGAACTGTTAGATCTGGTGCAACAGCAGATAGGCTCCTACTCACACCTGCAGCATTGGTGAAATTCAGGGCCCCACTATTGGGAATTCGAACTCCGTTTTGATTTGCAGCTATGTTCAGGACAGTAACATTGAATCGGATGCTTATTATTCCATTGTTTAAACCATTAGCTCCAGTGAAGGAAATATCTCCTAAGTTGAAGGTTAATAAGGGTAGGAGAGATGCGTCAGGAAAACTTTCATAGATTCCAGCAGGTTGGGTGAAAGTGAAGCCTGTGGCAGTTATAGCTGCATTGTTTCTCATAATTTGAGCGGTTCCAGGATTATAAATTAAATTAGATGGTAAAATATCCGTTATAATCGCGTTTAAGGTTTTTCCCTCAGGAATAGTTAGATTAAGACGATAAGTCACCACTTCACCGATCAATACATTGTTACCTGTTGAATCTGCCTCGGATGTAGATTCTATGGCCTTAGAAATTGATGGTGGAGGGGTGTTGAAAACAACCACGTTTGATGTGTGAGTGTAAGTTCTGTTTTGGTTAAAGCCTGGTGGCATGGATGAATAGACTACACTGGCAATGTTGGTGAAGGCAGAATCGCTGGGAACATCATTAGCAACATTTACCCGGAATGTAAAAGATTGTGAATAACCAGGGCGAAGGAAAGTATTAGTATTACCAATAATACTGATTATGTTTCCATTACGGGTGAGAGTGTATCCAGACGCATAATCGTAACTCCATGTTGTGGGGTCAAAGAGTGTTGTGTTTAGTATATCAGTAATGTTGATTTGATATGCATTGGATGAACCATTATTTCTTATAGTTAAGGTAATACTTACCTGATCGCCCCCATCCACTACTGTGGGGGTAGCTGCTTTAGTGATTGCAATGCTAGGTTCTACAATCTGAACATATGATACGTCAGTGAAAGGTCCATGTGTGTTTTCATCCCAAGTTAAACTCATGTCGTTTTGTTTGGTATCGCCCTCTCCGTTATCTATGCTGTTTAGTACAGTGGCGTTAAGTTCTATGTAGAAAGGATTGTTTGTTTGAGTGCTGTTGGTTAGACCACTGAAAGTGAAAATTACGTTTTGCCCAAAAACTTGAGGTGCTAGCAAAGTACCTAAAGTACCGGAGAATCCGGCAGAATAAACATTATAAGAGTTTGGCACGTAAGCAAATCCAAATGGCAGGATATCGGTTATTCTGAGATTGGTCATTAGTCCTTGAGGTAAATATACTTGGAGACGGTAGGTAACCACTTCCCCTATAGTGAGGTTTCCTGATGTTCCGTGTATGCTGGAATTTACTACACTTTTAATTACAGTAGGATCACCAGTTCTGAGGGTGTCTGATCCAGTATTGAAGTATTCCCTACTATTATCATCAGGACTTGTACCATTCCATGGTAAAGACCAATAAGTTGCGTTTGCTGTGTTAATGTAACTTGGCCCAATGAAAGGAGTGTCTAAAGTCGTAACATTAAAGTAGAAATCCAGGGTTTGTCCAGGGTTGATATATCCCCAACTGAAGGTTACAGTGTTACTGGGGTAAGTGAAGGTGAATCCATGCTGGTCGTAACTAACAACACTGCCCAGGTCAAATATGTTACCGGCATTATTTAAGGGGTCAGTGATTATCACATGCTGAGCTGTGGCATGTCCATTATTAGTTACCCTAATTCTCACAGTAACTACTTGACCTCCCTGTACTATGCTGGGAGTGAATGTTTTGGTAACAACTAAACGAGGTTGTACGATATTAACAGATGCATCACTATTAATAGGGGAATGTCCTGGGTTATTCCAGTTCATTGTAGCAGTATTCTGTGCAGTTACATTAGTTGAACCAGGATAAGGGGTGTTCTCGTTAGCCCTTAGAATGAGATCAATGAAAAATGTGCTGTTGGCCGTTGTGTTGATTGTGCCTGTAAAAAGGAAACTTAAGGTATTTCCAACCTGGTTGAAAGTTATTGGTACTAATGTTCCATGGTAATTAGTGAGATCCAGAGCATATGAAACATAACTTAAACCTGCAGGCATTATGTCTGTTATGATTAGGTCAGTTATTTGTCCTGCGGGTAAAGTGATAGCAAGCCGGAATCGTCCGCTTTCCCCTATAGTTAGATTGGGAGTTGAACTAATCCCATCTTCAGATGAGATATATGTTTTTGTGAAGTTCACATCACGGATTTGTACCGAAGCACTGGAACTTATCGGATCCCTCACAAAGTTAGGGCTTTCAGGTAGGGGTAATGATGTATATTTAGTAAGGTTAACGGTGTTGTTGATGACTTGTCTAGGGTATACCGTATCATTCAAGAGGACAGTGTAGGTTATGTTAATGGTGTTATTTGCATCATCAACCGAGAAAATAGGATATAATGCTGCGAAGTTCAATCCGCCTGTTGTGAAAAGGTCCATCAGGTTTAAACCAGTAATTACTGGCCCATTCACATAACTGGCAATAATGTTACTGATGGATGCTATGTAACTTGGATTGGATGTTAGAAGATCATCGTTTACAATGACATTGTATGCTGGTGCGTGACCAGTGTTACTAATAAGAATAGTATAAGTCACTTCATTTCCTGCTTGTAAATTGGTAGTAGGGGTAGCCGTTTTGTTGATGGTCAGTGCTGGCTGTCCAGTTACAATGGAAACTATCGTGTTATCTGAAAAAGATTCATCAAAATTATTGTCATAAATAATATTGAAAAGGTTAGTGAGGTACAGCCCATCAGCCATTGGATCTCCAGTGGCTGTCACTGTGAAAAATATGTGAGCAAGGCTTTGTGGCTGAGTTGAATTATGTATCTCGCCATAAATAAATTTAAGAATGTTTTGAGTTGGATCAATTACTAATGATGGTGTTACTCCACTTAATGTGGTTAAAGTATCATCCCATGCTAATTTCCATCTTCCGGCAGGTGGTGGAGTGTCGTACTGGTCTTTTGGGATCGGATTAAGATCAACAAACTCAGTGGCTCTTAAAAAGGGTATTGGTAAATAATCTATTAAAATGAAATTTTCAAGGTTGGTTGTTGGAACATTTACACCTATGGAAAATGTTACTGTGTCTCCTGGTCTTATTATGTAAGGAGGCCCAATTGGATCCTCTCCATTGATCTTGTAAATTCCTTTAAAAGACGATGGGGCTACAATGACCACCCCATTATTACTTCCATCTGAAACACCATGGCCACTATCTTCTAGATTAGCATCTACAGTAACCGTGTTATCAATCCTGTCATTGGAAACAATTTGGTGATTGATTGGTTCTAAAAAGTCTATTTTGATCTGGGACCAGTAGGTCAATGTGCCTCTGGTTGCACCATAGTTTGTTCCAGTATAATTCCCTCCTTCTAGAATTCCAGTGTATCCATTATCAATCAACAATTGAGTAATATTGAATACTATAGTTGTGATACCACTGGTTGAATTGTATATCCAATACATCTGAGGGTTGGGGTTAGGTGTGACATTGAAATATAGTATTGGAGTGTCGCCCGATGGAAGGTGTAACTGTACATATGGTCTGTGACTGGGATCGGTTAGGAACGATTGTCCATCACTCATGACATCTGTGATTATTACATTGCCCATACTGAAATAATCAGAAACCTCAAAGTTTGTAGTATAACGCAAAATGTCAGTTGGTTTTGGACTTGGAGGTGTACTTTCAATAGTAACTCCTTTTTGTATGGCAAGTGGCTTCAAAGTTAAAGTGTAAGTTGAATTGGAAAAAACATTTGTTTCATTATAGACACCAGTCACATTTGCAGTGTTATTTGCATAAGCCCAAGAACCAGTAAGTTCATCCAAAACATGTTGGGAATTATTGTCAAATTCTGGTGCATATACTTGATAGGTTATAATTCGGTCAGGACCTACTATTCCAGTGATACTGGAAAAGATTATTTGGAGAAGACCACCCGGTGTTGTGAGTGATGGTTGTTGAGTTACTGTGCCTCCTGCAGAATCAAGTACTTGTAAAAATTGAAGATTTCCAGGGATAAGATCAGCAACTTCTATCGAAGTAATTGTTTGTCCATTTGCAACATCAACCGTGAGAGTGTAAGTGATAGGATAATTTCTACCAGTTGCTGTTTCACGTTCTGGTGCATTTGAAGTTTTGGTAATCTTGATCACGGTGGGTGTTACTTGTGCTGTTGATTCATCACCTCGGATAGGATTTGTACCAGTTTCATTGGCACCAAATCGGAACACTGGATAACCAGTGATGTTTAACGGAACTCCTAATGTGGAGTTTCCAAGTAAAAGTGCATTGATGTTTATTGTTGCTTGTGGTTGTCCAGCGGTGAAACTTCCCAGTGGATATTCAAAAATGTAAAGTTGGAATCCTGGTGTGCCAGTTACTGTGAGCCCAGAAAGTGGATCTATTAGTGTTCCAGAAACTGGAAAAGTGCCAACATTTGTTATACTGACTGGAGCACCTAAGAAAGTTGCAGAATTAAACTGTATTTCTGGGGGTAAAATTAGTTGGACTGTTGGTCCGAAGCCTGTTTCATCCCCTGCATTATCAAATGTAATAGTGAAGTCAAAAGTTTCATTCACAAGCTGTGAAGATGGAGCATTTATAGTTAAGGTGGGTTCAGGGCCTAACTGGAAGTTAAGCTGTCCATAAAAATTGGGGTCACTGGTATCGTTACTGGCCACTACTGTTATAAACTTGGTTAATGTCATGTGGCCGGGATAACTGGCTGAAACATAAAAATTTTTTTCAGTATTTGCAAAAGATATTTTATAAAAACCATCAGAGTCAGTGGTGGTTCTGGCAACTTCAATGCCTTCTGGAGATTTAGCAGTTACAGTTACTCCGGGGAAGGAACTTCCATTGGTACATCGAATTACATTTCCACTTATAATTGATTCTGAAAAATGTGAGGAAGAGTTAAGGGAAGATGTGGAGAGATTTTGTTGATCTGGGGAAGATCCATTATTGTTAACTAAGTTAGAAAAAGATGATTCAGAACTTATATTGTTATCTGTTATGTAGTTCGAGTTTTCAGCAGCTGTAACAGCTCCAGATGCGCAAAGAACTGTTAGCACAAATAGTATTGTTAATATTGTTTTGTTTTTATCCCATTTCCCCAACATGGAATCACTCCACGGCAATATATGTGTAGTCGTTTATATTCATTTCCTCAAAGTGCATTGTCCACAAACAACAATATTCGAATAATGGTTGCTTGTTTTAATACAATTACAGTCTATTTATGATAGAACAACTTATATATGTTTTACTATTTTAGTTTTATCTGACACTTTTTGGAAAAAAAACACATCATCAATGAACAAAAATGAGAAAACCTTGAATTAATTGTATTAAATGCAATTACCATACTATATGTCAACAAAATGCGATAGGTAGTGTATATTTGTGCTTAAATCCAGAACATGCAATATTTGGTAAATCTTAAATTCATATATTAACTGCAAATAAAATATATTAACAATAAGAACTTAATAGCTTTAAAAAAAGGTTCATAGAGTAAATAACGATGCAAAAAAAGAGGCGATAACCATGTGCGAATCAACAGTTTACGACAATAAGGGGATTAAACTAATGGATGATGTGATTAATATAAAAGTTTATGGTAACCGAATTGAGATGGTAGATATTTTAAACCAGGGAATGACAGTAGAGGGTCAAATAGTTGAATTGGATCTTGAAAAACATAGTATTTTCATAGAAGTGGATGAAAAAGGATTAGTTAAATAAGTATAGAATTTTTTTCATAAAAATAATAGAATTACAATGCTATTTCTTTAGTTTTAATTAAATCAGAATTAGAACTTAATACATAGCTAAAAATAAAAAGAGGGGTGGAAAATTCCACCAAAAATTGTTTGTTTCTGTTTTTGAGTTTTTTACCTATTTAAGGGAAAATGCATCGTGTGGACAGACTGGTATGCACTGATCACAGAGTATACAGAATCCTTTGAGTGGTACCTTGTCATCGGTGAGTTTCAGCATGTTGTAAGGACATACTTCTACACAATCACCACATTGTTGGCAATTATCAGGACTGTACTCTATTCTGTTCCTCTTGACAATCTCACCATCGATTTCTTTGTCAATTTCCACCAAATTTAGCGCATCGTTTGGACAAGCAATTGTGCAGGCTCCACAACGGGTGCACATGGCAAATGATGGTTCTCCACCTACTTCAACATCTCCTGGTACTTGAACTCCGGTTTTTGTAACCACCCGGATAGCTTCGTTGGGACATGTGCGGGCACATGCTCCTACAAAGTCACATTTTTCTTCATCCCATACCAACCCTGTTTCAGAGGCAGGTTTGGCTGGTCCTAGTTCAACATCCAAAGTGATGGCATCCACTGGGCACATTTTTTCGCATAGTCCACAGTAAGTACAAATTTCCGGTAGTTCTACTGTTAGTTCAGAAGTTTTAGGTTCTATAAAGTCACCAGGACAGGCGTCTACACAAACCTGACAACCGATACATGTGTCTGTGTCAATTTCAAACTTGTTGAGTATTTTGGCACGTTTTTCTGGTTTTCTTCCGGATATATACACTGCGTTCCATGGGCAGGTCTGTGAACAAACCCCACATTTAATACAAGTGTCTTCATCGATGGTTATGCTTTCCCCGTATTCAGGGAGTGTTATGGCACTTACTGGACATTCATCCACGCACATGCCACATCCTACACAGTCAACTATGTAGACTGGGCCGGTGATTTCTAAGTCCAGTTTTTTGGGTTCTTTAACTCCTTCCACTCCAATAACATCTACTGGGCAAATGTCTGAGCACTGCTGGCACATTACACAGTATCCCTGTAAAGGTAAAGTCTGCACTTTACCAGTTTCTAATTTAAGGATCTGGGGGGGGCAGACTTCTACACAGTCCCCGCACTCGTCACAGAGTTGGGGGTTGAAGGTAATCCTGGTTTGGGTGTTGCCAGATTCATCCAATGCTAGCTCATCGGATTTAAGAGCACCTGTGGGACAGACATCCACACATTTAGGTGCTCCTCCGCAGACATCACAATAATTGACATCTTCTGGAGATACGATGATTGCTGCAGTTGGACAGGCACCCTGACAGGCCCCACATCGAATGCAGTCTTCCTTGTTAACCACTATCATCTTTCTCACCCTCTAAAATGTATTTAAATCTTTTTAACGAGGTGTCCCTCGCTGTCGTACACTTCAAGGGTGGCGAGCCTCATTTGACTGTCGATTTGATGGGTTGCACAGGATAGACATGGGTCATAAGCCCTGATAACCATCTCCATTAAGTTGAAGATTTTATCGTCTACGTCTACTCCAGGTTTAATGTAGTCTTTGGCGACTTTTTGAATACCCATTTCCATGGCGGGGTTGTTCTGGATGGTTGCAACAATAATGTTTGCTTTGGTAACCAGTCCGTTTTCAT
>ENA-UOOK01000054-UOOK01000054.1-fermentation-metagenome-genome-assembly--contig:-NODE-54-length-117725-cov-13.069635_pt1:0-85000 | contig 117725 bp, 110 predicted proteins | sample MGYA00245777_ERZ724023 | MGnify/ENA primary metagenome ERZ724023 (study PRJEB28704, sample SAMN03018312) | fermentation metagenome | biome: anthropogenic terrestrial biome; feature: soil... | reverse complement strand
ACATCACGATCTTTACATCATCCTCAGCCATTGGCTTTCCTCCTTGCTTTGTCGGTGTACCATATTACTGTACATTATATGCATTTGGGCATAGTTATTATAAAGGTTACTTAGAAAACAATTCCGAAAACTTTTTATATCATGATACCAAGTTGATATTTCAAAATGAATTATAATGCCCCCTTATTAGCCAATAATAAGATATTATTTCCATATGAGTATAGGAACAATGAATATAATTTTAATTTATATAACAAACTATCAAATTACTTTATGAGTTATATAAAGGGGGATATAACGGTTAAAGACAATGATGTCCTTTAAATTATTATTAATATCCTAAATACAATTTTTATCATCATTTTAATTTCATAATTTTTGTTTGAAAACAACTTCCCAAATAATATGATTAAATAAAAAAATCAATATAAATAAAGAGTACCATATAGATTTGTTGTGTATCTTAAATTTGTAAATAATAAACAATAAAATGGCGGTGATTAAACTGCTACTGGAAATAACTGATCTGGCAGTAGAAGTAAGTGGAAGAGAAATTCTGACTGATGTAGATCTTTATATAGATAAAGGGGAAACTCATGTACTCTTAGGACCTAACGGGTCTGGAAAAAGCACACTTTTCATGACTCTGCTTGGATTTCCCAAGTACAATGTGACAAGAGGAGAAATAATATTTAAAGGCGAAGATATTACCAACTTTTCAACCACAGAAAGAGTTAGAAGAGGTTTTGGAGTTAGTTTTCAAAATCCGCCCTCTATTAGGGGTGTGAAACTTGGTGATCTGTTGAAGATTGAACACGGTGAATCAGACACTGGTGAAGGTTTGAGTTCAGAAATGATGGAAACCGTGCACAAACTCAAATTTGATGAAAAGTTCCTAGAAAGAGATGTGAATCTTGGTTTTTCTGGAGGAGAGGTTAAACGTTCGGAAATTCTGCAACTTTTGGCTCAGGAACCTGATTTTATAATGTTCGATGAACCCGACTCTGGGGTAGACATTGAAAACGTAGAAATTCTGGCTGAAGAAATCAACAATTTACTTGATAAAAAGAAAAAACCAGGTTTAAGGGAAAAATCAGGACTTTTAATTACACATTTAGGATACATACTTAATTTCGTAGCTGCTGACACTGCTCACGTCCTTTTGGATGGCAAAATTGCTTGTTCAGGAAATCCGAATGAGATAATGGAAGATATCAGGAAAGAAGGATTCAAGGGGTGTGTGGAATGTTGCAAAATTCAGTGAAAAAAGCCAAAAAAGCAAAGGAAAAGGAAGCTAATCTGGGGGAAGACATAGATATAGAAGAATTTAAAATTGAAGAACCTGGTGAACATGAATCTGTGGAATCCCTGGAAGAAATTCCTAAAAAATATCAAAACACATTGTTACAAGTAGGTGTGGACCCTAAATCAGACGAAAGAGGCGGTTCTTTCATGATGATGGGTCAAAGTGAAATTATAGCCCAATCTCACACAGAATCCATAGAAATCCTCAATATAGGGGATGCACTGAAAAAATATGACTGGCTTTCAGATTACATGTGGAATGCTATCGCCGTTGACACCGATAAATACACAGCCGAAACTGCTTTGGGCGATCCTGGAGGGTTTTTCATCCGAGCCAAACCTGGTGCCAAAACAGTGTTCCCTATCCAAGCGTGTATGTTTATAGGAGATGAAAGATTAGCTCAAAAGGCCCATAACATTGTAATCGCCGAGGAAGGATCGGAGATACATATGATAACTGGATGTGCTACTGGAACAGATGTTTCATCTGCACTGCACATTGGTGTTTCCGAGTTTTACATAAAAAAGGATGCTAAGATTTCTTACACTATGGTTCACAATTGGGGTGAACAAGTAGAAGTGCGTCCCAGAACTGCGATTATCTTGGATGAAAACGCTACCTATGTGAATAATTATATTCTCACTAGTCCAGTTAGGACCATCCAATCTTATCCTACTGCTTATTGTAAGGGTGATAACTCAAAAGTGTTATTCCAATCCATAATGGGTGGTCAAAAAGATTCTATTCTTGATTTAGGTTCCAGGGTAATTCTGGAAGGTAAAGGATCCAGTGCAGAAATGATATCCAGAGCAGTATCAAAAGACCAATCACAAATTTATTCCAGAGGACACCTAGCTGGTAAGACCCAAAAATGTAAGGGACACTTAGAGTGCCATGGACTGGTTTTATCAGATGATTCCATGATCTACGCTGTACCAGAACTTGAAGGCAGTGCCACTGAACTGGAAATGTCCCACGAAGCAGCAGTAGGTAAAATTTCAGAAGAAGAAGTGCTTTACCTTACAAGCAGAGGATTGAGCGAAGAAGAAGCCGCATCCATGATTGTCAGAGGATTCTTGAGCATGGACATCACTGGTCTGCCACCAGAACTTGCTGCTGAAACCAAACGCATGCTAGATCAGAGTCTAAAAGGAATGTAAAAAAATTCCTTCCTTTCAATCATCTTTTTTTTCAATGTTTTCCTTATTTTTCTTTTTCATATATTCAATCATAATCCAAGACTTCATATCGGATTAATTACATAAAAAATAATATACTTTGTAATTTAACTAATTGAGGTGTTAATCGTGTATCTGGCAGGAGAAGCTTTAGTTGGAGATGGAGCAGAAGTATCCCATATAGACCTTTTGATTGGAGATAAAGAAGGAGCCGTTGGTAAGGCATTTGCCAATGCTTTGGCCAACCAAGTTGACAGACATACTCCTTTATTTGCAGTTATAACTCCTAATTTAGTGGCTAAACCGATTACCATGCTTATTCCCAAAGTTAGCATTCGTGATTTGGATGACGCCGTGAAAATGTTTGGGCCAGCTCAGAAAGCAGTGGCTATGGCAGTGGTGGAATCTGTTGAAGAAGGAATTATTCCCAAATCTGATGCAGAAGACATTTGCATATTATGCGGTGTTTTCATTCACCCTGAAGCTCAAGATGCTGATAAAATTTACCAGTACAACTATGAAGCAACAAAAATTGCCATAAAAAGAGCATTTACCCAGACACCAACCATTGATGAAATAATAGAAAAAAAGAACGAAACGGGACATCCTTTCTATAAGTAAGTCCCAATTTTTTTTTTAAAAATTAAACATGACTTTTTTTTATATTTATTTAAAAAAAAAACTGAATTTAGAATAGGATGATAGTAGACCTACTTAATTTCATTTTAAGATTACATGGATCTTAATGATCAATTAGGTAGTAAATTTTTATTCTGAAATTATGATGAATTCGCCAACTTTTTCCACTTTGCCGAATGGCACCAGTAAGGTGTCACCTTTTTGTTTAGAACCTTTAACTGCGATTGTTCTCCCTTTGTCCACTTTAATAACCACATCAGTTATTTTACCAGTGCGATCATTTATTATGAGCTCTTCCAACTCACCCAAGATTCGGGCATTGTTAGTGGCAACTTGATAACCCTTAATTTCACTCCAAACTTTTTCTTCCCCTTTTATGAGTTTCCTTTCTTCTTTCTCGACCATAACCTCACCTTCTATAATGTTCCCCACAGTTTTTCTAAGGATATTATGTCCTCGGGGCTATTAATATTAAATGCCAGTTCTATTTTGCCAAGGACTAGAACTTCTTCATCTTGTTCTGTATCTTTCCCCCTTAATATATTTAATCCAGAGGGAACCACTTTTTCCAGCACCAAACTGGGCTTGATACCATGTTCACAGAAGATCTCCACTGGCACCATCACTGACATAGCTGGTTTAGGTGATTTCTGGTACTCATCCAGTACTTGGTCTATGATCATGCCGGTGATTAGGGGAAGATCAGAAGTGATGGTGAGAATTATTTCATTGGCAAAATCATCCTGTGAAAGTGCATAAGAAAGGTCTTCTATGTAACCTGCGCCAGGAGTGTCAAGAACACTAATTTCACTACCTTTTGAAGCTATTTTTTTGACAAATTTTGCAGTTTCGGGTGTGTGGGGGCTGGTTGCAACTACTATTCTATCCACTTGTGTAGAATCATGCAATGCTTCCAGCACATACCAAATGAGAGGTTTATCTCTTACCGGTGTAAGGGGTTTTTCATATTCTACCTTCATTCTGGTGCCCCTCCCACCAGCCAATACCAGGGCTATAACCATATACTGAAATATCAGATTGTGCTATTTTAAATCTTTTTGATCATCGACAAAAAAAATAAAAAAAATATTACGTTTTAAAAAGAAGATGGGGCTACTTATCCCCGGAGTTAATGATGTTTTTTAAAATAATGTATAGATTTATGTTTTAATTGATTTTTTGAGAATGATTGAAATGTAATTGTAGATTATAATATAATGATTGATACATATGAGGAAATAACCGTGATTCTGTTAGCTCATAAATGATCAAATCATATTATAATCATGTGCACTTATTTTATCTCTTTTGAAGTTTCATTCTTTGCGCTAAAATGCAAGGCCCGCCTTGTCTACCTCCCAGTGGTATTAGGGGTGTTCCCATGGAATTCATACATCTGGCCATCACTGCTGCGCCTAAAGCCAGAGCATCTGAGACAAATAGAACATCCTCAAAGTATCCTTTAGTATGTTCTAAAATTAGTTCTGGTTTGCGTCCGGTAATTCCTGCCCTTCCGGTGATTCCTAGGATGGATCCTTCTTCAATTACACCTTCCTCATCAGCTTCTTCAATTAATCTTTTGACAATCATGGCACTAACATGGTCCAAGGTGGCAAAAAGGGTGTGCATGTCTGTTGATTCAATTATTTCTTGACCTATTTTGGTAAGTTCAGGGACTTTATCTCCTTCTTTACCAATGTCACAGCCGATGAGAGTGGTTCCTGCATCGTATGCTGCTTGAGGATCTACTGGCACGGTTCCGAATCGTTCTCTGCCTTCAGGAACTTTGCGTATGTCCACGTGTTCATGGGCACGTTTGGCAAACTCTTCTGCAGCTTTCCAGTCAGCTTTTTTGAGGATTTCCTTTTTATACAAGTCCAGAGCAGCTCCTCCTATTTTATCCACCTTTTGTGTGCCTCTGATTATTGAGTCAGCCACTGCTCCGGCCAGTCCACAGAAGTTTCCTATGGTTCGGGCATATGGTTCGTCATTATTAACTATTCGACCAGCCAGTGTGGTTCCAAAATCCATTGAAACACATGGATTTCGGTAATCAATCTCAGTCCATTTTGCACCTGCCTTAATACCCCCAGTTACGAGTTCTCCTTCCATTTCATTTGCCACAACAGCTCTTCCAGTAGGGGGCACTACACTTACCACAGCTCCATCAAACATTACCTTGTCCAGTAAGGTGAATTCTCGCAATTTTTTGGGTAAGCTTTCCTTGGAAATTGATGGAGACATTTTACTTGGCGGTATTCCTGCATCCAAGCAGCCATCTGCCAGGGCAATAATGAGTTCACCCACCTCTTTTGGTGAGGCAAAACCTGCTGTAACTCCTGTTGAGCGAACTACAAAGTCAAGATCATCTTCAATGTTTATCCGGGAACGTTTAACAGATTCCAGTATAGTGTCCTTGACTAATTCTGAAACTGATTCTTTAGTTAGTTCCACGTGCCAAACAGTTTCCCCAAAGACTTTTTCACCTTTTTTTGGTGGTCTGATATCCCGGGTCATTTTGACTGTTTTATCCAATAGATATGTTTTGCTGGTGTTGAGGTTGGTGGCAGTAAGGATGGACTTGGTAGTGGTGTTTCCCAGCTCCACTGATGCTACGATGTAGTATTCATCTTGGCGTAAATTTGCACCGTATCCTCTTCCCACGGCTTTCTTGGTAAATGGTGCCATTTTGGCATCTTCAATTGTTATGTATCTACTCTTGGCCATTACCGGTTTAGGACCCAGGCCCAACATTTTCTTTAAGAATGACAGGAAAATCCCCTCCAAATTGACATAAATCTTAAATTATTACTTTTGTGACTTTATAAAATAGGTTTTATCGAAAATAGTTATAAATCTTGTGAAATTAAATTCTGGATTTATAACAAATCGAATATTAAATAATGTAATTCAAGAAAAAAAAATGTTAAAACAGGATGTATCAACTAATTTACAGTCCGAACCAGAAGTATGGTGCATGGAGCAGAGTGAACCACTTTCTCAGATACACTCCCTAACAGATGTTTATCCACTATACTTTTTCCTGTGCCCATTACTATCACATCCACATTTTCATCAGCTGCAGTTTTGACAATTTCGACTGCAGGCTTTCCTTCAGTCATTATTGTCTTGAATTTTATTCCTGATTCTTGGGAACTTTTAAATGCCTTTTCCATATGACTAAGTATTTCTTCCCCTCTTTTTTTTAATTCAGAAATCATCATTTCTTTTACTTTTTTAGGGGTTAAAAATGGGACAGATGTTTCAACCACATAAATAAATATTACTTCAGCATCTTTGTCATTTAAAATATTTAATGTGTTTTCAATAAGGTCATCCATGTATTCGCCCATGGTAGCAACTAAAATCTTTTTATACATTTTCCATCACCTAACCAAATATAAATATCCTGACAATAGCATACGAGATGTATGTTAACATTAATATTATCCCTGCCACCCTATTAATTTTCATTCCGCCAACCCTAATAAGCAGCATCAAAAGAACTGTTACTCCAATCATCACTGGCGCGTCCAAAGTTAAAGATAGAGGTTCTACTGGTACGGACAGTATAAGAGCAGGCACTCCTATACCAATTAAGATATTAAACGTGTTACTCCCCAGAATTGTCCCTATGGAAAGATCATGCAATCCTTTCATTGCTGAAGATAATGTGACTACCAATTCAGGTATGCTAGTTCCAATAGCCAATGTAAACAGTCCCATAATCATTTCTGGTATTCCTGCTATTTGGGCCAGTTCTACACCACTATAAACCAGTAATCTGCACCCAATTATAAGGCCTGCAAGCCCTAAAATTATATAAGAAATTGATTTTTTATTTATGGCGCTTTTTTTATTCTTTTTATTGTTTTCATGATTTTCTTCTTTCGAATCATTATTAGAATTGTTTTTACCATGTTTTCTCTGGGCCTTGATTAAAAACCATAAATAAATACAATATGCAAAAATCATTATTACAGCTGCTATCCAGTTAATGTCACCAAATAACATGAAAAATATGAGAATTAAGCCAGTGCCTAACGTCATAAACCAATCCCGATTTAATCCCTCTTTATTTGTTCCAATAAATCCTGCAACTGTTGCAGAAATACCCAATATGCCAGCTATATTCCAAATATTCGAACCAATTACACAACCAACCCCAATATCTGTATTTCCAGATAATGACGCAATCAAAGCTGATCCAAACTCGGGAAGTGAGGTACCAATTGCAGAAGCAGTTACTCCCAGTATTATTTCAGAAATACCCAAAGCTCCCCCAATTTCTACCAAATTATCCACAAATAAATCGGCTGATTTAATGACTATGATCAATGAAACTACCAATACCGCTATGAGTGCTATTATTTCCAACAATATTATCACCGGAAGTGTTATTCCTATCGCTAGTTCTGTAATTGGAGCATATTACTAGCATACCAACTAAACATCTTTGTTTATTATTTGCAAATATAAAAAGATATCCAAATTATTTAAATGCCCAAAAAAATTCATTTAAAAAAAATTAGTTCGAAAACTGTTGAAATTCTCTTAATAAAAAAAAAAATAGGTTGTATAGGCTTTACGCCTATAACAGTTTGAAGAATGGGTGTTCTTCTATTGGTTCAGTTCCGATGTCTTTGGCTGCTTCAGCCATGAAGATATCAGCCATACCACAAGCCGGGAAAGCCATTTTTGAGTTTTCTATAGGACCAAATAGTACAAAGTCTCCTCCAACAGATTGCTGGATTAGGTTAGATCCTACGTCACAAACAGGCCATGCTTCTGGATGTTCTTTTTTGTATCCGCGTAGCCAGTCCCATGCAGATGGCACGTTGTGGATACCACTTCCCACAGGTAGTCCCCATTTGCTTTTAACAGCGTATGAAGTTCTGAGGGCTGGTCCTGCACCTTGACCTAATGGAGTTATAGCAACATCCATGAATGGTTTGGTGATTCCACACTCATCAGCCATTTGCATTAATCCTTTGTCTATGGCACTTCCACCAGTTTCCCAGATGTCTATTTTACCTTCCACACCCGGTACCATGGGGTTAAACCCGAGAACTATGGATGCAGATATATCAGTGTCTGCAACAGCTTGAAGTTCGTCAGCTTCGGAAGCCATGTTTATTGAGTTGTAGATTGCTCTTTCAGCCAGACCTGTTTCTTGGGCGAATTTAGCACCGGCAACTTTAGCATCTGCTGATGTTGAATCTATCATGAATGGTGCGTCACATACTTCACCCACAAATTCCAAGTATTTGACCATTGCATCGGCAGTTGCACCGAAGGTCTGGACGATACATGGGTTTCCGGTGACGTCGGACATTTCTTCCATGGTCTTTATCAGGGTTTCTGCTTTGTCTTTGTCAAAAACTCCTGCTTTTTCATCTTCAATAATGCTGTGTCCACCATAAAATATGGTTCCAGCTAAAACTGTGGGGTATTCTCCAGGTTGTCCACCCACGTTGACACCAGCTACATCTAAAACCACTTGTTCTTTGTCAAACCTTATCATACGTAAACCTCCTTGAATTAGACTCCTCCAAAGATGGATAGGATTGCTCCTACTTTCACTACATTGAATACCACAAACAGGATGATTAATCCTATTATGATTCCATATAAAATACCAATATCTCTGCCTACTTGCTGACCAATTCTCTGATTGATTTCACCCCAGGTGAATTCAACCTTTTCATCCATTTCATCTAATCTTTCATTAGCCTTGTTGAATTCGTCAGCAGGGACTAAAACACGAGGTATAACGTTTTTTTCTTCGTCAGACATGTTATTAAGCCCCCTTAGTGGTCAATAAAACCCAAACAAATGGAAGACCTACTAATAGAACTGCCAGTAAGAATCCCAATGCCATACCATATATTCTGGTGGCTATGAGTCCTGAGAACAGTCTCTGATCCCTTCCAATGAGTTGAGTCCGGTATTTTACATCTGCTGCTACTTTTCTAATGCCTCGAATATTAGGTTTGTTTGATATTAACATTTAATATAAACCCCCTAAGAGCAGTAAGGTTCCAAAGGTCAGGATGAAGACTAACCCTATCATTATACCTTGTACTTTTCCTGAGTACATACCTGCAGCCATCCTGTTTAGACCACCAATTGATTTAACTTGGGTCTGGATGTTACGCATTCTTGCCTCAATTAGGGCTGTTTCAGGGGCGACTGGTGGTATTTCTTCACCCTCTTCTTCTTCGCCACCGCCTTCTTCCACTTCTATGACCATTGCTTCTTCTTCGAAAGCTCCTGGATCTTTGTCTATGCATTCTTTGACCTTGGACTGTATGGTAGCAGCGTCTTCTACGTCAATAATGCTTACAATTTCCATTTGTTGTTGGAATCTTTCAATTCCCTCATCAGGTATGTTTTCTATGAAGGGAATGGCTCCAGTTGCATCTATTATTTTCCTTTTTTCAGGGTCAACACCATTGGCGTGGAGAGCTTCTATACTCTGACCCGTGATGTGTCCTTGCACCTCTGATCCAGTTAGGATCAGGAAGCGTATGTTGGGATTTGAGATGAGGTTTGCGAGCATCTTCTCTATTCCTAGGTTCTCAGTTTTGCAAGGTCCAGCAATAGCTGCTCCAGCATCTACTGGAATACTTTCAATGTGAGAAGCCAAGGTAGTGGCTGCAACAGGACTTTCTGGATCTCCTACTTCGTAGTCCCCGTTAATTACAGGCCATCCTTCTGCTGGTGATTTCTTTTCAGCCAACTTTAACACCTCCTATAATAATAGGGCTATCAGTAGCACAAGCCCTAAGATAAATCCATAAACTATGTTGGTTAGTGTACCTGCCATGAGGTAGGCTCCTTCCCTTCCAGGATAAGATCCTGCAGACACGGTAGTTGGATCTAGGGCTGTGTATAAGTCTTCTACTGCAACCTCTAATTCATTTAATTGTTCGTTAACTCCATCCATGGATACGATTATGGCACCGCCTACAGCTGCACCGACCGTACCAGTACTGGGGTCAATGGTTAGATTCATTTCAGGAACTACTTGTACTAATGGTAACATTTCCATTTTGATTCCTCCTAGAGTTCCTCCTCTTTAGGCCACATTCCGGACCATGCCACAGATGCTGCTTCTTCTTTGGATGCTTTTAAGAACATTTTGATGGTTATAAACCATGCAATAGCACCAATAATGGCAATAACGGCTCCTTTAGCAGTGAATAATCCTCCTAATATGCCTACTATCGCCATAGAAATGAAACCTGTGGATGCAGCCAATTTTAGGGTTCTTACCCTGTTTTCTTGTGGTCCTAAACAGGCGTTGAATGGGTGTTGAATAGCCATGGTATTCATGATAAAGAGCAGTGCAATGAAACCAGTTGCTACTACCGAACTTACGATAGGTGCCATGCCTATACCTCCAGCAATGGCTGCGGAAAATCCGATAACAGATATTGCAGATGCAGCGGTGAGTTCCATAGTACCTGTTAACAGGACTGGTATTTTCATTCCAACTATTTTTTTACCTAGTATGGCAATGACTGCACCTATAATTGCGGATAGAATAACTCCTAGAATAGGTCCTAAGAAAACATTGCCCAGCATTACTCCACATGCCAGACCGGCTAAGACACCTACAACGCCCACTGCAACGGACATGTATCCGATGGAGGGCACACCAGTACCTAAACCGTAACTGGCTACTCTTGCTATGGCGTCAGCACCCCAAATTATGGCACAGACTGCACCTAATGATGCTAGAAGAGGTCCTAAAACCGGGTGAAATGGCGTTAAATAAACTCCGATTAAGCCACCTACAATTCCAATACCAGCGGTCATTTTAGGGTTTACTGCGGATTCACTGCCCCCTCCTGCTGCTACTGACATTAGAAAGCACCTCCATTCATAATTAATACCCCAACAATTCCGGTTGCCAAGGATGCAATAAGACAAGCCAGGGCACCTTTAGGAATTCTCTTAAACTTAGGGTCGTGGAACCCTTCTATGGTTCCCCCTATGTTGTAGGAAGCGATTACAGCATTGACAAAGAACAGTCCTAATGCGAATATTCCTGCAATCATTGCAGCAGGAACTAATTCAACTCCCACATACTTCAAAGGAGTGGCAAAGGATGTTATGCCAATTAATGATTCGTACATTGCCCAGTATGCCAGGCCACCGCCGACTCCACCTAAAAGTCCGCCAATTATTCCGCTTACATAACACACAGTGGGTATTCCGTGTCCTTCAGTTCCAGGGGTTACATATTTTTCTTGATTGTATTTGGTTAATGGGTCAGTTTCCACTTTTGCTGATGCGGGTACAGTTCCTACACCCCACACGTATACCCAGTTACCAACCAGCATGGTGATACCGATCATGAGCATTGAACCAACCGCTCCTGCGGCCAGAATCAACCATAGTGGAGATCCAGTCATTGCTGCTGCTGTGATAAGTCCAGTCATAGCTGAACCTGCTGCTAACATTGCGGTACCTGTTCCCACACCTGTTGCTGTTGCTATAGCTGCTGGAGCACCGCCCACTGGTAAAAAGTGTACACCTCCACCAATGAGGACACCGGCAACTGTTACAGCGCCTATCATTAATAATGGGTCCATCATAAAACCTCCTTACTCCTTGTATGGTCCGTATTTGTTTCTGGCAAATACTTCGATTCGGTTGTTGATGTATATTAACAGTAAGACTATCACTATACCAGCAATGACTCCTCCAGTAGCTCCGAAGACTATAGTCGTCCAAAAGCTGAGGAATACAATTAATCCAAAGCATAAACCTGTTACAGGTCCACCAAACTTAGCACAGAAGTTAACTACATCTATTGAGTTTCTGGCACCAAGTTCTGCTTTTCTGGTAATGTCACCGTGAATAGCCACGGGGATACCTCCACCAAATGGGTAATGTTGATATTCCCTTTCAGCACCATAGTGAACATCTCCAGTTGATGAACCAATGGCACCGATGGTTATTCCCCATAATACTGCTAAAAATGGTAGTGCAAATGGGTGAGCGAATCCTGGTAAATTTAATGTCATTAGGTATGATAATCCTACAATACAGAAAGATACTATAAATCCATGACCAGCTATGGGTCCTAAGTGTTGGGTAACAACATCTAAGAATAATGGTTGATTAAACTGTGATTGACTGACAATCCTACCTAAGTGAGATGTTGTGGCATATACCGTGTGAACCAATGCTGCTATGGCTGAACCGGCAGCAATTGACACAATAGGTTGTCCAATCAATCCCATAAGAACAAAAGTTACAGAACCTGCTATGCCTGCCCATGTACCGAACGCTACAGGTTCACCTGAAACTGCTTTGTTCACCATCCGGTGAAGGTTACCCATTTGAGGTGCCAGTTGCACTTGAGAGTTAGGGTTACTTTGTGATCCTACATCAGACTCTAAGTCCTCTGCGGCACCAGCAATGGTTGCGGCAGCGCCCATGAGAGCAACAATGCCTAATCCTGTTATCATACTCGTAGGGTCCATATTTTATCCTCCTTTTTTTTAAATAAATAAAAAAAATAGGTGTGGTAACACCTATTTATTTGGCTGGGGTAATTAGAGCTCTTTCTCCGGCTGGTTCGAATTCTCTTAATGCACCTTTAGCAAACTCTGCTCTAACATCTTTGAAGTCGAATGTTAGGTTTTCGTCAGCAAAGGCGATTTTGACCAGTGGGTTTAAAACGAAAGCGTCTCCACGGGCAGCGTGAGCAGCCTGAGAGATACCAGCGTATTCACCTTGGTGACCCACGTTCATGGCGTAGTTGGGGTAGTTAGCTCCACGTAGTTCCAGTGGTAATCCTTCGTCTCCACGGATGGAGAATACGTTGGATGCTCCACACTGGTCCTGCAGGTCGTAACCATAGAATCCAAGTCGGCTGTGCTGTTCTTTGTGCAGGTACATTGATAGGTACCATCCACTTAGAGCAGTCTGAGCGTTTCCAGTAGCAAATCCTGTGGAACAACCAGATGCTGCAGCACAGATAGCTGCTCTCTGTGATCCACCGAACTGGTCTTCAAGTAGTGCTGGGAATTCTTCGTACTGTTCTAGACCGTAGAAGGTTACTTCTGATGCTACATCCAGAATAGTGTCCATGTTGTTTGGTGCTTCACATAATCCGCCAAATTTGTCTTCAACGTACTCTTTACCATAGTAGGTGTAGTCGTCGAGGATGTTGTCAGTGTATGCAGCTGTAGCATATTGAGTGAATCCAACACCACCAGACATGTAAGATCCTAGCCAGATCTGGTCGTATAGCATAGCTCCTGAAGCCACCACGTCCAGTGCTACTCGGACTGGGTCTTCCCAGTTTACACGTGAGGACTGGCAGATATCAGCCAGGAAACCGAAGGCAATTCCTCCAGGTTCGTTTTCCCCACGAGCCCTTCGCACAGGAAGATATGTACCCATGTGGATAACTTCTGCGTGTTTAGCTGCGTATGCAAAGTCACCAGTTGCGGCTTCACCAGCAGCTTGTTTGTAGGCAGAAATCATGGACATACCTACTTGCATTGCAGACCATCGTGAGGTGGTACCACCATCACAGGTTCGGGATACAACAGTTGGTATTCGCACCACAGTCCACATTCCGTCTCCCACTTCTGCTTTGAGGACGTCAGCTTGGTGGTCTGGGAACTCTTTGTTGATGTCCAGGACGTATCTCTGGTCGATTTCATCAGCAATTTCGTCGTTTCCAGTGAACACTTTCACGTAACTGTCAGCAGTTAACATAGGGTGGGTTTCCACCATGTGTTCTTGGACAACAGCTGCACCAGGCATTGCGTGGTTCACAGTTTCCAAGTAGTGAGTGATGGTTTCAGGGGTAACTTCTTTACCTAACCTTTTTTCAATAACGTTGTGTGCTGTGTTTAATCCCACAATAACAGTTCTTCGGATATCATCCCAGAACTGCTGCATTGCAGCGTTGTTTACAAAGTGAAGGTCGTCACCTTCTACAAATGTGTCAGTTGTAGAAACCTGGTAGGGCATTAAAACCCTTTGTCCTAGAGGCGTACCCACATCTGGGTCATATTGAGGAATTCCACGTTTTGCTGCTACTTCTTTACCAGCTTCAACGAATTCCCTTTTCCTTTCGGATTGTTTCCATCCGCCAAATTTGTAAAAACTGGTGGATTTTTCGTCAGGGGCTTCCTCGAACTTTTCTTTTAATGCTCTTATAAACATTTTGTCAGCCATTTTTCCACCTCCTATTCAGGCATGAATCCGCCCTGAGATCGTGCTACATGTATTCTGTGCAGTATTTCTACTGCGTCAGCATCGTCTCTGTAAGCTTCACCATCTTTACGGTAGATGGTGGTTTTTTCTTTAAGGGTGGCTTCATCTAATGGTTCTCCTAAGTCCACTGGTTCGTCTAGTTCGTCACCAATTTGGTTTTTAACTGCGTCGACTTTTCCTGTGGATTTGTTGTAGACTAGACGTCGTAGCATGTCGAACATCATACCGTCTTCATCGAGCCTTAGGGAGTGTCCGTGTACAGTTTTTCCCCTAATACCGGATCGAGCTGGGTCAAAGAATTCAGTTTCTAAGAGTTCTTTGGAGTATTTTTCCAGGTCTCTTTCACGGGTTTCGATAATTTGTCGTCCGGATAGTGTACCGGCGTCAGCTCCTCTGTATCTGCATAAGTAAGCCCTGGACCTCATGAATGGTTGGGCTGGAGCAAAGTACATGGAGTCGGTAAACTGGATGTATCGTACGCGGTCACCGGCTTTTGCGCCGTCTAATGGTTCAACCATTTCTCTGATGGCATCATCAGGTTCATCCATCTCTTCTAGAGGTGGGTGTACACTGGGATATTCTTCACCAGGAGCTCTGTGACCTAATATGCTTACTACATCTTCGTCGGAGATCTCCCTTAATTTTTCTAATTCTACATTTGGGTCGCAGAATTTTCTTCGATTCTCTGCAACCTTACTGGTTCCGGGGTAGTATTGTGCCATATTCATGCACCTCCTAATGCTAATCTCACCTTTCTAATAATTTCATCCAATTTTTCTTGGGGACAGGTTTCTCCTCTTATAACTCCGCTGATTATGTCCACAATTTCACCTTTTGTTTTTGGTTCTTCGGGCATAACTGCTTTGGTTTTAACACCGATCTTGGCGAAATCCTCAAAGTCCACAGGGTATTCACAAATTATTATACAGGGCCGATTTACATGGCGTAAAATCAGACGGGCCTTGTATGTAATATGATGTCTTACCCCACCCAGGTGCACTACCACAAGTTTAAACCTTCCAATTTGTTCTTTCTCCTTTGGGGTCAGTCCAAAAAGACTGCCTCCTCCGGCAGTGGGTGCGTCCTGAGGCACTCCTGCTCCTGCGTTTAAGACCAGTGTGCTGGTCAGAATGTTTGCTTCTCGCAGGGCAAAGGTTATTTCGCATACTGGTTTCGTTATGTGTCTCCTTCCAGGAGACATTGCTACGGCCAGTACTTCATTTCCACACTCTGCAAATGTTCCTCGCTGGGCTATTCCGCCTCCTTCACCCATTCCCATTGTTTCTCTACAATCGACTACGTGGGTACATTTGCCTATCATTCTTAATCCTTCTTTTTGATAATTGTTGTTCTTTCGCTGAGTTGTGCATTTTGATCAGTTAATCCAACCATATCGTCAGGTAGGTCATCAACTGCTTCTCCGTATTTAATGTCGTCGGTGACAGTCTTCTGCTTTCTGATGAAAGTTCCAACGTGTACGTTGTACCCAAATGGCAGAATTTCATCACATATTTTCTTCACTTCTTCAATGATTTCTTCTTCCTCAATTTCCATCATAATTCGCCCTGTTTTCACTTGCAAATCAATTTCTTCACCTTTAACAGTGATGAATTGCCGTTCAGGGTTTATTTCTTCAGGAGGAAGTCTTTGTCCTTGTATTACCATTCTTTTTACGCCTTTCAAATCTTCCAAGTCGTTCAACAACTTTTCAGTAGTATCAGCGTTTAAAAGTCTGTGTGGAAATATTTCGATGTCCATTTAGTTATTTACCCCCAATGTTGGATTTGTTCTTAGACTTGGTTTTTTATCTCCGCTGCTGCTTCGTTCACGTATTTCAGTGGTTGTCGGAACTCGTCCACTTGACTGAACACTTCTTTAATTAGTCCGGAGGTTGCTTCAGGTGAGAACATCTGGGTACCGGCGTCTAAAGCCATGGCTGCTGCCACACATGGTATGGCGAAACCTTTACTGTGTCGAGTCACGATGTGGTTACCGTTAAAGATACCAGGACCTCCACCACCATATATAGAGTGGCTGAAGAAGGAGAATCCTACTGCAACACCTTCAGCTCGACCGAAGTCTACGCTTGGTAATCCAGTTTCGAATTCTAGAATGTCGTTGTAGTATAGAATAGTTGAGGACACACCTTGAGCAGCACGTGCAGCACCTTGGTTGACCATGGTGGCTGCTATTAACCCTGCAGCTGCATATGCGTTCCATTTAGCTAGGTCGTCAGTTCCGTATACACTGAATCCATTCAGGTCTTTTTCAACATTGATTACGCCATCAGCCTTGGCCCTTTCCACTGTGGATTCTATGACTGATCCAACTGTACCTGCGGCACCGTTGTCTTTTACCAAGTCAAACACCATGTTGTCAGCGTTCATTCCTTGATATGCCAGTCCTAATAAGTGCATTCTTTCAAATGCCCCTACTGCATCACCCATTTCAAACATAGCTGATTGTTCCAGAATGCTGGATAGAGCAGTTGTTTGCAGAGTGTTTTTCAAAGTTGCAGCTGCCACGTGGTTCACTAGAATGTTCCTCAGGGCGTAACCTGGGCCTTCCAGTTTTTGTGGTACATCTAACATAGTTGCTAAGTTTCCACCCATATATTCAACAGACTGTGGGTATCTTCCTAGAATAGCTGCTTTAACCATGTTAGCATCGTACATGTTGACATCACATACGTCAATTATGGCCTGAATAAATGCATTTGCAGTTACCAGTGTCGTAGCTGAGTATTCAGCTGCAGCTTCAAACCGGGTTGATGGAATTTGGACTAATACCCTTTTTCCGCCACCTAACAGTTCTACTTTGGTGTCGTCACCGTCCTCGACTTGTATCATTGCTTTTGCTTTGGCTGCAATTGCGTCAGCGTTTCCTACTATGTCCAGGTCGAGTTCTCGTCCTAGGATCTTACATGCAGGTCCACCAACCTTTGCGGATTTCAAAGCATTTTCTGTACCTTCGAGGTTCACTGCTACAGTCCTTTTGATACCTTGAACAATCGCTTTGATTGCAGGGTTCCTCAATGGACTTAGGGCTTCTATGGGGACTTGTGATTCGACTAGATTGCCTCTGTCGTCGTACAAGTCGACCTTATCTTCAAACTTTGCCATTTTTTCCCTCCTACAGATTCTTGTATACCTTTTTTTTGCACCAATTCGGTTGTAAACAGAAAAATAATTCTGTTCACTTGGAGGTCATACCCCCATGGTACAATATGATATACGACTCTCCGTATACTGTTAGATATGTATTAAACTTTCTTCTTGAATTAAATAGAAAGACTTATAAGAGACCATTTCTTAAACTTTATCTCGGTGTATTATAAAAGCCCCCAATTAAAGGGGAAACCAAAAAATGTCTTATTTTTTAATGCAATAACGTTAAAAACGTTGATATCATGCAAATAATCGCAGATGTGGGTGGAATACCTGGTAAAGACTGTAGAGGCTTCTGCAAATATTGTTATTTTCGGAAAGTTACTGGGGTCGATCCACTAGGATGTAGATCATGCCTTCCCGGTAGTTTTGGCTGTGAACAATGTACTACTGGTGTGCGGGAATCCAAAAACGAATTTGTAGCCCCATTTATGGTTATAAACTCTGTTAAAACATCTTTAATGATGGGAAATTACCGAGAAAATGACTTAAAAATTAACATCAGCGGTGGTGGTGATGTGAGCTGTTATCCTCACCTTTTGGATATTACTTCCGCATTTTCACAGTGGAAAATTCCCATTCATCTGGGTTACACTAGTGGAAAGGGTATTGACGATCCACAGATAGCCACTGATTTAATTTCACACGGAGTGGAGGAAGTTACTTTCACGGTATTTTCAACCAATCCCCAGTTAAGAAAAGAGTGGATGGGAGATAAAAACCCCCAAGCATCATTAGATGCCTTGAAAAGATTTTCAGAAGGTTGTGAAGTTCACGCTGCCAGTGTTATTATTCCTGGTGTAAATGATGGTGAATCTCTTAGGAAGACTTGTTCTGACTTGGAAGAATGGGGTGCTAAAGCATTTATCATGATGAGATTTGCCAATTTTCGCAACCAAGGCCTTATACTTGGAAATGAACCTATAATCAGTGGTTTAGAACCCCATAGTTTGCAAGAATTTGATGAATTGGTTCGCAACATTAACCAGGAATTCAATCTCAGAGTAACCGGTACCCCCGTATGTGACCCTGAAAATAACACTCCTTTTGCCCTTGCTAAAGATAAAGAAAAAGAATATCTTGATATATTATCAGATGTCACTTCTGAAGCTACAATTTTAACCGGAAAAGTTGCTAAACCATTTATTGAGGAAATCATTCAGATAATTGGAGCATCTGACTTGGTTAACGTGGTTGCGGCTGATCAGGATATTGGTTGCCTTATTACTCAAAAAGATCTTGAAGATTTAGAATTAAAAGAACTGAAAGAAACTATCATTATTCCAGGAAGAGCATTTGTTCATGATAAAAAGGCAGAAAAAATCCTTTGCAGAGATGGAATTGATCGGATTGTGGCCAGAGGTCCGGATAAACTCTCAGTTGATGGGGAAATGAGCAGTACATTAAGTCAACAAGATGTGCTTAAAACAGAGTTAATTGCTTTCCAAGATCTCATTGAAGCCATAAACTTCTTTGGTGTAAGGAAAAAATAATTTTCAACAAACATTTGTAAAATTAATTATCATCAACATATATTATTATATAGAAAAGTAAAAATTGATTTTTCCAAATACCCTTAAATATTAATAATAATTATTTATTGGCCTTTAAATCTGTTATAATGTGATAGAATGAACCATAAACTAAATGTAACAGTTTTAACTCCTGAATTTTATAGTTACGGTGCCCTGTTAATATCGGGATTAATCCAAAGATACGGTTACAATGTAAAATTGCAAAAAGGATTTGACCAGAAGATAGAAGCAGATATTGTTTTTATTAGTCTCCAATCAACAATTCATCTTTTGAACTATCAAGAAGAATTGGAAAATATTGATGGATTTAAGATAGTTGGTGGTCCAGTAACTCTTTCACCTGAACTGGTCTTAGAGTGCTTACCCGTGGATCTGGTTGTAGTTGGAGAAGGTGAGAATACAATATATAATATTATAGAATTCTTTGAAAATAATCCCAATCCAAGTGGACCTGATTTTAAACACTTACCAGGAGTGGCCTTTAAAGATAAAGATAAAACCATTGTAACTGGTAAAGGTTCTCTTGCATCCTTAGATAAACATTTATCAATGGTTCCAGAGAATATTTCATCTGAAAATATAAGAGGAGCCAATGTTTACCTGGAAACCCATCGAGGTTGTCCTGGGAATTGTGGATTCTGTGGTGTGCCCTGTTTTTTCGGAAGGAAAGTTAGAAGTCGCCCTTTAGAAGACATTTTAAAAGAAGTTAAACATTTTTTAAGAAATGGTGCTCAAAGGATAGCTATTAGCGGAGGCACTGGTTCTCTTTATGGTAGTAATAAATTTAAAAATGTGGATGATGATGCATTTGTTGAGCTTTTAAGAGAGATATCTAACCTTACCGGGCCTAAAAATCTTACAATACCTGATATCAGGGCAGATTTAATCAGCGACGATATTTTTGAGGCTATTAACAAATACACCAATGGATGGGTTTTCTTCGGAATTGAATCTGGCAGTGACCGAGTTCTTAAACATATGAAAAAAGGCATAAATGTGGATCAGATATTAGAAGCAGTGCATATGGCTCGCAAACATAACATAAAAACTGCAGGTTCTTTCATAGTTGCTTACCCTGGTGAAGAAGAAGAAGACTTTCAAGACACGATTGATTTGGCTGATGAGTTAATGCTTGATGATTACTTCATCAGCATAGCCGAACCTATTCCTGGAACTGATTTGGGTGATGAGATACTGAATTTATCCTTTGAAGATAACATTCTATTTCAGAAAAGTCAAAAATATTTAAAACATGATTTAAGCATTGCAGAAGAGCGTGCACTGGATTTAATGATGGAATCTTATATTTTTAGAAGTTATCCAGTCCCCATGACTCAAACCCTTCTAAAAAATTTAATTGACGAGGTTAAATCTCAGGGAAAACATATAAAAAGAGTAACTGAATTGATTAAAACTCCCATAAAGAAGTGATGTTTAATATATTACGTTGAAAGCGTTCATATGGGAATATTTTTAATTCCATATCAACTAATTAATTGAATGAAATAAAAACTCATGGAAAGTTGAAAACTTGACCAGCAGCACATTTCAGATAAGAATCTGGATAGGTAATCTTAATTTCATCCATTTTTTGAGTGCAATGGCAAGGTATCACCCTTTCAATCCCTTCCAACATGTTTAATTCCTCAGAATCATGGAATCCGCCAATAATAGCTTTTAAATCTCCATCACTAATTGTTCGTGCCATTTGGATAATGGATTTTAAATCAGGATGTGCACATCCAGTTAATAATATGTTTCCTTTATCTTTCCCTATTTCCACAACCAATGCCTGCTCTTTAATTTTATCTCCCAGTTCTCCAGTTGTCCAAACACCTTTCATTATCTTTTCGTAATTTACAATCTCTAATATTTCAGCTCTGGCTCTTATTTCTCTTTTCATATTTTCAGAAAATGATTTTAAAAGAACAACTTTTGGATTTGTAATTAAAGGTAATATGTGAGTCAATCCACCAATGTGGTCCCAGTGTGAGTGGGATAAAACAATCAAATCAATTTTTTCAATATTTACTTGGGACAATTCAAGGTTGTGAAGCAAGACATTACCATCCCAACCAGTATCAAAAATAATTGTATTTTCATTAGTTTCTATTAGGCAAGAAAAGCCCCAGCTTGCTTTAAAACCAGCAAGACAATTATTATCATACAATATAGTGATCTTAACTGAATCCTTGTTATCCATTGAATCACCTTCACTAATTTTTCTATAATTTCATCTAAAATCTCACCTTAATGAATAACAGAACGTTTAAAAGAATTAAAAAGAACGTACAAATGGACAATCACCTATATCCCATCTTGAAATAAGATCCACTTCTTCCTTGGCCAGGAATTCAGCAGTATTTATTCTCCTCTTTTTTTCCATGTTTTTGGGTGGATCGTCAACAATGGGGTAACACTCTATCTTTCCGTCTGCCTGGTGAAAATCCCAGATAATAGGCCAAAAACTCCTTTAATAATGCTTAAAATTAGATTAGTTAGAGTGGAATATCTAGCTGTTCTTTCACCTTTTTTTAACCCTTGAAATTGATTCAAATTCTTCTTTCCAGTATTAAACTAAACCCCTCCCTCTTGGTTAAGATTTATAGGGGAATATCATTCATATCCGACAAACAATTATCCATTATCTCCTTAAATATTGGCTTAAACTTAGGTTCATAAACAACTGCAGGTTTTAAATTAACCAAAGCTTCGACAAATCGTATATCATATGGTATCATCCCCAATAAAGGGATTTGTTGATTTCGGAAGTAATCCTGTAACTGGTAGGTCAGGTCTTTGTTGATTCCCCAGCGATTGATAACTGCCCCACAGGGAATGTTGAAATGATCTACCAATTCTATGGCTCTTTTAAGATCCCAAAAAGCAACTGATGTAGGCTCAGTAACCAGAATAACATAATCACTTCCAGTTAAAGAGGCTATAACCGGACATCCGATCCCTGCAGCAGAATCCATGATTATATAATCTGCCTGGATTTTTTCTGCAATATTAAAGGCATTGTTCCTTATTTCATTTACCACCTTACCTGATCCTGACTCCCCTATTTCAAGCTGCCCTGAGACTATTGGGAATCCATATTGGGTTTTTCCAACACCAATTCTGGCATTTTCAACTTTTTTTAGAGTAAAAATTTCTGGACATGCTAATTGGCAAGCACCACATCCCACACATAACAATTCATTTAAAACAGGTATATCCTCCTCCTGATTCCAAGTAATTGCAGAGAAATTACAGGCATCCACGCATTTTTTAAGATATTGAGAATTACTGCGAAGTTTGAGTGTTTCTAATTTTTCCAGGTCCATTTCAACTTTTTCACCGGTAGTAATGGATTCCCAACTGTCAAAATCTTCCTCTTCAAGACCTAAAACAAGAGCCAAATTAGGTGCATCAGCATCACAGTCAATTGATACGATTTTGTTGCTATTGGCTAGCATGACTGATAAAGATGCAGTTAAAGTACTCTTTCCGGCTCCTCCTTTTCCTGATAGTATGGTAATTGTTTTCATTAGTGCCTTCCACCTACAGTTTTAGCTGTTATAGCATTAGAAAGTTTTTTGATGTTGTTATGAGTGACTGGTTGGCCTCGAGAATGTTTTTTTAATATTTCCCTTTCATATGGAATTTTTTGAATTATTGGAACATTTTTATTCCTGGAAACATCGTCGATTAGGTTCAAATCACCTATATCCGATTTGTTAACTATTATCTGAGTTTCTACTTCCATGAGTTGTAATAGTTGAAGGATTAGTTCCAAATCATGTTTTCCTAGAGGGGTGGGCTCGGTAACTGCCAAAGCCAGGTCCACACCAATCATTGCCGAAATTACATTGCAATGTGTTCCTGCAGCAGTGTCTATTAAAACATAGTCATAATCCGAGGCTATGTTTTCAGCGTATTCTCTGGTAGCATTGACTACAAGCGCTGTAGCTTCACAACCAATTTCGATTTCTCCCCAAATTAGTAGAAGATTCTCTGAACTAATTTGATTTGATTTTTTAGATTTCCCCTGATATATGGCACCAATTTCTTGTTGACCCTTCTCCAAAGCTTTGGAAGAACAGGCTAAAATACAAGCCCCACAGCCATTACACTGGCCAGTTACTATGAAGGGGTATCTGTCTTTAATAAATACAATTGCATTTTCCTTGCAGATCTCAGAACAGTCCCCACATTTCAAACATTTGTTTTGGTTAAGAATTGGAAGAATCGTACAAACATCTTGGACTTTTTTGCGGTTGGTTGACAGTATAATGTGATCATCAGGGCATTCCACGTCAGCATCAACTAATAATACTTTGTTTTCACCAGCTGCTAATTCAACAGCTAGAGAAGTTGATATAGTTGATTTTCCAGTTCCACCTTTCCCACCAGTTATTGCGATTTTCATAAGAACTTCCTTGATAACTATTTCTACATCATCTAGGGAAATGCGAAATTATCTTCTTCCTCCTCTTCCCCCCACTCCCAGGCCTCGTCCTCGGGGAGCTGTGGGGTGTAATTCATCCAATTTACCCTGGGACATGAGAGTCAGATTTTCTTCAACAGTTCCTTGAACCATTTGATATGTCTTTATTTCCAATTGTGTTAAGACTTCAAAGGCATTGGGGCCAACTGATCCAGATATGAGGGCTTGTGCATTTTCATTTCCCACTATTCTGGCTGTTTTTATCCCAGCACCTCCCCCTTCAGTAGTTGAGGGGTTGGGTATGGCTTTAACATCTTTAAAATCCCCATCAACAATATCTACTACTATTATATGGGAACATCTCCCGAAAACAGGGCTTGCCTGTGAATCCAAAGTCGCCCCACTTGCAGCTATTGCAACTTTCATCATATCACCTCTTATTTAATTGTACTAATTTGTAGTACGTTAAATTCTCAAATTCTCATTTTTTGATTCTATTTTCTATTTTAGAAACTATTTCCATGAATTTTTTGGAGATATCTGATTTTGAATCATGGAGCAGGAATGGTGTTCCCTGATCTGAGTCTTTTCTAACGGATGTATCTAAGGGTAAGCTTCCTAGGTATGGTATTTCCAGTTCTTCTGCCAGTTTTTTCCCTTCACCTTTACCAAAAATATTGATTTCCTGTTTACAATGAGGGCAGGTGAAACCAGACATGTTCTCAATGACCCCAATTATTGGAATTTTCAACCCCTTAACCATGTTTACACATTTCCGGACATCTTCTCCAGCCACTGCTTGAGGGGTTGTAACCATAACCACTCCATCTAATTGATTGATGGATTGTAATACCGTTAAGGGTTCATCTCCTGTTCCTGGAGGGTTGTCCACCACTAGAACATCCAGTTTTCCCCAGTCAACATCAGACAAAAACTGTCTTATGGCACCAGTCTTTTTGGGCCCTCTCCAGATAATTGGCGATCCCTTGGAAGGTAACATGAACTCTATTGACATGACTTCTAGATTGTTTCTTACTTTAAGAGGCAATATTCCATGGGTTGATTGCTCTAAAATTGCGTTTTCCACACCTAACATATGGGGAATATCTGGACCATGCAGATCTACATCCATTAAACCAGTTTTATAATTTTTTAAGGCGAATGCTGTTGCTAGGTTAACAGCAATGGTAGTCTTTCCCACTCCACCTTTACCACTCATTACGGCAATTTTATGCTCAATGTTGCTCATCCGCTTTACAATGGTAATTTCCTGTTGCATTAAGAGTTTTTTCTGTTCTTCTTCCGTAGTCTGTTCTGGGTTAGTTGATTTCAAAGAACCATCTCACTAAACTTATTATGAATCCACAAAAAATTGAAATTGTGATCCATTATTGACTAATGTCCATCTGAGCAAGCTGATTCCATGTTAGCTTGTTTCAGTTTTCCTTCTGCCCTTGCTTGAACTGCTTCGGCTACTGTCCCTGATGCCCCTACATAAACATTTATTCCAACATTTTGGAGCATTTGAATAGCTTTTGGGCCTAAATTACCACATAATAGTTCACTAGCTCCAGATCCAGCAATAAATTCACCAGGCGTCATTGATCCACCGGCATGTTTTGCATTACTCTCCAAAACCTGAATATTTTCTATTTTTTCGTCTACCCAATTGATTAAAACAAAGTAAGGAGTTTTTCCAAAGTGTTGGGACACTGTTCCATTTAATCCATCTTTTTCAAGACTGGGAACGCATATTAATACCATTTTAGTCTCCTCCAATAACTTATTTAATCGGCTCCACAAAGTGGAAGACCACATTTAGGGCATTTTGTGTCACGACAAGGGACTCCAGGAGTTTTTGGAGATTCATAACCACATTTTGTACATTTACAGGCCCTTGGTGGTCCGGCTCCCATTCCTCTACCGGCAGTACCTCTTCTTCTACCTAATCCTAGTGCAGTAGCATCTTGAGATCTTTCTGTAACACCAAGCAATTCTATGTTTTCTGAATCACAATCTGGACACTTATCATATTCTTTAGTGGCACTTTGCCACTCAAAACCACAATTTTTACATTGATACCTTTTTTTATTCATAATATAATTCCCTCCTTTTATTTGAATAATTTTACCCTCTACTAATGCCTGAGTTATTTTCTTGCGGGCCGAACCTAAAGTACGGTGAAAGGTAGGTTGAGAAATATCCATAATCTCTGCTGCCTTTTTTTGTTGGATGTCCTGGTAATCATTTAATCTTAATGATTCAAACTCCTCCATAGTGATGGTAAGTGATTCTGTTTCATTTACATTAGCTATATCTGGTTCGAATCGACACACTCGCGGTTTTTCCAAAATTGTACTAAATCTTCTGGGCCTAGGCATGTTATGAATATATATTCAAAACAGTATATATATTTTACCCTAAAAAAATTGAGGCATTACTAATTTTTAACGAATAACAAAAAACAATGAATCTATCAAAACTCAAAAAATACATATAAAATTAATTAATAATTAATTAATCAGTGAACAAGAAGATTGAGTAAAATTAACAGTTTATTAAAAGATAATACAACATAATTCTAGTTGTTTTTTTCTGAGAAAATATTTATATATTAAAAAGACGAAAGTTAGGAACACCTAACATTGAGGTGCATCATGATTACAATGGTAGAACTAAAAAACGGAAAATGTGGAATTATTAGACAAATTGATGGAGGACATGGTTTAAAAAAACGTTTAGAAGTGATGAACATTAGAGAAGGGAAAAAAGTTATTAAAAAATGCTCAGCACCCCTACGTGGTCCTGTGGTTATAGAGATAGATGGATGTAAAATGGCTATAGGCCGAGGAATGGCACAAAAAGTATGGGTGGAAGAAATTTGAAGAAAATATTATTGATGGGCAATCCTAATGTGGGAAAAAGTGTTGTTTTCTCCAGATTAACAGGAGTGAATGTAATTCAATCAAATTATCCAGGGACCACTGTCGGATACACTAAAGGACACCTACTACTAGATAATACTGAAATGGAACTTGTAGATGTTCCTGGAACTTACTCTTTATCCCCTTCATGTAAAGCAGAAGAAGTAGCCAGGGACATGTTTTTTGAAGAGAACCCTGAATTAATAATTAACGTTTTAGATGCCACCAACTTGGAAAGAAACCTTTATTTAACCTTACAAATTCTGGAAAAAGGCATACCCACAGTTTTAGTGTTAAATATGTGGGATTCTGCCAAAAGGAAAGGTGTGCATGTAAACCTAGAAAAACTTCAAAAAATCATGGGAATAAACGTTGTGACTGCAGTAGCTGTTACTGGTGAAGGAATCAAAGAACTAGTAAACGTTATGGCTGAGATGACTAAAAACCCTGACCGTGATATTTCGAAAATTCCTAAAATGGATGATGATGATAAATGGGCCTGTATTGGTCAAATCTTATCAAAAGTTCAGAAAATAGAACATCGCCATCCATCCTTACTTGAAAAATTAGAAGATGCCTCTGTAAGACCTATTTCTGGAATTATTATAGCAATTATAGTTTTGTTTGTAACTATGCAAGTTGTTATAGGCTTTGGAGAATTGTTAATTGAGCACATCCTTGATCCAATTTATTACCAGTATTATGGACCTTTCATCACCGACACTGTGGGAAACTACATTAACTCGGGGTTCATCCATGATATCTTAATCGGGAGTGGATATGAATACGAAACTTCTTTTGGCCTATTAACTACAGGAATTTATGTTATATTTGCCGTTGTTTTACCTTATATCCTTATTTTTTATTTTGTTTTGGGACTTATCGAAGATTTTGGTTATCTTCCCCGTCTGGCAGTTCTACTTGATAGTGTGATGCACAAAATGGGACTCCATGGTTATGCAACAATACCCATTGTTCTTGGCTTTGGCTGTAATGTTCCGGCCATGCTTTCAACGCGAATTTTGGAAGGAGAAAGGGAAAAATTCATAGCTGCCACGCTTATTGCAATATCTGTTCCTTGCATAGCCCAAACAGCAGTTATAATAGGTTTAATTGGTAAACATGGCATTCAATATATCATAATGATATACGGTACGTTATTTATCCTTTTTGTGCTTCTGGGATCCATCTTAAACCTTTTATTAAAAGGAGAAAGTCCAGAAATTTTCTTTGAAATCCCCCCTTATCGACTGCCCCACATTGGAACACTGATAAAAAAAACAGGGATGCGAGTGAAAGGATTTCTATTAGAGGCAGTACCATTTGTGTTTCTAGGCATACTAATAGTAAACATACTATACGTAGTAGGCATAATGAGCGCTATTTCCAACTTAGTGGCACCCATCATGTCCAATATGCTAGGTCTTCCAAATCAAGCAATTGATGCCCTGATAATGGGTTTTTTAAGGAAAGATTTGGCAACAGCAATGCTGGCCCCCTTAAATTTAAGTCCAAACCAACTTGTTGTTGCCTGTACTGTTCTGGCTACCAGTTTTCCCTGCATCGCCACGCTCATAATTCTAATTAAAGAAATTGGAATAAAAAACATGGTCAAAACAGGTATTTTAATGTTAGTGATTGCCCTAACCACTGGAACATTGCTTAACTTAATATTAAGTAACTTCAGTTGAGTGATTGAAAAGGAGGTTGTTATAACATGAAAATAAAGAATTTGATTAAGTTTTTCAGTTCATTATTCAAACATGACTGTGAAAATTGCTCTAATTGTCAGAACAAATACTATGATATTAAAATGGTTCGCAAAAAAGATAAAAAATAAAATTTTAAACCAGTTAAATATCCTATTTATAGGTATAAGCTTATCTAAAAAAAAGAAAAAACGCTTATTTGGTTACTATTGTTTCCATACTGGTGTCAAGCACCACGTCAAAGGGTATTTTAGCATTCCATCCTGCTTTATCGAAAATACCCATGAAACAAACCCCAATTATTTTCGGTTTTTTACCACCAGAAATTTCTTCTATCATGTTTAAAACTTCATCTGGCGAACATCCAAACTTAGGCATTGCTAGGCCTCCCAAAACCACCAGCACATCTGGGTTTTTTGGATCCGCATATTGGTTTACCACACTGAACCCGATATTTTGCACCTCTTGAATCTCTTTAGCCTCGTTGATATCAGATTTAGGTACGTAAACCATTTTAAAATCTTTGTCCCTAATTGCATAGGCAAGTAACTCAATAAAAGGAGTGCATACGGCAATTGACCCAGCAAAAACTATGGTGGATCCATTTTCAATTTCTTTTATGCTTTCTCTGAAAGCACCAGTAAAACCTATTATACCACTTTTCTTTTCCATTTAATCTCACCCACATAGAAAACTTCAGACATTTTATTCTGTATAATATTATAGATACTAACATTAATAAAAAGAAATTCCATTTCAGTTGGCTGCACATTCCCCTAAGAGAATTAAAATTTAAGTGATGCATTTGTCCGAATATTCGCGAAAGATTATGATTGTGATGATTTTGGAGGTTTAAATGGATAGAGATTATTACGACAAGTACTGGAAAGAAAGAATCAATGAAATGGAAATGAACAATAATTTAAACAAAAGCAGTTTAAAGAGAATTGATCCTATAAAATCACTTTTACACTCTAAAAAATCTCTTGGGAAAGTGTTAGATGTGGGTTGTGGTGATGGAACGATTCTTTACATGCTTCAAAAAGATTTTGAAATTGAACCATATGGGATTGACATTTCCATAAACGCGGTGAATAAAGCAAAGGAAAGGGGAATAAAAACAAAAATTTCCAATTTAAATAATGAAATTCCTTTTCCTGAAAAATATTTTAATGCTATTATCTGTGCCGATGTTCTTGAACATCTTTTTTCCCCAGAAACTGCACTTAAAGAAATTTACCGCGTCTCAAAAGAGGATGCTTTGATCATTTTTTCAATACCCAATTTAGGGCATTTAAAGAATAGAATTCAATTTTTGTTAGGAGAAAACATTACTGAACCTCCTTTTCAAGTTAAATCCCACATACGCTTTTGGAACCAAAAATCCTTTGTTAAACTACTGAAGGAAAATGGATTTAAGATGGAAAAATCAACGAGTGCTGAAGGAAATACTCTGTTATATAAATTGTGGAAAAATGATGCACTTTTTTCAAACTACATGTATATACAAGCCAAAAAAGATCTTTAAGTTGAAACATTTTTATTTCATCGTAAATTATATTCCCGAAAAAATCATTTAATTATCAGCTTTTAATTTGATTAAAGTTATCTCACAATTGGAACCAAGCCTCATAGGAGGGCCCCAAGTACCTGTTCCCGGTGATACATACAATTTGGTTCCTTTATACTCATATAATCCGCTAATATAAGGGAACATCAACTTAACCAGGAAATTGAAAGGTACCATCTGCCCATTATGCGTGTGACCAGCAAGCTGCAAATCAATCCCAGCCTCATTAGATTCTTGTAATCCTTTTGGAAGATGATATAAGAGAATTGATGGCTTATCCTTATCAATTTCAAGGCGTTTAAGTGTGTTTTTTAGATGGTTCCTTTCAAAAGAATACTCCACCCCGACAACCTGTATTTGGTTAAATTCTACCACTTCGTTTCGAAGTATTCTTAGTTTAGTACCCCCTAAAACCCTGAAAACCTCTCCTATTCCTTCATAAAGTTCATGATTACCAGTAACAAAAAATATAGGTGAATTTAAACGATCTATGTCCTTAAATGTGTGTTTATGTAGTTTGGCACTTCCGTCAACCACGTCCCCAGTAATGAAAACTACATCGGGATTTAGTTTATTTGTCTCATTTACTATTCGCCTCATGTAACCAGAATTTCTTATGGAACCTATGTGAATATCACTGAGGTGAACCGCCTTCAAATCCTCGTGTAAACCCTTTATTGGTATTTTAATTTCTTTAATTTTTAACAAATAGCTGTTATAAATAGAATATCCGCTAATTAATGTCGTTAAAAGTATTATCAATATTCCAACTGTTGTTCGAGGCATTTGCACAAAAAAAGATAGTGCTAAATATATTATCAATAAAAATAGCAAATAAAACGATACTCCCATCCAAGTTGATGCTGCAGTATAAAATACGCGGGTAATATTGTTAGACATTATCCTTTCAAATATAGTGGAAACTGGATAAGATAATGCAGCAACTAACATTATTAGATAAAAACCATTGGTCATTGGTAGATCCAGTAAAAAGTACATTCCAAAAAATACATAGTAGTTAAGGGCTAAAAATCCTGCGAAAAACAGGGAAATAAACATTACATACTGTATAATTCTTGGCATTTTTAAACCCCAAAATTTCCATAAATCCATCATCATACTAAATTGTGTAAAATTGTCCAAAAAAATTGAAAAAATGTAAATTGTGACTTGAATAGATTTAGATTATTGAAGTCTCTGGTAAGAGTTTGACCAGTGTATAATCATACATCATGGATTTTTTAATCTCTGAGACATCACCCAGACGATAATCATCCACGTTCACCCCTGCAATCTCATCCTTGTACTCTTCATAGTTTAATTTAACTCGTACCCCATCTAACTGGCTTACAATAGGTGCTGGGGAGTATATTTTTTCAACAGCAGGAATTTGGTTTTCTATTTCTGTTTTCACCAATATAGAAGGCACAATGGGCGGATCATCTAACATCTCTTTTCTACGAGTGTCAAGAATCTCTTCAACAACTTCTGCCAAGTTTCTAAGGGCTCGAATGTCTTCACCTCTTTTCAATCGTCGAGGAATCCTTCCTAATCCACTAACATAAGCCATAGCCCCTGGTAAATCAGTGACATCCATTTCTGGAGCCCCGGTTACCACTACAGGTATGTCAATATCTGCAAAAAGATGAGTTTTATCCATTAGACACTCCCTGAAACTTCCCAGTGCAAAAACTGCTAAGTCATGTTCTCCAATGAGTCTTTTCTCGTCCTCAGAAATGCGAGAAATGCCCTTCCCTGCTCCACGAGATAGGCCAATCATGTTATCTTTAGCACCATAACGCCTAAGATACTCTGAAATATCACAAGCAGAGTGGGGTAAGTGTTGGCGGGCTAATGTTGGTGATACAATGGCTATTTCTGTCCCAGCCATGGGTGCTCTTTTAATTTTTCCCAAAAGCTCCCTAGACTTTTCATCCACTTTTTCCACATCTTCCACAGGAACAGCTAAGGTTAAGACCAGATCCATCTGGCTGGTGGTTTCTTGAAGAACAAATCCTCCCAGATCTTCAATAAGCTCATTCATTTCCTCATGTTTGTGAACTCCGCCAATATAAGTTAAGGTTTCATACATAATTTATTCTCCAAAATTTGATACCGTATTTGCGCTCTTTCCAGGGGGTTTTCAGGAGCATTTTTATGTGAAGGAAGTTCTACAGTTCTACTTCCATTAAAATCTATTTTTTCCATTAAATTATTGTTAATATCATCTTTCAAGTAGTCCGGAAAGACCAAAAAGTTGGGTTTTTCTTTCACCAGAGTGAATCCCATATCTTCGACAATGTCTCTTATAAAAGTTGAGTAAACCTTAACTTTTATTTTTTTCCTTTTATCCAAAACTTTTCTTTCCGGAGTAGTATAAGCTAAGTAATCCTTTTGAAGTGAACCCATATCAAGTTTTTTGGTGCCTAATGTGCTGGAAATCTGATCAATACTCCCATATATCTGTTTAAATGTGTTTAATTTTATTTTAATGGATTTGACATTAATATTTGTTTCTGAAAGAACAATTGCTAAATCAGCACCTTCAAAATTGTTATCAGATACTACAGTGTATTCCAGTACACCAGCCAGTCTAACTACTTCCTGACACATGGGTGTGGTTAAAATCTTCATAGATACCTCAAGTTATAAAGTTAGTACTGTTTTATGTTAAAGTGAGTAATGTATATTATGAGGTTTATGATTGGATTAATGATTTACAGGTTGCCATGGTTATATCTAACCAAAAAATCAATATAGGAAAAAATATCCTGAAATGATTTAAAAATCTCTTTTATAACTTAAGTTCCCTTCATGAAGTATTATGAGGCTTTACCAAAGATTTAAATAATAAATTCAACAAAGAAAAATGTAGTAAGACCGTTTTTGTAGTGGTCTCAGGATGTGAATGAGTTGTTTGGTGCAGATGAAACTCCAAAAACAGGCCCTATTAAAGAAGGGGACGAATATGAGGTTAAAATTGAGGATGTGGGTAAGGAAGGTGATGGAATTACCCGTATTGAAGGTTTCGTGGTCTTTGTGCCTGAAACAAAGGTGGGTGACGAGGTTAAGGTTCGTATAACTTCGGTGCGGAGAAGATTCGCTTTCGCCGAAAAAATTCTGGAATAAAAAATTGTATAACTATAAATCTTTATTTTTTCCTATTATCTATTTTTGGTGTTTAAATGCAAGTTTCCTTAAGTTTAGAAAGATCATTTTCCCGTGATGTGTCTATTATGGTTGATGTGCTGCGTGCCAGTACCACAATTACCATTGCCTTGGAAAAAATTCCCTACATTATTCCCACACTGGAAATAGATGAAGCTCTAACCACGACCCCCAAAAATGAGGCTTTTTTAGCAGGGGAAAGGGGTGGATATACTATTGAAGGGTTTGATACTGGGAATTCACCTATTGAAATACAGAAATTTTCTGGTAAACCCCTTATCATCACCACCAGCAATGGAACTAGAATTTTAGAGGGAATGAGTGGCCGTGCACTTATTGGTTCATTTGTAAATGCCCGGGCTGTTGCTAAAAAGGCATTTATGACTGCTGTTGATGAAATAGAGGTGGTTATGGCTGGAGTTAGAGGGAGATTTGCTATTGAAGATTTCCTAGGGGCTGGGGAAATTATTTCATACCTACAAAAACACGACCTTGATGAGATGGCTCAATCAGCTTGTTTGGCAATTCAAAATACTGAATTGGTGGATGAACATGTCAAAAACTCCATGTCTGCAAAAAATCTAAGGGAAATAGGGTTTGGTGCTGATGTGGAATTCTGTCTCCAAAGAAATATCTCCAATATAGTACCCCAATTTAAAGATGGGCAAATAAGGAAATTTTGACGGGCTAATGATAAGAAGTCTGGAAAATGAAGGGAAAGAATCTTTTTATAACTTAAATTATACTTTAGAATTACACTAAAAACATCAAAGTACAATAGTATAATAAACTTAATCAAACATTTAATCTATTTAGAGTGATTTAATGGCACCTGAGAACTTAAAAATTATCGGCACCGCCCACGTGTCTGAAAAAAGTGTGGAAGAGGTAAGAAATACCATTATAGAATCTCATCCAGATGTTGTTGCTGTAGAACTGGATGTTAACCGTTATCAGAATTTGATGAATGAAAAAAAAGGCATAACACAGGATAAAGATATCAAGATAAGGGAAATATTAAAAGGAAATAATATTTCAATGCTCCTGGTGAGTGGGTTTCTCAGCTATTTCCAGAAAAAGATCGGAGAAGAAGTTGGAGTTAAACCTGGTTCAGAGATGCTAGCTGCAACTGAAGCAGCCGAAGAAGTAGGATCCCAAGTGGCCCTAATTGACCGAGATATTCAAATAACCCTTAAACGGGCATTGAATAGTATGAGCTTCTGGGAGAAGGCTAAATTTGTATATAACATAATTGCATCATTTTTTAGTGATGATGAAACAATTGAAGATATAGAAAGCATAAAAGAAGGGGATACTCTGGCTGAAGTAATGAAATATTTCCAGGAGATGTCTCCCAGCGCCTACGAAGTCCTGGTAAAAGAAAGAGATGCTTATATGGCTCGAAAACTCATGGATATCAATGGTGATGTGGTTGCAGTTGTAGGTGCCGGTCATAAAGATGGAATTTACCAAAACCTTAAACATCCTGAAGATATGCCTTCACTTCAGCAGCTTAGGGAGTTAGAAAAAAAAAGAATCAGCATTACTAAGATTATTTTATTTGCAATCCCCACCATATTTATTTTAATATTTGCTGCAGCAATTTTGAAAGGTGTTGATATCCAAGGGGGACTGATATGGTTTGTTCTCCTCACGGGTAGCATGGCATTTTTCGGGTCAATACTAGCCGGATCCAAGTTACCCTCAGCCATAGTTGCCTTTATCGTTGCCCCTATTACTTCCATACATCCTCTTCTGGCTGCCGGGTGGTTTGCAGGTATAGTGGAAGCAAAATTAAGGGGAGTTTCAATGGAAGACCTTACAGCATTATCCAATATTGAAAGCTTTAAAGAACTATGGAATAACAATCTTTTCCGAATTTTGTTAGTTGCAGCAGGTGCCAATATCGGAACCATGATAGGATTCTTTTTATCAATAACTAACGTTTTCCTACCCCTAATTAACAAATTAATGGGCATGTGAAAAAAATAGAAATTAATTATTCAACACATGATACGATGATTTTAATGGGCTGATCGAAATGTACCTGATATTCAGATGTGACTGTGGACGGGCAATTTATGCTAAAGAAGGAGTAAAACGAAAAAAATGTGTCTGTGGAAAGAATTTGAAGATTGCAGAAAGAAGGATCATAGCCAAAACTGAAGACCACTTAACCGCCGCTGAAAAAGTGCAAGAACTGCAAGAAGAAAAATATGGTGGGGGCTACTTTACCACAGCAGATCAAATATAATACAAAGCATGATATAAAAAATCTATTTTCAAATTGTCGAAGTTTATAAAAAAATCGTTAAAATGTACAGTTATATAATATTACTGTGAATTACTCTAAGATTACTGTGAATTACTCCAAGAAATCCATTGCTGACAGATGACCCTAACAAGATTATATTTCTTAAAAATTACAATAGTTCAATTAAGAGATGATATACTACTATTATAGGAACCAATGAAAACTCGATAATATAAACATCAGGTTTAATTATGAGTGATGGAAAATTCTCAAAACTCACCCGTGAGGGTGAAAGAAAAAATATAGAATTCAAAGAAAACCTTAATTCTGAAACACATCTTTTAACTGAACGTAAACAGCAACTGGCATCCCAGATGAAATACCGTCTGGAAAAAGGAAATGGTGAGGCCATTTATTTTTTGGGAGTTGATGATGATGGTCATCTCCTGGGACTGGAAAAAAGAAAACTGGATGAAACCATATATGTTTTAAGTGAACTCGCCAGTGAAATCAGTGCAAAAATCGTGGAAATTACAACCGAACACGCCCCCCATGGCGAAGTGGCAAAAGTAGTTGTTAACCGTTTACAAAATAACAAAACAGATCACCTGCTCATCGGAGTTGCAGGTCACGTAGACCATGGGAAAAGCACCCTGGTGGGAACATTAACCACCGGATCCCTTGACACTGGCACCGGAAGTTCCAGAATATTTCTAGACGTTCAAAAACATGAAATTGAGAGGGGATTATCAGCTGACATTTCCTTTGCAGTATATGGATTTGACAAAGGAGAAACAAAAAGGATTAAAAACCCTCTTAACAAACGCGAAAAAGCTGTTTTAGTTGAAAAATGTGATAAACTTGTTTCTTTCGTTGACACAGTTGGTCATGAACCCTGGCTCCGCACCACCATCCGTGGTATAGTTGGACAGAAATTGAGCCATGGATTACTAGTTGTGGCAGCTGAACAGGGACCAACACACATCACTCGGGAACACTTAGGCATCATACTGGCCATGGAACTTCCGGTAATAGTGGTGATCACCAAAATTGATATGGTCAGCCTGGAGAGAATTGAAGTTGTCCGTCAAGAAGTCTTTGACTTGTTGAAATTGGTGGGCAGAATACCTTACCTAGTTAAAACTACGAAAGATGCAGATTTTTTAACAAAAAACATGAATCGCCATTTGGTGCCTGTTATAAAAGCCTCTCCGGTTAGTGGTGAAGGACTTAAACTTCTGGATCGGATTTTTTCCCGCCTTAAAATCCCATCTCTTGTAGAAGAATCGGAAAAACCATTCATGATGTATATTGACAAAATTTACTCAGTTATTGGCGTGGGAACAGTGGTGAGTGGAACCATAAGACAAGGTACTGTGAAAAAAGGTGAAAAACTTATTTTAGGCCCTGTGAGTTCTGGTGATTTCATTCCGGTGAATGTTAAGACCATAGAAATGCATCATTATCGAAAAGAAAGTGCAAATGTGGGAGATGTGGTGGGAATTTCCATTACTGGTGTTGAAATAAATGAAATAAAAAGAGGGATGATTATATGTCACCAAGATTATAATCCACGCGCAGTTAGAGAATTTGATGCAGATGTAGCCATACTTGTACACCCCACCACCATTAAAGAAGGTTATGAGTGTATAACTCATATAGAAACTATAGCAGAAACTACTTGTTTTAAACCCATTGAACAAGAATATTTATCGGCAGGAGACACTGGTAAAATTAGAATGAGATTTAAATATCATCCCTTCGCAATTAGAGAAGGGCAGAAACTGATATTTAGAGAAGGAAAAAGTAAAGGTTTTGGCACTGTAACCCGTTTGACAAGTTAATCCGGGGCCTTCACATAATATAATTGTCTAATTTAGTATTTTTTTTTAATAATATCACCTATTTCACAAGCTTTGCATATAACAGCAGAGGATGGTTCGCCGCATATTTGACATTCATAAAGTTTAACCTCTTTTTTAGCTACTTGCAAGTTTTTTTGAAAAAATTCCAGCATTTTCATCTTAGTGCCTGGTTTGTCTTCCTCTAAATTGTTTAAATAATTTTTAAGTCGTGAACGGAATGATTTATGAGCGTATGGACATTTAGCTAGGTGAACATCAACCTTATTCAGGATTGCCCACATACCAACCTCTTTTTCGAGTATATTCCACAGTGGCTTTATTCTGGGCACCATTTTAGGGTGAATACGTTCTAGTTTGGGTCCGAATTTCGGAAAACGTCGGATATCTGCCCGGGCAAAGCTCATAAGGAAAGATTGAACTTCATCATCCAAGTTGTGCCCAGTTGCCAGTTTATCAGAACCTAATTTGTGTGCGGTGCGGTTTAATAGATATCTTCTGAAAACACCACAGGGGACACAAGACGTCTTATAAAAATTTGAAGCTTGATCAATGGTGAATCCCAACTCATCTTCCAGTGATAATTCATAATAATCTACACCAAGTTGAGATGCATTATTTCGGGCTGATTTAATACCATCTTCACGGTATCCTTTAATTCCCTCATCTATTGCAATTGCCAGAATTTCAAAATTAAGATCAGATTCTCTACAAAGTTTATCAAGAATATACAACGTTAATACACTGTCTTTTCCCCCGGAAAGAGCTACAGCAACTTTATCCCCATCATTGATAAGTTCATAGTCATTTATGGTGTTTTTCACACGTTTTTCAAGTTCCGGGTTGAAGTTATGGGAGTCCAGAGGTTTCATAAAAATTATATGAACAGTTGAACATAAAAAAGAATATGATATCAGCAGAACTGACCATCATCCCCATCGGAACTTCTGAAACAAGTTTAAGCAAATATGTTGCTGTTGCTATTGCTGCTCTGGATAAAACAGGCATCGAATATAAATTAAGTGGTATGGGGACTTTACTGGAAGCTGAAAATCTTGATGAACTCTTTGAAGCTCTTAAAGTTGCTCACGAAGCAGTTTTTAGAGATGGTGTTAATCGGGTGGTGACCAGTGTCAAGATAGATGATCGTAGGGATCGTGAAAAAACCATGGATGATAAGGTTCGATCAGTTAATGAAAAACTGAAATGAAACTTAATACCTAAAAAACCTTATCTGAGGCTGCTTCTAATGAAATTGCTATCTTTTCAAGTTCTTCAATGGAAAGATCCGGATGAACAGGTAGGGAAAGAACTTCAGAAGCGGCTTTTTCTGTTTCAGGACAAACATCATCATAGCCCATGTCTTGATAGAGTTTCTGTTTGTATATGGGAATAGGGTAATGAATACCTGTTCCAACTCCTTCTTGGTTTAAATATTCCATCAAATCGCTTCTTTTACCGCCTTTAATCCTCACAGTATACTGGTGGAAGACATGTTTGACTTCTGGAGAAACATAGGGCGGTTCAATGCCAGATATCTCCTTTATGTGTTCAGTCAGATATTCCGCATTTTCTATCCTTTTTTGATTGAATCCATCTAACTTTTTAAGTTGAACCAATCCAATAGTTGCCGATATATCAGTCATACGAAAGTTATATCCTAGAACTACATGTTGGTACCTATCTTTTTCCCCATGAGCCCTTAAAATCCGGGCCATATCGGCCATCTGGGAATTATTAGTGGTTATCATTCCACCTTCACTGGTGGTCATGTTCTTGGTGGGATAAAAACTGAAACAAGCCATGTCCCCCATGGATCCTACCATTTTATCTTTAATCATTGCCCCATGGGCTTGGGCTGCATCTTCAATCACCACGAGATCATTTTCTAGGGCTATCTGGTTTATCAGGTCCATCTGTGCTGGTTGACCATATAGATGCACCGGTAGTATTGCTTTGGTTTTTTTGGTAATGGCTCTTTCAATAAGTTCTGGGTCTAGGTTAAAAGTTTTGGGATTTATGTCAATAAAGACTGGTTTTGCACCAACATAGAGTGCGCAGTTACCAGTGGCTGCGAAACTGAATGGAGTGGTTATAACTTCATCATCCGGTTTAACCCCTGCAGCGAGAAGTGAAAGGTGTAAGGCAGTGGTTCCTGAACTTACAGCAACAGCATGTTTAACACCAACATAACTGGCAAAAACTTCTTCAAACTCAGCCACTTTAGGGCCCTGCGCTATGAATCCTGATTTTAATACTTTTTCCACTTCTTTAATTTCTTCTTCACCAATAAGGGGTTTTGCAACCGGTATCATCATATCACCTTGAAATTTTAACTGATAAATAAAGACGAATATAAATTATATCATCATTTATTTCAAACACTATATCGACAATTTTTAAAATCCACAAATAATTTCATCCACTTTTTTCGTTTGTTAACCCTACCTAAAAAAACATACCTTCATCAGGAAAAAATGAATTAAAAAGAAAGGATGAAAAAAAAGTATTCAATACTTATTAACGAAATATCCTTATTAAATCGTCTTTACGATTCCAAAACAGGATTGTGATTGTTAATAAAGCCATGATAATCATGAAAGGTATTCCTGCAAAAGGATCAGTTGGTTGAGATGTGACCAGGGATGGAACATTGGGTAATCCTGAATCTGTGGAGTTAAATATTAGTGCCACGTAAAGGTTGTTTCCAATATGAATACCCATTGCCGTTTCAATACCATTTTCTCCCAGAGCTATGATACCTAACATGAAACCAATGATAAATGTTGATATCATAATTGCTATTCCCACATCACCTGTTCCATTCCAATAATGCATGATGCTGAAAATTATTGAAGTAAGTAAAAGAGGAATCCATGGTTTTTTCGTTAGTAAACTGAACCCCTGCATTAAGTATCCTCTAAATACAAGTTCTTCTAAGGATGCTTGGATAGGGAATACTAAAAGACACAAAACCAGTAACAATCCAAAATTTTGTGGATTAAATGTAAACTGATAGCTACTCGGACTAAAAATCAACTCAGGTAAACTGAATAAAAATAAGATTAAAAACCATAAGCCTATTCCCTTAAGTAACATTTTCCAGCGAAAACTAGGAACTGCGTTTATGATTGATAGAAACTTTTTTTTGTGCAAAAATCTCACACAAACATAAAAAATGAAGGTAGAGATAAGGTAAAGAACACCTGTGATCATTATCAAAACAAATGGATTATTTACTATGTCCGAAACACTTGAAAGAAAGTTCACGCTCGCTCCTGCAGGCAATAATGTTACGTATAATATAATGAATACTATGAAAAGGACTAAAGTGGCAATAAAACTTATACCCATAGACAAAGCAATGGTTAAAATATATCTCCACCAATTATTCTTACCTGTTTTCGCATTATCCAAAAAAGTTATTTCTGACATGATTTTACTCCAATGATATCTATCCGAAATATTTAAGATTTAATCATTCCCATTCTAATATCTTAAATAATAATATTGTATAATAATACATTATTCACTATATAAATGGAACGCCTTTATTGTTAATTGATATGAATTGGAGAAAATAAATTCTAGGGAATATACAAATTAGTCTAGATAAGAAGAATAATGAATAGAAGTGTATAAAAAGGGACTACTTGTTTAATAAGAAATAGAGGTTAATTAAATGGATTACTTGTTTAATAAGGAATAGAGGTTAATTAAATGGACTACTTGTTTATTGATGAGGGCCAGGTAAGGATTAAAATTCCCCAATATGAAAAAGTTTCATCAAAGGCTCCTGTTTTTTATAATCCTACCATGGAACTTAACCGGGATTTATCAGTGGCTGCTTTATCAGTGCACCGTCAAAGAAGTGAAAAAGATATTGCCATTTGTGATGCCTTCGGAGGTAGTGGTATACGGGGCATAAGATACTCTAAAGAAATAAAAGGAGTATCCAGGGCAGTTGTGAATGATTTAAACCCAATGGCAGTTGAAATCACCCATGAAAACATTGAAAACAATGGTTTGACCAATGTGAATGTTTGTAGGAAAGATGCCAACCTACTTCTGCGTACCTGTAAAGGTAAATTCGATGTAGTGGATATTGATCCGTTTGGAACTCCAGCACCATATGTAGAATCAGCAGCTTCCAGTTTGAAGGCAAAAGGACTGATTTGCGTTACAGCCACCGACACTTCGGCTCTTTGTGGAACCTATAAAAAACCTTGCATCAGAAAGTATGGTTCAAAACCATTACGGAATGAGTACTGCCACGAAACTGGTATTAGAATATTGGCAGGATTCCTTTGTCGCACATTTTCCAAGTATAAAAAGTTTTTAAAGTTCCAGTTCTCCCACAGCACCGAACACTACATGCGCCTCTATGCCCTTGTAGGAAAAGGAGCTGAAAATACAGATAAATCATTGCAAAACCTTGGTTACATTGCATATTGCCCTAAATGCCTTAATCGTCATGTTTTTAAAGGATTAACTCCACTAATACCTGTTAAGTGTCAGGAGTGTGGGGAATTATGGAATATTAGCGGACCATTATGGACTGGTAAAATTCAAGATTCTGATTTTATTTTGAGCATGATCAACACGGTACCTGATTTAAATCTTAACACCAAGAAAAATGTCTTAAAACTCCTAAAAAAGTGTCACGAAGAGTCTGATGCCCCTCCAACATTTTATGACTTACATGTTATTTGTAAAAAGTTAAAAACTAGTGCTCCTCCCCTTGATTCAACTATTAATTTGATTAAAAATGAAGGATACCCAGTTTACAAAACTCACTTTAATCATAACGGTATTAAAACTGATGCACCATTACCTTTAATTGAAGAAATAATTTTGAAGATCAATAAAGATTCCCAATAAAAAGAAAGAATATAATACTAAATTGTTTTTGCAAATATACTCCTGATTCAGCCTATCGATAATCAAGCATGTGGTTAGTGTAATAATATTGTAATTCAGGAGCGTGGAGCAGTTCATAATTACGGTATGGCAAGCTGATATAGGGGGCAATCATACCCTTGATAGCGTAATAATATGCTGCCAATCTACCGTACTCTTGCCAAGTTATATAGAAGTACAGTGGGAACCCACAACCTTGTATAAATATAGGATTTCCTGATCTGGCAGTTCCATGCCATACCATAGGCATCGGCCCTTGTTGCCCATTTCTAGCAGCTAAATCCAATATATATTGACGTGCTGAGCTCCAAGTATTAAATTCCATGTCATCTGCCCTGAATTTATATCTTCCCTCTTGTGGTCCGTATAGTGCTAAATTTAGTGAATCATCATAGTTGATAGGGTCGGCAGCACCAGTACCATTAGTGTCAATTAAAGCCATTTCGATTATCATTATATCACCTTCCATGTAGCTATGATAACCAGAATCTCCGGCAAAATGAACAACTAAAGCACATTTAGAACCTCTTTCCTTGGCATATTCTGCTAAAAGTTGAGAATGAGGATGTCCGGGGAACATGTCAGGGTTGGCAAGTTTCACGAAGCCCAGCCTCCCCACTGGTTCAAATGGACCTACAGCAGTTGAAATAACAAAGTAAGCTACAAATATCGCCAGGACTGCTAGTAATAATACTTGCCATTTCATCGATACACCCTAATTCATTAAGCTTTGTTAAAAAACATTAATTGATTGTTCCCTTATTTTTCTTATCCATATATATTATTATTACTTTTTAAGATTTGTGTTTTCTCTACGCTTTCTTTACCATCACCTTGGCAAACATGGCCTACTATGGAAGGAAGATTATGGCTACATCCGGTTTACAGAGATGTTGGATATTATTTCTAATATTTACTGGGTGGATTTTATTGTGTGATATGTAGTGATGATGACCATCGCTTTAAACATGTTAATTGTAGCCACTAATATTTTGAGTCAGCTTGGTGCAACATTAGATTCAACGGAATGTTGGAACGAATTTTTACCATTGAATAGGACTTATTGTCCTATTCTCAGTGCCATCAGCCCTAAGCGTGTTATCATCATAGTTGGAGGAATATTAGGCAGTATTCATCAGGGATTCCTGATAATTTAGGGAAGATCGGTATATTTGACCATGTTACCATATTTATCACCCTAACCTTTTAATCTCACTTATAAGGCCAATATGATGGGCAACCGAACTTGAATTAAAGTCCTATTCCCTATTTTTTTGTATTTATCTAAGATACATGACCCAGAATAAGATAAGATTTTTTTTTGGCTTAATGATGCTCCAATATCCCATTTATTACGGTGAAAACTCCAAAATAGTAATCTTATATAAATTGAAGTGCATATATTAATAATATAATCCAAAAGGGATGTGAATAATATGGAAATTGGAGAAATTATATCAGATTCCATCAGTTTTCCATCGACAGACTGGACTAAAGTATTGATACTGGGAATTATGTTCCTTACAAGCTTTATAATTATAATTCCAATATTTATGGTAATGGGCTACTGTTTCAGAATATTGAAAAGTTCACTTGCCGGTTTCAATGAATTACCGGACTTTGATATGTTAGGCGAAATGTTCGTGGATGGTTTGAAAGTGTTTATTGTAAATTTCATTTATTTCATAATTCCAACTATGGTTATAATAATCGGAGGATGGACTTCTATAGCTTCTGTATCAGTTACAGGAATGGCAAATCCTACTGTATTTTTTGCACTTTTAAGCGGAATGTCCATAATTGGACTCATTTTAGCCATCGTATTTGGACTGATAGCAATTATTGCCATTGTTAACATGGCTTTAAATGACAGTGCACTTGGAGCTGCCTTTAGATTCAGCGAAATTCTGGAACAAAACTCCATGATTGGGTGGGGAAAATATTTAATATGGTACCTTGTGATGATTGTTATTGGATTCATTGGCTGCATAATCACGAATTTTCTGAACCTAATTCCACTACTGGGAATACTTATTGTAATTTTAGCAATCTACCCCTACATATGCATATTCTATGCAAGATCAGCAGCTTTGTTCTTCGCATCTAATGTGGAAATATGAATGAATAAAAAATAGAGAAGAACTCCTCTGTTTTCTCTTTTTAATCTTTTTTTATTTTGTTTCAGATACAAACTATAAAATCGATTATTGTTCAATATTATTTTATTAATATTGTCTTAATTGATTGAATACTTCGACATGAAACGTTTTTATAAAATGAATTACATAAATTGAATTGTCTATAAATTAATTGGAGGAAAAAAAAATGGAAATTGGAGAAATAATATCTGATTCCGTAAAATATCCCACATCTGATTGGACCAAAATTATAATTTTAGCAGTAATTCTTATAATACCAATCGTAAACTTCATTGGGATAGGTTACGTGATTAGGATAATGAAAGGCACATTAGCGGGTTTGGACGATTTGCCAGATTTTGACGAAGTTGGAGAATTGTTCATTGATGGTTTAAAACTACTGGTTGTAGGAATTGTATATGCCATTCCTATATGGATCATTTCAGCGATATTAGGTGCTATTATTGGTCTACTATCCCCTGCATCAACGGTAACTTACATGGACACAACTTCAACTGCCCTTTTCGCAACAATGATAGCTTCATATGCAGCAGTATTTGTGGCCGCGATTATAGTTGGCTTAATAGAAATCGTAGCAATACTTAACATGGCATATTATGATGGTGATCTTGGCGCTGCCTTCCGCTTCAGCGATATCTTAAACTACATATCCACAATTGGTTGGGGTAAATATATCATAACCTACATCGTTATTGCATTGATATGTGCAGTGATAATGGCAGTAGCTGGATTAGTGGGAGTTATATTGATTGGTATCGGCTTGATCATTACAATGCCACTTGCTATGTCCTTCTGTTACATGTTCGGAGCCCGCGCTATAACAACGTTATTTAGTGATGCCTTAGGTGAAACCGCTTAATACTAAAAAATTCTTTTTTTTCTTTTTTTTTAAAAAAAAATGATGATTATTAGATTGCCTTTCTTTACAATGATCTAAAAATATATTGAAGAAGAAGCAAAAAAATAAATTGTTGTAAAATAAGTATTTATATGCCTAGATGAATTTTTTTTAAAATCAACAATATTTTCTTCAAAGGAGTAATATATGCCAAAATTAATAAAAGGCAATGAAATTGTTATTCCCTTAACTATTACCTACGATAGTTATAACTGGATTTACTACCTAAAGACATACCTCCCGGTAAGATGTAGTCTTCAGATTTTTGAACCTTGTTTATCATATTGGATTCGATATCCATTTTATTGGTGTAAGATCGACACCCCTCAACATCAATCATGCCCCCATTTACCAACTAGGTTTATCTCATTTTTAGGGCTTATTCCTTTAACAAATCTCCTCTTATCACTTGAAAATGAATTGTACAAACTTTTTTCGACTATTTTACATCAATATCTAAATTATGGTAGGGTAACGGGTAACCAAATATAATAATTATGAACAATGTTTATATAAATGGTGAGTGAGATGAAAGAAGGAAGGGAAAAAAATGGTTCGGTAGAAATTGATGAAACCGACCGAAAAATCATTAAGTTATTCAATGAAGACGGCAGAATGTCTTATAGAAAAATTGCCAAACACCTTAATGTCTCCATAGGCACAGTCCACAATCGTATGGAAAAACTTACCAAAAATGGAGTGATACGGAAATTCGCCCCAGTGCTTGATCACAATAAATTAGGTTACAACCTCACCACCATCATTGGAGTGCGAGTTAAAGGAGGAGTTCTGGAAAACTGGGAAGATGTAACAGCTTATCATGAAAATGTTCTGTGTATGTACGATGTCACAGGAGAATTCGATGCAATACTCATTGCCCGGTTTAAAGATACTGTTGAACTTGACCAATTCGTTAAAAAATTACTCAAAGAACCAGATGTGCAGAGAACTTACACCCAAACCGTGTTAAATATTGTTAAGGAAGATTTGAGTTCAAGCAAAATGTTGTAGTAACAGTTGACAGATTTTAAAGATCAAAAAGAAATATTTCATCCATTTGGAGGTTTTTGTGTGATTTCATTGGTACACTCCTCCCAATACTCAAAACACCAAACTGAAAACCATCCAGAGAATCCTGAAAGGCTCGAAGTTTTAATGAATTCGCTTAGGAAAGAAGGTTTGCTGGAAAAAATAGATGTACATCAGCCCAGCCCGGCTAATGAAGAAGATATCTTGCGAGTGCACACTCCTGAACACTTGAGAAATTTAAAAATCTTCACTGAAAATGGAGGAGGCTATCTGGACTTTGATACTTACGCCTCGCCTCAAAGCTATGAAATTGCGAAATTGGCAGCAGGAGGGGCAATAAAAGCTTCAGAACTGATTTTAGAAGAATATGACTTTGCCTACTCACTGGCACGCCCCCCTGGACATCATGCCACACCTAACAGTGCCATGGGTTTTTGTTTAATCAACAATATGGCAGTAGCAATTAAATATATGATGGAAAAATATTCTCTTGAAAAATTCTTCATACTGGATATTGACGCTCATTATGGAAACGGCATTGCAGAGATATTTTACCATGACCCCAGGGTTCTTTACATCTCCATACACCAAGACCCTCGTACTATTTTTCCGGGAAAGGGATTTATAGAAGAAACTGGCAGCGGAGAAGGAGAAGGTTTTAATATGAATATACCGATGGCCCCTGGTTCAAAAACCTCAGATTACGTTTATGTGCTTAAAAATATATTAAAAGAAGTTTGCAACCAGTTCAAGGCGGATTTTTATTATTTGGATGTGGGATTTGACGGACACCGAAAAGATCACTTGTCCAGTCTTCTTTTAGATGATAATTTTTATCAGTGGATTGCAGGATATATGCGAAAAATTACCCCTAAAATGACACTTATCTTGGAGGGAGGTTACACCAATCATGCCATGGCCCAGTCCAACTTAAAAATGATAAAAATGTTAATGGATGAGGGTATCCATGAAAGAAAATGGCAACTTTCCAGTGCCCACCAATTGAAAAATGAAACAAAAAATATATTCAAAGAAATCCAGAACACCTTTTCATCATACTTCACATTGTAAATTAATTACAATACAATAAAAAGGCCAACGAGAATTTCATCACATCAAAATTATTCGATTACCATTAGAGGAGATCAAATGCATCGAAACAGGATCAAACAAGCTCAATCACTTCTTAAAAAAGCTGGAAAAGCATCTGAAAGTCAGGGAAAACTAAAAAATCCAAAGGAAGGAAAAATTGATTCATCAATCTATGAAGAGATTTTAAATAAGATTATAAAAACTGAAGAATTCATCTACACCAGCCGACCCAGTCATCAGTTACTCAAAGATGATGCTGAGGAATTTTGCAGTGATCTAATTGAGATTAGAAATAAAATTGATGAAATTTTGGCAGAATTCGGAGTGCTGGAGAAAGAAAATGTTGAAGAGAAAGTAAAAAGTCTTTCGGAAAGATTCATATTCCTCACCACCAAAGGGAACTTCAAAAAATTATTAACCCGCTGGGGAGTGGAGCCCCAAAGGATCGTTGTAGCAGGAGTGCCGTTAGAAGCAGAGGATATGCGCATTCTCAACCCTAATATTCCAGAAAGTGCATTTGAACCTATAAAAAAGAAAATATCCCATGTTAAAAATGATATCAATCGTAAAATGAAAGATTTAGATTGTAAAAATGTTTTAGTAGTGGTTGAAAAGGATAAATCAGGTAAAATTCTAGCTAAACGTGCTAATAATATTTATGGAGCTTTTGTAATAGAAAAAGATAAATTGAAAGATGTTGATGTCATTGAATTCAAACGATCCCTTGAAAAACTGTCGTTATCATGAAAAAAATGGAATATCCTGTTATTATTTTCTTTTATGAAAAAAAAATCCTAAAAAAAATGATAAATCTCACTAACAATATACAACTCTTTTTATATTCCCTAATTTATATGAGAAATAGAATAATGAGAATGTATAAAAAAAAATCTCGTTTGTTAGAACTCAGGGGTGAAAAAGTTGGAACCACCATGTTTACCTGATACTCAGGAAAAGTCACCTACCATCCCCGTGCACCTCACCAGAGTAGGGGTCAAAGGGGTTAAAAAACTCTTAAAAATTGAAAGAGATAAGAAAAGACCCATAGTTCTCATACCAACCTTCGATGCTTATGTGGATCTTCCCAGTACACAGCGAGGAATTCATATGTCACGAAATCCTGAAGCCATAAGTGAAGTCTTAGAAGAAGCTGTTGAAGGTAACGTAGTAGAAATTGAGTCATTATGTGCAGAAATCGTCAACTTGCTTCTTGAAAAGCATAAATATGCTAAAAGGGCAGAAGTTAGTATGAAAAGTGACTTTATGATCATGAAAAAGTCACCAGTCACCAAACATCGAACACAAGAGATGACCAATATTATGGCTGATGCCATTGGCTATCGTAATGACGACGAAGTGGTTATAAGGAAAATGATTGGAGCAGAAGTTGTTGGAATGACTGTATGTCCCTGTGCGCAGGAAACAATAAAAGAAAGTTCTAAACAGAAGCTTCGGGAATTTTTAGATGAAAAAACCACTGAAAAAGTCTTGGAAGCAGTTACATTTGCATCTCACAATCAGAGAGGCAGGGGAAGTATCATGATTGAAGTTCCTGCCCAGCAGATAATCAGAGGCGAAGACCTTATAAGGATAATTGAGGACTCAATGAGTTCATCAGTATGTGAATTATTAAAGAGGACTGATGAACACGCTGTTGTGGAACATGCTCATCAATATCCCATGTTCGTGGAAGACTGTGTGCGAAACATGGTGCAAAAGATCGTTCAGGAATTTTCTCACCTGCCAGATGACACTCTCATCACTGCACGGCAAATAAACGAGGAAAGTATTCATCGTCATAACGCATTTGCAGAAAAAGTGGCCACCATGGGTGAACTAAAATTAGAAATAATTAATGGCTTGGAGGAAACGAATTGAAGAGCCGAAATATTGCTGGACAGATTATGGGAGAGTTAGAAGCCTTTGATGGTTCTAAAGCAGCGATGGACACTTCCCAATTACTTATAGTCCGAGGAAGATCACGTCGACGGATAAAACCAGAAGAACTTGGCTCTGTTATTTCTGAAGTTTTCAACGGTTTAGGAGCTAAGAATCTGGATATGTATTCCGATGAAACTGCAGATATCATTACTATTTTAGATGAACAAATCCGTTCCCATGTTGAAATTCAAGGAGAAACCGACATATACGGGATATATCGCCTTAAAGAATCTTTTGAAAGTATGAACTGCCATGCAGATTATGGAATGGGTCTTTTAGATGATATTGCTATTTTTTTGATTCTGTGGAAAGATAAAAGTGGTTTGGGGCCCATGTTTGTTGAACTAGTGGTTTCTGCTTTGGAAGGATGACAGTCATCTGAAACAATGAATGATTTTCACTACAAACTATTTTTCATGAAAAAGATAATATAAAAATCTAAATCTGTGCAGTAAAAATATGGGGATTTTTGAAGGATAAAAAAAAGGGATTTTTGAAGGATAAAAAAAAGGGATTTTTGAAGGATAAAAAAAAATGTTATCCAAAGAAGAAATAGTTTCCCTGTTAAATGTCCAGGGGAACAATGTTTTAGATTTAATGAAGCAGGCCAATTCACTCCGGAAACCCCATATCATTACTTTTTCGAAAAATGTTTTCCTGCCTTTAACCAATATTTGTCGGAATAATTGTGGTTACTGCACTTTCCGCAGGGATCCTGAAGCTCTTGATGCTAATTTAATATTAACTCCCCCTGAAGTTATGAAGACCATCCATAAAGCAGATACTTACCGATGCAAAGAAGCTCTTTTCACCTTTGGAGAACAAGCTGACACATATCCCCAAGTTAAAGATGCTCTTGAAAAAATTGGATTTGGAGGAATGTTAGAATACCTCTACTACTTATGTGAGAGGACACTCCATGAAACAGATCTACTACCACACAGTAATCCAGGCATACTCCAAAAAAATGAACTTAAAATGTTAAAAGAAGTGAATGCCTCAATGGGTTTGATGTTAGAAAATTCCAGTCCAAGATTGATGGCCAATCCAGCTCATGAAAAGAGTCCAGGGAAAGATCCGAAGTTAAGGATTAAAACTATTGAAAATGCAGGAAAATTAAATATACCATTTACCACGGGACTTCTTATTGGCATTGGAGAAAGTTTGGAAGAAAGAGCAGATTCTCTTCGGGTGTTAAGGAAAATCCAAGACAAATATGGTCATATTCAAGAAATCATCATCCAGAATTTCAAACCAAAACCCGGTATTGAAATGGAAAAACAGCCAGAACCATCACTTTTTGATATGATTCGCACCGTAGCAGTGACTAAAATAATTTTCCCGGAGTGTGGAGTGCAAGTCCCTCCAAACCTTAACCACCGCACAGCTCCCCTCTTTATACTGTCCGGTGCAGATGATTGGGGAGGTGTTTCCCCTTTAACCCGAGATTATGTTAATCCAGAATCCCCCTGGCCCGAATTGGACTATCTCAAACAACTCACTCAGGAAATAGGATTTGATTTAGAAGAAAGACTGCCCGTGTATCCAAAGTATGTGAAAAAAGAATTTTTAAGCGAGACAATTTATCAAAAAATTACTAAAAATCATTAATTCTGAATTAATTATGGTTACGATTGTAAAGAGGTATCAACTCATCCTCTTGACTTATCTGGGAAAGATAATCTGAATTTGGTTCCTTCCCCATTAAAATGCTTTAAGGTTCCTTTGAGTTGTAATGTTAGGGTATGTACTATTAAAAGCCCGAGTGAATCTGTTTTTTTGATATCAAGACCATCAGGTATTCCAACACCATTATCAGCAACTTCGAGTAAATAATTTTTCCCACTCTTGAAGAGGGTGATTGATATTTCACCACTTTTTTGTCCGGGAAATGCGTGTTTAAAGCAATTGGAAAGTAGTTCATTCACAATGAGGCCCATGGAGATTGCAGTGTCAATTTCCAAATTTATCTCCCCACATTTTAAATTAACATTGATGTTATTACTTTTCTCACGATAGAACCCTAAAAGCATGTCCACTAAACTTTTCAAATATTCAACAAAATCAATGTGGGCCAAGTCCTTTGACTGGTATAATTTTTCATGGATCAATGCCATAGACCGGATTCGGTTTTTGCTTTCCTGGAACATTTTCAGAATTTCGGGTTCCTGAGTATATTCAGACTGTAAATTCATGAGGCTGGATATGATCTGGAGATTATTTTTAACTCTATGATGAATTTCCCTTAGAAGAACTTCTTTTTCCTCTAATGATGCCATGATTTGATTTTCTGCAGCAACCATATCACTTATATCTACAAAAGTAGCCAAAACCCCCTGAATGTTTCCATCAGCATTCAGAAGAGGTGCGGTAGCCATCATAGTATGAATCATCTCACCATTCTTTCTGGCACATTCCAGTTCAACATCTGATTTTGATTCATTAGAAAGGGACCTTTGCATGATATATTGAAATTTTTCACAGTTTTTTCCATTCAAAAAGGGCAAATGCTTTCCGAATACATCTTCACTCTTCCAACCGAATATTTTTTCAGCTGCAGGGTTCCAGAGAGAGTTTACTCTGCCATCCAGATATAAATCAACGATTGCAAATGGAGAGGCATTTATAATGGTTTCTAAATAAGCATTGACATCAGATAAACGTTCTCGACTTTCAATCAAAGCTTTTTCAGCATTTTTACGTTGAGTGATATTTCTGAATATTATTTGAATGGCGAATATCTTTCCTTCCTTCATTATGGGAGCATGGTGCATCTCTAAGTATCCAACTTCCCTGCCCTGCAATATTTTTATTTCCATTGGCTTGTTTTGATCTCTAACCAAAAACTTATCCAAAAAATCTTCTTTGAAAATAGAATCATCTGTAAATGACTTGAAAACTTCATTGATATCTTTTCCAATACATTCCTCTTTTGATAAAGCAATATCTTCATTTAAACGTTGATTTATATCCAGAACAAATCCATCAGGATCTACAACCAACACGTAATCAGGGGATAAATCAAAAAGAGTCTTATATTTCTCTTCACTTTTTGCTAATTTTTCCTGGGCCTTTTTCTTTTCCGTGAATTCTTCTGCCTCACTAATGGCCCTTCGAACTGAATGTCCTAATTTTGAAAGGTTGTGTTTGAGAACATAATCAGTAGCCCCTTTTTTAAGCATTTCCACTGCAAATTCTTCCCCTATCTGTCCGCTGACAAAAATAAATGGAGTTTGTGAGGAAATATCCTGTGTAATATTCATTGCAGAAATACCATCAAAATGAGGTAGTGAATGGTCTGCTAGAATAACATCTGGATTGAATTCGTTTAACTCTTTACGATATTCTTCTTCTGTTTCCACACGGCGAGAAATAAAATCAATACCATCCCTTTTAAGTTCAGCCTCCATTAACTCCACATCTAATGGAACATCCTCCAATATTAAAATTTTAATGGTTTTGTCCATAAATAATTTCCCCAACCCCAAATATTATAGATTTACTGACTATCTTTTATGTCACGTTCCTCCAACTAAGGTGGTTTGTTTATTAACATCCAGTATAATCCTAAAGTGGAAACTGCATCAATAAAATTGTCAAATTCTACAGGTTTACCCACGTAACTATTCACACCTAACTTGTAACTTTCCAAAACATCCTTATCTTCTTTGGAAGAAGTTAAAACCACAACTGGTATTTTACAAGTGTTTTCATTTGACTTTATATCCCTTAAAACTTCGATACCATCAACTTTGGGCATGCGAAGATCAAGTAAAATTAACTTAGGCAAGTCTTCTGGATTCCGATCTGCATATAGACCTCTTGCATGAATAAAATCAAGGGCTTCTTCCCCATCTTTAACCCAAACAAGCTTATTGGCTAAATTATTTCGTTTTAAAGCCCTCATAGTTAATTCTGCATCAGTTGGATTATCTTCCACCAGGAGAATTTCCAATTCATCCAGATCCACCCTAATTACCTCCTTTACCCAATTAATGTGACTTCCAGGTTTACTGTTAGTAATCCAAATTGAAGGCTATTTAATGATTGATACAATTTAATTATATTTTAGGTTATGTAATCTTTAATTGGAATCCTGATAATGAATTTAGCACCAGAATCTCCTTTAAATTCTATTGAACCTTCAGATTGTTCTACAAAAGTTCTTACTAGTTGTAAACCGAATGAATCAGCTGTTTCTACCGATATATGTGATGGCATTCCAACACCATTATCTGAAACTGTGATAATCAGTTCCTGATCATGACTTTCCACATCAACAATAATTTCTCCTGCCGTTTCATCAGGAAATGCGTGTTTCAGAGAATTTATCACCAGTTCACTTATGATAAGCCCAGATATTACTGAAATTTCCATATTTAGAGCAATATCATCGGTTTTGATATTTAAATCCACATTTTTTGCCCCATGGGAACGTATAATATCATCCATTATACTTTCAAGGTATTCCTCTAAATTTACAGTTTCAAAGTCGTCGGATTGGTATAATTTTTCATGAATCATTCCAAAAGATCGAAGGTAACTTTGTCCTTCTTCTAACTTTTCAATAATTTGGTCAGTTACGTATTGTGAATGGAGGCGATTCAAGGTTGATATCATTTGAATGTCCCTTTTTACACCATTATAAATATTTTTAAGAGTTTGTTCTCTTTTTTGAAGTGTTTTCTGGGATTTCAACTCATTATTTTTGATTTCTAACATTTGGATTTCGAAATTTCTCTGAAGTTCTGATAGTTTTTCTTCCTTTTCCTGGATTTTTTCTTCAAGATTAATGATTTTAGATAATGCAGAATTGGTTTTATCCTGCTGATTTTCCAGATCAAAAGATTTTTTCAGCAGATCTTCCTCAGTTTTTTTGCGAATACTTATCTCTGCTCCCAAAGCATTATTCGAATCCTGAATTTCAATTGTTTTAGCCTTAAGATCTTTTTCAATGAGTTTCAAAGTATTTTTAAGGTTTTTCTCCCTATCTTTAAAAGATTCAAGTTCATTAGCCTGATTTTCAATGTTTTCTTTAAGTTTTTGTGATTCTTCCTGGAATTTTCTGTTTATTTCTTGATTTAATCTTTCCATAGAGCTTATTTTTACCTTTTTTTCTGATATTTCCCTATTGAAAGATTCTTTTAACCATTCTAATTCTTTATTTTTCTCTTTTAATGAAGATTCAAGTTCTTTAATATTTTCTTGAATTTCTTCCATGACTTTGTGGTTTTGGGTCACATCACGCCCGACTGACTGGTATTCCGATATAATTCCTTTTTCATCAAAATTAGCCTTGGTAACCCATTGAAACCATCTAATAGTCCCATTAAACATCTCAATAGGACTTTCAAATATTTTCGTGTGGTTTTCTTCGTCAAATGAACGGAACTTATCCTTCATCTTATCTAAATTTTCTTTAGAAATGGAAAAAACATAACCAGATTTTTTTTCTAATCCAAATGAACGATAATAAGCCTCATTAGCAAAGGTTAATTCGAAATCTTTATTGAAACGGCAAATTATTTCGCTTTGATCATCTACAACTGAACGGTACAAACTTTCATTTCTTTTCAGTTCTTCTTCATCTTGTTTGTTTTTGGTAACATCATCTAATAGGATAATCAAACCTTCAGACAATTTATAAGATTTTATTTCAACATATCTTGGAATTTCATTCTTAAATAAAGTTTTTAACATGCTAAAAGTTTTACCTGATTGTAAGGTTTCCCTGAACATTCCTTCAAGTTCTTCATCCCAAATGGATTGTAAGGACGTTTGAAATGATTTACCAATTAAATTGTCTGTTTTAAAATCAAAAAATTCATGAACCATTTTATTAGAATATATACAGTTTAAATCATCATCAAAAGCTATTATGGCCTGATTTAGAGTGTCTAAAATTTTCTGGTATCTCTCTTTACTATTTTTAAGAGATTCTTCCAGTTTACGATTTTGTGTGATGTCTTGGAACTGCACTAAATAACTATCTATAGTTCCATCTAAATGGAGTGGAGTTATAAAAAGATTAAGGCATGTTAACCCTTTATCTACTCTCTCAAATCCAAGTTCTGATAATTCTTCAAAATCAAATTTAATTTCAAAATTAACTTCTAAACCTTTCTTCAAATTCTCAATTTCTTGGGATTTCAGTTTATAATCTTTAAAAAGGTTGAATTGTTTTAACTGAGTTAGATCTTTAGCACCAAAAAGACGGACACAGGCATGGTTGGCATCTAAAAACTGTCCTTTAGAATCAAAAATTTCAGTTGCCAACATAGATTGGTGGTAAATAGCCCTAAATTTCTTTTCCTGTTCTTTAAGAGATTTTTCATCCTTTAATTGCTTAGTAATATCATTAAAGACGATTTGAATCCCTGAAAATCCGATTTTATCGTCTGTGATGGGATTAATATTGTATTCAACATGAATATCTTTACCATCTTCATTCTTTAGAATAGATCTATCGGTGATACTTGTTTTTCCAACGAAAATGTTTTCCAGATAATTGTAATCTTTAACTTGTTTAATGGGAAGGACTTCATGTAACTCGTTATATGTTGCTTCAAACTCTTTTAACCCAGTTAAATTAGATGCAAATTCATTGATATATACAATATCTCCTTCAAAGTCAATAATTATTACACCAGAATCTTCAAATTTATTATTAAGTTCTTCTCCAATTTTAAACAGATTTTCTCCCAGTTTATGTGCATGTAGTGCGGTTGCAATTGTTTTTTGAAGATCTTTTTCCTCAAATGGTTTGATTAAATAGGCATCAGGATTGGTGGTTTCAGCCCGTTCACGGGTTTTAGCATCATCATAAGCAGTTAAATATATTACGGGAATATCTCTAATGCTCTTTATTTCCTGGGCAGCATCTATACCATCACCCCTACCCTTAAGCATTATGTCCATTAAAATTAGATCTGGTTTAATTTCTTTCGCCTTTTGAACAGCTTCTTTACGTGAAAAAGCAAATGATGGGACATCATAGCCCCATGTTTTAAGTTTCCTCTGGATTTCCATGGCAGTGAGCCCTTCATCTTCTACTACCAATATTTTTGTTGCCGCCATATACATACCCCATAGATCATAATGACAATATTGTTTATTGCAATCAATATTTTTATTGTTACTATATTAAATATTTTGTGTATTCCTTCATAACTTCAAATAAGTTAGTCAGACTTAAAAACTGAACAGTGAATTTAATTGATTTAAAAAATGTGCTAACTCTTCATTTTATTTTTTTTAGCAAATTTAAATGTGTAAATAATTCTAATGACTAAATTAGTAAAAATTGACAGGAGTTTCCTGTTAATAAATTAGGAAAGTGTTCATTGAATTTTATTTTTGGGTCAACTTCATGTTGCAATCTATTTAATTTTTCCTCACTCTGGCATCAACCACAACATGATAAACACCAGGAGAATATGTTTTAATAATTCTCTGATTTAAAATATCCACTTCATATCCATTTGCAGCTTTTTGAACCCTCCCAGCAGGCCTTTTGAACTTCAGTTTGTCTGGTACTGATTCATGATAATGGATTACGCCCTCATCCTTGAGCACTTCCATGGCCACATCTAAATACTCATCAGTGTTTCCAATGTATCCCATTAACACCCTATCAGCAGTGTTTCTAGGTGCTAAATCCCTGCAGTTTCCTTTAATTGGTTCAACTATGTCCTGGATTTTGTTAATCTTAATGTTTTCAGTGAGATAACCATAGGCAACTTGATTAATCTCCACTGCATAAATTTTCTTAGGATTTCCATGAACTGCCATTGGTATGGTAAAATAGCCTATTCCACTGAAAAGATCAACAACAGTTTCCCCATCTTCAACTATTTGAGACATTCTCCTTCTTTCTGTGGTGTTTCCCTTAGACCACATAATTTTAGAAACATCAAGCTTGAAAAAACAGTGATTTTCCCTGTGAACTGTTTCAGTACCATTACCAATAATCACTTCAACATCCGGCTCCCTCTGAACGCCCTTTATTCTGCCCAAACGCACCACACGATTTACTCCTGGAATTTTCAGAAGTTCTTGAGGATTGTTCACGTTCTTTTTCAAAACCAGAATATCTCCAATGACCTTACCCTTCATACTATCATTTCGTACAATTTTTATATTTATAGTGTCAAAGCTGGACAAAAAAAGTTACCCGATAAACCTACTCCCATTTTATCTTTCCGTACCATTTTATCGACTTATTCATTACACTTTTATCAAATTAGTAGGGGAAACCTTATCCTTTAAACCTTGGTTTCATATTACCTTTCCGTGCTATTATGTAAGTTAAGCCTTATATTTTGCTATATTATGACCTATATAAACTTTTTATGCTATTTAATAATTATAATATCGTTTTCATTTACACTGTACCAGAATATCTTTTAAAAGTTTCCTAACAGCACCGTTACATCAAGATTTATGAAAAGTTCAGAAAGGGATGAATTTCAGACAGACAAAATAAAAAAAAAACAGGGAAAATCCAAGTAGAATTAGATGAACTCAAAGAAATGATTAATAATTATAGAAAATTATAAAGAGATCCGATATATACAATTTTGTTTGTTTAAATGTTAATAACGGAATGGATTGATTAATTATTAATATATCATTAAATATTATTTTTAATAATGAAAAAAATAAATTAAAATAATTTAAAAGTAATTTTTTTAATTTTAAAGTAGTATCAGTCTTTTTTATGTAATATACCTATTAATTGGTTTAATAATATTGTTTTAAATAATAAAATCATTTATTAAATATAAACTTTGCTATTTTATTGATGGAAGATAATAATAGAAAATAATAAATAAATGTAGTAGATAAGTACGTCATGATTAAGTATTACCAATTGTTAGTAAATAAATATTATAATTCTAGAACTTAAAAAGAGGAAAAAATATGAGGAACGTATTAATTGTGTTATCAATTTTTTTAATGGTTTTATTAATTATTGGTACGGCTTCAGCCACAGACACTACTCCACCTACAGCAACTGCTTGTAGCCCTGCAAAGAACGCAGTGAATATTTCAGTGAACACTCAGATTAACACAACCTTCAGCGAACCCATAAAAAAAGGAACCATGTTTATTGAACTGAAAAACAGCGCTGGAAATATAATACCCACCACATCAGAAATCACCAGCAGTAATGTTGTTACAGTAACCCCTACAACACAACTCACAGCAGCAACCACATACAACATTAATATACCACACAGGTTGTATAACTGATTTAGCCGGAAACCCACTAGCATTATATAGCCGCCCCTTCACCACAACCCCTTATGTCGGGTCTTTCAGTATTAATCAGACCACTGATGCAGCTAATTGGCTTAAAAACTACGTGGAAAACAATCATAAACTACCAGAAAAGGTGACTATCACCGGAACCAACCTTGGAGGAGTTATTAAAACTACTGAGATTAGCCTACCAGCATTCCTGAAGCTTATAACCACAGTTATACAAAAAATTGATGACAATGACCCTACATCCACCGAACTATTAGAAATCTATGGTAACCCTACAGGACCTTCTGAGACAATAACCACCGGAAACATACCATTAAACACCTACGTAGAAGACATTGCAGGAAAAATACAAAGATATATGGATCGCAACTTGATAGCACCTAACTACTCATCTTCCTCAGGCCTAGGAACTCACCTCAGATATGAAAACCTAATATATATTTTTAGCGAAATCTTAAATTCCTATAAAACTAACGGTGTTTTACCTGATTTGATCGCAGTGAATAAGTGGATTGTAGTTACACAAATAAATAATAATTTCAGCATGATTCAGATCTCGGATTCTGCTAATTTTATTAAATCCTACATAGAGACGCATCATAAACTTCCAAGTAGCATAACTATTTCCGGAACTCAAGTGAGCATGCCTCAATTTTTAAAACTTGCCGCCATAACACTGTTAAACAATGATAGTGAATATGGATTTATTTTAAATTACGGATCAGCTACAAACCCTTCAGAAACCATGAGAAGTGGAATTCTTAACTCTACAGAATACACGAATATAGCTAACAAAATTAATGCTTTCATGGACTCCAATGGATGTGCACCAAATTATATCGTAAGCAGTGAAGGAAATATACGTTATGAATCACTGGTATACATATGCTCGGAGATTCTGTATTCCTGCAATATAAATGGAGTTATGCCTTCTTGTATTACAATAGACCCATGGTCCATTATTTCAAAGACAAATACGGTATTTTTTAGTAGCGATCAAGTAACTAATGCATCAAGTACAGTTAAAGCTTATGTGGAAACCTATCATAAACTTCCAAGTAGCGTAACTATCTCCGGAACTCAAGTAAGCATACCCCCATTTTTGGAACTCATTGCCACCACTACATTGAACATAGCAAGTAATTTTGATGCATCAGCTGTTCTTCAAAGTTATGGTATATCACCTTATCCTTTTGTAGAAACCATCAGTAAAAGCAAAAACATAGATTTAGAAGAAAGTGTGAAAGTATCATGTAATATCAGGACTTTTATGAACGACCCTAACTACCGGTATGCACCGGCTTTTGCTTATACTAGCTTAGGAGAAATGCGTTACGAATCTTTAGTTTACACATATTCAAAGATCCTGGACTTTTATAATTCAACTGGTTATTTACCTGATAATATCACATTTAATCCATGGACTGTTATTTCAAATAAAAACACTGTATTTTTCACTCCAGATCAAATAAATATTGCAGCAAGTACAGTGAAAGCATATTTAGAAACTAATCACCAGCTTCCAGCTACTGTTACTGTTTCTGGAAGCCAAGTGAGTATGTCCCAATTCTTGCAGCTTGCTACTGAAGAATTACTAAATATTTATGGAAATCTTTGCCCATCATTCATCTTAACTGCTCTCAATGGACCTTCAAATCCAATAGACGATATTAACGCAGGGAATATAAACGAAACAGAATATCAGAAAATAGCAAGTGATGTTAGAAATTGTATATATAACTACTCACATGCTCCGGACTATGCTTGCCAAACTAGTTTAGGGACACATTTAGGATTCCAAAACTTAGTTTACATGTATGCCCAAATTCTAAACTCATACAAAATTAACAATGAGACTTTACCCAATTATATTACAGTTAACCCCTGGTCGGTGGTTTCAAATTCAAGCACTGTATTTTTAAGCATGGATCAAATCATTAACGCGTCAGGAATTGTACAATCTTATATAACACTTAATAATGCTCTCCCAAGCAGTGTTGTTATTTCTGGAACTCAAGTGTATATGCCTCAATTTTTAGAACTTGCAACCGCAACACTACTAAACATTGAGGGCTATTTAGATACTTCAATTGTTCTTGGAAACATAGCAAATCCAACTAATACCACAGAAGACATAGTAAGTGGAGACATCCCCTATTATGAATATATCGTTATTGCCAATGATGCGAAAGACTACATGGACACCAATGGAACAGCACCTGGCTATACACGCCTAACCAGTCTAGGAGATCACATGAGATTCCAATCACTAGTCAATATTTACTCTGAAATCCTACAATCATACCACACAAATAACAAAACTTTACCAGACTATATCACAATAACTCCTTGGATAGCCATTTCCAATCCGAACAAAATATATAATTATCGAAGTAATGAGGTATTTAATACAATACAAGATGCAATAAATGATAATAACACAATAAATGGTGATACAATAGGATTGGGAATTGGTACAATACTAGAAAATGTTATTGTTGACAAATCACTCTTTATAATGTCTATCCCTACAGTAAATGTAACTGTTCGGGCAGCAGACATTAACCTCCCTGTTTTCACCATAACCTCTACAGGAATAGGTTCAACCATACAGGACCTTAACATAAAAGGGGCAACAAACAACGCCGGGATATGCCTCAACAACTCATTTTACAACATAATTTCAAACAGCATCATATCCGGGAATAAATATGGGATATTCCTTGACAACTCTACGAATAACTGGATTTCAGACACCAGCATATTGAATAATACCTTCAATGGTATTTTCGTCACTAATGGTTCTGATAACAACACAATAATCGGGGACATAGTGTCAAATAATCTTTACGGAATCAATATCCTCAACTCTTATAATAACACGATTTCCAATAACATAATTTCAAATAATAGTGTAGATGGAATTTATCTTAATAATTCTTCAGCTCAAATTAATTTCAATAGAATCGTTGGAAATACACGATACGGGCTTTACAATACGGGTAACGGAACAGTAAATGCTGAAAATAACTGGTGGGGTTCCAACACTCTCAACAGTACAAGTGTATGTGTAAATGGAGGAACAGTGAACATTGACCAATGGCTCGTACTTAACGTAACCAGTTCCTGTGATCGTTCCAACCGCAATGGAACAACTTACAATTACATCATAACTGCAGATTTAACTCACAATAACTTAGGAGTAGACACATCTAGTGGAAATGGACCTTCTAATGGAAATACTCTCCCTGATGGAATACCCCTAAACTTCAGCACAACACTTGGAACCATTAACACTCCAGTATCAACACGTAATGGTAAAGCAGTGGCAATAGTTAACAGCACAGTAGCTGGTTGGGCTAATGTTACAGTAAACCTGGATAATCTAACTATAACAGTACCAGTTAACGTGACCAGTATTAATGTTCTTGGAATATTCAATAACCGTACAGATGAAGGATTCACCAGTATTCAAGACGCCATTAATAGCAACAACACTTTAGATGGAGACATTATAACCTTGGCGGATGGTATTTACACTGAAAATGTTGTTGTTTATAAAACACTTACCATAAAACCTGTTTCGGGAGCTGATGTAACTGTTCAGGCAGCAAATCCATATTATGGAGTATTCACAGTTATGAATGATGGTTCGGCCATCCAGAACCTAAAGATAGTAGGAGCTATGAATTCATATGGAATACTTGGTTATGCCAACAACCTTCAAATCATTGGAAATACCATTATGGCAAATAAAAACGCCATAACCCTTTTCAATTCAAAATTCACCACAATTACAGGGAACACAATAACCTCCAACGAGTACGGAACAGTATTATACAACTCTACCAACACCACCATCACCAATAATATTATAACAGATAACTGGTACGCAACCACCCTATACAACTCCACCAGTATCATAGTTTCAGAAAATAACATAACCAGTAACTGGTACGGAATCTTCAGTAACATATTAAACAATTCAACAATATCTGAAAATAACATAACCAGTAACAGTGTGGGAATGCAGTTCTATTACTCAAACTGCACCATATCCGAAAATAATGTAACAGGCAATGATGAAGGGATAATTTATCATGATTCCAACTGCATAACATCTGGTAATAACGTGACTGGCAATTGGATCGCGGATGCATTAACTATGGATACCACAAGTGTAGTGATGCAAAATAAAATCTGGAACTGTGGCCCGGCAAGTTTGGCAACCGTTCTAAACAGATTAGGCGTTAACGCAACACAAGATGACATTGCCACATTAGCAGGAACAGACCAGACTGGAACCAGTATGGCTGGTTTAGTATACGCAGCAAATGTTAAAGGATTAACTCAATGTATAACTGCAACCGGAATGATAATAACCAACGTGACCCGATTACAACCCAACAACATAGTACTATTCAACACTGTAAGTGGTCTTTACCACTACTGCGTTATAACCAACATTACCAACACCCATGTTTTCCTGGCAGACTCAATGCTTGGAAACATAAATATGACCATTGGAAACTTCACAGCAGTTTACACAGGTTATGTTATAGTTGTAACCAATGATACCAATAATTCTCAGTTTAATAATGGCACATTTTTAAACGATGACACAATGTCTACCATTATAGGAACTAATGCATATGCCCAAGCACAAGCCTTATTTGGTCAAGTTGTTAGGAGTACTTCAGTATTAATATGTATACCTGTAGTTAATGTTTTAGTAGTGGGCGCATGGCTTGGTTTTGGAACAGGAATTATTGTCGGTTGTTATTATTGGCCTAAATATCTTAATGCAAAATATGGACGTAATGTGCCGATGACTGTATCTGAATCCGCTTTTGGCACTGGAAGTAACAACCGGCGGGGTTATGGCTCTAGCTATTCATATGGCAGCCATGGTCACAGCACCAGATATCAACCTCCAATATATACCCCTCCTCCAGTGTATCCCTACAGTTATTATAAAATCGCTGCAGATGGCAGCTACGCGCTTGTCAAAGGCACTACTACTGGAAACCCAGATGAAATAAAAAACCAGAAAATAAAAGATCTATACAACAAGAAAAAAGCCCTTCAACTAGCAAAAATCGCAGGAATCATAGATACATATCTTTCGGGGGTGCGGCCAAAAAATCCTAATCCAGATTTAAGGAGTGGAGAGGAACAATATGCAGAACTTCAAAAAAATGGCGGTATTATTAAAATACCCGATGATAAGGATGATGATGACAGATGGGATAAAGTTGCTGAAAAGTTAAAAGAATATGGAAAAATGTTTAAAGAGGGCCTAGCCAAAAGAGACCCCAAAAAAATAATAACCGGTGGAATTGTAGTTGGTTTAGGAGTTGAAATGGTCATATGTGCTTTGACAGAAGCTAACTCTGAAATAATAAAGGGATTACTAGAAAATGTAAATAAAACCGTTAAATATCTTTATATTACAAAGGCATAGTATCTGGAACTCAAATGAAATAAATTAACATTTAAAATAATGGAAGTGTTTGTAATAAGTTTATTCAACAGATATAATAAAAAATCGCTCATTAAAAAAGCTAACAAACTATTTAATCAAAATAAATATTTAGAAGCATTAGAATGTTATAATGAAATTTTAGAAATCGACCCAGATTATATCGATATTTGGTATAACAAGGCTGTGGTTTTAGGTGAGCTTGAGAGATTTCAAGATGCAATAGAAGCCTATGATAAAACCTTAGAATTGGATTCAAATTTTCTCAATGCATGGTATAACAAGGGAAATGCCCTTACAAAAATTGAGAATTATCAGGATGCAATCAAATCTTATGATAATGCCCTAAAAATAGATTCAAACCATTTTAGTGTATGGTACAACAAAGGATTTGCACTAGCTGAACTTAATAAAAATGAGGAAGCATTGGAAAGCTATGATCAAGCATTAAAAATAGATCCAAACCATGTTGATACATTGTACAACAAAGGAATTACCTTAGCAAAACTTAACAGGGAATTGGAAGCATTAGACAGCTATGACAAAGCCCTAAAAATAAACCCAAATAACCCTAGAACATGGAACAATAAGGGATTCACCTTAGCAAAACTGGATAAGTATTCTGAAGCATTAGATTGTTATAATAATGCCTTAAAAATAAACCAACATGATGCGGTAACATTGTATAACAAAGGAAATACCCTTAGAAAACTTAATAAATATCAAGAAGCATTAGAAAGTTATGATCAAACCTTAAAAATAGATCCAAAATTTAGTTATGCATGGAATAACAGGGGAATAACCCTTGGAAAACTTGGAAAACACCAAGAAGCGCTAAATTCTTTTGACACAGCTTTAAAAATAGACCAAAAGAACGTTGAAGCTTGGTATAACAAGGGTAGCACATTAGAAGATATTGGCAAAGATCAAGAAGCTTTAAAATGTTTTGATAAAGCCTTAAAGATAGATTCAGAATATGAACCTGCGTTAAAAGCTAAAAAAGAGATTTCAGAGGGCAAAATAAACTAATTTTAAGATTATTTATTCCATCTTAAATTTGAAATAAAAAAACCAGAAAATAAAAGATCTATACAACAAGAAAAAAGCCCTTCAACTAGCAAAAATCGCAGGAATCATTTCTCTGTATGTTTCTCAAAAAGATAATGATTATGTTCTTAGTAAAATGAAAAAAAACTATGAAGAGGGCGAAGATAATCTATATAAACTAATATCAGGTAGTGATGGCGATCCAAAGAATTGGATGGAACGCTTACGAAATGCACTGAATAAAGCGGTGACAGAAAAAAAATGGAGAGCAGTAGCTACACTTACTGCTTTAGGATCATTATGGGCTTCTTATTATACCTTAAAAACGTTGAATCATAAAAGTTAATCATAAAAAGAGGTTTTATTATGGGTCTATTTGATAAGTTCAAAAAAAATAATGTTAAATCAATTTATAAAAAATGCGATGGACTCATAGAACAAAAGGAGTATGAAAAAGCTTTAAAGTGCTTGGACAAGGCTTTGGAGCTGAATCCTAAATATGTAAATGTGTGGAATAATAAGGCGGTTGTTTTGGAAGAACTTGGGAAGCATGAGGAAGAATTAAATTGTTACGAAAAAAGTTTAGAGTTGAATCCAAAAGATGCTGACGTTTGGCATAATAAAGGTGTTACTCTTTATGAACTTGAAAGGTATGAAGAGGCTTTAGAAGCTTATAACAATGCTTTGAATTTAGATAAAAGAAATTTAAGGGTATTGAATAACAGGAGTGTTATTCTTAGAAAAATTGGAAGATATGAAGAAGCTTTGAAGTGTTTGAATGAGGTTTTAGGGATGGAACCAAATAAAATTGAGGCATTGGGTAATAAGGGCATTACTTTAAATAAACTTGGAAGGTTTCAAGAATCTTTAAATTGTTTTAACAAACTTTTGAAGCTTAACCCAAATGATAAGACTGGATGGCATAATAAAGGATTAGCTCTTAAAAAGCTTGGAAAGCCTGAAGAAGCACTAAAATGTTTTGATAAAGCTTTAGAATTAGACCCTGAATATGAAATTGCTTTTAAAGGTAAAAAAGAGATTTTAGAGGGTAAAATAGAATAAATTAATTTTAAGATTATTTATTCCCTCTTAAATTGGGTTATGCTTTGGTTGTAACCAATGATACCAATAATACTCAGTTTAACAATGGCACGTTTTTAAGCGATGACATAATACAGAGTACAAAAGGTACATTTCTCCCTGTTATAATAGTAGCCGGATTTGTAATCGCAGGAGATACTGTCGCAGCAGCAGTAATAGCAGGTGCTTGCGCTTATGTTGGGGTTTGTATTGGGGAATATATTTGGAACAATCGAAATTATAGACCTACCTATCGATCTAGCAGTAGCAAGGTAAACAGTGTTGCATTAGGTTCAGGATATGGTTATAGTTATAGTTATAGCTATTCGTATCGTCACGGCTATGGGCCCAGATCTTACACCCAGCCAGTATACACCCCTTATGTGCCTCCGGTGCATCCCTACAGTTATTACAAAATCGCAGCAGATGGTAGCTACGCACTTGTCACCAGCACTACTACTGGAAACCCAGATGAAATAAAAAACCAGAAAATAAAAGATATATACAACAAGAAAAAAGCCCTTCAACTAGCAAAAATAGCAGGAATCATAGGAACATATCTTGAGAATAAAGTAGATCAGACATATTTGAGATATAATATTAAAAATGGTAAAATTGAGCGTGGAACTGTTCGTGTAAAGTATGAGGTGGGTAGTCCTGATGGAGGTGACCTTAAACGAAAAATATTAGCTGCTGCACTTGTGGCTACGCTTATCGTGGATCGTCTCAGTACTAATACCCAATACACGAAATACAATAATAGTACGGAAAATGATAATTCTGATTATCAAAAAACTCTAAATATATCTCTGAAAAATACTAAAAGCTTTACTAACAAAGAAAGACTCATGCAAATGCTTATTAATGGATATTAGATTATATGGTTAGTGATGTTATGAAATTTATTAATCCATTTAAAAGAAAAGCAAGTTCCTGGACTGATAAGGGACTTACCTTACAAGATCTAGAAAAACATGAAGAAGCATTAATTGCTTTTAACAAGGCTTTGGAGATAGATCCTGAGTATTTTAGCGCATTATACAATAAAGGACGTACACTATTGATCATAGATAATTATCATGATGCATTAGAATGTTTTGATAAAGTTTTGAAATTAGATCCTAATTTTGTATTGGCATGGGTAAATAAAGGAGTTGCTTTGGATCAGCTAAAAAACTTTGAAGATGCTTTAGAATGTTTTGATAAAGCTTTAGAGATAGATTCAGAACACGCTTCAGCTTGGCATAATAAAGGATCTGAACTAATTAATCTAGATCGATATCATGATGCTCTAGAATGTTTTGATAAAGCTTTGAAATTAGATCCTAATTTTGTAGTGGCATGGGGAAATAAAGGAGTTGCTTTGGATGAGCTAAAAAACTTTGAAGATGCTTTAAAATGTTATGATAAAGCTTTAGAAATAGATTCAGAACATTTTACTACTTTATACAATAAAGCAAGATTATTAGAAAAACTTGGGCAAAAAACAGAAGCATCAGAATGTTATGATAAAGCATTTAAATTTCCTGAATTGGAAAATATACTCAAATCTAAGAAAGAGATATAATAAATGGATATATTAATTTTAAGATTATTTATTCCCTCTTAAATTGGGTTATGCTTTGGTTGTAACCAATGATACCAATAATACTCAGTTTAACAATGGCACGTTTTTAAGCGATGACATAATACAGAGTACAAAAGGTACATTTCTCCCTGTTATAATAGTAGCCGGATTTGTAATCGCAGGAGATACTGTCGCAGCAGCAGTAATAGCAGGTGCTTGCGCTTATGTTGGGGTTTGTATTGGGGAATATATTTGGAACAATCGAAATTATAGACCTACCTATCGATCTAGCAGTAGCAAGGTAAACAGTGTTGCATTAGGTTCAGGATATGGTTATAGTTATAGTTATAGCTATTCGTATCGTCACGGCTATGGGCCCAGATCTTACACCCAGCCAGTATACACCCCTTATGTGCCTCCGGTGCATCCCTACAGTTATTACAAAATCGCAGCAGATGGTAGCTACGCACTTGTCACCAGCACTACTACTGGAAACCCAGATGAAATAAAAAACCAGAAAATAAAAGATATATACAACAAGAAAAAAGCCCTTCAACTAGCAAAAATAGCAGGAATCGTAGATATATATCTTGAAAGGCAACAGCGCCATTCGAATCCTAAAAAATAAAATGAAAGACTTAATGCTCAGAAAGAAGCACTTAAAGACTTAGAAAAAATTATGTACCAAATGATGGTTTTATTCCTATTAAACCTGATGATCCTTATCTGGTGCAATTGAGGGAATTCTTCAATAATTGTGGAAAAAAAATTAAATCTGGTAACTATAAAATTCGTTCAGATGACATTAAAGGGGGTTTATGGGACATCACTTATGGAACTTGTGGATTAACTTTAGCATGTCCTATAATGATCTCATATGAATTATCCGAAAATCTAAAATAAGGATTATATTCTAATTTATTGGAGGGATTTTATGGGATTTATAAATAAATATAAACAGAAACAGCTGATTAAAAAGGGGAACAGATTTTATATGGATGGTAAATATGAGGCTGCATTAAAATTTTATAATAAAGCCCAAGATTTGGATCAAATGGATAATTTTAGCGTATGGTATAATAAAGGTCTGGCATTTTGTAGAATTAAGAAATATTTAGATGCCCTAGAATGTTATGATAATGCAATAAAATTAGATTCTAAAGATCCTAAAGTATGGAATAGTAAAGGGGCCACTTATGAGAAACTAGGGCAATATGATAAAGCCATTAAATGTTTTGATAAAGCAATAGAATTTGATTCAAATTTTGATTCTGCATGGAATTTTAAAGGATATACTCTTCAAAAGTTAGGCAAATATGATAGGGCACTTGAATCTTATGATAATGCATTAGAACTGAACCCTAATCATGAATACACTTGGAATAATAAAGGAAACCTTTATAAAAACCTTGATAATTATGATAAAGCAATTGATTGTTATAATAAGGCCATAGAATTAAACCCTAATTCTACTGATCCATTATTCAATAAAAGTATTGCTCTTGAATTACTGGATAGATATGAAGAAGCAATTGAATCTATCAATAGAGTTTTAGATATAAATTCTAATTATTTAGAAGCATGGTATGTGAAGGGGCTTATTTTAATGTGTCAAGAGAAATATCAGAAAGCCTTAGAATCTTTCAACAAAGCTTTAGAATTAGATCCTGAATTTGAACCTGCTTTAAAGGTAAAAAAGAGATTTTAGAAAAGAAAAAAGACTGAAATATTCTTCTTTTTTTCACTAAAATAATTTGCATTTATTTTCTCGGCAAATGAACTAACATTAATTTTCATTCTTTGATAGAATATGACCTTACCCTTCATACTATCATTTCGTAAATTTTTTTAGTCATAATTAATATGGGTTAGTTTTATTTTAAAAATTTCCACTCAGCCATATTCACTCTCTTTTTTAAGTTTTAATTTTTTTCTATATAATGGCTCTTCAAACTGTTTAGATAAATCAGAGCTTAATCTTTTCATTTTTCCTGAAAATCATCGGATTCTCTGCTATTACAATATTACTTGAAGCCAACTGCAAAAATTACTTTAATAATTTTGGATCCAGATACTAATATTCTTAAAAAGTCATGAATCTGATGATACCTATAAAAACAATAAGAATATCAATAAGAAAACAAGTCAAGATAATAGAATAAGGAGAATCACAAATGGAAAAAGGACTTTTAGAAGTATTATCCTCTTATCAAGGAATTAGATCAGAACTAATCCCTATTCTACAAGACATCCAATCAAATTTTGGTTATCTTCCTGAAGAAATAATAGAAGATGTGTCCAAGTTCACCAGAGTTCCTGTTAGCGAGATATATGGAGTGGCATCCTTCTATTCACAGTTCAGATTCACCCCTAAAGGCAATAATCACATCATGGTCTGCACTGGAACTGCATGCCACGTTAAAGGTGCAGATAAAATCGTGGAAGGAATAGAAAGACATTTAAACATAGAAGAAGGTGGTGTGACATCTGATAAGGAATACTCACTTGAATCTGTGGGTTGCCTCGGATGTTGCGCACTGGCTCCCTGTGCTACTGTAAATGATGATATAAAATCAAATATAACCATAAAAGATATTAAAAAAATCTTTCGGCAGAAGAAAAAATAAAAAATAAACTATCTTTATAATAACACTGCTGATGATTGATCATTCTATTATTAAATTAACATCCTATTTTTTTATTAAATTATTAATAACATGTTTTAATCATTCATTATTTGTTTTAGAATCTTTAAAATCCCTACACCAAATTTTAAAGAAGTTTCCATCAAAAAGTCAAGACACAAAACATAACTATCACCAAGACAAAAAACCAAATAAAATAGTTTAAATGGAGGGATGCATATGGGTAAAGTAAACCGAGATGAAATTCTAGACATCTTCAATGATTATAACAAGGATGAAATAACTATAGCCACCTTGGGAAGTCACACCTCCCTGCACATACTAAAAGGAGCTAAGGATGAAGGATTCCGTACAGCAGTTGTTTGTGAAAAAGGTCGTGAAGTACCCTATAAACGTTTCAAAGTGGCTGATGATTATATTATGGTGGATAAGTTCAAAGACATTGTTGATGGAGAAGTTCAGGAAAAATTAAGGGATATGAACAGCATCGTGATCCCCCATGGATCATTCGTGGCCTACGCTGGGCTGGATCGGGTTGAAAATGATTTCAACGTACCCATGTTCGGCAACCGAGACATACTGCGCTGGGAAGCTGAAAGGGACTTGGAAAGAAAATTGATGCTGGAAGCAGGCATCAGAATTCCACAAAAATATCAGAACCCATCAGATATTGACCGTACCGTTATGGTAAAATTCCCCGGAGCAAGGGGAGGTCGAGGATACTTTGTAGCCTCATCAACAGAAGAATATCATGAAAAAATTGATTCCATGCTCCAAAGAAACTGGATTGGAGAGGAAGATGTGAATCTGGCCCATATCGAAGAATATGTTTCTGGTTGTAACTACTGCATTCACTTTTTCTACTCTGCACTTAAAGATGAAGTCGAAGTTATGGGTATGGACAGCCGCTTCGAATCCAACATTGATGGACTGTGCAGAATTCCAGCCAAAGACCAATTAGACATTGGTATGGATCCTTCCTATGTAATAACCGGTAACCACCCAGTAGTTATGCGAGAATCCTTACTACCTCAAGTATTTGATATTGGGGACAACTTGGTGGAGGGTGCAAAGAAACTAGTACCTCCAGGTATGAACGGCCCATTCTGCTTACAGACCCTGGTTAACGATGATCTGGAAGTGATTGTCTTTGAAATGAGCGCCCGTATAGATGGAGGAACTAACACATTCATGCACTCATCTGCCTACAGTTACCTCCTCTTCGGAGAATTCATGAGTATGGGGCGCAGAATATCCTATGAAATTAAAAATGGGATTTCTGAAGACAAATTAGAGGATATTATAACTTGAAATTCTTTTAAAAACTGCATATCCTTTTTTTATCCTTTTTTTTATCCAGGACAAAACATTACGCAGCCCCAAATAGGATTCACCGGTACCAAAAAAAACTATAAAAAAGATTTATTGATTAATGAAAAGACTTATATAGGCCCTGCCTGAAAAAAAGGACACAGAAAGCTATAATATGATTAAATTTAACTAGCAATATTTATATACAATGAATTTTAAAGTAGCACATAGAAAGTTGAGCTATTTTTTATTTATATTTTTTTGAGGTGTATCTAATGAATGATAAAAATCGACTTGAAGGCACTACAACTGTTGGTTTAACTTGTAAAGATGGAGTTGTATTTGCTACCGAAAAAAGAGCCACAATGGGTAATTTAATCGCCCACAAAGTGGCCGATAAGATCTTCAAAATTGATGATCACATTGGAACCACCATTGCCGGTGCTGTCTCCGATGCTCAGAGCCTGATGAAATATATCAGTGCAGAAGTGGCACTTTTCAGACTCCGTAACGGTAAACAAATCAACGTTGAAGCCGCTGCCACCCTCACCTCCAATATATTACACTCATCCAGAGTTTACCCATTCTTTGTCCAGACTCTTCTGGGAGGAGTGGATGATAAAGGCCCAGCCCTTTACTCCCTGGATCCCACTGGAGGAGTTATCAAGGATCTGATGATTGCTACTGGTTCAGGGTCACCTATGGCATATGGTGTTCTTGAAGACCGTTACAGTGAAGATCTCTATGTTGAAGAAGGTGTAGATGTGGCCATACGAGCCATTAAATCGGCCATGGAAAGAGATGCATTTTCTGGAAACGGAGTCCTGGTTGCCACTATAACCAAGGAAGAAGGATTTAAAAAATTTTCCGACCAAGAAGTTAACAAAAAAATTAAAGAAATAAACTAGTTTTAATTTTTTTAAAATATTTAAAGAGCCCAGTTTTCGGGCTCAAACTATTTTCTATTTTTTTCGAAGTGATGTTATGGGTTCAGAGATTCAAGAAATCAAAAACACAATAGTACAAAGATTACCCGATCGAGTTCAAGTAGCAAAAGTGGAGTTTGAAGGACCAGAAGTGGTTATTTACACCAAAAATCCTGAAATAATTACCGAAAACGGTGATCTTATCAGGGATTTGGCCAAGGACATTAGAAAAAGGATCATTATACGTTCTCATCGTTCTGTGCTCACCGAACCTGAAGAGTCAATTAACCGCATCCACAGTATTGTCCCTGATGAGGCAAAGATCACCAATATTTCCTTCGATGATGTGACTTGTGAAGTCATAATCGAAGCAAGAAAACCAGGTCTTGTTATAGGTAAATACGGATCTACATCCCGTGAAATTGTTAAACAAATTGGTTGGGCGCCTAAAATATTACGCACACCCCCTATTTCTTCTGAAATAATTCAAAGAATTAGAAGGACACTGAGAAAGAACAGTAAAGAGCGTAAAAAAATCCTTCAACAGTTAGGGAATCGTATTCATCGCCCAGTAACTACGGAAAATGAATGGGTCCGACTCACTGCCCTGGGAGGTTTTCGTGAAGTGGGAAGATCATCCCTCTTCATGCAGACATCAAATAGCAAAATTCTCCTGGATTGCGGGGTTAATGTTGCAGGAGCAGATGATAAAAGTTCTTATCCTTATTTAAATGTGCCAGAATTTGTTTTAGATGATCTTGATGCAGTTATAATATCGCACGCCCATCTGGATCATTCCGGATTTTTACCCTACCTCTACCATTATGGTTATGAGGGTCCTGTTTACTGTACCACACCCACCAGGGATCTTATGACCCTCTTACAACTGGATCATATTGACATTGCCCACCGGGAAGACAGTCCATTACCATTCAATGTTAAACACGTTAAAAAAAGTATTAAGCACACAATAACCCTGGACTATGGAGAAGTTACAGACATAGCCCCTGACATCCGTCTCACATTACACAACGCCGGTCACATTCTCGGTTCAGCCATAACCCATATGCACATTGGCGACGGACAACATAACTTCGTTTACACCGGAGATTTCAAATTCGAACGAAGCAGACTACTAGAACCTGCTGTATCGAAATTCCCACGTATCGAATCACTAGTCATGGAAAGCACTTACGGAGGGCATGAAGATGTGCAGCCAACCCGAAATGATGCAGAAAAAAATATTATTAAGACCATATATAAAACTTTAGAACGTAAAGGTAAGGTCTTAATTCCTGTTTTTGCAGTAGGAAGAGCCCAAGAAATGATGATTGTATTAGATGAATACATTCGACATGGAATAATTGATGAAGTACCGATTTATATTGACGGTATGATCTGGGAGGCTACTGCCATTCACACTGCCCGACCCGAATACCTTAGCAAAGATCTCAGAGATCAGATATTCCATATGGGCCGAAACCCCTTCATATCCGAAGTGTTCCACAAAGTAAACGGTGTTGAAGAACGAAAAGACATTGTAGAAGGCGATCCAGCCATCATACTCTCCACATCAGGTATGTTAACCGGTGGAAACTCAGTGGAATACTTTAAATGGTTATGTGAGGATGAAAAGAATTCACTGGTCTTTGTAGGATACCAGTCTGAAGGTTCACTGGGACGTAGACTACAAAAGGGTTGGAAAGAAATACCAATTAAAGAAGAAGGTAAAACCAACGTTTATAATGTTAAAATGGGAATTGAAACCATTGAAGGATTCAGTGGACACTCTGACCGTAAGCAACTTATGGATTACGTTCGTCGCATAAGCCCTAAACCAGAAAAAATACTTATCTGCCATGGAGATAACTATAAAACATTGGATCTTGCCAGCAGCATCTACAGGAGCTTTAAAATTGAGACAAAAACTCCTATGAATCTGGAAACTGCTAGAATACAGTAGTTTTCCATTCAACCTTTATTTTTATAAAATAATTTACGACAAGTTCAGGATGTTTTACGACATCTGAAACATACTTTTTTGGGCGAATTTTTTTCTTAACTTTTATTAGCCCCAATACCAAAGCATAGTATAGATAGTTAACTTTTTAATTATAGTTTTAAATCAGGTGATTTATTCATGGTAACCTATTCAGAATCAGGGGTAGACATCAGCTTGGAAGAGGTCACTGTCAAGGCCTTAACCCAAAAACTAAAAGAAACTCTTAAGTTTCAAGACGTTATAACCGAAACTGGTCATTTTGCTGCCCTGGTCCGTCTGGGAAACCAGGGTTTGGCCATGAGCACTGACGGAGTGGGCAGTAAAATCCTGGTGGCAGAGATGATGGAAAAATATGACACAGTAGGTATTGACTGTGTAGCCATGGTAGTTAACGACTTAATCTGTGTGGGGGCCCGTCCACTGGCCATGGTCGACTACTTGGCAGTGGAAAAACCCGACCCAGAAGCAGCAGTCCAAATCGCCAGCGGCCTTGCTGAAGGATGTCGCCAAGCAAACACAGCTATGATCGGAGGAGAAACTGCTTCACTACCTGAAATCGTCAGGAACTTTGACTTAGCAGCCACAGGAATAGGCCTGGTAGATCTGGATAGAATAGTCAGTGGAGCTAATATCCAGGATGGTGACGTTATAATTGGAATTGAAAGTAGCGGTATCCATAGTAATGGGTTGAGCCTTGCACGCCGAGTTTTCTTCCAGGAAGCTGGTCTTGATGTTGAAGATTTTCTACCAACAGACAAAAAAGTTACTGTGGGAGAAGCACTTCTGGAACCCACACGCATTTATGTTCAGGCTGTTATGGAAGTACTGGATAATGTAGAAGTTCATGGTCTGGCACATATAACTGGGGGAGGTTTCACCAACCTCAAACGACTTAAAAAAGGGATGAGTTATCATATTGATAGTTTACCAGCACTGCCCTCAATTTTTGATTTCATATCATCTCAGGGAGTGGAAATTGAAGAAATGTACAGGGTTTTCAACATGGGGGTTGGATTTGCAGTTATACTATCCTCAGAATATTATCATGAGGCTTTAAAGATTATTGAAAAATATTATCCCTGCCAAGTTATTGGAAAAGTTGTGGAAGACTCTCAGGAGAATGTTGCACTAAAGACATTCCAGGGGAATTGGATAGAACTTTAATAAAAAATGAATTCTCTGAATAAAAATGTTAATTTTAGGTGATTTAAAAAAAATAACATCATTTAAAAAGGTTTAATTATTATCATTGCATTAGGAAGGTGAAAACATGAAAATAACTCCAGAACAGGAATTATCATTGATCATAGAATTGTTAACCAACTTAGACGTGCCTAATAAAGAAGCTTCGATAGTAGCTGAAGTAACATTAGACGCTGATTTAAAGGGTTTTTCTTCTCATGGGATAGGAAGGTTGCCCCAGTACGTTAAAGGGTTGGAAGTGGGCACGATAAAGCCCAACTCCGAAATAATTGTGGAAAAAGAGAATTTGGTAACCGCCCTTATAAATGGTAATCATGGATTTGGACACGTTGTAACCTACAATGCAATGGAAATGGCCATTAAAAAAGCTAAAGAAACTGGGATAAGTATGGTTGGTGTTCATGATTCTAACCATTTTGGTATCGCTGGATACTACACTGACATGGCCATAATGGAGGATCTTATCGGAGTTGTTATTGCCAACACTGAACCAGCTGTTGCACCAATCGGCGGGAAAGAACCAATCCTTGGAACGAACCCATTAGCTATTGGTATACCATCCCAAAGCCATTATGTTTCAGTGGATATGGCCACGTCTGCATCAGCTCGTGGGAAACTTTTAGAAGCAAAAAGAATGGGTGAATTAATACCAGAAAATGTGGCTCTGGATGCCGAAGGAAAACCAACCATTGATCCATGTGCAGCTCTTAAAGGATCTATTTTGCCTTTTGGAGCCCATAAAGGATATGCTCTAGCATTCATGATTGAAATAATGGCCGGACCACTGGTCAATGCATCTTATGGTAAATCTGTGACTGGAACTGCCAACCCTGAAGTCAGATGCACCAAAGGAGACCTTATCACCGCTATAGATCCATCACAGTTTGTGGATGTGACCGATTTCAAAAACGATGTTGATCAATTCATAGAAGAAGTTAAATCAACACCTAACGTGTTCATACCAGGAGATATGGAAGTTAAAAATGTGAAAAAACATCAAAAAGAAGGAATTCCCCTTGATGATAATCTGGTTAAACAATTAAAGGAAATAACCACTAAATTGGGTATGGATATTACTGATATGCTCGGTTAATAAATCATTGTTAATTCAAATCAGGAACAGGGATTCTTATGGCCCAGTGCAAAATCACAGTTTTGAAAACCACCCTTCAAAAAGAAATTGCTGAAGAGTTCTGCCAAAGTGAAGTCAGTGTTTTGCCCTTTATTAGAAGAAGGGCAGATGTTTATCACTAATGGAGATATACCAGATGGATTCTGTGATTGGGCTTGGAACGACTTGTTGAAATTCGCGTACATCCTATTAGCTGGTGGCAATTTTTCAGAGGATATTTTCCAAGGATGGATGAAGGATGATAAAACCATGATTGCCTGTTGCACTGATGGTATCCGTCCTGTGGTTTTTAAACTGGAAAAGTTAGAAGACAAAATAGAAAATAAATAAAAAGGTTAGGAGAACCAGTTCATGGATAGCAGTCAAGCAGTTTTCGAAGGATTGATGAAAGCAGGGATCGACTTTGCAGTCAGTGTTCCCTGTGTGAATCTGGCAAAACTAATGGATATGATTGACTGCAACCAAGAAATTACCCATATTCCAGTAACACGGGAAGAAGAAGGATTTGGTATTGCCGCCGGAGCTTATATGGGTGGGAAAAAACCAGCCATACTCATGCAGAACTCAGGACTGGGAAACTCTATAAATGTGTTAGCATCACTTTACAAACTCTACAAATTTCCCATACTTATGATTATCAGCCACAGAGGTACTGAAGGGGAGTTCATGAGCGCTCAAGTACCCATGGGTGAAGCCACCCCTGGATTATTAGACACCCTTGAAATTCCATACCTCAACCCCAAAACACCTGAAGATGCCCTTAAACTTATACCGGAATCATGGTTGTTGGCAGAAATGGGTGGATCACCACTGGGAATATTACTAGATATTGGTTTCTGGTAAACTGAGAATATTACTAGATATTAGTTTCTGGTAAACTGAGAATATTACTAGATATTAGTTTCTGGTGAACTAAAAATCAGGTGAGAATCAAAAATGGAAAGAATAAAAGCCCTTAAACAGATTACAAAACAGTTGAAGGATGAATTGGTGATCTGTAACATTGGATTCCCATCCCGCGAGTTGTATCATGTTAAAGATTCTTTTAAGCATTTTTACATGTTAGGGTCCATGGGAATGGCATCATCCATCGGTTTTGGACTGGCCATGGCTCAAGAACAGAAAGTGATTGTCTTTGATGGTGATGGAAGTCTTATGATGAACTTAGGCAGTTTGATCACCATATGCAACCAAAATCCAAGCAATCTTGTCCTGGTGGTTTTGGATAATGAGTGTTATGGCAGTACAGGAAATCAATGCACATACGCATCTGTCACTGACCTTAAAAAGGTTGCAGAAGGTGTTGGATTCCAGAATACATTCATCTATACTGAATCTGTGGATAAAATTGATTTTACACCCGTTTTAAAAAGTCAAGGTCCGGTTTTTGTCCATGTGAAGGTTAAACCAGGCAATGCAAATGTTCCTGTAATTCCTATGGAACCTGAGGAGATTAAGGAACGATTTATGAATGAACTAAAAAAATAAACAAATGAGATTCATCCATCTTTGTGTTCTAAAACTTTTTTCCAATGGAAAAGGCCTTACCTAAAAATTTTCCAACACCATAATAGGATAAATTATCTGTACTGTAGATTAATGGATTAATTTTTCCTATGAGGGGTTCATCACCATCAAGTAAGGATTCTTCAAGTTTTATATCCTTTATTTCGCCGATAAATTGAGTGTGCAATCCTATTTTCACATTATTGATTAATTTACACTCCAAGACAAATGGAAACTCATCTATGTAGGGTGCGTCCACTATTTCGCTTTTAACTGGAGTCAGTCCAGTAGCTTGGAACTTATCTACATCCCTTCCAGATGCTATTCCAAAATAATCAGCTTCCTTTACATATTCTTCCGATGGAATACTGATTGTAAATGCGTTAGTATCCAATATGTTCTGATAACTATAAGTTGCCTCTCTTAAAGAAACAGCAACACACGGTGGAACAGAACAACATATTCCTCCCCATGCTGCGGTCATAACATTAGGTTTTCTGTCTTTATCATAAGTGCCCACCACAAAAACTGGTGCAGGATGTACTATAGTTTTTGCTCCAATGGATTTTTTCATGTTTTTTTCCTCCTGAATCTATGAATGAATTATGTGACACCATTACACTTCACCAGTGCTCATAATGCACCAGTGCATCTAATCCTTTACGACTTTTTGTCCTGGGTTCATCAGCAGGATACCCCAAAGGAGTGAAAATCAGTGGCTCCACATTTTCTGGTATTTTAAGAATTTTTTTAGCAGCTTCAGCATCAAATGCAGCTATCCAACAAGTTCCGAGGCCTAATTCGGTGGCTGCAAGTATTAAATAGTCCATTGCAATGGTGGTATCTACATCCACATAATTCCTACCATCACGACGAGTCCATGACTCAGAACGCACAGCACAAGCACATATAACTAGGGGTGCTTGTGAAAACCAGTCGGCATGGTAAATACGCTTCAGTTCTTCTGTTCTCCCACTAGTCTTTATGACAATCAGACGAAATGGCTGTTTATTAACAGATGTTGGTGCTAAACATGCTGCATTTAACACTTTTTTCAGTTTTTCATCTTCAACAGGTTTCGACTGGTAGCTTCGGACACTGTATCTTTTTTCAATCAAGTCATGAAAATTCATAATTATCCCCCATCTGAATTAATTAGATTTTTAAACTGATTATGTTTTCCAAGTTTTTTACATTTTGTCCTGTTTTTTCCTATCCTCTGACTTAATCTTCAAATTAAGGTGGACCTTTGAAATTTTATGTACAAACCCCTTATTTCAGATTAACACTAAAAAAATAACAGACTCTTCAGCTACCGTGAAATTTATTTAGAAAATGAAAAAACAATTTTTTTTTGGGAATTATTTTTTAATTCCCCATTTTGTGGGCAACTTCTTTTAGTTTTTCCCTGATGGGTATGTGTTGTGAACATAATTCTTCGCAAAGTCCACACTCCAAACAATTTCCTGCCATTTCCGTTTCTTTTAACATGAAGTGGTACTGATTTCTTACTTCAGAATGATCCTCCAACATTTCTGCTTGGTTCAAATAACTGAAACATCGGGGGATATTTATTCCACTAATACATGGCATGCAGTAACCACAAGCACTGCATTCCACTGCAATTTTTGTGTGGAAAACTTTTTTCACCTTTTCCATTATTTCATTCTCTTCTATGGTCATTGAATTTGGTGTAGCATCTTTAGCTGTGTTTAAATTCTCCTGCAAATGTTTCATGGTGTTCATACCACTTAGAACCACACTGATTTCTGGATTGTTCCAAAGGTAACGTAAAGCCCACTCTGCAGGTTTTCTCTGGATTGGAGATTCATCCCATATTTTTTGAACTTCTGGAGGGACATTATTTGCCAGAACACCACCTTTTAAGGGTTCCATGATGGCTACTCCGAGGTTTTTTTCAGCTGCGTATTGTAAACCTTCTTTACCTGCTTGGATATTTTCATCAAGGTAGTTGTATTGTACCAGGCACATATCCCAGTTATATGAATCTACCACTTCTTTAATGAACTCTGTTTCATCATGAGATGAGAATCCTGTATATTTGATTCTCCCATCAGCTACTGCATCATCTAAGAATTCAAAAACACCAATATCCTCCATATGGAACCATTGCTTCTCTTTTAAAGAGTGTAGAAGATAAAAATCTATGTAATCTGTTTGCAGACGTTTAAGTTGTTGTGTAAGGTAATTATCCATATCTTCGTCATTTTCCAGTAGCCAAGTAGGTAGTTTGGTGGCGAGATATATCTTTTCACGCCTGCTGCTTTCAGCAAGATACTCTCCAAGAAAGACTTCACTGTTTCCTCCGCAAGATGTGCTGGTACCATGGTAAGGATATGCAGTGTCCAGATAGTTTATTCCCTGATTTAAAGCAAAATCCAGTAGATTGGAAGCTTTTTCAACGTCTATTTGAACATTATTACCCTTTGTTGGTAGACGCATACATCCGAAACCTAGTATGGAAACTTTTTCCTTAGTTTTGCCCATTTCACGGTACAACATGATAATCTCAGTGATAATTTTTGTTATGAACAAAATGTCCTTTTTAAAAAGGGGGGATTGAAAAATATAATACAAATGATTTAAATGAAATTATAGTAAATTGGAAATTTGAAATACATCATTATCTTCTTCTTTTTTCAAATTCACTGTAAAGATCATTGAGATCAATACCTTTATAGACCAAAAGAAGGAGTGTGTGAAATATCAGATCACAAGACTCAGAAACCAAGTTTTCATTATTTTTAGATGCAATAATGACTTCAACAGCTTCTTCACCAATTTTTTCTAGGATCTTATCCTCCGCATTTTTTTCACTGTCTCGCATCAAATTGGAAGTATATGACTCAATAGGAACATCCCTTCTTTTCTCTAAAACTTGATAAACATCGCGAATAATCCTATCACTCATTTTTTTAGCTCCTTTCGGTCATCTTTTCTTAGAGGGCCGGTTATGGCTATAAGAGGGTGTTGTGCATCATCAATGATCTCAATATCTTCAAAGGAAAAAACACCTTCTTTATCAGCTGTTTTCTCCATTCCCAGCTTAATATCCTGATCCAAAGTTATTACGTAGGAATCAATTTGATCATAACCTAATTTACGGGCAGCAACTGTTCGGTGATGGCCATCAACCAATATAAAACGAGTCCCTGTTTTTACCACTATAGTTGGCTCTGCCAATCCTCTTTCAAGTTCGTATGTACGTCCCTGGAGTTCATCAGCATAGACCTTGTTCTGAGTAGGTCTGAGCCTACCAATGGGCACTTTCTCGTGAACCAACTTGGTTTTGATGTCATAAAGCTGTTCCAATGTTTTTTTAAAATAACGAACTTTCATAGGAGTGGATCTTTCTATATGAGATCGTACAATGTCCGTATTAGTTATAATTCCCACAAGATGTCCTTTTTCATCTATCACTGGCAAGCGAGAGATACCCATACGGAACATTACCCTGGAAGCATCATTGAGAGACATGGAATGGGCTGCTACCACCACATCAGTGGACATGATATCCTTTACCAAATGCACCCATGGTTTGAGTAAAAGGTCAAATGCAGTGACCATACCAATAACTTCACCATCTGTTTTGACTGGAAACCCATCGTGACCAGTATGTTTCATGAGCTGAATAACTTCTGCGTTGGGAGTCTCAGGAGTGACAGTTATAACATCCCGGGTCATGTAATCTTTAACTAGAGTGGAATTAGTCATCCAAATCTCCTCTTTTTATGTTTTTTTCCCATACCAAATTGTCTTCACATTCTATTTTAACAATACGGTGATAAGGAATCATTGATCCGTCAATCATTATCATGAATCCTCCTTTTAGACCTTGAATATCAGCAGCTGGGATGGTTTTGAGGTTTCCTCTAATCCCACGGTGAGAGTAAGTAACTTTACAACCCCCAATATCCTTCTGTGGATGCCATATCAACATGTCCAGCACTCTTTTAGCCATAAAGTTTTTGACCTTCTGGAAATGCACAGATCTTTTTTTCAAATTTTTTGGTTTTTTAGTTCTTCCACAACCATTTGATTGGTCAAAGCAGGATCAGCCTTCCCTCTAGTTATGCGCATCACTTGCCCAACTAAGAAATTTAAAGCTTTGGATTTACCCTCAAAATAGTCAGAAACCGCGCTGGGATTCTCTTCTATTGCTTGTTTCACTGCAGACAGCACAGTGTCATCTTCAACCACTCCAACTAATCCCATCTCCTCTGCAATTTCACTGGGCATCTTGGAATTATTGGGGAGTTGCTCAATGATCCTCTGCCCAGCCTTGGTGGTGATTTTCTTATCTTGTAACATCGTGAGTAAATTCACCAGTTGGTCTGTGCTTATGGTACTTTCCTTAAATGTTAGTTTGTTGTAATATAAGACTCGTTTCAACTCGTCTCTCATCCAGAGTGCTGCAAATTCCGGATCCAATTGGTGGGCAACTTCTTCAAATGCATCAGCCAGTTCTAGTTCAGAAGTTAAAACTTGAGCATGCTCTTTTTTAATACCATATTCTTTCACAAAGCGTTCTGTTTTGATATGAGCTGGTTCTGGCATTTGTTCTAGGAAAATTTCAACTTTATCGGCTTCAATAATCATTGGTGGCAGATCAGGATCAGGTATATGACGGTAATCATCTGTATCCTCTTTAAGCCGCATAGGGACTGTTATCATCTGAGATTCAAGGAAAGCACGTGTTTCCTGTTTGATTTCAATACCTCTTTTTATTAGATTTTTTTGGCGCACCATTTCGAACTGTAAAGCCTTGTATGCTCCTTTAATCGAATTTACATTCTTGATTTCAGCTCTTTTACCTCCTTCCAAGGAGATGTTTACATCAGCACGCATGGTACCTTCCCCCCGGGCACTCCCACTGTACTCTAAAACCCTTATAAGTTCTCTTAAGAATTTACGAGCCTCTTCAGGAGATTTCATGTCCGGTTCAGTTACTATCTCTATTAACGGTATTCCTGATCGGTTGTAGTCGACAATTCCCATGTCTGGTTTGTATTGACCAGGATCTTCTTCTATGTGAACTTCTCTTATGCGAACTCCATTTAGATCTCCCTCAAATCCTATGGGAATTGATGTCCTCTGGAATCCTGAGGGAAGATCAGGATAATCATAGTGTTTACGCATGAAGTAGGTTTCTTCTGGATTTATCTTGCAACCTAGCATAAGAGCAATCATCAACGCACCATCCAGAGCTTTCTGGTTGGGGGGGTATGGTTTGGCTCCAGGCTGATTCATACATACGTAACATATGTTAGTGTTGGGATTTGCCTCCTGGTAGTTAGTGTGACATGTGCAAAACAATTTTGATTCTGTTTCGAGTTGAACATGGATTTCCAATCCGCACTTCATCTTAATGACTATTCCTCCTAAAATAACGAGTTAAATTTAAAGCTTGTACTCTGTTTTATTATTAAGACAACTATTGATATATCTTTTTAGGAAGGGTTCCAGTACACTTTTAGGACTTTCACCTTCCAGACAATTCAAATCAGTGAAGGTTCCTTTTAATTCTCTACCAGCCCATAAAACCTCTTCTTCAACTCTTTTACCGTACCGAGTGCCAAACATTTTAAATAATGGAAATTTTGTAATGCCATTAGCCCCTGCAAGTAGTAGTGGACCGATATTTGCCAAGTTGTCAACCCATGTTCCAGTTATTATCTCCAATTGTGGGAATTGTAGCCTAGTGGCGGCTACAGATCCTGCATAGTACAATGAGGCTGGTTGGGGATAGTTAGCAAATGATGTGTCTGGATGTGGGTTTAGGGAGTAAAATATGACCCGATCGATTTCTAAATATTCAATCATCTTAAAAAGGTATTTAAGATCTTCAGGTTTCTCCCCTAATCCCAATATAATAGTAATTGCCTTTTTTAATCCTATTTCCCCTGCTTCTGAAATCATAGCAGTGATGTCTTCTAGAGGTTTACTGGGACATATCTTGTTATGAAGCTGTGGATTGGCAACCTCCACTGCCCCAGTCACGCCCACAATTTCTTCTCCATATGCATCCAATTGATTAGTTATCCCTACGTTTAGCCATACTGGTTTTCCAGTTATTTGATAGATGTCCTGAGCAATTTTTCTTATTTCTTCTGTGGAAAATGCACCGTATCCTCCAGATAAAAATTCAATATTCCATCCCATCCTTTTTACCATTTCAGCCTCTGCAAGAATGGATTCTACCTTACGACGGGCTTTTTGAGGATCTCTTATGAGGGGTTTTTGAGAGGACATGTAACAGAAAGAACAATCCCCCTTATCGCACCACCACGAGAGGAATATTGCCCTTTCCAGCGAAACTACGTTACCATGTTTTTTAAGAGTAACCTGATTTGATTTTTGGAGGAGATCCAGAATCTTCATATCTTCTAATTTTTGGATATAAGTCATTTTATTTATCCTGATTAATTATACAATTTTTTTTTTAACAAATATGAAATTGTACCTTTACATTATAAGATTTTCTTTGATATTAATCCATCCTAAAAAAAATGGATGTTATCTATCGATGCGCAAATCTTTTTTAATTTAGCATATGAAGGTTATTTAGAGAATTAACGCCTATACGTGATTGTTTTCAATAACCCACAACCTTTATATAGGATTAATGTAAATGTTAAACTACGCTTAGTATGCTATATTCTATTAACTTGCCAACCCTGTTAGGGTTTTGCACAGTTGACAAGCTTACTTCAGATAGCCGCCGTAGCTCAGTAGGTAGAGCGTTCGGCTGTTAACCGATTGGTCACAGGTT
>ENA-UOOK01000053-UOOK01000053.1-fermentation-metagenome-genome-assembly--contig:-NODE-53-length-118068-cov-7.384458_pt1 | contig 118068 bp, 110 predicted proteins | sample MGYA00245777_ERZ724023 | MGnify/ENA primary metagenome ERZ724023 (study PRJEB28704, sample SAMN03018312) | fermentation metagenome | biome: anthropogenic terrestrial biome; feature: soil... | reverse complement strand
GCGCCACCTTGCCATGGTGGAGGTAGCGAGTTCAAGTCTCGTCGTTCGCTCCAGTTTCTTTTCTCTGCGAAAGCGAGAAAGGGAACCAAAAGAAAACCGATTCAGCCCTGCGGCAGCTTGCAGGGTAGATTTTTTCCATAACCGTATTTTCTTTTATTCGCGTTGGCGTCATAGCCAAGTGGTAAGGCAAGGGTCTGCAAAACCCTCATCCCCAGTCCGAATCTGGGTGACGCCTCCAGCAGAAGTGCAATCACCGGTGATACTGTATATTTGCAGTATCACCGGTGATTGTTTTTTCTCGTAATAGGGATTCCTTTGGTCATGATTTCCCGCTGCCAAGAACCGCCTTCAGGGCGCGCGGGGAAGCCGCGAAATGGAGCCGTTTAACCGGCCTATAAAAAGCTTTATTTGAGATCAATGAGCTGCCTGTGCGCCATTCTCCTGCTTAAACGGAATACGGTTTCCTGTCCTGTGGCAGGGGAACCATTTTTAAGCCTGTTTTGGGCGCATCAAAAAGCAGCCGGCCCGGCGTATTCCGCTGAGCTGGCTGTTTTTGCGTTTTTTATTTTGTATGTCAGTTGAAATTGTACTCTGTCACGATCTTTTTCCTGCCGGTCACCTGATCCTGATAATATTCATAGCAGCAGATGGCCAGGTAAGACCCGGCAATATTAATGACGTTGTGATACCCGAGGTTCTGCAGCGCCATCAGGGCGTTGTAGCTTCTCTGTCCACTCCGGCAGTGCAGATAGACCGGCCTGTCCTTTGGAATCTCATCCAGGCGGTTCCGAATCTCACTGAGCGGGATATTGACCGAATTAATCAGGTGGCCCATGGCGTACTCATTTTTCTCCCGGACGTCAATGATAAATGCGTTGTTTTCCACCAGTTCACGTACTTTGCTGGCAGGAACCTGGCGGAAACGTCCGTACAGAAGGTTCAGGCCGACCAGCGCCGCATGGTTGACGGCGTCCTTGGCCGTATTGAACAGAGGGGCATAGCAAAGCTCCAGTTCTTTCAGGTTTTCCAGGGTGCCTCCCATGGAGATCATGGCGGCAATCACGTTGACGCGCTTGTCTGCTTCCCCTTTGCCGATTGCCTGGGCGCCGAGAATTTTTCCGGTCGGGTATTCATACAGCAGTTTAAAGTGCAGGGGGCTGCTTTCCGGCATCAGCCCGACTTTGTCCTGCGGAATTACATAGGCAAAGCCGTATGGGATTCCCGCCGCCTTCGCTGTTTTTTCATTCAGGCCTGTTGATGCTGCCGTAAGATCAAAGACCCTTACGACGGAAGATCCGATCACACCCCTGTTGTTGTGCGGAATCCCGTAGATATGGTCGGCCGCCGCCCTTGCCTGCCGCTGGGCCGGACCGGCCAAAGCTAGGCGGGAAGGCTTGTGGGTCAGCTGATTGTATACTTCAATGGCGTCACCGACGGCGTAAATATCGGGATCACTTGTTTGATAGTTGTGATTCACCCGGATGCCGCCGGTTTCTCCGATTTCCAGCCCGGCGGCTTTTGCGAGGCCGGTTTCCGGACGGACGCCGATCGCCATTACGACCGCACCGGCGGGGATTTTTCTGCCGGACTGGAGTTCGACGGAATTGCTGCCGATCTTCTTCACACCGTCGCTGACAATCAGGTTCACACCGTGATCCAGCATTTCTTTGTGGAGGATCTGCGCCATGTCGTAGTCAAACGGGGCCATAATCTGATCCATAGCCTCAATCAGGCTGACGTTCTTGCCGGCGGAGCACAGGTTTTCCGTTACCTCCACGCCGATAAAGCCGCCGCCTACGACTGCCACATCCTGTACGCTGTGGGCCTGAAGGTATTCGTCGAGCCTGCGGATGTCCACAACATTCCGGATGGTAAAGACGTTGGCGCCGCCAATCCCTTCTATGCTTTTCGGAAGAACCGGTGTTGCTCCCGGCGACAGAACCAGTTTGTCGTATGATTCCTGATATTCTTTTCCTGAAGCCAGATCCCGGACCGAAACGGTTTTCCCTTTCCGGTCGATTCCGGTCACTTCCTGATTGACCCTGGCCTCAATGTTGTACTGCTTTTTAAACTGCTCCGGGCTCATCAAGACCAGGCTGCCGCTGTTTTTAACAACACGGCTCAGGTAAAACGGCAGGGCGCAGTTGGAGAAAGAGACGTTCGGTCCCTTTTCAAACATAGTAATTTCAGCTTTTTCGTCAAGGCGGCGGGCCCGGGCGGCTACAGAAGCTCCCCCGGCCACTCCCCCGACAATGAGGATACGTTTTCCCATAATGATGGCTCCTTTTTCAATAGTTCCCATTTCCGGTTCGGTCGGTTTTCTGCATGCTTACCCAAGCAGGCCGCCGGAATCCTTGCTTTTGAATGCGATTTTGCCGAATAGGTTGCCGACAATTCCCCCAAGAACCAAAAACACCAGAAAAATCCAGCCCGAAAGGGAGAAATGCGCAATCGGTGTGTAAAGTGCGCCCACGTTGCATCCGTTTGCCAGCCGTGTTCCAACACCCATGGACAGGCCGCCGAGAGCAAACACAAGCCCTTCCCGGAACGTCATGTGCAGGCCGTCCCGGAATGTTTTGGTAAAGACGCCGGCCATCAGCAGATAAGCCGCTGTGCCCAGCAGAATGCCAAAGTTCTGCACAGATACGGCATCCTGGAAAAACGGGGTCAGGTAGGCGTCCGGTTTCATTTTTGCAAAAGCCGCAATGGAATCCGGGGAAGCGCCGAATGCGATCAGGATTTTCCCGAACCAAACCCCGTAGGGAGTCGAAGCACTCCAGCCGCCTTTTGTCAGGCCCATCAGCAGGGCAAACAGAATGCTGAGAACCACGGAACCCTGCACCAGAGTCCAGGGCTTTGCAAAAATGCGGCGGTAGGTCTCCTGGCTGAACAGGCGGTAATTTTTGCTGTCCAGTGCCGCTTCTTTTTCCTGCATGATTTCCGTGTCGCTGCCGGTGTATGTATTTGCCTGTTTGCGTTTGCGCTCATAGCGGTAAGACAGCGCGACCACAATTCCGCAGAACAGTGCCGTCAAAAGGATTGCGCCGAGATAACCGTGCAGACCGTCCCACAGGAAAAGATCCGGCAGAAATACGCCGCCTGAGTAATTTTTTCCGGTGGGCGTGGTAAACCAGGAATTCCGGACCCAGGAAGCCGAATGCTGAACCGGGAACCCGAGGTAAACCCCAAGACAGAAGAACACCAGCGTCGTCAAAGCCCTCGGCAGCCCCGAAAGCAGGTCGGTCAGCACGCCGGTTGCACAGCAGGAAGAAAGGGCCATGCCGAATCCGAACATTGCGCCGCCGAGCATCAGGCCGAAGGTGATCGGGTCTACGTGAAGTTTGAAAGACGTCACATTCCCTTTCATCAGAAAAGCCGCCGTTAAAACGCTGCTGAGGAAAAACATCAGCATCAGGGCGCGCATCAGTTTCGTCGAACCGGTCCGGCAGGCGCGGTTCACACTGCCGGCAAAGCCGGTGTAAGCTCTCATCAGGGTGTAGCCCAGACCGAGGCCGATCATCAAGCGGATCAGCATGGCCGGCTCTAAAAATGCTTTGCCGAGAAGAAAGACCAGGACGGCAAGCGCAAATCCCCAAATCCATTCTTTTTTGTTCATAATTTCACTCCTCAATGATTTCGTTTCCCGTTCATTTTTCTTATTTTGTCCGTTACCACCAGCCCTTTCATTTTTTCTAGGCTAACCCTGGAGGTTTATCTAAAAACGAGAGCGCCGCCGGTCTTTCAGCTGCCCTTTCAGGGAGCCGGAAGATCCTCCGCCGTCCCGCTCTGCCCGATAATTTCCTTTAGAATTTTTTCCCGCAATTCGATATATTCCGGCAGATACCGGACTTTTTCTCCGCTGCCGTTTAAAAACCGGCGGGTAAAGTCCGGATAAAATTCGCTCAGAATTCTTCCGGGGCTTTTGGAGAGGACCATCACCCGGGTGCCAAGGGCCAGTGATTCGTCCACATCGTGGGTGATCAGCAGGAAAGTGTTCCCCGTTTTATCCCAGATTTTGCGGACCAGAGCCTGCATGTTCTGCCGGGTCAGGGCGTCCAGCGCCCCGAACGGCTCGTCCATCAGAAAAATATCCGGCTGGTTCACCAGAGCCCTCGCCAGGGAGACCCGCTGTTTCATTCCGCCCGAAAGTTCATAGGGCTTTTGAGTTTCAAAGCCCTTTAACCCGACCAGATCAATAAACTGGTCCGTTATGGCACGAATCTTTTTCTGCGGAAATTTCCTCATTTTCAAACCGAAGGCGATATTGTCCCGCACGTTCAGCCAGGCGTAGAGAGTTGGCGCTTGAAAGACAACGCCGCGGTGCCAGCTGGGACCTTCTACCGGCTGGTTTCCCATCAGGACTTCCCCGGATGTCGGCCGCAGAAATCCCGCAATGATCCTCAGCAGGGTGCTTTTTCCGCAGCCGGACGGCCCGAGGACGCAGAGAAACTCGCCCTTTTTCACGGAGAAGCTGATGTCCCGCAGAGCTGTCACGCTGCTTTTTTTTCCGGTATAGCGAAAATTTACACCCCGAAGGGAAAGAACAGGTTTTTCCTCCCGGTTTTGGGTGTCCATCGTTTTTGTCACCCCGCAGTGCTTTGAAGGGCTTTTTCCGCATACGACGGATTCACAGCCCGTTCAAATGTAGAAGAAGACGGTTTGGAACGCAGGCTTTTCTGTTCATACAGAAAATCAGCCATATCCGCAAAGGAGGCTGCGGCAGCGCCCTTGTGGGCGCTTGTGCCGAGATAGCTGGAAGAAAGCTGCTCTTTTGTGTCCAGCCAGGTGGAACCTTCCATCTGTTTCTGCGCTTCGGCTTTGGAAATGTTCAGATTTGACGCAACGGCTTCCATAGCCTCATCCGGATGTTTCCGGTACAGTTCCACGGCATCATTCAGTGCCCGGATGTATTTGGCGACAAGATCCGGATACTTCTGTGCAAATTCTTTTCGGACAATTTCAACATTGTACGTCGCCATTTTCTTTTCGGCCAGATCCTTGCTGGATAGGAGGGAATGGCCGCTTTGCAGCAGTTTTGAAAGCGTAGGTTCCCACGCGTATGCCGCGTCGATAGTTCCGTTCTGCCATGCGGCGTAAATATCGGGCATCTGCATGTCCAGAAGGGTTACGTCCTTTTCGGAGACGCCGTTCATTTTCAAAGCCTGGAGCAGACTGTAATGGGACGTTGATGTAAAAGCCGTGGCAACTTTTTTGCCTTTCAGATCCCGTATGGAATGAATCCCTGAGCCGTTTCGGGCAACCAGCTGTTCCGCGTCTCCCAGGACCTCATGGATCCAGATCACTTCCGCATCCATTCCGTTGGCGATTCCAAGGACGGCGGACGAAGAACCAAGGAGGGCAAAATCAATGTTTTTGGCAATCATGGCGTTGCGGATATCGCCTGCCTGAAACTCCATGATCTTGACCTTAACCCCGAGTTCCTTCTGAAAACAGCCTTTCACAATGGCAATCCGCTCGTCGTTGGGCATCTGCTGAGTGCCGATATTGACTGTCTCCGGTTCGCCGGACGAAGCCGCCTGTGCTCCGCCGGATACGGGAGCTTTTTTTCCGGCGCACCCAGTCAGCAGAAGGGCCGCCGCCAGAAATGCGGCCCCTGCCCGAATCAGTTTCCTTTTCATGCTATTCATCCTCCGGTTTTTGTTCATTCTTTTCCTTTCCAAGGAACCAGCCAGCGTTCCAGAAGCCGCAGACACCGATCCATCAGGATTCCTGTAATTCCCATGATAATAATGCCGAGGAAAACAATGTCGCTGCGCAGCATCCGGCTGGCATCCAGCACCATCCAGCCAAGGCCGGAGGTCGCCGCCACCATCTCCGCTGAAACAAGGGTCGTGTAGCCGACTCCCAGCGCTGTTCTCAGCCCGGTCAGAACGCCGGGCAGGCAGGCCGGAAATACCACGTGAAAAAACGCCTGCCGCCGGCTGGCCCCGACCGCATACGCACAGTTCAGAAAGTCCCGGTTGATTCCAAGAACTGCCGAAACGCAGGAGACGTAAACCGGTGCAAAACACGCCAGAAAAAGAAGGGCGATTTTGGACGGATTTCCAATTCCAAGCCACAGGACAAGAATCGTGTAGTAAGCCAGCGGCGGGAGGGGGCGGTAAAATTCGACAATCGGTTCCAAGACAGCCCTGATCTTGGAATTATACCCGCTTGCCAGGCCAAGCGGGACTGCGGCGGCCGCCGCCAGAAGAAACGCCGCCAGCAGCCTGCCGAGGCTTGCACCAATGTGCTGAAGAAGAGTGTGGTTTTTGTAGCCGTTTTGCAGGATATCCAGAAAAGCTTCCCAAACGGACTGCGGGGAGGGAATCAGCTTCGGGTCAGCCCACCCAAAGGCTGCCGCGGCGGCCCAGAGAGCCAGAATAACCGCAACAGCCCCGACCGTTAGAAGCTTTTCTGCCATGGTTTTCCGATGGCCGGGCATCCCGTCCCCTCCGTTTCTTTTTCAGCACTTTGTTAATTAAATCTCAAACAACATATTCATTATAGTACAAACAGTTTTGGAATCCCAATAACCGTTTGTTATGCTGTATAAGGATTTGCTATGAATCTTTTCCCGGCATACTTCATTTTTTTAGGGAGCAATGCTACAATATAAAGAAAGAGGCCTCACAGCGGGGCGGGAGGTGAGACGTGTGGATTTTCAATATTTGGAATCTTTTTATGCGGCCGTTCAGTACAACAGCATTTCAAAGGCGGCAGAAGCCCTTCATCTGACACAGCCGGGGCTGAGCCGGCAGCTGAAAAACCTGGAAAACGAGATGGGGTCTGAACTGCTGGAGCGCAGCAACAAAGGGGTCCGGCTGACGGAAGAGGGGAAAGTGGTCTACAATTACGCGGTAACCGTCCTTTCCCTGAAGGGAAATGTTCGGCGGGATCTGAAAAGCCTTCAGGAAAAAAATTCAGAGCTGATAATTGGTTCCTGCCATGCCGTAGGAGAATATGCGCTTCCATGCAGCATTTACCTTTTTAAAAAAGTCTATAAAAATGTCGATATTCACGTTAAACTGATGAATTCCGCAGAAGTCATTCAAAGGCTTCTGGATCATACCATCAGCCTCGGCATTCTTCAGGATTATCCCGGAACGGATGGAATCGTTACCCAAAAGATCGTTCCGGACGAACTTGTCCTGGCAGGCCGGACTTTCAGCGGAAAAGAAGAAATCTCGCTGGAAGAATTAAAAAAGCTGCCGCTGATTCTGCGGGAAAAAAATTCCAGCACCATGTATCTGCTGGAAAAAGCCCTGCAAAAAGAAAGCGTCAGCTTACGTGACCTGCATATTATTTACAACCTGGATTCCCCCGGCGCAATCAAGTCCTCCATTTCCGCGGGGAAGGGGTATTCGTTTCTGCCGAAACTGATGTTAAAAAAAGAGCTGAAAACGGGCGCCCTTCAGTCCGTCCGGGTCGCCCGTCTGAAAATTCTTTTCCACTACAGTGTCGCGTACCGAAAAGGCTCCGTCCTTTCTGCGCCGGAAAAAAATTTTATGAACTTTATCTGCTCTAATAAGCGGGGATTCTGCTGAACCGCGGCTATGTAAGAAATTTCAGCAGAATTTTCGTCCCCACCCATGCGCCCGCCGCGATAAAAATCCAAAACACCCAGGCGTGCAGCGAGAACGACGGGATCCCGCTGAAAAATCCGCCGATATTGCAGCCGCCCACCAGCCGGGAACCGTACCCCATCAGGATTCCCCCCAGAAGGGCAAAGGCGGCCTGCTTGATGCCTTTTATTTTTCCAATCTTGAATTGCGAAGACAGCAGCGCCGCGATGGATGAACCGGCCACAACTCCAAGATTCAAAAGGGTGTGCTGGTTGAGAAAAACGGAATGGTTTGCAATGATTTTCTGATACTGGGTGTTATACACCTGAAAATAATCCCACTGAAACGGTTTCAGACCCAGTTTTTCCAAAAACCCGCTTCCCCACAGCAGGTAGCCGCCGGATACCTGCCACGCGGAGCCGCTTGCCGCAAGCAGAACCACATTCAGCGCGCCCAGCAGGATTCCCCCCGCCCAGTAGGGCCACGGTTTTTTCAGCCACTGTTTCATGAGCCCAACCTTTTTCCTTTTCTCCTTTTTTAAGGTTTCTGAAGGTAAATTTCCCATTCACCGGCACCGCTTTCCACAATCCGAAGGGAATAGTGATGCTGGCTGGCCCATTCTTTCATCATGACTCCAACGCAGCTTTCATCGGAATGAACCACCAGAATATCGCCCGGGGCCATTTTTTTCAGCTCCCGGACGGCTTTGATTAAAGGAATGGGGCAAACTTCATAAAGACAGTCCAAATCTTTGACTCCCATAATGATTTTTCTACCCTTCCTTCCCCAGCGTTTTGTCCTGGTACCGCCGCGCAAGCCAGTACAGGCAAACCAGGATGGCTATCTGTATCAGAACAGCGGCGCCGAAACCAATGTACTCCGGAAAATAAACAACCGGCGACCCTTGAATAATCCGCCCGTACCAGAACGGGTAATCTTTTGCCCCCAGGGTGGTTCCGATCAGAAAACCCACAAGGGTAAACCACGGCAGAGCATGCCCTTCCCCGATCCGCATCAGGGTCCCTGAAGCGCAGCCGCCCGCCAGGACCATTCCGATGCCGAAGATGAAAGCCCCCAGCACGGTGTGAAGCCCAACGGAATTGATCCGGCCGGGGATGGCGTCGTAGCCCGCATTTGGGTGCGCCTGCAAAAACCGGTGCTGAATTACGGCAAACCCTGTGGTGCTGACCATCAGGGCAAGCAGCAGAGCGCGCATCAGGCCGGTGTTTTTGGTCAGGAACGGATCCCGAAAAGCCGCCGCAAAGCAAAACCGGGAATATCGCAGGACAATTCCCAGTGCTATCCCGACAATCCAGAACACGATTAAGCCGCCGCGGTTAAAAACCCATAAAAAAACAGCCCCCGTGCAGGATAAAAGAAGCAGAGCCAGCGCGTACGGTATCTGGCTTTTCCGGCGGGGCTGTTTTCCTTTTTGTCTTTCCCGTATCAGGGAATCAATTTCTTCCGAATGCATAAAACCGCCCTTCCCGTCTAGAAAGTCGGTTTTATTATAGCAAAAATTCCGGCGGGAATAAACCCGTTCAGCAGGTTAACCAGATAAGCTGTCAGGAAACCTGTACGGTCAGTGCGCCGCAACATTTGGTTTCCGGGTCAATGGCATAATTTTTCGCCTTTTCAAGATTGTACTGATCGGTTTTCAGGGTATTTTCCAGCGACGTAACTTTGTCGTCCAATTCCGATCCCGTAACTTTGTATTTATCGTCATATGTATCCTTGAAGTTGTTGTATGCTTCAGAGTAATTGTTGTATTTTTTACAAGCGGCCGTTTTCAGCTGCCTGGGTTTTTAATTCGTTGAATTTCTTTTCAATTCGGCCGATTAGTGCGTTGTCTTCAGGTTCATGCAGGCAATTGTATGGCTTTCCATTATAAAGACCTTTATACAGCAGAATGTTCCGTACAGAATGTCCTTTCTCATACAGATCTTGAATAAGTTTGCATTCTTTGCCGCCTTTGTCCTGCGCGGTTATTGCATACAGCAGGGCGGCTGCGGCTCCGAATTCCAATAAGGGTGTGCTAATATGGACGGACTGAGCCAGCTCGATCATGCCAAAAATGCGTTCATGCCTTTGCAGTTTGCGCAGTGGGTCCCGTCCGATTCGGGAACATGGATCCTTAAAAGAATTTCTGCAGCGTTGTAGAAAACTGTCAATAAAAGCGTCAATGGCGTCTTCGGGAATTTTCGGCATGAGTTTCAGAACGGTTGGCTTAATCTCATTTTTCATTAATTTTTCCACAAGCTCATGGACACGCCGGTCACCCATGCCCTGGCCTATTGTCTGGTAGCCCAGCAGGCTGGAATACCAGGCTGCTATGGCGTGAGGGCCGTTGGACAGCTTGTTTTTTAGTTCCTGCAATTCACTGATGTTGTCAACCGCTTTGATCTGTCTGAGGTGGCAAAGCAGCGGGCTTTGCCGGTCTGTGTACAGGGTCATGAGGGAGCCGCTGTTAAACAGCGTAATGTTAATATTAGAAAGTTTCTGTACAAATTTTGAAGTTTTCTTCAATTCTTTAGAAACAGAAACGCTCGGTACATTCATCTTTTTTTGCCCTTTGCTGTTTTTGGGGCCGGATGGAATTTCACTTCCGGAAATTAGGCCGCTTGGTAAATTTAAAGTTCTTATGTTCATCTGTACTTGTTTGTATTGTAAGTCAAGAGGGACTTTAGAAACAATCCGGTTAACAACCGATTCACAAAAATAGGTCTTTGCCATAATCGTATCTGTTGTGTCAGGGTCGGTTAAACTCAGCAGAGCCTTTTTAACCAGATTTTCCACATATTTTCCGCCGCCAATCCGATTCAGCACGATAAGGATCGTGAGATCATTTCCATTTTCCCAGTGCCGTTTTAAAAGCCCTTTGGCAATCATGGAGGCCTGGGCCGGGATAGCCAGTTCTGGCAGACAGAGGCCTATAATATCTGACTTAGCATACATTTCCTTCATTTCAGGTTCGCTGTCCATATCAATCAGGTGAATGTGATCGATCGTCTGATCAAACGCGGCATCATCGTAGTGAACAGTATATTTTCCAAATGTATTTACAACCGTGCGGGTAAATTTGTTTCGGGTTGCGCCGACAATTTTCACCGGCCGGGTGTAGCCGTCCCAGTAGGAAAACACTTGGGCGAGGTATCCTCCCCCGATGGCTCCGAATCCGTGAATGCCGATTTGCGCATCGTTGAATTTTTGGGGAAACACTTCATTCAGCTTCGGAACGGGAAATTCCTCTGTGTATCCGGCGAGCGCATCGACAAATTCAAGCATACTCTGATAGGATCGGTAGGCCAGAGACTTAATTTCGGGTCTTGGCTCTTTCAGATCTTTTATCAAAATAGGGCAGGCCCCTGCTCGTGATGCGGCAAGCAGGCCGTTCTCTGAGTCTTCAAAAATAAAGCATTTGGCTGGATCACAGTTCAATTTTTGCGCTGTTTTCAGGAATATCTCCGGATTCGGCTTGCCATGGCTGACCTCGTCACCGCATACGATAATATCAAAATAGGACATGACATTGGCATTTAGAAGGTATTCTTCAACAATGGTACGTCTGCTTGAAGTTGCAACCGCCAGCAGTACGCCGTTCTTTTTTAATCTTTCAAGACAGCCGAAGAGCCCTTTTTTAATGGGTATTCCATTTTTGCGGACCGATTCAACTTCCAGTTCATCAGCCCGACGCCGGATCTCCTGATAGGGGTAGCTGCTGCCATACCGTTCTTTGGCAAGCTTTTCTGCGGATACCGCGCTTAGGCCGAGGGAATCCATCAGCAGCTGGTCATCCATGCTTACACCGGCGATTTCTTTTGATGCGAGTTTCAGCATTTTCAGCCGCAGCCTTTCTGTATCGAACATTGTCCCATCCATGTCAAAAATTGCTGCACGGATTGTTTTATTTTCAAATAGCATCGTTTGGTCTCCTTTCTTGCTACACAAGCTGTTGTGCGGGGCTTGCTTTGTTCTGTGTCCGAAGCGCTAAGGCTGAGTATTTTTCTGAATCAAACAACTTTATCGATTCATAGAGGTTGTTTCTTTTTCCGCGTTTCTCTCTAGGTTTTTATTGGTTCAAGTATTATGCATTCCTTCTCATATTGTGACAATTCCTAGGTTTTTTAGAAATTTATATGAACCTGCACGGCATTAGCACTCCTCGAATACAACTGCTAATATTTATAATACTTCATATTACCACATTAAAATTATTTTTATTTTTTTATTATGTAATTAAAATTAAACTTTTCATGAACATTCTTGAAACCGGAAGTCGGGTAAAAGCATTCCGGATGCAGTTCAGCGTTTGAGGAAAGACCTGTTTGGCGGTATAATCGAAAGTACAGAAAACCTGCCGGGATACTTCAGCGGTAAACAAGGAAGAAGGCAAAAAGCATGCAGACAATCGAGGAAGCACTGGCAAAACTCCAGACTTCTAAGTTTCGGTCCAGTTTCACTCTTAAAGAGAAAGACAAAGCATATGTCCGGGAAAAAGGCATGGATACGATCCGCCGCCACGCGCAGGATTTTGTCCGGCAGCGGCTGGCACCGGCTGTCATACCGAACGACGGCCGGCAGACGCCCATGCACGGCCACCCGGTTTTTCTGGCGCAGCACGCCTGCGCCTGCTGCTGCCGGGGATGCCTCAATAAATGGTACCGCGTGCCGAAAGGGATGGAGCTGAGCGCCCGCCAGCAGGAAAAAATTGTGAATCTGCTAATGGCGTGGATTGCACGCCAGATGCAGGAGGATGGAAAGCCCCGCCCTCCGGCGGCAGGCTGAGCCATGCGGGGGGGAAAAAAGCAGAATCTGTTTTGCATCTGTACGGCTCCCGCTTTTTATTGTATAATAGTATAAAATAAAGTTGTTAAAACATAGAAATGAAAATTCGATTGTTTCAGGAAAAATAAAACCGCTGCGTGCGCCATGTGGCTTTCCGGCGGTCGGAGAAGGGGAGAATTACGGTATGAAATATAATCTCAGCCGCGAAGATAAGGAGTGGGCAGACGAAACCTATCAAAAAATCTGCACGAAACTGAATGCGGAGTGTTCCCGCAGCGGCGATAAAATCGTCTATACGCCGGATCCAAAAACAGGGCGCTACGGCAGGGATTTGGCCGAAACGGACGTCAGCTGGTGGACGAACGGTTTCTGGGGCGGCATCCTTTGGCAGATGTACCATGCAACGGGTGAAACCCAGTACCGCGAAGCGGCCGAAGGGGTTGAGCGCAAGCTGGACCGCGCATTTGAGGAATACAGCGGCCTTCACCATGACGTCGGGTTTATGTACCTGCCCACCGCGGTAGCCGATTACCGGGTAACCGGGAGTCCCAGGAGCCTTGCGCGCGGCGAACATGCCGCCAATCTTCTTGCCGGCCGGTATAACCCGCTGGGAAAATTCATCCGCGCGTGGAACGATAATTCGGCATCCGGGGATACGTCGGGCTGGATCATTATCGACTGTATGATGAATATCCAGCTTCTGTTCTGGGCGGGTGAAACAGAGAAGGATCCGCGCTTTACCGCCATCGCGAAAGCGCATGCCGACACCGTTCTTGAGAAGCTGATCCGCCCGGACGGTAGCTGCAGTCATATCGGTGTGCTGGATCCTATGACCGGCGATCTGCTGGAAACGCCCGGCGGGCAGGGGTATGCACCTGGGTCTTCCTGGAGCCGCGGGCAGTCGTGGGCCATCACCGGTTTTGCGCTTGCTTTCCATCACACGAAAGAACAGCGGTACCTCGATGCGGCAAAGCGCGTGGCGCACTATTTCCTCGCCAACGTCGCTATGACGGGGAATATCCCCCTCGCGGATTTCCGCGCGCCGGCGGAACCGGTGTATTATGATACCACAGCCGCCGCGTGCGCCGCCTGCGGCCTGCTTGAAATTGCCTCATGGGTGGGCGAATACGAGAAGCCGCTCTATCAGAGCGGCGCGCTGCGGATGCTTCAGGCCGTAGACAAACGTTTCTGCGACTGGAACCCCGAGACAGACGGCATGGTGACCAACGGCATGGTAAACTACCATGCCCAAAAGCCGGACGATATCGCCCCCATTATCTACGGCGATTATTTTTATCTGGAGGCTGTCCTCCGCCTTCTGGACAAGTCTCTCTTTATTTGGTAAACCGGAATAAATGAATGCGTCCTCTCATAGTATTCTATGATACCGTTTCCCTGCGGCGTATTTGATGGGAATGGGAGGTCGAACGGCATGAATTACGCCCCGGAAGAATTGGAAAATACCGTTTTCCGTTCGGTGGTGTTTGGCGGCTATGACAAAAGCAGCGTAGACGAGGCCATCCGTAAAATCGTCTCTGATTACCATGAAAGAGAAAAGGAAGCGCTGGATTTAAAAAGCAAGGTTGATCTGCTGACCGAAACAGTTAATCACTATAAAACCATTGAGGAATCCATGCAGCACTGCCTGATCATTGCTCAGCATACCAGCGACGAAATGATTTCAAATGCGAATGAAAAAGCGAAAGACATCCTTGATCAGGCCGGCGTAGCGTCCCAGAAGCTGGTCGACGACGCTTATCGGCAGGTCAATAAGATTAAGTTCTCGTATGACGATATTCAGGCAAAACTGTATACGTTCAAAGTGAAAAACGAGGCGCTGCTCAAATCGCAGCTTGATATTCTGGGCCAGATCAGCAGCCGTTCCGGCGCGGCCGATGAAGAAAAATAATCACAAAAAAGGTTCTGCCTTCTCCAAGGGGGGCAGAACCTTTCCTTATGAAGTTAGAATTTAAGACGGGGGGCGATGCAGTCCAGAAAATACTGGTATTCCCTCCGGATTCCTTCCTCCATACCGACCTTTGGTTTCCAGCCTGTCTGAAGGATTTTGGAGTTATCAAGCACCCGGCGCGGCGTTCCGTCGGGTTTTTCGCAGTCGAACCGGATTCCGCCTTCAAACCCTGCGGTTTTCCGGATGGTTTCCGCCAGATTCCGAATGCTGATTTCTTTGCCGGAGCCGATGTTCAAAAAATCATTTCCGTCGTACCGCTCCATCAGGCCGATGCAGGCTTCCGCCATATCGTCAACATATAAGAATTCCCGCAGGGGGTTTCCGGTGCCCCATAATTCCACATACGGCTTTTTCTCTGCTTTTGCGCGGTAAAATTTCATTATCATGGAAGGGATCACATGGGAATTGTTGAGATCGAACCGGTCGTACGGGCCGTACAGGCTGGCCGGCATAACGGAGATATAGTCCGTACCGTACTGCCGGTTGTATGACTGGCACATTTTAATGCCGGAAATCTTGGCCAGGGCGTAGGCTTCGTTGGTTAGCTCTAGGGCGCCTGTCAGGAGATATTCCTCTTGAATCGGCTGCGGGCACAGTTTCGGGTAAATGCAGGAGCTGCCGAGCAGCATTAGTTTTTTAACCTGGTTCTGGTATGCACTGCGGATCACGTTGCACTGGATCTGCATGTTTTCCATAATGAAATCGGCCGGATAGGCGCTGTTTGCGTAGATCCCGCCCACTTTTGCGGCGGCAAGAAAAACATATTCCGGCTTTTCATTCTCAAAAAAGTCCGTGGCGGCGGCTTGATTCGTCAGATCCAGTTCCCGGTGCGTCCGGGTAACAATGTTTTGGTACCCGTGCCGCTTCAGGCCTCTGACCAGTGCGGAACCGACCATACCGGTGTGACCGGCTACATAGATTTTGCTGTTTGTCTCCAAGTGATATCCCTCCCCAAAGCGTAAGCGGCTTATTTGGTTTCTGCCGGCTGCCTGTCACTGGCAGCCATCATGGCTACTAATTGTTCAAAGGAAACTTTCGGTGCCCATTTCAGTTTTTCCTTTGCTTTGGAGGGGTTGCCGAGAAGAAAGTCGACTTCGCTGGGCCTGAAATACTCGCTGCTGACCGAAACCAGCACTTTTCCCGTTTCCCGGTCAATTCCCTTCTCGTCCAGCCCCGTTCCGATCCACTGCAAACGGATCCCGGCCTCGCGGAATGCCAGTTCGCAGAATTCCCGCACCGTGTGGGTTTCTCCGGTTGCAATGACATAGTCGTCCGGTTTCTCCTGCTGAAGGATCAGCCAGATGGCCTCCACATAATCGCCGGCAAATCCCCAGTCGCGTTTGGCGTCCAGGTTCCCGAGCACAAGGCGGTCCTGTTTTCCGTTCAGAATATTGGCGATTCCCTTCGTGATTTTCCGCGTGACAAAGTTTTCCCCGCGGCGGGGTGACTCGTGGTTGAAAAGAATCCCGTTGCAGGCAAACAGGTTGTACGCTTCCCGGTAGTTCACCGTAATCCAGTACGCGTACAGCTTTGCAACTGCATACGGGCTTCGGGGATAGAACGGCGTTTTTTCCGTCTGCGGTATCTCTTTCACTTTCCCAAACAGTTCGCTGGATGACGCCTGGTAGTATTTGATCTTTGGATCAATTTCCTGGATGGCGTCAAGAATCCGCAGGCTTCCTAAGGCGTTGATGTCAGAGGTGTACTGCGGCACGTCGAAAGAAATTTTCACGTCGCTCTGCGCGGCCAGGTTATAGATCTCGGCCGGCCGGATTTTTTGGATCAGCTGGTTCAGGCTTCCGGCGTCGCTCAGGTCGCCGTAGTGAAGAGAAAAGGCCCCGTTTTCCCCGTTTTCCCGGATTAGATGATCGATCCGCTGTGTGTTGACAGAGCTGCTTCTGCGCACAATCCCATGCACTTCATATCCTTTGTTCAGCAGGAATTCCGCAAGATAGGAACCATCCTGCCCGGTGATTCCCGTAATCAATGCCCGCTTCATATCGTACCCCTTATCTATATCAAAATTAACAGTCAGATTCAAGGTTCTTTGACATTCTATGTTTCCGGGCACTATCCTGTGCCAATGCGTGCCGGGCAGGGCGGGCCAGGGGCTACGGGAGACATGGCTCCGAAAATTTGATCCTGAAATTTGTAAAGTCGCGGGTTGTAATTCTGTCGGTCAGTTCCTCCGCCCATTCAAGGCGCTGCAGGGCAGCATAGAATTTGGCCCTTTCCATTTGCTCCTGGATGGCGGGATCATATTCGCCGGCCCTTAAGACGAAGGTTTTGCCGTAGCAGGCGAGAAGGCAGCCGGTATCAATCGCGGGATCTCCAATACAGCAGGAGCCAAAACCGGTTATGGCGCTGATCCGGTGTTTTTCTTCGTCGTAAAGAATATGCAGCGGGCTCAGGTTTCCGTGGATAACCGCCGGCCGGCCGCTGAAAAACCCTTCCGATTCAAGGGCGTTCCGGAAGATCAGCCGGATGGCCTTCCGCTCGGAATGGTCACAGTAGGGGAAGAGCTTCTTTTGAATTTCCCGGCAGCGGTTTTCCCAGTACGCGTGATCCTTGTCAGAAAAACGGTCTTCCAGCTGGCCGGCTTTTGCCTCTTCAACCGGGATGGAATGCAGCTGTGTTAAGAACAGCCCGATCTGTTTTGCCATGCTGTATTGTTCCAGATTTTTGTTCTGCACAAGTTCACGGCGCAGCAGCGGCCTGCCCGGCAGAAAACGGTAAGTTACGGTTCCGCCTTCCAGCTGAACAAGATTCGGCAGCGCCATGTCCACGTGCTTTCCGGCCAGCCGGACGGCTCTGGCCGCATTGGTAAGGTAGCAGGTGGACCAGTCGTATTTCGGGAACCGGAATACCGTATTTTTATTTATCGTAACAAGGTCGCTGTGCGTCCCGTCCAAAAAATTGAACGCGGCGTCTTCCAGCGGAAGTCCGGGGCACTGTTCCCGGATATAGTCAAGGTAATGTTTCTGTTTCTGAGCCATGGCAACCCCCTTCTTTTCTCAAAAACTCAGGCGGCTAATATAAAAGGCGAATGTTGGTTTCCGGCCAGTCTTTCAGCCTCATGACGGTGTTTGACAGGTTGGAGTACCCGTTCCCGATAAAGAAATCGCACTGGGCGGCAAGGTAGGTGTCCTTGATAATTTCGATCGTATCTTTTTCCAGCTCAACCCCTTTGTGCCGCTTGTTTGGGTAATCGAGCAGGCAGGTCATAATGCGCGGCCGGAATAGTTCTTTTTTGCTGTCCGTGTACATCAGAAGGCCGTTTTTCCCGTAGAGCTTTTTATACTCCCGGAACATTTTTTTCGAATCGGTGATCAGGAAGATATGCCGCGCGTTGTACCGCACGATAAAATCCCAGATCCGCGGTTTATAGAATTCGTTCAGGTCGTAGAGCTGGGCCACTTCGTTCACAATTGCATTTTCCCGCACATGAACGCCGATAATCGGTCTTTCGTCCCGAAAATCCGGGTGAGTGTTCATGTACTTTCGGATTTCCCGTTTGATTTCCGGCCTGAGCTTCAGGCAGCGGCTGAAAAGGGTCCGGTAAATCTGGACCGGCGTTTTCCCGTAGGCCCAGTGGCCGCTTTTCACCCACGGCAGCATGGCCCGCAGAGGATAGTAGACGTCGCTCACGACAACGTTTGCGTCGCTCTCCATCAGCTGTTTCAAGCTCCTGTTTTTCATCTTCAGTTTGTCGGTGTCTTCCGCCAGCACGTTTCCATATTCCCAGTTGGGCGGGAAATACGTGAATTCAGGTTTCAGCGCGTCTTCCAGGGTGCAGTCTGATACCGGCTGGAAGAAAAGTTCAAAAGAATTCACATCCATGGAAGCGCTGTACATGCTTTCCATGCCCCAGAAGACAATGGGAATCCGGCCGGTAAGCTCGGCGGCAAAAACCTGGCAGATTGCATGGTCAACGTCCGCCCAGATGCTGTGTCCGATGGCCTTGATAAAAAGAAAGCGGTTAGTCGGCATAGGTATTTACACCTCCATAGAATTCCGGATATTCCGACCGGTGGTTCATCAGTTCCTCAATCCTGCGCTTTCCGTCTTTTCGGGTTCTCTTTTTCGCCAGCTTTTTCTCTTTCTTCAGATCCCTGTAAAAGAGCACAATATGGTCTTCCGGCCAGTCTTTCAGCCGCTTTGCCGCGTAAGAGACGTTCGAATACCCGTTGCCGATGAAGAAATCGCATTTTGCCGCGAGGTAGGTGTCCTTGATAACCTCAATTCCCTTCTGCCGTTTTTCCCGGTAAGGCCGCAGATGCGCGGCGTTGCGCGTGTCGTTCAGTTCGCTTCTTCTGCAGTCGGTGAATACCAGCATGGAGCCGTAGCGCTTTTGAAATTTCTTAATGATCTCTTTGCAGTCGGTCAGAAGCAGAATTTTCCGGATTCCGTATGTTTTTACGTACCGGTCGATTTCCCGCACATACCTTTTGTTGAGCTTTGCCAGATTTTCCACTTCGCGGACTTTGTCTCCGCCCCGGATGTGAACACCGAGGAGCGGCCCCTTGCTTTCCAGGTTTGCCATGTAAAAATTCTGGATTTCCTGTTCGATATCCGGTTTGAGCTTCAGGTATTTGTCAAACAGGCCGCGGTAGATCTGGTGGGGCGTCATCCCGTAGGCCCAGTGATCCTTCGGAATATAGTCGATCATGGGCTTTACAAAATAATGTACGTCGCTGACTACCACATTTGCGTCGCTGCTCATCATATCGCCCAGGTTGCGCTGTGACCAGGCAATCTTGTCAAGATCCTCAATCATGATATTCCGCGCATTCCAGACGGATGGGTAAAACTTGTATCCGGGCCGGATCAGATCCCGTATGGTGTATTCCGAGACCGGTTCAAAATACAGGTCAAAAGCGTTCGTATCAAAAGATTTTGCGTACAGGCTGTTGGGGCCCCAGTATATGACCGGCGTCCGGTGCGTCAGTTCGGCGGCGAGCAGCTGGCCCATCACGTGGTCTACGTCGGACCAGAATCCGCATCCCCAGCTTTTTATCAGCAGAAAACGTTCTTTTGGCATATCCTTTCACCTCCGTAAAAATTCAGGTTATTTGGCAAAACGTTTCCGCAGAAAAGCCGCGGCCTTTTGGAAAATGTTCTGCCGCCGGGAAGAAGTGAGAATCTGCCGGTTAATCGGGTATTTTCTTTTTCCCACTTTCCAGTAGAGCAGCTTTGCGCTGCTGCTGTCCCATTCCTTCATGTAGGCAATTGCCTGGGACAGGCTGGAAAAGTCGTTGCCGATAAAAAATTCGCACTTTGCGGCCAGGCAGGCGTCTTTCAGGGTTTCAATCCCCCGGCGCCTTTTTACCATGGGATTTTCAAGATAAGAGTCGGTGTCGTCGTCCGTCATCCGTTTGCAGTCTGTCGCCACAACCATGGAGCCGTATTTTTGCCGGTATTCGTTCAGGATCTCAACGCTGTTCGTTATCAGAAAAATTCTTTGAATGTCGTATTTTTCGATCAGCTGCCGGATTTCTTTGTGATAGGCTTCGTTCGGCACCAGTGCTTTCCGTTTCCACGGCCATGGGCTGATTTTTGCTTTTTTTTCAATGGGGCTTTTCGGGTCTTTCCGGTAGCTTCTTGAAAAGTACCGGTATTTTTCCCTGCCGTTGTTTTTCAGAATAATCTGGTTTTGGTCGGGCCGGCAGACGTGGACCGCCAGCACCGGCGTATGCTCTCTCAGCCAGGAATTATAGAATCCTTCAATTTCAATCCTGATGTCGGATTTGATGCGGATGTACTTTTTGAACAGGTATCGGTAGATCTGCCGCACCGTCATGCCGTATTCCGGCATGTTTTTCCCAATGAAAGGAATCAGGCTGTACATATCGAAATAAACGTCCCCGACAAGCACGTTGGCGCTGCAGGTCAGCATATCTCCAATGTTCCGGTACGCCCAGGTTTCTTTAGAAGGATCGTCGGCCAGAAGGTTGTTTTCATCCCATACGGGCGGGTAAAAGGTGTAGTCCGAATTTGCCACGTCGAAGATTGTGTAGTCGGATACGGGCTCAAAATACAGCTCAAAGCCGTTTGTGTGGATGTAGCCGTTATGCAGGCAGCAGGTGGGCCAGTAAATAACCGGGGTGCGGTCCGTCAGTTCTGCAATCAGCAGCTGGCTCAGAACGTGGTCCATATCCATCCACAAAATATAACTCCAGGCTTTGATCAGCAGGAACCTGTCTTTTGCCATACGCTGGAATCACCTCACCAAAAAAAATATTCCTATCATAGTATGATAGGAATTTGTTGTATGTGTAATGAAGAGCATTTGAATGCCCACTATTTTTCCAGCAGAGCCCGGTTCCATTCAATTGTGCGCGCAAGCCCTTCCCGCAGCGGCAGGAACGGGGGCAGCCTGAATTCCGAACGGATTTTCGTCAGATCCGGTTCGACCGTTTCCGGAGAAACAGCCGTTTCTTTTTCCGCAGGAAGGCGCGGGTGACCGGCGGTCAGGGAGCTGCCCGTCTGGCGGCAGATTTCTTCGGCGAGCTGCCGTATCGTGATCCGGTCCGTCCCTCCCACGTTGTAGACCGTGTCTTTCCCCGAAATCAGCACGTTCAGCAGCATTCCGGCGCAGTCTGCAATATAGCAGAAAGTCCGGACTTTTTTCCCGTCGTCCAGCATGGTAATTCTTCGTTCCAGCAGCGCCTGTTTCAGGAACTGCCCCATCACGCGTTTGTCCCGGATCGTCAGACCGGGGCCGTAGCTCATGAAGATCCTTGCGATTTTCGCGTCGACACCCTCCAGCTTCCGGTATGCGCAGCAGAGGGTTTCGCCGGCCCGTTTCGATTCGGCGTAGACCGACCGCAGGCTCAGCGGGGAGCAGAGCCCCGGGTAGTCTTCGGGGGTGGGGATGTGCGCCGGATCCGGGTTCCCGTAAACTTCCGAAGAACTGAGGAACAGAAATTTCGCGCCGTCGGTTTTGGCTTTTTTCAGCAGGCTTTCGGTTGTGAAAATATTGAGCCGGATTGTTTCGGAGAAGTTTTTCATAAAAATTTCCGGCTGTGCGTAAGTTGCCGCGTGAATGATATAGTCCGTTTTCCAGGGGATCTCTGTCTCCTTAGGTTCGGCGAGATCCGCGGCGAGGAACCGGTAATTTTCTCCGCCTGCCGGGAACAGGCCGCGAAGTTTCCGGCAGGGGGGATGTTTGCTCACGGCGGCAATGCGGATGCCGGCGTTCTGCCGCACGTTGGCCAGGTGCAGGAAATAGATCAGGTAGGTTCCGATCATCCCGTTTGCGCCGGTGACCAGCACGGTTTTCCCTTTCATGGGCGACAGGTCAATCTCCGGCAGATACCGCAGACAGTCTTCGGCAATGATTTTATCCATAGTTTCGCCGCCTCATTTCATCAGCCGGATCGCTTCCCGGCGGATTGTACCGGAATCCGGGTAATAGACTTTCTCCAGAATTTCGCTGGCCGGTGTCGGAGCATCGGGGCAGCCGATCCGCACAATCGGTTTTTTCAGCAGGGAAAACGCCTTTTCCGAGACGACCGCCGCTATTTCCGAAGCCGCCCCGCCGGTTCTGTTACCGGTATCGGCGATAATCAGCCGGCCCGTTTTGGCGAGCGAGCCGAAGATGATTTTTTCATCCAGGGGCTTCAGGGTCCTGGGATCAATCACTTCGGCGGAAATATGGTCTTCGGTTTCCAGCTCCTCGGCCGCTTTCAGCGCTTCCTTCTGCATATAGGATACGGCCACAATGGTTACGTCGCTGCCGGGCCGCCGGACGGCGCCCGTCCCGAATGGGATAGAGTACAGGGATTCCGGAACGCGGCCCGTGGTTTTGTAGAGCCACCGGTGTTCCACGAACAGGACCGGGCTGTCATCCAGAATGCTGGAAATCAAAAGCCCTTTCGCGTCGTAGGGCGTCGCGGGCGCCGCAATCTTCAGCCCCGGCACGCTCATCAGCATCCCCTGGATGCATTGGGAATGCTGTGCGCCCGCGCCCCATCCCCGTGCGCTGATCGTGCGGACGACAAGGGGGACTTTTACCTGCCCATGGAACATGTAGCTCCATTTACAGGCGTGGTTGACCAGCTGATCCAGCGAGAGGATCATAAAGTCCATCCGGCTGTGGATCAAAATCGGTCGCAGGCCCGCCATTGCCGCGCCGGCGGCAAAGCCGGTCAGGGAGTTTTCTGCTATCGGCGTGTCAAACACTCTTTCCGTGCCGTACTTGTCCTGCAGCCCTTTTGTGGTTCCGAACACCCCGGTCGGATCGTCCACGCCCTCGCCCATGACGAACACCCGGGGATCCCTTGCCATAGCTTGATCCGTTGCTTCAAAAATCGCATCTTTGAATGAAATTACCCTGCCTTCCTCGGATTTATTATCCGTCACAGGAATATCATTTTTCACGGCCTCAACAGTTTTAAGGGACATAATTCAATTCCCCCTTGGTGCCTTAACTGGCATAAACATAATCCATGAGTTCGTCCGGCGAAGGTTTCGGCGAAGCCTTCGCAAACAAGAACGCATCCTGGATTTCGGCTGAAATCTGCTCCCGGAGGGCTTTCTCGCTGGCATCTCCCCACAGACCGATGGATTCCAGGTATTCCCTGTACCAGCGGATCGGGCATTTTGACAGCCAGTAGTCGTATTCTTCCCGGGAGCGGAAGCCGTCCCCAACGTCGTCCACCGTGCCGATGTGCCCTTTCCAGCGGTAGGTGCCGCATTCCAGAAAGACGGGGCCTTCCCCTTTCCGGCAGAGGCCGATTGCTTTCTCTGCATTTTTTGAAACTTCCACCACGTCGTTCCCGTTGATTTTCCGGCTTGGAATACCGTACCCCTGTGCCCACTGGGCAATATTCAGATTCCGGTGCCTTCGGTTTTCTCTGGAATTAATGGCATAGTGGTTGTTTTCGCAGACATAAAGGACGGGCAGGTTTTTCAGCGCGGCGAATCCCAGGCTTTCGTGGAAGGTTCCCTCGTCGGCAGCCCCGTCGCCGAAGAACACCGCGGTTACTTTTCCGTCTTTTTTCAGCCTTGACGCCAGGGCGGTCCCGGTTCCCAGGGGAATATCGCCGCCCACAATGGCCGAGGTCCCCAGAATCCCAACTTCCGGGGCGGCAAGGTGCATGGAGCCGCCGCGCCCGTGCGAGCATCCGGTCCTGCGCAGGTATAGTTCCGCGATCATCTTTTTTAAATCCCCACCCTTTGCCAGGTACTGCGCATGGCTTCTGTGTGTGCCGAAAAGATAGTCGTTTTTTTTCAGATGGGTGCAGACCCCCGCCGCAACGGCTTCCTGTCCGATGGAAAGATGAATCGGCGTTTTGATCTCGTCGTATTTGTATTCCGCCGCGATCCTTTCTTCCACCATCCGGATTCTTACCATCGTGCGGTAGAGTTCGGTCATTTTTTTCTTGTCCATACAGACGGGCCTCCCCTTCGAATTGCCATTTTACGAGAATTGCTTGTATTGGCTGTTTTTGAGCCTTTCCACCAGTGTTTTCACGTCCTGAGCCCGGCTGCGCGGGCAGACGAGAATGGCGTCGTCCGTCAGGGCAATGACCACGTTTTCCATTCCTATCGCGGCGACCAGAGTCTGGTTCCCGTAAATAATACAGTCTTTTGTATCCATGCCGAAGAAAGCGCCCTTTACCCGGTTTCCGTCGGGATCGGGCCGCAGCGGAACAGCAAGGCCCTCCAGGCTGCCGATATCGTCCCAGTCAAAGTTCCCTTCAACGGCAGCAATATCACCGCTTTTTTCCAAAACGCCCTTGTCGAACGAAAGATCCGGAATCTCCGAGTATGCTTTCTGAATGGACGGCCCGGCAGCCTGCCCGTCCGGATTTTCCATGGCTTCCGAAAAAATACGGGAATGTTTGGGAAGAAAAGACCGGATATGCGCGCTGAAGGAAGAAAGCCTGCCGGCCACAATCCCGCTGTTCCACAGGTAATCGCCTGAAGACAGGAATTTTTCCGCTGTGCTGCGATCCGGCTTTTCCACAAACCGGAGTACCGGGCGGGCCTCGTCCGGGCGTCCGGGGCCAATGCGGAGATACCCGTACCCGGTGGCCGGGCGGCTCGGTTTGAGGCCGATCACCACAAGCCCTTCTGTGTGTTCGGCTGCCGCATAGGCCCGGCTGACCGCCGAGCAGTATTCAGTCCGATTTTTTACATATCCGTCTGCCGGGAAAAAACAAAGGACCCCGTCGATCCCTTTGCTTTTTAGGGTAAATACGGCGTATGCGATGCAGGCGGCCGTATTTTTTGGCATGGGTTCAAGGATGATATTCGATTCCGGAACAGTGCCTTTCAGGGTGCTCCGGGTAATTTCTTCAAGGGTCCGGCTGGTTACCACAAAGCAGTTGTCCGGCGGAACCACCGGCCGGATCCGTTCCAGCGTTTCCAGCATCATGCAGGGGCCGCTGTCTGCGCTGATGAACTGCTTTGGCTTTTTCTTCCGGGAAAACGGCCACAGCCTCAGCCCGGAACCGCCGGCCATCAGAATAGCGTATCTTTCCAATAGAATCCCTCCGAATACATGATGGTCTGTCATATTTTATGCTTGAACGGCCGGCGGTGTTAAAAACGAAGGGGTGCGCACTCTGCCTCAACGTGTCCCGGATTCACTGTGCTTTGAGAAATATTGGCGTTGAATAACCCCAATACGATTTCGGATAAAAGTTACAATTCCCCTGATGCAGGCATTTTCCTGCGTCAGGGGAATTGCTGTATCGCGAAAAAAAAATAGAACTGCGGCGCGTGCAGAAAAACAGACGTTTACCCTTTCAGGCCGCTGGTTGCGATTCCCTGCACGAAGAATTTTTGTAAACTCAAAAAAACAATCAGAACCGGAATCAGCACCACGACCGACGCCGCCATAATCAGTCCGTATTCGGTGGAATACTGGGAAATAAACATTCTAAGGCCGATCTGGATAGTCTTTTTGTTTGTTGTTGTCAGGTAGATCAGCGGGCCGAGAAAATCGTTCCATGTGTTTACAAAAGTGAAAATGGTAAGTGTCGAAAGCGCCGGTTTAGAGAGGGGCAGCATAATCGACCAGTAGATCTGGTATTCGTTCATTCCGTCAATTCGGGCGGCTTCGCACAGCTCATCCGGAACGCTGAGATAAAACTGCCGCATAAGAAAGACACCGAAGGCAGAAAACGCCTGCAGGCAGATGATAGCGAGATGGGTGTCGTTTAAATGAAAGATGTTCCTCATCATAATGAACTGTGGAACCATGTAGGATTGCCACGGGATGGCAATTGTTCCAATATAGACGATAAACAGGACGTTTTTTCCCTTGAAATTCAGCTTTGCAAAGGCATAAGCCGCAAAACTAGAGGTCAGAAGCTGCAAAAACGTTACGATCAGCGTGATTTTCGCAGTGTTAAAAATAAATGTACCGAGTGGAATTTCAGTCCAGATATCCAGGTAGTTCTGCCAGCGCGGATTTTTGGGGATCCACTCAATCGGGAAAGTAAAAACGTCTTTATCCAGTTTCAAAGAGGCCGAGATCATCCAGACAAACGGAAGCAGCATGATAAGCGCCAGCAGAATCAGGATGAAATAAATAAGAATTTTTCCGGGACGAAGCCGATGCGTTGCCATAAATATCCTTCTCCTTTCGCTTACTCCGCTGTTTTCACGTGTTCGTAGTGAAACTGGATGAGAGTGATAGCAAGCACCATCAGGAACAAAACCATGGAAACCGCGCTTGCATACCCTAAATTCCACTCTTTGAATGCCAGGTTGTAAATATGAAAAACCAGCACCAGTGTTTTTGTCCCCGGCCCAGCGTTCGTGATCATCAGAACAATATCGTAGACTTTAAAACACTGAATCGTCAGCATGACAAGTACGAGAAAATTGGTAGGGCCGAGCTGCGGAATTGTGACATAGCGGAATTTCTGGACTCCATTAGCTCCGTCCAGCCCAGCCGCCTCGTACAGTTCCGGATTGACGTTTTGAAGGCCGGCAAGGTACATCACCATGTAATAGCCCATATTTTTCCATATGCTGAACATGATCAGCGTCACCATGGCCCAGTTTGGGTCGGCAGCCCAGCCGGGAGGGTTACTGATTCCAATTGTACGCAGCAGCTCGTTCACCGGGCCTTTGTCCGGGTTAAAGAGCGCATTCCAAACGGCTGCGACGGCTACAAGGGAAGCAACATATGGGAAAAAACTGATTGTGCGAAAAAAGTTTCTTCCAAAAATTTTTTGATTCAAAAGGATCGCCAACAGCAGGGCGCAGATCATTGTCAGCGGAACCGTCACGGCGGTATAGACAATGGTGTTAATCAGCGCTTCCTGAAAACGGCTGTCGTAAAATAGATGGAGATAATTGTCCAGCCCGATAAATTTTGGTTTCTGGATGCCGGAGCCGTTCCATTTCATGAAGCTCAGGCCAACCGCCATAATAATGGGAATCAGTGTAAAAATGGCAAAACCAATAAAATTGGGGGCAATAAAACTGTAAGCGATCCATGTATTACGCCGTTTTCTTCTTTTCTTTAAGATTATTCTGGCGTCTGCTGTTGGCATGGCAGGCCGCACCTCCCTTTTTCCGCATAACCCATTGGGGGCTGGTTTGGAGAAAAAGCCATTCCAGCCCTGCTTTGGTTGTATCTTCCCTTAAAAACTGGGTGGTTTATTTGCCGACAATTTTTTTAATATCTTCCGACATTTTTTTCAGCCCGTCATCAATGGATACGCTCTTCGTCATAATCGCGTCGTGGTCATCATTTAAGGCGATATCAATTTCAGCGCTTTTCGAGTTAATGGGCATTTCCAGGTATGTTTTAACCGTTTTCAATGCTTCTTTGCTGTTATCGTCGTCCGGGAAACCGTCCATTTTCGAAATTGCGTTGACAACCGCGTCATTTTTAATGGCTGGCAGGTTTCCGGTCTTCGCGATAATCTCAGCTCCCTTTTCACCGGTGACAAAATTTAAAAATTTCAGAGATTCCGTTTTATGCTGAGAGGCGGAAGAAACGGCGAGCGAGGTAATGGTTCCTAAGGTCGTTCCGGCTTTCACCCCATCCGGATGCGGATATTTTGCCAGTCCGAAGTGTTTCACCTGCGTTTTGCCCGCCTTAATATCGGCCATCAGCGTGGCAATAAACCAGCTGCCCATGTTCATCATGGCGATAGTGCTGTTTTCAAAAACGCCGGAATAGCTGATGCTGCTTGTTTTCAGGGTGGCATATTTCTGGCATATGCCGTCATCCTGCTCTTTGAGGACTATCTGGTAGTAAGGTTTCATCCAAGAGTAGTTGTCCTGATAGTCGTAGATGGTGTGTTTTCCGTCCAGAATTCCGAAAAGCTGCACTGCACTGCGCCAGGTATGGTAATGTGCGCCGTACACTTTTCCGTTTCCGTTCCCGCTCGTCATTTTGCGGGCAAGCTGATCGTACTGTTCTACAGTCATATCGTTTGTCGGGTAGCTTATTTTCGCCTTGTCAAATAAGTCTTTGTTGTAATAAACCAGCCAGAAATCACTGCGAAACGGCAGTGCATAAAGTTTTCCGTTCACCGTAATCTGTTCCGTGATGCCGCCGTAAAGAGACGTATCAATATTGCTGTCCTTGATGTCCTGCGTCAGATCCTGCAGCTGCCCGGCATTTGTCATGCTGGTATAACCCGGGATGTCTTTTACAGTGACAAGGTCGATTCCGCTGTCTCCGCCGGCAAGCTGTGTGCCAAGCGCCGTTTGATAATCCGTGGAACCGAGATCCTTCATTTCAATCATAATATTCGGGTTTTCCTTTTGAAATTCCTCGATAAGCGGCTCATAATACGTGGTTTTAGCCGCATCCCACAGGGCCCATACCAGCTTTACGGATTTTGCCGGAGTTTCGGATTCGCCGGCCGCCGAAGCGGTCTTCGGCGCTGAAGTCTGATTTCCGCCGGAACATCCTGCAAGCGTAGAAAAACACAGACCGACGGCAAGAATAAGACTGACAAACCGTTTTGCACGTTTCATGGGAACACTCCTCCTTAAAAAATAATCTGTCATTATTGTAAGATGTATTTTCTTTCTCCGGAATGAAATTTGCAAATTTTTCATGGATATTTTCTCTGAGTTTTCCGCCTCTTTGTAATTTTAATGAAAAATTTTATAAAAACATATATTATTTCTCTTTTTGTTTATTAGTAATTGACAATTTTTACATGCAAGGTTACCATAATAAAGTATAGAAACAGAAGAATAGGCAGGAGGCGCTTGTGTGAAAAAGGTATTCAAAACCATCAAAGCCAAAATCAGGACGGTGGCCATGGCTTTTTCACTTATTGTCGCCGTCTGCCTAGTCGTTGTCAGCTTTTATTTTTTTCAGACAAATTTTTTGAATAACATGATCTGGTCAACGGAGTTCAACCTTCAGCTTGTGGCCGGCGTGATCCGGCAGGATGCAGATTCCCTGAACCTGCTTGCCAAATGGTGCTGTGTCAACAGTGAAATCCTTTCCTACCTGAAATCCGGCGGCGACAGCGGAAAGGCCCTGCTGGCCTATAAGCAGCTGAGCAGCGAGTACAGCGGAAACCGGGCAAGAACATATGTCCGGCGTCTGGTTATTACCGATACGTCCCATAAAAAAATCCTGCAGGTTGGAATTGCCACTGCGCAAAGCCTGCCGGTTACCCAGTACAATGTTGGCCGGCTGTTCCCATCCGGCGGCTCCGGTTCGTGGCAGGTGGTCGAACACGACCCATTCGATAAAAGTTCTGCCCCGGCGTCCTACATCATCCCCGTCCGCCGGCCGATCTATCGTGAAAACAGCAGGCAGGTTATCGGGTACGTTTATATGGCAGTTTCCACAAAGCTGATTACAGATCCACTTTCTAATTACAGCATTGCGCCGGACAGCGCTTTATTTCTCACTCTTTGGAAAAACCGGTACAAAATTAAGCAGAACCGGTTTCAGCTGGTTTCCGGTATTTCCCTTACCCCCTGCCGTTATCCGGGAAAACCGCTCACCCCGGCTGCAAAAATTTGCACCGTTTTACACAACGGTAAGACCGCATTTGCTGTCAGCTATCCGGTTTCGAGCCTGAACATGGTATTGTCAAGCACATTGTCGGAACAGCAGATTTTCCAGCAGCATCTGCTGTTTTGGGGAATGATGCTGCTGGCCTGCGTGGGGATTGCCGCACTGGGGATATTCTTGACGAAGTACCTGAACCATCTGATTAACCGGCCGATCGCCCAGCTGCGGGCGCGCATGAACGCCATTTCGAAAGGTGATTTTTCGCCGGATCCGGCAATCGAATGGGAGGATGAATTTGGGGAGATCGGCAGGGGGATCAACCATCTTTCTCAGAATGTCGTTACCCTGATGGAAACCCGCCTGTCAGATGAAAAGAAAAAAAAGGATCTGGAATATCAGATGCTCCAGAACCAAATCAATCCGCATTTTCTCTACAATACCCTGAACTCCATTAAGTGGATGGCAACCATCCAGAATGCGCCGGGCATTGCGGAAATGACAACCGCACTCGCGGAGCTTCTGAAAAATGTCACCAAGGGAACCCGGAAAGTGATCACTCTGCGGGAAGAAATCGCGCTGGCGGATAATTACTTTCTGATTCAAAAATACCGTTATGGCGGTTCCATAACCTTAAAAAAGCGTCTTGACCCAGAAATTCTGGACAACGCAATCCCAAAATTTACTTTGCAGCCCCTTTTGGAGAATGCCATCTTTCATGGCATCGAACCCAGAGGCGGCGTGGGAACAATCGAGATCAAAGCCGGCCGGTGGGGAACGGAGGGCGTTGAACTGTCCGTCACAGACAATGGAATCGGAATGGATCAGAAAACGATTCAGGACATTTTTGTCAGCGGAAAGGCTTCGCCGGAAGGGATGTTCCGGCAGATCGGTGTTTTAAACGTCCATCAGAGGATTCAGTATGAATTCGGCGCAGATTACGGGATCACCGTCACGAGCAAGCTGGGGTTTTACACAAAGATTTCCGTTCGGTTGCCGCGGCGCTCTCTTTCTTTCGATTCTTTAAAGAAAGAGGCAAACTCATGATCAAACTTGTTCTTGCCGATGACGAGCCGCTTGTTTTGATCGGCCTGCAGTCGATCTTAAAATGGGAAGATTTTGATATTGAAATCTGCGGCTGTGCCCATAACGGCGATCAGCTCTTGCAGATGATTCGGCAGCTTTCGCCGGATTTGGTGATTGCCGACATCCGAATGCCGTTGAAATCCGGGCTGGAAGTAATGAAAACCTGCCGGGAAAAATATGGGCGCCTGCCTCTTTTCATCCTGCTGACCAGTTACGAAGAATATTCCTATGTAAAAGAAGCCATCGGCTGTCAGGCTGTAGATTATCTTGTCAAGCTGGAACTGACCCCGGAATCTATGGCAAAATCCGTGGGGAAGGCGGTTGATATTCTGCGGTATCTGCAAAAAGACCGGTTTGTTCATCCTTCCCCTGGAGAGCGCGGAGGAATGCAGCAATTTTACGATAAATTTTTCATCCGGCTGCTCAATCATCTGTTTGAGAACAGGGACCAGTATGAACTGCAAAAAAGGGAATTGGGGCTGGATTTCTCATTCGAAAAATACGTTGTATGCTACTGTGAAATCAAGGAGAACGGGAACTGCGGTGCGGGCGGCGAAAAACTGATGAAGCTGTATTCCAGCACCTTGCGCATGGTACGGGAAACCGTGACAAAATTTATGGCCTGCTATATCACCAGCCTTGATATACGCCACTTTGCCGTCACCTTTTGCTTGAGCAGGCAGGAGGTTCCGTCGTACCGCAAAATCCTGAAAAATATTCTTCAAAAAGTCTTGTCAATTGTTTACGGCTATTTCAGCGTAAAGCTGTTCTGCGCGGTTGGTTCCACAGTTGACGATCCCTACCGCCTTTCCGAATCCTTTTCCATGGCTCGTGTAATTTTTCCATCTGTATCCTTTGAAAACCCCATTCTGTTTTTTGACTCAGAGAACAGCGGGGTACATAAAAACGACGTATTTGATATATCCATGTACCGGGAGGATATCGTAAAAGCGTTTGAAGAGTTGGACACAGATGCTCTGCAAAAATTAACCGGGCGTTTTTCAACTTATTTCGCCGAACACCCCTCCCGCAGTCTTCAGGCAATGGATGCAGCCTGCAATCTGCTGTATACGGCAATCTCTATGCTTCCGGACGGCGAGAAAACACTTTCACTGATTTTCAGCAATGAACCGGACGGATTCCGCTGTATTTACCGGAAACAGACGGTAGGCGAAATTTTATTGTGGATGGATCAACTGCGCGACGGGCTGTGCGATATTTTGGAAAAGCGGAAGCAGAATTATAAAGAAAGACTGATCATAAGGGTGCAGAAGTATATCCGGGAAAACTTGAACCGAAAATTATCCCTCAATGAAGTGGCAGCGCATTTCGGCTTTAGCCCCAACTATCTCAGCCAGCTGTTTCTGCGCTACAGCGGGTGCAGCTTCGTCGAGTACACAACGCACACAAAAGTCGACGCTGCCAAAAAGATGTTGGCCGCCGGCGATAAGAAAATATATGAGGTCGCCAATGACCTGGGGTTTGAGAACGCATTTTATTTCAGTAAGGTGTTTAAAAAAGTGGAGGGGTGTTCTCCGCGGGATTATATGAAATTTTAAACTGATGAATTGAAACATTTTTCGGCAGCTTCCCGGACATATGACCTTCTATTATCTCTATTCCTTTCCATTTGCATAAGTCCCTTATATCTTTCTGAATATCAGCCCTCAGCTGATTGTAAATAATCTTTCTCTCCTATATTTCGGAGCAAATACGATATGATACTTGCACACCCATTTTGTATGTGCTAAACTGTTTGCCATGGAGCATCACCTTTCTTCTGTTGGTTGGCGGCTTGAACACTCGCCATTATATCAGAAAGGTGATGCTCTTTGCTTAAGCTTTTAATCTCACGCGCGTAGCGCGCGGATTTTCGTTTCCCAAACGGCAAGACGTTTGCGAAACCTGCTAAAGCAGATTGCAAAAGGGCGCTTTCACGTCGGTCAAAACGTGAAAGCACCCTATTTAGGATACAAATTTTTATTTATTTTTGTCGAACATTGTTGCATTGTGTAGTATAATATCTATGCAGAATTTTTAAGGAGGTCGATAGTCATGACGGTGGCAAATTTAAAGCGGCTGGATAAATATATCAGACAGATTCAGGATCCGTTTGGGACCGGATTCCTGATATTGAAGAGAATGATTGCTGAAACTGCTGAAAAATATGGCTTGTCTGCCAGCCAGTTGATTCAAAAATACGTTGCGTGGAAATGGGTAAAATAAAAATCCGGTCTATTCTATACTGTCTGCACGGCAGCATTGGCTATTTTCAGTTCAATGGAATGTTTCTCGAAAAAGGAAAGGAACTTTTTCGGCGGTTCCCGATCCGTAACAATACAAGAGATATCCTCCAGGCGGCAGAACGTCATGAGAGATGAGTTCCCGAATTTGCTGTGGTCAGCCAGCAGATAGGATTTATCGCTCTTTTTGACAATGCTCTTTTTAATTTCATACTCCAGCGGAGAAGAATTTGTCACTCCATTTTCAATGGAGAGTCCTGCTGCGGCCATAAAGGCCTTGTTAATGTTGTACCGCTCCAGAATATTCATGTTGAGGATACTGAAGGAATTTGTGTCGCGGATAAGGTTTCCGCCGAGCAGGAATATTTTCAGTTCGCTGTAAGGAAGGGCGTTCAGCACAACGTTCAGGCTCTGTGTGAGAATCGTAATATTTTTTCCTTTTAAAAAGTCCACAAGATTTGCGGTTGTCGTTCCTGAATCAATATAAATTACATCCCCGTCATTTACCGATTCCGCAGCTTTCTGGCAGATGATCTGCTTTTCCTTTCTGTATTTGATATTCCGTTCTTCAAACGGCACTAATGCCCGTTTTTCTGCCGTAACCCCTCCGTAGACTTTTCTGACGCTCCCTTTTTTGACAAGGTCGTTAATATCACGCCGAACCGTGTTTTTAGATATGCCAAAAACTTCACAAAGTTTATCCAAAGAAACAGTCTGATTTGCTGTTATATATTGATCAATTTGATCAAGACGATTGATTTTCATAGTGCTTTTATCACCCTTTCATACTCATATATTCCAAAGAGTTTTTACCTTTATTCTGCTTTATTATAATACACTATTACAATAATATATTCCATAGATATCTAATAAAAAATCAGTATAAATCAAAAAAATATTAAAAGTAAATTAAATTTATAAACATTTATTTACTTTTCAATATCATAAATTGCCCTCAAAAAAATCACTAATTTTCAGATTTTCAAAATATAGTAAAGCAAAGTAAAGCAAAAAAGTTATAAAAATTTAAAAATATTTCCTAAAATTTTATTTTTTATGATATTTCCTTCATTAAAATATGGCAGATCGCATCGGCAGCCTGATCAATTCTGTCTGCACAGTTGCTTAAATGTCGGTACAGTTCGCGCATTTTAATGATGTATTTTATGTCGTCATTTTCCAGAAGAGACGCAACGGAGCTTCGGTAAAGAAACTCCACTTGGTTTTCACACTTTTTTGCCTTGACAGCATACTGCATCGCTGTGGCCGGGCTATGGTGCATATTGCGGACGGACTGATTAATATCGTCGCTGGCCGTTTTCAGGACGTCCATAAATTTAACCAGCTCCGGCGCGTAGTCGATTTTGTAGATCTCCATTTCCAGAACTGTCGTTTTAAAGTAATCCAAAACATCGTCAAGGCATTTCGAGAGCATGAAAATATCTTCCCGGTCAAAGGGCGTAATAAAGGTTTTATTCAGCTCCCGGATTAGTTCCGCTCGCTTTGCATCGGCTTGTTTTTCCAGGGCTTCAACTTTTCGTGCGTAATCCGGCTTTAAAGTTTGCGTATAAGCGGCCAGAGCCTCTGCGGACTGAACAATATATTCCGACTGCTCCTGAAGCAGACGGAAAAAATCAATATTCCCTTTTATTATTTTTTTTAATTTCATTTTCAATACCACCTTCATAAACCGCGGAAGACTAGATAAAATCCCGCAGACAGCAAAAATGATGCCGGAATTGTAACAAACCATGCAACCAGCATGGTTTTTGCATAAATCCACCCAACCGCATTGGGACGGTCGGCCGCCCCAACTCCGAGGATGGAAGAATTCACAATCTGGGTGCCGCTGACGGGGAAACCGGACAGAGACGCCGCCGCAACAACCAGCATAGACGCCATCTGCGCGCTGACGGAATGCAGCGACCTTACACTGAATATTCTGGTTCCAACGCTTTTAATCATTTTCATCCCGCCCATGACAAGACCAAACGCAATGAAGAAAGCGGAAAGAAACACAATGTTTTTGGGGATACGCAGAGAATTTCCGCCTATGGCCGTCATCAGCAGCAGGGCGGCGATCCCCATTCCTTTCTGGGCGTCATTGGAACCCTGAAAAGCATTAATTAAAATGCACGTTGCAATCTGAACGGCCTGGAACAGTTTTTTTACCCGAATGCTTTTCCCCAAAAAACAAGCCTGGTTCAGCTTAAATATCAGGTACCCGAAACCGTAGCCGATAATGGGCGATGTAAACAGGGGAAGGAGCACCTTGAAAATAATCCCGTCTGCATTGATAACCGAAAAACCGTACCGAAGGACAAAAGGACCCAGCAGTCCGCCCACAATGGCATGGGAAGAACTGGACGGAATTTTTCCGACCCACGTAAGAAGGTTCCAAACCGTTGCACCCAAAACGGAGGCGCATATCATGGCGGATACCCCGCCCGGGCTTTTTTGCACACAGCCAAGATTCAGAATGCCGGAGACCATGCTTTCCGCGACTTTGGTTCCAAGAAACAAAGTCCCCAAAAACTGTGAGAAGAAAGCAAGGATAAAAACCAGGAAAACATTCAGGGAACGCGAAGCAACAATTGTTGCAATTAGGTTGCCTTCGTCATGAAAACCGGTAATAAAAATAAAAGCAAAAATTAAGATCATGGATATCTGAAAGAAGTCGATCATTCTCACCTATTTTCTTATGAATTTATAGCGAAGGGATGGTCTATTATAGCACATATTGGCAAGTCTTTGTGCAAACAATGGTTTCACCGCTGAGAAAGAACGCCGTATTCTCCCCATAAAACGGAAAAAACGGCCTGAAAGCCGTTCTGAATAATTTTTGCTTACTGAAATATACCCAGCACTTTTCATCCTTTTAGCATCAAATATCTTAATATATTTCTGTTATTTGATTGTTATCTAATACCATGAATTTATAAAATATTATCCATTTTTGTACCTTCGGTTTTTTAAGCAAAAGATATCCCGGGTAAGCAACTTGTTTTCCGTTTTTACATGCCCCTGCTCATCCAAGCCGTTTTCGGCAGAGGCAGAGTAAGTACAAAGCGTGTTAAGAGCCTCAAAATAGTGGTACATCAATTTCCCCTAACAAATGAATATCGAAAATCCCGCTTAGCCTTAGAGCCAAGCGGGATTTTTTGGAGCTGCTAACGCGATTCGAACGCGTGACCTCGTCCTTACCAAGGACGTGCTCTGCCAACTGAGCCATAGCAGCATTTGGCGACTCGGATCGGGATCGAACCGACGACCTCTAGCGTGACAGGCTAGCGTTCTAACCAGCTGAACTACCGAGCCATACAAGAACTGTAACATTACCTATTATACTGATTTTCGGCGGGATTGTCAATATCCGATTTGTATTTTCTGCGGTGCCAGTGTCTGTGCAAAGTTTTATGCAGGTACGGAACAATTTCTGACAGAAACAGCGGACGGACCGCCTTATAATGAAAACCGGTCCGACGGGGGAGCGATGCGGATGAAGCAGACGATTTACGTTGATGTCCTCGTAGCGGTGAATTTCTTCATTAATTATTTTCTCCTGCTTGCCACATCCCGGTTTCTTGCCATACCGGTCAGGCGCGGCAGGCTTGCGGCCGCTTCCGCGCTGGGGGCTTTTTTTTCCCTCTTTATTCTGCTGCCGGACGTTCCGGCTTTTCTTTCCCTTGCGGTAAAACTGCTGATGTCCGTGTGCATTGTTCTGCTGGCGTTTCGATTTCACGGAATCCGGAGCCTCGTCCGCGAGACGGCAGCATTTTATGTCATGAATTTTGCGTTTGCGGGCCTGATGCTTGCCCTGTGGTATTTTCTGGCCCCCCAGGGGCTGGTGATCCGGAATTCCATCGTTTATTTCAATATTTCCCCGGTTCTTCTGATTTTGCTGGCGGCTGTGTGCTATCTGATCATCCGGCTGGTAAATCGGATTACGGGCCGGCAGATGCCCAAAGAGCTGTTCTGCCGGATCGTCGTCTCCCGCGCCGGTGTTTCCTGTTCCTGCACGGCCCGGGTAGACACGGGGAATTCCCTGCGGGAGCCGTTTTCCAACGAACCGGTCGCGGTGGTGCGCAAAGCGGCCGTTGAGAGGATTATCCCGCCTGAAAACAGCCTGAATCTGCGCCTGGTTCCCTTTCACACGGTATCGGGCAGCGGGGTTCTGCAGGCGTTTCGGCCCGACCAGATGACGATCTATTCCGGCAAAAGGGTCATTTCCGTTCCCCGCGTGTACATAGCCGTTTCCAAAATCGGATTTGATGGTTGCGATGCGCTCCTGAACCCTGATCTTCTGCAAAAAACGTCCGGCTGAATCTGGCCGTAGCCGGGCGGTAAAATAAAGCCGCGGCGGCAGCGGCAAAAGGAAATGAGGAATATGGAAAGAACAAGACGGATATGGGAATGGATGGCAAGGCTGATCCGCCGGCTGTGTCCGGGAAGGGGAATCCATTACATCAACGGGCCCGAGACCCTCCCGCCCCCTTTAACAAAGCAGGAAGAAGAAAAGGTGATGAGCAACATTGAAAACCGGGTTCCCAACGCCCGGGAGCCGCTCATCACCCACAACCTGCGGCTTGTCGTCTACATAGCAAAAAAGTTCGAATCCCCCAGCGCAAATGTAGAAGATCTGATTTCCATTGGGACGATCGGCCTCATAAAGGCGGTCAACACGTTCTGCCCGGAGCGGAACATTAAGCTGGCCACGTATGCTTCCCGCTGTATCGAAAATGAAATTCTCATGTATCTGCGCAAGGCTGCCCAGCTGAAAAACGAAGTTTCATTTGACGATCCCCTCAATGTGGACTGGGATGGCAACGAACTTCTTCTTTCGGATATTCTCGGCAGCGACCAGAACACCGTCAACCTGAATATTGAAGAAGAAGCGGAGCGTGACCTTCTGCGAAGCGCGGTGTCCCGTCTTGCTCCGCGTGAACGGAAGATCATGCAGCTCCGGTTCGGCCTGAACAACAACCGCGAGCATACCCAAAAGGAAGTTGCCGATTCGCTCGGCATTTCGCAGTCCTACATATCGCGCCTGGAAAAGCGGATTATCCAGCGCCTCAAAAAAGATCTGGAGCGTGTGAGCTGATCACGGCATCCGAAAGAAATACAGCAGGGGAACCCCTCGGCGGAAAGGGATCCCCCTGTTTTCATTTTGTATGGTCCAGCAGCACGCGGTAGGCGTCCAGCAGCATTTCATAGGTATACCGGCGGCAGTTCGCGGGGCTTGTGGAGGGCAGCGCAAAAGCCGCAAGGCCGGTTTTAGGCAGGCAGAGGCGGCGGTAAAGCGAGGCGGCCTTGCTTCCCGTCGTAAAGACGTTCCGGATGCCGGTTTTCTTCAGCAGCCCATCAATGTCATTCGGGACGGGATCGCGGATGCTTCCGTCGTCGGCCCCGCGGATGCGGCAGCTTTTCAGCACGTCCCACAGGGCGATCCCGTGCCGGAGCAGCAGGGCCGTTTTTTCCTGGTTTGTTTCGGGCAGGGGGCTGCTGTAAAGTTCCGCCAGGATCCGCCAGAAGCGGTTCCTAGGATGGGAATAGTAAAATCCGTATTCCCGGGATTTGGGCGACGGCATAGTCCCGAGGATCAGCACCCGGGAGTTTTCGTCAAAGACCGGCGGAAGCGGGTGTTCAATATAAGCAGGGTTCATGGATGCCCGCCTTTCAGCTGCCGGATGTATTGGAGCAGTTCCGTGCGGGAGTTGGAGCATTTCCCGTCGATCACCGCGCTCAGCAGGGTCTGCAGCATATCTCCCACGGCGGGGCCTTCCGGTATGCCTTCCAGCAGCAGGTCTTTCCCCCCGACCGCCAGGCTGCTCAGCGAAAAGCAGTGTTCCTGCGTCAGGATCATGTCCAGCAGGCGTTCGGCGTTTTTCAGGGTTTCCAGCCGGCTGCGGTCCGCCTGGTTTTTGCCCATTGTGTCCGCGGCTGCCACCTGGAAAAGCAGGCGCAGCTTTTCTTCGCCCAGGCGGTTCAGCCGCCGCCGCAGGAAGCGCTCGTCCGGCGGCAGGGGGAGGTCGTGGCAGCGGATAAGCTCCACGACCGTCCGGACTGTCTTTTTGTCGTAGCGCAGCCTCTTCAGAATGGTTTGGGCCAGTTCGGCGCTTTGGGAGGCATGTCCGTAAAAGTGGCCGATTCCCTTTGCGTCGCGGGTAAAACAGCCGGGCTTTCCAATATCGTGCAGGAACATGGTCAGGCGCAGCACCGGTTCCGGCGGAGCGGATTCCACGCAGTGCAGCGTATGTTCCCAAACGTCATAGCGGTGATGGGGGTTGTGCTGGTCAAAGCCGAAGCAGGGGCGGATTTCCGGGACAAACTGCGCCACCACTTCCCGGAATTTCCGCATGACCTGCGCAGCGTTTTTCCCGCAGATCATTTTGGTGAATTCGGACTGAATCCGTTCCCGGGCGATGCGGTCCAGCAGGGCGCGGTTTCGGATGAGGCTCCGGGCGGTTTCCCTTTCAATCGAAAAGCCAAGGACGGAAGAAAAGCGCAGAGCCCTTAGAATGCGCAGGCCGTCCTCCTGAAAACGGCGGTCCGGCTGCCCCACGCAGCGGATCCGTTTCCGCTCCAGATCGTTCCGTCCGCCGAAACAGTCCACCAGCCCTTTTTTTTGGCTGTAAGCCAGCGCATTGACCGTAAAATCGCGCCGGGCCAGATCTTCCTGAAGGCTTCCGGTAAACGCTACCTGATCCGGGTGCCGCCCGTCGGAGTAGCGGCCGTCAATCCGGTACGCCGTGACCTCTACCGGCAGCCCGCCGGAAAGGGCCGTGACCGTGCCGTGTTTCAGGCCCGTTTCAAGGACCCGAAAGCCGCAAAGCGCGCGTTCGGCGTCTTCGGGGCGCGCCGAAGTCGCAATATCCCAGTCTTCCGGGGCTTTGCCGAGAAGGCTGTCCCGCACACAGCCGCCCACAAGGCAGGCTTCAAAGCCGCCCTGTTCCAATGCATCCAGAACAGCTGCTACCTGCGGCGGAATTTGAAGTTCCATGCCGATTCCTCGCTTTCAACTGAAATATGTCGAAAAGATCGTTTTTTATTTCCTCCTGCTCCTGCATGATACCTCCGCAATATGGCAATACTGGCAAATAGAACCGCCACGGGGGGATGCGAAGTGCAGTACAATAAAGTTGAAATCTGCGGCGTCAATACGTCGAAACTGAAGGTACTTACCGAGAAGGAAAAAATGGAACTGCTGCGCAAGGTCAAGGACGGCGATATGCAGGCGCGCGACGAATTGATCCGGGGGAATCTGCGCCTGGTCCTCAGCGTCATCCAGCGCTTTACCAACCGCGGCGAAAACCTCGACGATCTTTTTCAGGTGGGCTGCATCGGCCTGATCAAGGCGATCGACCATTTTGACATTAATCAGGGGGTCCGTTTTTCCACATACGGCGTCCCCATGATTATCGGTGAGATCCGCCGGTATTTGCGGGACAACAACAGCATCCGGGTCAGCCGTTCCCTGCGTGACACCGCCTACAAGGCCATGCAGGTCAAAGAAAAAATGATCGCGAAGAACAGCCGCGAGCCGACCGTGGAAGAAATTGCAAAGGAACTGGATATCCCCCGCGAAGAAGTTGTCGTGGCCCTGGAGTCTATTGTGGAGCCTATTTCCCTTTACGAACCGGTCTTTTCCGACGGCGGCGACACCATCTATGTGATGGATCAGGTGGGCGACAACAACGATGACAACAACTGGCTGGACGAAATTGCCCTCAAAGAAGCGATTAAAAACCTGAACAAACGGGAGAAGAACATTCTGGCCATGCGGTATTTTCAGGGGAAGACGCAGGTTGAGGTCGCCTCAGAAATCGGGATCAGCCAGGCTCAGGTTTCCCGGCTGGAAAAAGCGGCCCTTGACAAAATAAAAAAGGAAATCTAAAAAAACGGCCCGCGGCTCTTCGCGCGGGCTTTTCCATGCGGTGGGGACCGATGATTATCGGTTTTATTGTAACATTTCTTCCGCGGTTTATCAAATAACCCCTTTCCCCGGCATACACATGGTAGCGGGAGGTGGGGGCGGTGAACTGCAGGATAGACGACATGCGCCACAAAGAAGTCATCAATGTAAAAGACGGCATGCGGCTGGGCACCGTGTGCGACCTTGAAATCGACACCTCAACCGCAAGGGTGGCGGCAATTGTGATTTACGGAAGGCTTCGTTTTTTCGGCCTGTTCGGCCGTGAAGACGATATTGTGATCCGCTGGCAGGATATTCAGGTTATCGGTGATGATACCATCCTCGTAAACTACAACAGCTTCTGCCGGACGAAAGGGCCTCCGCGCGGTCTGGGGGCGGTATTCGGCGGCCGGTAGGGGCAGGAACCGGAGCCTTGAATTTCCGCGGCGGATATGCTATAATAACCCCGCACAACACACGCCTGTGCAGGACGAACGGTGCCCGGCAAAACCGGGTTTTATCGTCTGTAAATGCACGGCGGAGGAAAAACCAAGGAGGATTTAGTAAAATGTCAGTTGTATCCATGAAACAGCTTCTGGAAGCCGGAGTCCATTTCGGGCACCAGACCAGAAGGTGGAACCCGAAAATGGCCCCTTATATTTTTACCGAACGCAACGGAATCTACATCATTGACCTGCAGAAGACCGTGCGCAAACTGGAAGAGGCCTACAATTTTATCCGCGACATCACCATGGACGGCAAGTCCGTGCTGTTTGTCGGCACCAAAAAGCAGGCTCAGGAGTCCATTAAAACCGAAGCTGAGCGCGCAGGTGCCTTTTATGTCAACGCCCGGTGGCTGGGCGGCATGCTCACCAACTTCCGCACCATACGCCGCCGGATTGACCGCCTCAACCAGCTGAAGACCCTCGAAGCGGACGGGACGTTTGACCTTCTGCCGAAAAAAGAAGTCAGCAAGCTGAAGCTGGAAATCGAAAAACTTGAAAAGTTCCTCGGCGGTATTAAGGATATGAAGGATCTTCCGGGCGCGCTGTTCATTGTTGATCCGCGCAAAGAGAGGATCGCCGTGTCGGAAGCCCGCAAACTGCATATCCCGATTGTCGCAATTGTCGATACAAACTGCGACCCGGACGAAATCGACTATGTGATCCCCGGCAACGACGACGCGATCCGTGCTGTCAAGCTCATTTCGCAGACCATGGCGGATGCGGTGATCGAAGGCCGTGAAGGCCGGATGGGCGCGGCGGCTGCCGATGAAAAGGAAGCGGAAGCCGAAGAAACGGAAAACACCGAGAAAGCTGCGGAATAAAACCGGACTTTCCTGAACATTGAATAAAGCGAGGAATAGAATATGGCTTTTACAGCGAAAGATGTTGCAGCCCTTCGTGCAAAAACCGGCTGCGGAATGATGGACTGCAAAAAAGCCCTGTCGCAGGCCGACGGGGATACGGATAAAGCAATTGATTTCCTGCGGGAAAAGGGTTTGGCTGCGGCCACTAAAAAAGCGGGCAGAATTGCGGCGGAAGGCATTGCCTATGCCGTGCTGAACGATGCCGGAACTTCCGGCGTGGTGATCGAAGTGAATGCAGAAACCGATTTTGTGGCGAAGAATGCGGAATTCCGCAATTTCGTTAAAATGTGCGCGGATACGGTTCTTGCTTCTTCTCCTGCCGACGTGGATGCCCTGCTTCAGTGCAAGGCGGCCGGCTCCGATAAAACGGTGGATGCCATTCTGAAAGAAAAGATTCTGAAAATCGGCGAGAATATCAAGGTCCGCCGTTTCCGGAAACTGGGCGGCGTTGTCGGTGCCTACAACCATGCTGACGGGAAAATCGGCGTGCTGACGAAGTTTGAAACAGCGCCGGAAATTGCCGCAAAACCGGAATTCAAGGAATACGCCAAAAATGTCTGCATGCAGATTGCGGCGATCGTCCCCGAATATCTGGATGAATCCAGCGTGCCCGCCAACGTGGTGGAACACGAAAAGGAAATCCTGAAGCAGCAGGTCCTGGAGTCCGGCAAGCCGGAAGCAATCGCTTCCAAGATTGTTGAGGGCAGGCTCCACAAATTCTACAAGGAAGTCTGCCTGGTCGATCAGGCTTACATTAAGGACGATAAACTTTCCATTAAGCAATATACCGCTCAGGTTTCCAAACAGCTCGGCGGAGAGATTCGGATCGCCGATTTTGCCCGTTTTGAAAAGGGCGAGGGCCTTGAAAAGCGGCAGGAGAATTTCGCCGAAGAAATCAAGAACCTTGTAAAATAATCATTGAATAACAGGCAGCGCGGAATTTTCAGTTCCGCGCTGTTTTTCTTTATGAAAGGCATTTATAAAGGATTCATTCAAATTTGGAAAGGGACTTTCAGATGGAATACCCGATCGACATTCAGAAATCACTGCGCAAAACGGTTTCCATTTCTATCACAGAAGATCTGCGCATCCGGATCAAGGCCCCGTCCTTTATGGCTGACCGGGATATCCGCGCCATGACCCAAAAGTACCGGCCGTGGATTGAAAAGCATATTGCCATGCAGGAAAAAAAGAACCGGAACGCCCGGAGCTTTTCGCCGGAAGAGGTGGCTTTGCTAAAAGAAAAAGCGGCCTTGTTTGTCCGGGACCGGGTAATGTATTATTCCGCAAAAATGGGTGCCGTGCCCGCTGGGGTGAAGATCACTTCGGCAGCGGGCCGCTGGGGTTCGTGCAGCGGAAAAAACCGGCTCTGCTTTTCGTACCGCATAGCCCTTCTTCCGCCGGAAGCGGCGGATTATGTGGTTGTCCATGAGCTGGCGCATATCCGGCAGAAAAACCATGGGCCTCATTTCTATGAGGAGGTGCAAAAAATCCTCCCGGATTACCGGCGCAGGATCTCCCTTTTGAAGCAGGCCCAGGAAGACCTTGGCCTTTAAATAAGGCCCGTGTTCAGCCGCAGGCCTGTACGGAGGAAGCGGCCTTTGCGTCCTCCGGCAGGGCGACCGCCGGCGCTCTGCCAATATTGGAAATATCTCCGGAAATAATGCTTTTCGTCACATGGATCGTCACACTGCTCCCGTCAATATTCTGGAAAACCTGATCGAGGATCTGGGACGTGTCCAATTCAATCCGGACGAGGCGGTCGCTGTCCGTGTCAATATAGCCGTATCCGTATACCGGCGGGGCGCTGTTCAGCAGCGTCTGCACAATCGTTTTGGAATCTCCCGCCATACCGGAAGCCGTCACTATATTTTCGATTGTGCTGCGCAGGGCGCCGCTGTCCATTTTCAGTTCGATTTTATGTACTTTCCGGGAATTCAGCGTTGTCTCCCGCACGTATTTTTCATCTTTAACATACTGGAGCAGGGTCAGTACGTCGATCTGCTGGAGCGGTGAAGTGTCCAGCCCGGCCGCGCTGGTTTTCTGCCATCCGTCGGCGTTTTTGCCGTAGAACCACAGCCCGCCGTTTTCAGTTACCGTGTAGGTTTCACTGCTGCTTTTCTGCCCGTCGTTCTGCGAGGACTGAACGGCTTTCAGTGCGAAGGGATCCGCCGTGTAGGTCATGGCGGAGGAAGACAGAAATTCATGCCGGGTGCCATTGGCCGTAAAGACCAGGGTGCTTTTCATGGAGGCGCTGCAGCTTTTCATCTGTTCCGCGCCCATTTTTGCTTCCCGGAACAGGACGCCTGCATCGGTTCCTGCGCTGCACGCGGCCGTCAGAAATAAGACGGCGCAGGCGGCTGCCGCCGCCAGTGTTTTTTTCAATTTCATATCGAGTCACTTTCGTTTCAGAATCAGGGGAGGCCGAGAACGGCACCCCCGTTTCGTTTTATCATAGCAAATTATTTGAAGACGTGCAACCCGGTTTGCGGCCGAACTTGACACCACTGCCTAAAACAGCGTAAAATAAGACAATACCAGACAGGAAGCGTGCGGATTTATTTTCCTGCAGGTGCTTTATTCAGGGAGGAGATTGCAGATGAATCAGATTCAGCGGGCCGCGGCTGCGCTTTCGTCCCTTTCCGTTTTCCGCGGGGTATTGGACCAAGCGGTGCCCCGGGCGTTTTACCGGCTGCTGTGGGCGCCCCAAGGATCCGAAAGGGAATTCTTTGAAGCCTGGGGCGCATTTTCCGCATCTCTCTGCGAGCAGAACGGGTGTGACAGCCTTTCACGCTGCCTGACGGAGCCTGTCCTGGATGACGACAATGCCTTTTCGCGTATGGCGGCGTCCGGAACGGCGGAATTTCCCCCGGCGCTTCTGGAAGCCGCTTCCCGTGACCTGGAGATTCTGCTGGATGCCGCCGCCCTTTCACCGGAAGACGTCCTTTCGGGGAGCGGCTTTGCCGGCCGGGCGGAGGGCCTGCGCCTTCCCGGGTGGAAAGCCGGGGAGCCGGTCCCCCCGCTCCGGGGAAAAGGAGAAGGCCGTGCCCGCAGGCTGGCGGAATATTACCGGAAGAATGGATGCGGCCTGTTTGCCCGCCGCCGCGCCTTTTTCTGGCGTGACGGGACTCTCCGCCCGGTGGCGCATCCCGACCCGGTCAGGCTGGCGGATCTGTCGGGCTACGAAATTCAGCGCCGGATGGCAGTCGAGAACACAGCCGCTTTTCTGCGGGGGCTGCCCGCCAACAACTGCCTGCTGTACGGCGACCGCGGCACGGGAAAATCTTCGACCGTCAAAGCGCTGCTGAACGAGTATTATCCGCAGGGCCTGCGCATGATCCAGATGCCCAAGGAAGCCCTTTCCGGTTTTCCGGCGCTGGCCGGCCGTCTTGCGGGCCTGCCGCTGAAATTTATTATTTTCATTGACGACCTTACCTTTACGCATGACGACGCGTCGTATGCGCCCCTTAAAGCGGTTTTGGAGGGCGGCCTGGCGTCCCGCCCTGAAAATACACTGGTTTATGCCACGTCCAACCGAAGGCATCTTGTCCGCGAGACATTTTCCGACCGGGAGGGCGACGAAATTCACCGCAATGATACCATCCAGGAGAACCTGTCGCTGGCGGACCGTTTCGGCCTTTCCATCTGTTTCTCTCTTCCGGATAAAAAAGAGTATCTGGCGATTGTCCGCAGTCTGGCGCAGCGGCGCGGCCTGCGTATTGAGCCGGAACAGCTGGAGGCCGGGGCAGAGCGGTGGGCCATTGCACGCGGCGGCCGGTCTCCGCGCTGCGCCGTCCAGTATATCCGGGCGCTGGAAGCACAAATCCGGCCCCGGGATCCCGCCTGATTTTTGGAAAGGAAGAACACGATGCTCAAAAAATGTCTGGCCGTCCTGTTAAGTGCGGCTTCCGTTTTCTGTATTTTTGCCGGATGTTCCCGCGGGGCCGATATCTCGTCGGGTGCCGGTGAAAAAGACTTCCCCGTTACCATTGGGGATATTACCCTCCGGAATGAACCGTCCGGTGTGGCGGTCCTTTCCCCCAATATCGCCGATATCATTCTGGAGATGGGGTCCGATTATGAAATATGCCTCAAGGCGAAAAGCGCGTCCTGTACGCAGAGCGACCTTTCCGCCCTGCCGAACGTAACGGCCGGCGATGCCGACCGAATCAAGTCTCTCGGCGCCAGTCTGGTATTCACCGATTCCGCGCTGACAGACGCCCAGCAGTCCGCCATGGAAAAGGACGGCATCACGGTGCTGACGCTCAAGTCTGCGTCCAGCCGTTCGGATCTCTCCCGTTTGTATTCTGAAGTGGGCTCAGCGCTGAAAGGGGCTAAAACCGGGTATGAAAAAGGGAAAAGCTCCGCTTCTTCCGTGCTGGAAACGATTGATGACATCACACGCATGGTGCCCCAAAATGATAAGCCGGTTACGGTGGTTTATCTGTACAGCCTGGAGGGGAAAGCCGCGACGGGCGATACCCTGGCGGGCAGCCTGATCCAGGCGGCCGGCCTGCTCAACTCTGCAGAAAGCGGCCAAGGCAGCAGCTTTTCCATGAAAGAGCTGCTTCTTGCCGACCCGCAGTATATTTTCTGTCCCAAAGGGCTCAAAGCCAAGATCCAGTCCTCCGATTCCTGCCAGAAACTTTCAGCCGTCAAGAACGGGAAAATCTACGAGATGGATCCGTCTTTTATGGAACTGCAGGGCGGCCGGATGGTAGACGCCGTCAGTTTTATGGCGGGCACGGTTTATCCGGAACTGCTCAAGAGTGTGCCGGCGGACGGCACTTCATCCGGAACTGAAAGCACTTCCCCTGCGGTTTCTTCTTCCGTGCTGAATCTGGACCAGACGCTGAAAAAGGGTATGAAGAGCGATGATGTTCTGAAGATGCAGAACCGCCTGGACAAACTCGGCTATATGTTCCTGAAACCGACCGGCCTGTATGCCGGCGGCACCGAACAGGCAGTAAAAGATTTTCAGTACCTCAACGGCATGACGGTTACCGGTGTGGCGGATCCGGCAACCTTGAAAAAAATGTTTTCTTCGGATGTGAAACAAAAAAAGAATTCATAAAAAATGAACGGACGGTTTTAGCCGCCCGTCCGTTTTGGTTTCTACAGATTTTTCATGCACGTGCGATACAGATGAAGGAAAATAAAAACGCTGGCGATCAGTGAAACGGTTTCCGCCAGAGGAAACGCGTACCAGACGTAAGAGAGCCCGAACCGAGCCAGAAAAAAGGAAACCGGAAGAAGAACCACCATCTGACGCAGAACCGAGATCAGCAGGCTGCTGAACCCGTGCCCAATTGCCTGAAATACATTTGAAAACGAGATCCCCACAGCCGCCGGGATAAAGCTCAGGCAGATCGTTTTCAGCGCGGGGATACCGATATCCAGCATATTCTGCGTGGCGTTGAAAATCAGCAGGAGCCGATCCGGCACCGCAAGAAAAACGACAGTGCCCGCCGTCATAATCGCCACGGCCGTTACCGTGCTGATGGTGATGGTTTTCATCAGGCGGCTGCGCTTGCGCGCGCCGAAGTTATATCCCAGAATCGGCATAACTCCCTGCATCAGTCCGAAGACCGGCATAAAGACAAAAGACTGCAGCTTGAAGTATACGCCGAACACCGCCACCGCGGTTGGAGTAAAGGCGATCAAAATGGCGTTCATCCCCACGGCCATAACCGAACCGATGGACTGCATGATAATAGATGGAAAACCGACGGAATAAATATTCCGGATGGTCCTCGGGTTCAGCCGGAATCCGTGAAACTGAATCGTTACCGCGTGGTTTTTCGTGAACAGGACGGTAAGCGCGACCGACATAGAAAGCGTCTGCGCGATCACCGTGGCCACCGCGGCCCCGGCTACCCCCATTTTCGGGAATCCGATCATCCCAAAAATAAAAAGCGGGTCCAGGATAATGTTGCTTACAGCACCAATCAGCTGGAACACCATGGGGTAAATCATATTCCCTGTCGCCTGAAGGATTTTTTCAATGTTGACTTCAATAAAAACCCCAAGCGATGCCATGCAGACAATACTCATGTATTGGGTCCCCATTTTTACCAGTGCCGTGTCAGAAGAAAAGCACTGGATAAACGGCCGGGAAAAAAACAGCCCGATCAGAAAAAACAGGATCCAGTTGAAGATCCCGAGGATAATGCCGTGCGTTGCGGCGGAATCGGCTTCTTCCTGATGCTTCTCACCGAGCCTGCGTGAAATCAGCGAATTCAGGCCAACGGCGGTGCCGACCCCAACCCCGATCAGCAGCGACTGCATAGGGAAGACCAGAGAAACCGCGGTCAGCGCTTTTTCACTGATCTGTGACACAAAATAACTGTCCACTATGTTATACAAGGCCTGTACCGTCATGGACAGTATTGCCGGTACAGACATGGTTAAGATAAGGTGGGAGACAGGCATAGTTCCCATTTTGTTTTCCTGTGATTGCTGCAAAATATTCCTCCTTATTTTTCGGCTACTCTATTGTAACTGCTTTTTAAGATCTTTTCAAGACTTTTCCCGCTGTCCCATCCGCCGCAGGCGCGGGCGAGGGAATGTATTTTCCGTATTGACGAACCCTTTCCGCAGGTGATACTATAAAAAGAGAGCGCGGCCTTCCGTTTGCCGCGTGCAGGTGTTTCCCTGTTTACACCAATTTGAAATCAGGAGATAACAATATGTACGATCCAACCGGATGGCAGTACCGGCCCGGCGGATATCCGCCTTATTATGCGGCTGCCAGTGAGCGCCGCAGGCAAATCCGCCGTTCGTCCAACCGGGTTTGCTGGACAGCTCTTGCGGGCATCCTGCTGATGTACCTGTTTATGCAGGCCGGTGTTCTTTACCTCAGACTTACCGGCGTTGCCTACAATTATTCCTATTCACAGTTCAGCGGGTTCCAGCCCGTTCAGTATTACCTGCTGGAGGCCGTGGGGTATGCGCTCGGCCTTTCCGTTCCCGCGTTCCTTTATTTTTCCGCCGAACATATTCCGCTGGATGCTGCCCTGCCGTTCAGCCGGGCACCCGCGTGGGAAGTGACCGCGTATGTCCTGTTCGGCAGCATGGTCTGTTCGCTGGCTAATTACCCGGCCGACGCAGTTGCCCAAATACAGAAGTCGTTCGGCTACAGCGGAACAACGCCGCAGTCCCCCCTCAACGACGATCCGCTCGTTTTGATCCTGTACGGGATCACCGTCTGTGTGCTTCCGCCGTTTGTGGAAGAAATCATGTTCCGCGGCGTGATCCTGCAAAGCCTGCGGCGCTACGGCGACGGATTTGCGGTCGTGGTGTCGGCTCTGCTGTTCGGGCTTTACCACGGCAATTTTATTCAGCTGGTGTTTGCTTTTCTCTGCGGGCTGGTTATGGGGCTGACCGTTGTGCGGACCAATTCCCTTCTTCCCTCCATGCTCATCCATTTTATCAATAATGCCGTTTCTTTTACCCTGCAAATGATTACAAGGTATCAGGGAGCGGAGGCCGCTTCCCAATTCTATACCGTCACGGCGTTTGCCATTGTCGGCCTGGGGATAGCGGCTCTGATCCTGCTTGCCGTAAAACGGAAACCTTCCCAAAGGGGCGGCACGGGCGATATTTTACCGTTTTCGTCGAGGTTCGGCGCCATGTTTTCCAGCCCGGGAGCCATCGTTTTCGTGCTGGTCATGCTGACCCAGTCCGTTTACACCATGGTGCATCTGTGAGCGGGGATGAGTTTTTCATGCGGCAGGCCATCGGGCTGGCGCGTGAAGCTGCGGCCGAGGGAGAGGTCCCGGTGGGAGCTCTGGTTGTCCGCGGCGGCGTCGTGGTTGCGCGGGGGCGCAACCGGCGCGAAACCGTGAGGAACGCGCTCTCCCACGCCGAACTGGAAGCGATCGGCTCAGCCTGCGCGGCCCTTGGCGGCTGGCGGCTTCCCGAGTGTGACCTGTACGTTACGCTGGAGCCGTGTCCCATGTGCGCGGGTGCGGCCATCAACGCGCGTATCCGCCGGGTTGTGTTCGGGGCGCACGATCCAAAGGCCGGTTCCTGCGGCTCCGTTGTCGACCTGTTCCAGTTTCCCTATAATCACCATCCCGAAGCGGTCGGCGGCGTTCTGGAAGAGGAATGCGCTTCCCTCCTGACCGATTTTTTCCGGCGCCTGCGTGAAAAGCGCTCCTAACGCCGTCCCGTCCGGAGATCCGTAGAATGTGAGCCGGACGGCTGCCGGGTGGAATGCGTGCTGAAAGCGGATGAGTGCGGGAAACAGCTGGTGTATTTCAAGAAGGATCTCAAAGAAATATGAAAAGTCGTTTTTGGATCGGAAGCGGAGATCACCGTGCAGAATGGCTCCGAAAGCACATCCCCAATGCCGTAACATGCCTCAGAATTCTGGGCAGTGCGGTGCTTCTGTTTCTGAAGCCGCTTTCCGCGCCGTTCTTTGCTGTTTACGTGTTCTGCGGGGCGACCGACGCGCTGGATGGCTTTCTTGCCCGAAAAACCGGTGCCGTCAGCAAAAAGGGGGCCATGCTCGACAGTGCCTCCGACATGGTATTTATTGCCGCCGCGTTCTGGTGCTTTCTGCCGGTGCTTTTTTCCATGGCGTGGATTCTGGGCTGGATCGCCGGAATTCTGCTGATCCGTTTTTTTTCTCTCGCCGTCGGATATATCCGGTTCCGGACGCTTGCCTGTCTGCACACGTATGCCAATAAGGCGGCCGGTTTTCTCCTGTTTTGCTTTCCGTTTCTGTACAGGCTGTTTGGACCCGCGGCAGCGGCGTACCCGGTTCTTGCCGCAGCGTACCTGTCCGCGGTGGAAGAAGCGGCCGTCAATTTGACTTCGGCGTCTCTCCGCCGGGATGTGAAAAGCATTTTTACAAAAAAATAAAGCCCGCAGGCCGCGTATTAAAAAAAGGATGCAGCACTTTTTGTGTGCTGCATCTATTTTTATCCTGTCAGCCGCTCCGAAAAAATTCTTGCGCGTCATTTTTTTCGTGTAAATTTATCGTCGTTCAAGTACATGGTGTCTCCGTCCAGTTTCAGTGTATAAGTGTCATTTACGTCCTTCATCAGTACGTGGTATTGAATGGTAATCTTATCTCCGTCCACTTGATAGGTTCCTTTAAATCCGTGGTTCAGTGCTTCCATTTTCATTTTTCCGTTGGATGTAAACTGATACTTCGTAAATCCATAGCGATCCTGCCACGTTCCGACTACACTGTCTTCAGGATTGGCTTTCTTCGTTTTGCAGCCGAACGCCGGGAGCAGCAGGAGTGCCACCAGCAGCAGGATTAAAAGCTTTCTTTTCATGGATGAATCCCCCCGCTCTGCATGCCAATTTTAACACGTTTTGCAGCCCTGGGCAAGTGCTACCTTTTTCCTGCGCCGTTAAAGCGCAGATCCACAACCCGCTTCGGAAGACCGGACAGACAGGCGATCTGATCCACTGTCAGCGGATCATAGCTTTGGCTCCATTCGTCGAGATCCGGGTCAATCAGCAGGCAGGCCGCAAAAAAATCCGCTTCGTGTTCGTACCGCGGCACGCACAGGTTGGTCAGGTCGGCCATCGTCTGGGCGTTCAGGCCCGGGTGCAGCAGCACATGCCCCAGTTCGTGCGCGCAGCAGAACTTCTTTTCCTGCCCTTCCAGGGTGCGGTTCAGCAGGATCACCGAGCCGCCCTCCTGATTCTGAAAGCACAGTCCTTTTACCCGCGCGGGCAGCTCAGGCCCAAAAACGTCAATACCCAGGTAATCACACAGTTCAAAAGGCGACGAGGTCCCGTACTGCTGGGTCAGCCCATGCGCCAGTTTTTCAATTTGCTTCATTTTCCACATTCCCCCCGATCGGTGACGTTTTACTTTTTCCGGGAAGAGATGGCCGCGGCAATGCGGATTGCGCTGACCAGTTTTTCCCGGTCTGAAGCCGTCAGCGGAGCCCCGTTGTACATCAGGCCCGGCTGCCGCTCCAGCGTCCGTGCAAAACTGTCAATCACGTCGCCGACTTCCTGCCCGCGCTCCACGCCCAGCAGTTCATCCGTGCTGCAATTCAGCACGGCAGCCATCCGCGCCAGAAGGTCGCCGTCCGGCTGCCTGCGCCCCTGCTCGTACATGCCTACGGCGGAGGCCGAAACGCCCAGGCGTTTGGCAAGCTGTGACTGTGTCATTCCCCGCTCCAGGCGGAGCTGCTTCAGTTTTCCGCGCTGCATTTCCGTTTCCCCTTTCTTCTGTGCGGCCATTATACCACACAATATGTGTTTATGCAAGAGCTTTTTTGTCCTTAAAAATTGAGAGTCCCAATTCTGTCCCTCTGGCTAAAAATCCGCCTGAAAGGTCTTGAAACAGCCATAATTTTCTGCTAGGGTAAGAAACAGAGTCCCGGAATTTTCCGCAGGATTCATTTTTTACAAAACATTGCTACACGTATTGTGTATTGAAAGGGGCCATGAAAAATGAATTATCGGCAATGGGGTCTCCAGTACCTCCGGGAAGCAGAAGAACTCAAGCGTCATACGGCGCCTCTCCGGAAACAGCTGAAGGGCCTTTCGGGAAAAGATGAGATCCTCCTGTTCCGTAGGGTTTCTATGCTGGATGCCATGTATTTCGAATGCCTGCACACGGGCCGGATGCTGGTGGAAAGGGGTGCGGCATGTTGAGGCGCGGCCCGTGTCTCAGCCTTGACCGGTTTGGCGGCGGCCTGCCCGCCCGCGCCGGAGATTCCGGGGATTCCGAAGGGCGCCGCCGGATGCTGCGCGCGCTGCGGCAGGCGGCCGCCGGGGAGCTGACCGCCCGTCAGCTCCAGTGTGTCCGCCTGTACTACAGCAAAGGGATGACGATGAGGGAGGCCGCGTCCTCCCTCGGGGTGTCAACATCCACAGTTTCACGGCACCTTAAAAAAGCCCGCGCCCGCCTGCGGCGGGTTCTGGAGTACGGCGGTTTTCCCGGCGGTTCCGTATGGTAAAGTTCCGGCTATTTCGTAGTTGTCTGCCGGTAGTGGGTGGGCGTCATGCTGTAATTCTTTTTAAAACTGCGGTAAAACGTGCGCACGCTGTCAAACCCCGAGTTCATGGCAATCTCCAGCAAAGGGGCGTCGCTCATGCGCAGAAGGTTGGCCGCGTGACGGGCCCGCAGGGAATCCAGGTACTGCGTCAGGGAACAGCCGAGGTATTGGTTGAAGATATGGGAAAACCGGTATTTGCTGTATCCGAATTCTTTGGAGAGAGAATCCAGCGTAATCGGTGAAAGATAGTTGTCCTGCAGGTATATCAGCACTTTTTTGGAAAGGAACCGGTCCTGCGGCGTGTCCTCCAGCCCGATTCGGCGGATAGCCAGGCCGAGAATCACGTAGATGTAACTGCGTGTCAGGTTTTCATTTTCGTCGTCGCACGGGCCCAGGCTGAGGATCATCCGCAGGCAGTGCAGCGCTTCACCGTTCAGAACGGCGTCGCCGCTCAAACATTGGCTGAAAACTTTTTTAGAGAGCAGCGGCGCGTACAGCGGCACAAAGTTCAGCGGCACAACCATCACAATGGAATGGTACCGGCTGCTTTCACTGCTGCGGTAAGAGTGTGCAGAATAGCTGGAAACAAGAAAAAACTGACCGGCCCGGATGGAGAGCTGGCGGCCGTTGAACATGGCACCCACTTCGCCTTCTGTCACGTAAACAAATTCCACGCTGCTGTGAAAATGCGGCATGCAGCCGATATTGCGGCTCTCCCAGCAGGAGGGGAACCGCCCGTTGTCGTTGCAGAATTGGTACATCCCTTGGATCATCGCAGGCTTCAATCCTTTCATTCAGCAATTTTTGACACTAGAAACTGTAGAACTGACACGCATTTTCCAGTTCAACCGATTATAATCCTTACTATATGAAAAATCAACACTCGTCCTGAAATATGCCGGTGCGCCGGAGTGCGCGGAAAAGGAACGCTATGTTTGAGTTAAAATGGCTTTGGAAATATATGGGTAAAAAACGCCGCTTATTCGTTGTCGGACTGATCCTTTCGGCTGTCACTTCGGCTATGATGGTTATCAACCCGATGCTTTCCCAAAAGCTGATCGACGAGGTGATTGTGCCCAAAAATGTAAAGCTGCTCATGCCGATCCTTACGGCAATGCTTGTCGTAGAAGTGGTGCGTGTGGCTTTGCGGTACCTGATGATTGTCTGCCTTGAAAAGAACAGTCAGCAGATGCTTGACGATGTGCGCCGGCGAATGTATCATGTCATCCAGGAACAGGATTACCGATTTTTCGGCCGCATCCGTACCGGAGACCTGATGACCCGTATCACCAGCGATCTGGATATGGTGCGGCATTTCTGTGCGTGGATTTCGTACAGCGCGGTGGATTCGATTGTGCTGTTTGCAGTTACCATTCTTTATCTCTGCACGGTCAACATTCCCCTGACGCTGTGCATGGCGGCCATTACACCGTTTATTATGCTGATCACTTATTTGTTTTCAAAAAAGATCGGGCCGATGTATGTGGACCTGCGTGCGAAGCTCGCCGGCCTGAATACCGTCGCTCAGGAAAACATTGCAGGCAACCGGGTTGTCAAAGCATTTGCCAATGAAGCGTTTGAAGAAGAGAAATTCCGGAAATGCAATCAGGAATACCGGGACAAAAACCTGAAAACCACTTATGTCGGCGTCAAATTTCAGCCCGTTATTGACCTGCTTTCCCAGTCGCTCACGGTTACGTCGCTTTTAGTCGGCGGTATCTTTATGATGAAAGGGGCTATCACCGCCGGCGACATGATGGCGTTTTCTTCCCTCACGTGGGCGCTTGCGAACCCGCTGCGGAACCTCGGTGTGCTCATTAACGACATGCAGCGCTTTTTTGCTTCCTGCCGCATGGTGATTGAGGTTTTCTACTCGCAGCCGTCCATTATAAACCGCACGGGTGCGCATGCCCCGGAAGAGCGGCTGCGCGGAGACGTGGAATTTCGGGATGTTTCGTTCCGGATTAATGGGGCTCGCCTGCTGGATCATGTGAATTTTCATATTGCCCCGGGCCAGACGCTGGGGATCACAGGTTCCACCGGTTCTGGGAAAACAACGCTGGTCAACCTGGTCGACCGGGTCTACGAGGCAACGGAGGGCGAAGTCCTTCTGGACGGCAGAAATGTTCAGGACTATACCCTCGAGTCGCTGCGCCGCTCTATCGGCGTCGCTACGCAGGAAGTGTTCCTTTTTTCCGATACCGTTGTGGGAAACGTAGCCTACGGTAACCCGGATCAGCCGCGGGAAGAAACGCTTAAATACCTGAAAGCGGCGGCTGCCGACGGTTTTTCCCGCAAACTGGAAGATGGGTACGACACATTGATCGGCGAGCGCGGGGTCGGGCTTTCCGGCGGGCAGAAACAGCGGCTTGCCCTGGCGCGTGCCCTTTCCATGAAGCCGTCTGTCCTTATCCTGGACGATACGACCTCGGCGGTGGATATGGAGACGGAAAAATTTATCCAGCAGCAGCTGCGGACCCTTGATTTCCCATGCACGAAAATGATTGTGGCCCAGCGGATTTCTTCCCTGAAAAACGCCGACCAGATTATCGTTTTGGATCACGGGCGCATTATCGAATGGGGAACGCATGCGCAGCTTCTCCGGAAACACGGTTATTATTATCGTATCTGGGCGCTGCAGAACAGCGTTGAAGAGGAGGAAGTTCATCTTGGCGCGTAACCGCTATGATATCGACGAAGACCTGAAAGAAACGTTCAGCGTCAAAACCGTGAAGATGTGCGCCAAATATATTGGGCGCTACAAATGGAGCATGCTTGCCGCGCTTCTGCTCAGCGGTTTCGGCAGCGTCGTCGGCCTGGCCGGCCCCATGATCATCCAGAAGGGCATTGACGTGGCCATCCCGAAAAAAGATGTGCAGTATCTTGTCCACCTGTGCGTGCTTTTGGTTGCGACTATCCTTATTAACATCGGTTTTAATGCCATCCGCACCGTGATTGTTGCCAAAGTCGGCCAGAATATAATTTATGACCTCCGTTCCGATCTGTTCCACCATTTGCAGGAACTGCCTTTTTCCTATTATGACGACAGGCCGCAGGGCAAAATCCTTGTGCGGGTAGTGCAGTATGTCAATAATGTTTCGGATGTCCTGTCTAACGGCCTTCTGAACTTTATCATTGAAATCATCAATATTGTTTTTATTATTTTTTATATGTTCCGCGTCAATGCGTCCCTGGCGGCCGTAACGGTGGCCGGCCTTCCCGTGGTAGCCGCGTTTGTCTGGTTCATTAAACCGAAACAGCACCGGGCGTGGCAGGAGGTTTCCAATACCAATTCCAATATGAATGCCTATATTCAGGAGTCGATCGACGGTGCGAAGGTTGTGCAGCTTTTCAACCGCCAGAAGCGCAATATGCAGACGCTGGACGGGCTGCTGGACAGGCGGAAGAAAAAATGGATGCACGCCATTTATATTTCCAATACCGTTTGGGTTTCCGTGGATATTGTTTCCCAGCTGATTTTCATGCTGGTTTATATCGCCGGCGCCTACTGGATGAACCCCATGGCGTCGTTCGGCGTGCTCCTCGCCATGGGGACTTACGCGTCGAAATTCTGGCAGCCGATTATCAACCTGGGGAATATTTATAACAACTTTGTCAATGCCGCGGCTTATCTGGAGCGAATTTTTGAAACAATGAACGAGCCGGTTGTGATTGAAGATGTGCCCGGGGCCGTTGAGCTTCCTCCGGTCAAAGGGGAAGTGCGGTTCGACCACGTCAGCTTTGCCTATGAGCCGGGTCGGAATGTTCTGCACGATATCTGCCTTACGGTGCACCCCGGTGAAAGCATTGCCTTTGTCGGCCCCACAGGGGCGGGGAAGACGACGATCGTCAACCTTCTGAGCCGTTTTTACAATGTGGAGCAGGGGAAAGTCCTTATTGACGGCCACGATATCATGAAAGTAACGCTGCATTCCCTGCGCAGTCAGATGGGGATTATGCTGCAGGACAGTTTCATCTTTTCCGGCACCATTGCGGACAATATCCGCTACGGCAGACTGAACGCGACGGATGAAGAAGTGGTCCGCGCCGCGAAAATCCTTCATGCCGACGAATTCATTTCTGCCATGAGCGACGGATACCAAACAGAAGTCAAGGAACGCGGGGGCGGCCTTTCCCAGGGCCAGAAACAGCTGATTGCGTTTGCCCGCACCCTGTTGGCGGATCCGAGAATTTTGATTCTGGACGAAGCGACGTCGTCCATTGACACCGCGACGGAAAAGCTGGTCCAGGAGGGGATAGCCACCCTGCTGAAAGGCCGTACTTCTTTCCTGATTGCCCACCGCCTATCCACCATCAAGAACTGCACGCGCATCTGTTATGTGAATAACGGCCGGATTCTGGAAAGCGGCACCCACAGCGAACTGATGGCGAAAAAGGGGTATTATTATGACCTGTACCTGTCGCAGTATGATAATCCGGAACAGATTGCCTGAAAGAACAGCCTAAATAAAAACTCCGTGCCAGAACCGCCGCCGGAAGGCGGCCGGGCACGGGGCTTTTTTTACAGCCTGAATTTTCCCACGAGGGCTTTCAGCGCCTGTGATTGGCCAGACAGTTCTTCACTTGCAGCGGCGCTTTCCTCCGCGGTCCCGGAATTTGTCTGCACAACGCTGGAAATCTGCGCGGCACTGGCCTGCACCTGGTCAATTTGCTCCGCCTGCTGGCGGGACACCTGTGAAATCCGGTCTACGTTGTCGGAAACCGTTTGGATGCTCTTCACTACCTGGCGGAGGAGTTGGGCCGTCTCATCTGCGGTTTGGGTCCCTTGTTGGATCTGCTCCGTGGAGCTGTGAATCAGCGCTGCGGTTTCCTTGACCGCAGCTTCGCTTTTATTGGCGAGGTTCCGGACTTCGTCCGCTACAACGGAGAACCCTTTTCCCGCTTCGCCGGCCCTTGCCGCTTCCACAGCCGCATTAAGGGCCAGAATATTAGTCTGGAAGGCAATTTCCTCAATCGTTTTATTGATTTTTTCAATCCGGCTGGAAGATTCTTCAATCTGCGACATGGCATTTACCATTTCTCCCATGTGCCGGTTGCTGTTTTCAATTTCGGCGCGGACTTCGCCCACGCTGGTGCTGGCTCCGGCCGCATGCTGTGCGGTTCCTTTACTCTGGCCGGCGATTTCCGTCATGGATGCAGAAAGCTCCTCTACGGAACGTGCCTGCTTGGTGGAACCCTGTGCCAGGGATTGGGCGCCGTCTGAAACCTGCGCAGAACCGGTTGCAATCTGCTCCGAAGCTCTGCTGATGTCTGTCAGGATTTCTTTCAGAGACTGGACAATGGCCGAAAGGGATTCCTGAATGGGGATAAAATCACCGACAAATTTCTGCTGAACTTTTACCTGCATATTTCCCTGGGCTATTTCGTGCAGAACCCGCGTAATCTCCGCAATATATCTCCGGAGCGCCATGATGGTCTGGTTTAGGGAAGAAGCAAGCAGTCCGGTTTCATCCCTTGCCTGAACCTTGACTGTATCCGTCTGGAGATCGCCTTTTGCCAGCAGATTCAGCCGGTGAGATACAATTGAAATGGGTGCGGCGATCGATTTTGTCAGCATGGAAGCCAGCAGAATCCCCAGCAGAATGCACAGCAGGGAGGAGACAGCCAGCCCTATGACGGTAATCCAGATGGATGAGGTCATTTCAGAAACGGGCGCCACAACACCGAAAGACCAGCCGTTTGTATTTTTCAGCGGGGCGTAGTAACAGATCCGTTTCCCGTTTTCGTAGGCATAAGTTCCTAAACCACTTTTGCCGGCAGTCATCTGCTTATATAAGGCAGCTGCCGAAGCGTAGGAGGAATCTTTTTCGGCAAACTGGATGAAATTCTGCCGCTTTTCCACCAAAGCCGGGCGCACATTGGCGATCATGGTTCCGTCTTTGTCCAAAATAAAAACGTTGCCGGTTTTGCCGATTATAATGCCGTTAATAATTTGGCTGTAGGTTTGGGAATCCAAAGTTGCCATGAGAATTCCCTTGAAATTATTGTTATTGACCACCGGTGTACAGATAATGGCACACAGCTTTTTGTCGGGGCCGTATGTCGTGCTGGAAATGAAGGTGCTGCCGCCCAGCGCTTTTTTAAAATAAGTCTGCCCGGCGACGTTTTTGCCGTTCAGGGCTTTGTCTTTGCTGATGATGGTACCGTCGGATGTGACAAGGCTCAGCGTTTTATAGCCAAGCTGCTGCTTTTGCTGATCCAGCATAGCAAGCACAGCAGTTCGGGTGATGCCTGATTTTCCAATCATGTCGGATTTTGCGGCGGAACGGATATTGATTTTCATGGAATCCAGAGAACTGTTAATGGCTACTTCTGCCGTCTGGCTGATGGATTTTAAATCTGCCTCCACATTTTTCGTCAGGCTCCGGTAGCTTGAAAAAATACCGATTGCCAGGTTCAGGATTGCGGTCAGAAGGACAATTGCAACCGTTGCTGCAGTCAGTTCCTGTTTCAGAGGCCTAAACCTTTTCATTCCCGTTTCCTTCTTTCTCAGTTGCCTGGAGGGCAGCCCTTGACAGCCGCTGAGACATTCCGGATCTTCTGTTTCGACGAGATCACGCAAATTTGAATCATGCTGCATATATGCTGCAAAATTTATTGCTTTTAAGGCTCCTGAGACATTTTTTCAACGTTCAGTACTGCATTTAATGCTGCGGGTTGGGTGTCAGGCCATGTCCGCTGCGCTTCTGGCAGGGCAGATATTCCGTGCTGTGGGATTTGCAGTGGTGGGTTCCGGTGTCAGTGTTTTCGGGGGATGCCTTCTTCTTTATTTTATTTTTAGTAATTCCAAAATACAACAAAGTTGCTTTAAAGTCAACAGAATTTCGTAGATTTCGGTCTATTATTTTACTGTTATCGAAAAAATTCAGCCGGACTGAAACCTTTTCCGGTTTGATGCGTATTGTTAGCTGCACGTGCAAAGGAGGATGGTTCTGTGAATGACAGCGAGATCGTCAGTCGCCTGCAAAACGGGGAAGAGAACGCTTTTGATGAATTGGTTGTCCAGTATCTGCCATATGTTTCGGCAGTCCTGAATGGAATTGGGGGAGGCCGTTTTTCTCCGGAAGATGTGGAGGATCTCAGCGCCGACGTTTTTTTATCCGTATGGAAGAACCGGAACAGTCTGAAAGCCTGTGAGTCACTAAAGCCGTATATAGCGCAGGCTGCCCGCAATGCCGCGTGGAGCCGCCTGCGCAGAAGCGGCCGGGACCCGGTTCCTTTTCGAGATGACATTTTGACCGTTTCTGCCGGCGGTCCGGATGAGGCGGTGGAAGCGGAAGAAGAGGCTGCTCTTCTCAACAGCGCCGTCGCAGGTTTTCGGGAACCGGATCGGGAAATTTTTGTGCGGCATTACTTTTACGGCGAACCGCTTAGGTCAATTTCTCAAAAGCTGTTGATCAATCCTGCCACGGTAAAAACGAAATTGTTTCGCTGCAGAAAACAGCTGAAAAAAATATTGAAGGAAAGGGGATGCACGGAATATGAAAAAGCAAGTGAGAATCAGTGACCTGTGTTCACATCTTGAAAGCCGGTATTATTCCGCTATTGATTTTGAGGAAAACGGCGGGCCGCAATTGTCGCCGGACAGTATAGCGGCTGCTGCCAGAGCGAAAATGCATAGCTGCCCGGACGGTTTCGCAGGTATTCCTGCGCCGGAAGAGAGGAGCAATGTGAGGGCTGTGAAGAAAAAGATGCCGCTTCGGATTGGCCTGATTGCCGCGGCGGTGTGCCTGCTCAGTGTTACGGCTTTCGCGGCGGCGGGAGGCCCTGATTTTTTCAAATCTATTTTCGGCTCCAGTGCCAAGACAGCTGAGAGTGATATCCGTTCCCCGCGGATTTCCGCGTCGGATGAGAATTATAAAATGACGGTGGAAAGCCTGCTGTCAGATGGTTACAAAACCGATCTGGTGGTTTCGCTGAAAAGCCTGAAGGGGAAGAAGATCACGGCCGATCCGTTCAGTCTGTTTTCTGTATCCATGAAGGGTAAGTCGCCTGATGCAGATGATCTGAACTATTCCTGCGAGGCGCTGGATGATTTTAGTGGAGACGGAATTTATTATTACCATATCCAAACAGACAGTATGAGCAGTTGCCTTGCTTCTACCTTCGTCGTTTCGGAAAAGGAAGAAAAAAGTCTGAAAGTCGAAGTGCCGGTGGAGCATTCCATGGCGGTGAAGACCGTTGCCATTCCCGCCCAAAAATATCAAAATAAGAATTACCGTCCGGAAGGCGTTCAGCTTTCGTCCCTCGGCGTAATGGTGATCGGGAGCGAAAAGAAAGAAGCCCATGAGATCCCGAATCCGGAGGTTTCCATTCAAATGAAAGACGGTTCCAAAATCCAGCTGTTGGAATCCAATGTTCAATCTGATTCCGGCGAAAGCAATAGTTCGGATGCTATCCGGGCGCAGGGAGAAGTTATTCTTGATCCCGTTCTGGGGCAGCAGATGCCGTTGGTCACGGAGATGTCTGCTGAACGGAATCCCGGTGATAAAAGTGTTGTAGCCGGATATTTTACCAGAATCCTGAATTTGGACGACGTGAAATCCATTCTTGTAGACAATACGGAATATTTGCTGCAATAAGCCTGTCCGATCTTCCGTATCCGTATCCGGCGGAAGGCACCCTGGGGAAACCCGGGAGCGCCCTTCCGCCGGATTTTTCCGGAATACCTTTTTTTCCTTGAAAAACTTTGATTCAAAGGCTATAATAAAATAGAATATTATGAGTTTTAAACAAGAAAACGGGGAATATACTGGAAATCTAACGGGAGGGAATTACCATTGAAAAAAGCATGGACCGCACTACTGACGGTATCGCTGCTTCTGCTGTGTCTGCCAATGGCTCCGCGCGCCCGCGCGGCCGAGTCGGATCAGGTGATTGATATGCACGGCACCAAGACATATATCGGTTCTTCTTCGAACTGGAGCAAAACATGGGATCCGGATAATTTTACGGATGTTACCGATAAGGATGCCCCGAACTGTTCCGGCAATCTGACCGTTAAAGCCGGCTCGGTGAAGGGCGTTACCGTAGAAGAGGGAGGAAAACTGACCGTTACCGGCGGCACGGTGGGGGATGCTGACTGCGGCGGTTCCGTTTCCATCACGGGCGGCACGGTGAAGTCGGTGGTTGCGGACGGCGACATCTCTGTCAAGGACGGCACGATCCGGCACGATGTGGAGTCTGACGACGGGGAGATCAGCCTGAGCGGCAAGGTTTCCGTCGGCGGTTCCATCAAAGGAAAAGATATCTCAATCCTGTCTAGTGCGACCGTGAAAGTCTCAGGGAGCATCACAGGAACGGACAGCATTTCCCTTACTTCATGTTCGCTGAAAACGAAAAGCATTGAAGGCAGCAAAGAAGGCACGCTGAAAGTCAACGGGTATACGGGTGAAATGCCGGTTCTGCACGAATTAAAGGGAATTTCGCTCAGTTCGAAAGACAAGCTGATCCTGGATCAGAAAGTGTCGGCAGAAACCCTGTACCTTCCGGAAGGTGCAGAACTGGTGACGTATTCCACCTTGGATCTGGACACTCTGGAAGGCCCCGGCACGCTCTGCTGCTATTCCGGAAAGCTGACGCTCCATGAAGGAGCCGCCGGAACCCCAAAACTGGTTTTTCTGAACCCGGTTGGAAACGGCACAGTCGCTTTTCAAGCCGATGAAAGCGCAGTATCGCCCAGCGACATCCAGGTTTTTGGCTATGATTTGGATTCAAGTACCTCCGGCGGAGAAGATTTGTTCAAACTTGCACTGCCTTCATCGGAAGGTATCAAGATGAATAAAAGTTCGGTCGCCGTAAGCTCGAAAACCCCCCAGACCATATCCGCCTCCATCCATCCTTCTTTGTCCCAGTATGCGGACGGGACCAAAGTCGTCTGGAAGCTCTATGGGGATTCCTCCGCGTTTTCTATTTCCGCGGATTCGTCTAAAAACAGCTGTACAGTTTCCGCATCCGAGTCGTCGGGGAGACACCGTGCCGTTCTGGTTGTATATCTTGCCGACCGGCTGGGCAACTGCCTGTCGGAATACCGGGCGGATTCCTGTATTGTAACCACCGGGTATGACGAACAGGCGGCGGATCTTACGCTGGATACCAGCGAGGTGTCCCTGCTTGTCGGCAACAAATACGGAGTTCTGGCAAAAACCTCGGCTGCCCTGATGCCGGAGGCCGTCTCCTACAACCCGTCCATTGCAACGGTAAGCGCAGGGAAAGCCGTTAAAAATCCAGGCTGGCTTTATACCGTAACCGGCGTGAGTGCGGGTTCAACGATCATTGATATTGCGGGGCAGCAGATGTCTGTAACGGTCAACAGCGGTGTTCTGCTGGATACGGCGAGCTATACGCTGCGCCCGGGCGCCAGCTACTGCATGGGGCTTCTGGTGCGCGGGCTCGGCGGCAGCGACCTGAATGTCTCTGCTACGAACAGTTCCTGCGTTGGCATTCAGCTTTACCGGACGGGATCAGACGGAATGCGCCTGTACCGGATTACCGGGAAAAATCCGGGAACGTCGAATATCGTTTTTCAGGTTTCAGGAGGAGAAAAGGTTCAGGCAAAAGTGACGGTGGCAAATGGGGCAAAGCCGTCCGGCAAAAGCGCCCGGCTGGTTGCGCTGAAGCGCTGATCGCTGTCTTCGGGTAAAAGAATACCGTGCGCAGCCAATGCGCACGGTATTCTTCCGGAAGAAGTATTTTACGGCTTTATGGTTGTTTCGTCGGTTTCTGCTTCAAATTCCGTCTCCAATTCACGCACATCCTCTTTCAGGCTTTGACCTTTGCGAAGCCGAATGCCGGGGATGAATGCGATCAGCGAACCAATAATAATCAGCACGATCCCGGCCGTCATGGGCAGAGTGATCGTTTCACCCAGAATGGCCATGGCCAGCAGAGGAGCCAGAACGGGTTTAATGTAAAACACAAGGGAAGCGGTTGCCGCCGACGTTTTTTCCATTGAGAGAAAATAGAAGGTATAACCAAGCCCGGTAATAAAGACTCCAATATAGATCAGGCCGGGAAGCGTGCCGAGGCTGATTCCGTCCGCAACCGGGATATTGGCGAAAAGCGACAGGCCGTTGCCTTTGCACCACTGTGCCGCCGTTGGAATGTGGCTTACGGCAATCAGGATCAGCATCTCCGCGCAGCCGAAGAGAAAACTGAGGCAGGTCAAGGTGATTCCCCCGTATTTTTCGCTGCGCAGACGTCCGATTACGTTGTACAGCGCAAATGTGACCGCCGACCCGAGCGACAGGATAATTCCTGCGGTATTCCCCGAAAAATGGAGGGGGTCAATCAGGATCACCATTCCCAGCAGGCAGACCACAACGGATATGGCTGTGTGGGGGTGAATCCGTTCGTCCAGGATTAAAAAAGCAAACAGCACGACAAAAACAGAGTTGCAGCTGAAGAGCACGGCAACAATCGAGGCCGGGGAATAAACCACACCCATCTGGAACAAAACCATACTGACGACAACGCAGATAAATCCGGTCAGTGCCAAAAATGCCCAGTCTCCTCGGTGGAATGCGGTTTTTTTCCGCTTCGTTTCCCGAATAGCGAGGGGGAGAAGAACAATCCCTCCGATCAGGAATCGCAGAAATGTGAGCTGAATGGAATTGAAACTTCCCGCGCAGAGTTTCAGAGCAATTTCCATAGTGCTGAAAAAGAAAGTTGCCAGGGCGATGTAAAGAAATGCTTTTTTCAATTTGAAATCTTCTCCTATGTTTATGTAATTAATAATGACGGAAAGATGATAAGGTGGAGTAATAAAGTGGTGATAAAATCATAAAACAGAAGGGCAGCAGCTATGATTTCTGCGGGGGCACACAGCGTTTTCCAGTATAGCACGGTTTGGGCGGGTTGTAAAATAATGAATTATATTTTTCAACATAATGCAGGCCGCCGGTTCTTCCGGAAAATTTCGCTGCGGCTTTCCAAACATTCCGGATAAAAAAAGACCGGGCAGGCTTTCAGCCTGCCCTAACAGGGAAAATATCTTTGAATATTTTAAGCGAGAAATAATATTTTCTCTGCCGCAAATAGATTATGCAGTTTTGCTGCACATATCCATTCCATTTTTTGCTGTAAACTTCGATACAGACAAAGGTGAAAGAAATTGACGACTTTAATTGTTTATGCAACGGTCCACGGCACGGCAGAGCAGTGTGCCCGCAGAATTGCGGAAAAACTTGATGGACGCGCCGACGTGTTCAATCTGAAGAGCGGCCCGGTACCCAGCCCCGCGGCGTATGACCGGATTATCATCGGGAGTTGTATTTATGGATGTTCTGTCCTGAAAGAAATAAAAGATTTTTGCGCAAAATACGGGGATCTTTTGCTGCAAAAGCCTTTGGGGATTTTTTTTGCCTGCTTTTCAGACAGCAAACAGGATGAAAAGGAATACCTTTCCCGGAATTTTACGCCCAGCCTGATCCGCCACGCCGATCCGGTCTCGGCTTTAGGGGGAGCGTTTTATTTTACGAAGCTGAATTTTTTGGAGAGGCTGCTTGATCGGCATCTGGCTAAAAAATACGCACTGTCGAACGGAATTCCGGTTCCGGACGGGAAAACGGATTTTATAACGGTTTCCGAAGAAAAAATAACGGCTTTTGCGGAAAAAATTAATCGGAGCGGTTCGTCTTCCGGTACAGAAGAGGCGGTGCCGGATGATCATTAAACTGATTGCCGTGGATATGGACGGAACGGCCCTCAAATCAGACGGAACGGTTTCAAAACGGACGATGATGGCCATGCAGAAAGCGGTGGAACGGGGGATCTTTCTCGTCCCCGCAACGGGCCGCGTCGCCAAAATGCTTCCCCAGGAACCTATTTCCATACCGGGCGTGCGGTATGCCATCACTTCCAACGGCGCTTCGCTGATCGACCTGCGGGATCATTCCACTCTTTATACGGATTGGATGACGATGGAAGAATCCAACCGGATTCTCCGTTTCTTTGCGGATTATGGACTTTTTACCGAAGCCTACCGCGATGGAAAGTCGTTTTCAGACCGTGCGGCGCTTCAGCGCCTCGAAAAGACGGGCGTTCCGCCTCGCGTTCATGACTACATCATGCGGTCGCAGGAATTTGTGGATAATCTGCCCGGCTTTATCGCTTCCGGGAATATTCCGCTGGAAAAAGTCAATGTCCCGTATATTCCGGATGAATTCCGCACCGAAATACGGGAGCGCCTGAGATCCATGAAAGAGTATTCCGTTTCGGCTTCCGGGACAGAAAATATTGAAGTGAATGCCGCGTCGTGCAGCAAAGGGACTGCGCTGAAATACCTTTGCACCAACCTTTGCATCAGTCCTTCGCAGGTTATGGCGGTGGGTGACAGCGGCAACGACGTGCGCATGCTGCTGTATGCAGGGTGGTCGGTTGCTATGGGAAATTCCGCCGGCTGGGTGCGCTCGGCGGCGGATTTTATCACCGGCACAAACGATGAAGACGGTCTGGCCTATGCAATCGAAAAATTTGCCCTTTCCGGGGAATAGGGCCCGGGCCGCTATCCGATTACTTTTTTGACACGGTACAGGGAATCCATCACCAGCCAGTTCTGCGCAAAATAACTGTTGACAGTCCAGTAGCTCACGCCTCCCAGGCCGTACCGGTCTGCAAGCCGCAGCTTGGCGTTGATGCTCCGCCCGTCCTCAAACCACACTTCGTGCCTTTTCCCGTTGCTGTAGTAGCTGAAGTGCGGCGACTGCGCCTTTTCGTCGAACAGGATCCGTGCGCCCACACGGGCGGCCAGCTCCACCGCACCCGGGTTTGTAAGGGGTTTTGCAGCTGTTCCGCGGACGAACGGAAGCGTCCAGTCATAGCCGTAATTGGGAATTCCCATCAGTATTTTTTCGGGGGGTATAACTGAAACGGCATACCGGATGACCTGTTCCACAAGGTTTAAAGGGGCAACCGGCCGGGCAGGCCCGTAAGTATATCCCCATTCGTAGGTCATGAGGACGACAAAATCAACGGTCTTTCCGTGCACCGGGTAATCGTGTGCTTCATACAGCAGCCCGCGCTGCCCCGCGCTTGTTTTGGGTGCAAGGGAAGTGGTCAGAATATACCCGGCCGGGTGCAGGATGGCGGCTGCTTTTTGAACGAAATTGTTGTATGCCTGCCTGTCCTGCGGGTATACATATTCAAAATCAATATTAAGCCCGATGTATCCCTTTTCTTTGAGGATACGGAGGATATTGTCCAGCAGCAGGTTCTGCACGGCGTCGCTGGAAAGAACGGACTGGGCCAGATCGCTGCTGAATCCTCCCTCGGCCCGGATGTTGGTGATGACCATAATGGGTGCGGTGCTGCCGCCGCGTGCTGTGCGGATGGCGGGTTCGTCTGCAATGCTGTCCAGGGAGCCGTCCGGGCTGACCCGGTAGCTGAAGATACTGCAGTAGGTGAGCCACGGCAGAACTTTTTTCAGGGTGTCGAGGTTGACCGAGGGGAAAGCGTATCCGTTCACCCGTTTCGTCCCCAGAATTTTCATTGGGGACGGAATTATAAGAATCTGCCCGGCCCGGAGAAACGATGGATTGGTAATTTCGGGATTTGCCTGCAAGATTGCGTCGGCGGGAATTTGATAAAGCCGGGAGATTCCGCTGAGGTTTTCCCCCGGCGCCACAGTGTGGCGGACATTTTCCACGGGGATTACAAGGGACTGGCCGATTACCAGCTGGCTGGGGTTCCTCAGCTGGTTGCCGTCGATGACCGGCTGTTCGGTGGTGTTGAAGGTCCGCGTGATTGAATAGAGGCTGTCCCCCGGCCTTACGGTGTAAAGGAACAAGAATACCACGCCTTTCCATGAAATTTGAATGGTTGCTCCGTAGCAAATATATGTTCCGCCTTTTCTGGGAATACCCATTCGGTCTGGCGCGCAGCATGGGAAATATAATAAAAGAACACCCTGAATGGCATTTCAGCCTGTCAGGGTGTTCTTGTCGGCCGTTATTGTTCCTTGTTTTTCGTTTTCATAAAAAGAGCGGCGATCAGGGCCGCGGCACACAGCAGCAGGCAGATGATGCCGGTTGTCAGATGCTGGCCGGCCTCCGCAGCGTTCTGCCGGGCGATCAGGGCGGTGGCAGGATCCGCTTTGGCCCCGTTTTGTTCCTGGATTTTCAAAATCAGATAGGGAATCATTTCTTCGGCGGAAACGAGGGCTGCCAGTACGGCGGCAATCCGCAGCAGAAACACGGAGCGCCGTCTTTTTTCTTCGGGTCCGCGCTTGTTATTTGCCGGCATGAGAGTCCCCTTTCGGCAGGCCGGGGTAATCCAGCGTCGCAAAGTAGTCCGCCGGGGTTTCCGCGCGCCGGATGAGCTGGGTGCTGCCGTCCTCTTTCAGCAGAATTTCGGCTGAACGCAGTTTTCCGTTGTAGTTGTAGCCCATAGAGTGGCCGTGCGCCCCCGTATCATGGATTACAATGAGATCTCCCATATCAATTTTGGGGAGCATGCGGTCAATGGCGAATTTATCGTTATTTTCGCACAGGCCGCCTACAATGTCGTATTTATGGTCGCAGGGCCAGTCCTCTTTTCCGGATACCGTAATGTGGTGGTAAGCACCGTACATGGCAGGCCGCATCAGGTTTGCCGCACAGGCGTCCAGCCCGATGTATTCCTTGTAAATATGTTTTTCACGGATTGCCGTTGCCACCAGGCAGCCGTAAGGACCCAGCATGAACCGGCCCATTTCGGTGTAAAGGGCCACGTCGCCCATTCCTTCCGGGACAAGAATTTCGTCGTACACTTTCTGGACTTCGCGGCCGATTTTCAGGATATCCGCCGGTTTCTGCTCAGGCCGGTAGGCAACTCCCACGCCTCCGGAAAGATTGATAAAGGCAATGTGCGCACCCGTTTCCCGGTGCAGTTCCGCCGCCGTCTGGAACAGGATTTTGGCCAGCTCCGGGTAATATTCATTGCCCGTTGTATTGCTGGCCAGAAACGCGTGCAGCCCGAACTGTTTTGCTCCCAGCTGCTGGAGTCTCTTAAAGCCCTCGGTCAGCTGCGGGCGGGTGAACCCGTATTTTGATTCTCCGGGATTGTCCATAATGGCGTTGCTGGCCTGAAAAACTCCGCCCGGATTGTAGCGGCAGCAAATGGTTTCCGGGATCCCGCACAGCCGGTTCAGAATTTCAATATGCGTAAAATCATCCAGGTTGATGACGGCGCCCAGCTTCCGCGCCAGCCGGAAATCGGCGTCCGGCGTCATGTTGGAAGAAAACATGATGTCCTTTCCCCTAAAGCCGGCCGCATCTGAAAGCATCAGCTCGGTCAGGGAAGAACAGTCTGTGCCGCAGCCTTCTTCTTTCATGATCTGCAAAATGTACGGGTTCGGTGTCGCCTTTACTGCGAAGAATTCCCGGTACCCACGGTTCCAGGCAAATGCTTTGCGGACTTTCCGGGCGTTTTCCCGGATCCCTTTTTCGTCATACAGGTAAAAGGGAGTCGGATATTTTCTGGCAATTACTTTTAGCTGCTCCGGTGAAACAAACGGCTTTTTCATCAACCTTTTTCCCCTTCCGTCAATTGGATTAATTGGATCTCGTTCTTTAAATTTTCCTTAAAAAGATCAACCAGATTTTTTTTCTTGGAATACAGGCAGGTGGAATTTTCGCCTTCGTCAATATCACCGGTCAGCACGCAGTCCGAGTCCACAATCAGCCGGATTTGCCGCCGCTTTTTTTCCGCATGGTATACAATGGCTTTTTCCATCTCAAACGGTTTTTCCGTAATCAGCACGACTTTCAGCCCCCGTTCCGCCGCTCCGGCCAGCTGAGGGAGGATGCGCCGGAGGATTCCGGCGGACATGGACGCATAAATCCGTTTCCGTGCGCTGAGGATCATGGCGTTCATTTTGGCCATGATGTTTGTTTCGCCCGTAACCGTCAGGTATCCGCCGGTATCTTTCCTGCGCTCCGGCATAATTTTCACCAGCGTGTCCCGTTTTTTTTTCAGGGCGGCAATCTTTCCGCCGCAGAATTCTTCCACCGGTGTGGCGGAATAGCGCGTGGAAGTCCCTTCGCAGAGGCAGGCGGCCCCTTTTTCGACCAGGCCGGCCAGTGCGGTGTAAATGTTGGAGCGGGAGATTCCGGTCCGTTTTGCCGTTTCATAGCCGGTCAGTTCTCCTTCGGCAGAAAGAGCGCAGTAGATTTTGGCTTCCTGGCTTGTCAGCCCAAAGCTCATCAAAAGCGGGACGGCATCCATCCGTTTTCCTTTCCTTCCCATACGGCAGGTTCCCTTCAAAGGTTTCTCTGCCCAAGGCGGGAACCTTATTATAGTATTCCTAGATAGAAATACTATAACATGGACGTTTTTTCTTGTCAAGGAGCGGGACATTTGTTTCGAATTTTCAAAATATAATTTCTTTTGTGATTTTATCACATACAAATGGCATCCGGCTGGATATAATAAAAGCACAGCAAAACAATATTGATTGGAAAGGAAGAATAAATATGGCTGTTGTAACTATTACAAAAGACAATTTCGATTCTGCGGTTTTAAATTCGGATAAACCGGTCCTGGTAGATTTTTGGGCATCCTGGTGCGGTCCCTGCCGCATGGTGTCACCGATTGTAGATGAAATCGGCAACGAATCCGACGACCGCTACAAAGTCGGCAAAATCAATGTTGATGAACAGCCGGAGCTTGCCGCAAAGTATAACGTGATGAGTATCCCGACTCTGATGGTTTTCCGGAACGGCCAGCCGGCCCAGACGTCCGTCGGTGTCCGCAGCAAGCAGGATATTCTGACGATGCTGGACTGATCATGTTTTTTAGGACAGGCTGCAAAAAATCCGCGGGGCTTTTACGCCTTGCGGATTTTTTTGCTGATGCTATTGATGCTATAATCAAAGCCGGGAGATGGGTATTATGCTGGAAATCGTTTTAGGCGACCTTACCAAACAGAAAGCCGACGCCATTGTCAATGCGGCCAACTGCTCCCTGCTGGGCGGCGGGGGAGTGGACGGAGCGATCCATCGGGCCGCAGGCCCGGGCCTTCTGGAAGAATGCCGAAAATTGCACGGCTGTGAAACAGGGAAGGCGAAAATCACGGGCGCGTACCGCCTTTCGGCCCGGTATATCATTCATACGCCCGGCCCGGTGTGGCGGGGCGGGGGACATGGCGAAGACAGTCTGCTGAAAAGCTGTTACCTTTCCTGTCTCCGGCTCGCTTCCGAGCATGGCTGCAAAACGGTGGCGTTTCCTTCCATCAGCACGGGGGTGTACCGTTTTCCGCTGGATCGCGCGGCGCAGATCGCCGTTTCTGCTATTCTGGAATTTCTGCAAAGTGACCGGACGGTTAAAGCGGTCCGGATGGTCTGTTTTGATTCCGTTACAAAGGCTGCTTACGATCGGGCGCTGGTTCAGGCTGAACGGTAAATCCTGCGCGGATTTCTGCCCCCTTTGCGCGGAACGGTTCAGAGAATCCTTACTTTGTCGGGCGTAATATCGTCCAGCGAGGCGCAGCCGGTCATTTTCATGGTGCCTTTCAGCTCCGAAATGATTTTCCGGGTGTAAAGCGTCACGCCCTCCCGGCCGCCTCCGCAGGCGGCAACCACATACGGCCTGCCGATCAGAACGGCATCCGCACCGAGCGCCAGCGCCTTAAAAACGTCGGCGCCCGTCCGAAATCCGCCGTCAATAAAAATTTTAACCTTATCGCGTACGACACTTTTAATATCGGGCAGGACTTCAATCGTTGCGGGTGTCTGATCAATTACCCGCCCGCCGTGGTTGGAAACGACAATGCCGTAGGCCCCGCATTCAATGGCTTTCACCGCGCCGACAGGAGTCATGATCCCTTTCAGAATAAACGGCCTTTCCGCGTAAGCGGCAATCCTGGAAAGCTCGGCCACACTTTTGGCGCGCACCGGTTTCCCTGCGGCCGCCAGAAGCGGAAGCCCGGCCGAGTCAATGTCCATTGCCACGGCCATTGCACCCGCTTGCTTTACCAGATCCATTTTGGCGCGCAGGGTCTCGCTGTCCCACGGTTTCACGGTTGGGACAGCGGCTCCTCCCGCCGCTTTTACGGATTTCAGCGGATCCGTCAGAAAATTGTCCGGGGCGCCGTCTCCGGTAAAAGCAGCGCATCCCGCGTCCAGGCACCCGGGGACCAGCGCTTCCGCGTAAGTGCGTTCGTTCAGGTATCCGTTGTAGTTCAGGCTCAGGCCGCTGATCGGAGCGGCGAACACCGGGGCGGCAAATTTCCGCCCGAACAGTTCCACGGACGTGTCCTGCCCCTGATCTTCATAAATGAGATCCATATTGATTTTGATGCTGGCAAGCTGCCGGAAATTGCGGATAAACGCTTCGCCGGTTCCTTTGCCGCCGGCGCCCGGTATTTCGCCCCGGCAGGCCATGCCGTCGCATTGTCGGCAGACCCGGCAGTTTGGAGCCATTCCTTTTTTTGCACGGGTTAAAAGTTCCTCGTAGGTCATTTTATTTCCCCCATACCATATTGGAATACGGCGGAAAAACCATCCGCCGCTGTGGCTTTGAGTATAGCATCCGCGCTTCTGCCCGTCAATGTTTTGTTAATTTTCAAAATGGGTAATCATGGATTTTTACGACAAAAAAATGCAATATTTTCGTCAAATACTCCATAATTGTAAAATACAATTGAAAAATTTTTCTATACATATTATAATAAAGGCATCACAGTTGCCGCCCGAATCCAAAAGACTGACTTGACCGGACGGCACAAAAAGAGGGGGTTTTTTCTTTGGAAGCAACGCTCCTTGCTCCGATCGGCGCAGTGGTTGCCCTGCTTTTTGCATGGTACCTGGCCCGTCGGGTGTTAAAAGCGGATGAAGGCACTGAACGGATGAAAAAAATTTCCCGCGCGGTGCGGGCGGGCGCCAATGCCTACCTGAAACGGCAGTACACAGGCGTGGCGATCTTCTTTGCCGTTATGTTTGTAGTTCTGCTGATTATGGCGTTCAATCATCTTCTGACGATTTTTGTCCCGTTTGCATTTCTCACCGGCGGCTTTTTCTCCGGCCTGTCCGGTTTCATCGGCATGAAAATCGCAACAAATGCGAACGACCGTACAGCTAACGCCGCACGGAGCAGCTTGAATTCCGGCCTGCACGTGGCGTTTTCAGCCGGTGCGGTCATGGGCTTTGTGGTTGTCGGCCTGGGCCTTGTGGATCTTTCCTTCTGGTATTATTTCTTGAAATTCTGGTATGCGAACCCCGCGAATCTTGCGGTTGCGGCAGGCCAGACGCTTGAAGATGCTCAGGTGGAGGCCATTACGTCCGCCATGCTGACGTTCGGCATGGGCGCTTCCTCCATGGCGCTGTTCGCCCGTGTGGGCGGCGGCATTTACACCAAGGCCGCCGACGTTGGGGCAGATCTTGTGGGCAAGGTAGAAGCCGGCATCCCGGAGGACGATCCCCGCAACCCTGCCGTGATTGCCGATAACGTGGGCGACAATGTGGGCGATGTAGCCGGCATGGGCGCCGACCTCTATGAATCCTATGTCGGTTCCATCATTTCCACGGCTGCGCTGGCTTCGGCCGCCGGCCTCGGGTTCAAAGGAGTCACGATTCCCATGGTCATGGCGGCGGTTGGGATCCTCGCTTCCATGGTCGGTTCGTTTTTCGTCAAGACGAAAGAAGGGGCTACCCAAAAGAACCTGCTGATGGCGCTGCGCCGCGGTATCTGGATCAGCGGCGCGCTGATTGCGGTGATCTCTTTCCCGGTGGTTTACTACGGCCTTGGACCCGATAAACTCGGATTTTATTTCTCCATCCTTTCCGGGCTCATTGCCGGAATCCTGATCGGCGTTGTCACGGAATACTTTACTTCGGATACATATAAGCCCACGCGGGATCTGGCCTCGGATTCGTCCGGCGGCCCCGCCACGGTCATTATCGGGGGCCTTTCCCTCGGGATGAAATCGTCATTTTTCCCGGTTATTATCGTCGGCGCATCCATTCTGACCAGCTATTTTGTTTCCGGCGGCGCGGCTGATTTTAACCGCGGACTTTACGGCATCGGCCTTTCTGCGGTCGGCATGCTGTCCACGCTCGGCATCACGCTCGCAACGGACGCTTACGGCCCCGTGGCGGACAATGCCGGCGGCATTGCGGAAATGGCCGACCTCGGCGACGAAGTGCGTGAGCGCACCGACGCGCTGGATTCTCTCGGCAACACCACGGCGGCAACCGGCAAGGGCTTTGCCATTGGCTCCGCCGCGCTGACGGCGCTGGCGCTGATCGCCTCCTATATGCACGCGGTTCAGGTTCGGGATGCGAATTTTAAGCTCAACGTCAACATCACCAACCCCATTGTATTAATCGGCCTGTTTGTCGGCGGCGCACTGCCGTTCCTGTTCTCTTCGTTCACCATGAACGCGGTCGGCAGGGCTGCGCAGAGCATCGTCGCCGAAGTCCGCCGCCAGTTCCATGAGATCACCGGTCTGATGGAAGGCAAGGCGGAAGCCGATTACGCCAAATGCGTGGATATCTGCACCCGTTCGGCGCAGAAGGAAATGATCGCCCCCGCCGTCCTCGGCATCGCTTCCCCCATTATTGTCGGGCTGATTCTCGGCGTGAACGGAGTTGTCGGCATGCTGGCGGGCGCGCTTGTCACGGGCTTTGTCATGGCCGTGATGATGGCCAATGCCGGCGGCGCTTGGGACAATGCAAAGAAGTATATTGAAAGCGGCAAACTCGGCGGAAAGGGCAGCGACGCCCACAAGGCCGCCATTGTCGGCGATACGGTCGGCGATCCGTTTAAAGATACGTCCGGCCCGTCGCTGAATATCCTCGTTAAACTGCTGTCCATGGTTTCCATTGTTTTTGCCGGTTTGGTTATGTCCTGTTCCATCTTCAAGTAATCAACGTTTTAACTTGACATAGCAATAAAGCATGCTATAATTATTGTAATTATAGTAAGCTGCGGGATGTGCAAAATGCAAGAACAGCTATGTCTTTTGGCTGGGGCCGGAGCAATTCCGGCCCCTTTTTTCGTTCCCGCAAAGAGAGGAAAGAGTATATGGAAAGGGAGACGTTTTCTTCCCGGTTTGGTTTTCTGCTGGTTTCGGCCGGCTGTGCGGTCGGCCTTGGGAATGTGTGGAGATTCCCGTACATTACAGGGAAATACGGCGGGGCGGCATTTGTTCTGATTTATTTGGTGTTTCTGGTGATTTTGGGCCTTCCGATTATGGTGATGGAATTTTCCGTCGGCCGTGCCAGCCGGAAAAGTGTGGCATCTTCTTTCCGTGCTTTGGAGCCTGAAGGAACAAAGTGGCATTGGTTCGGTTATTTTGCCATGGTCTGCAATTATCTTCTGATGATGTTTTACACCGTGATAGCAGGCTGGATGTTCGATTATTTTGTCCGTATGGTTTCCGGCAGTTTCGAGGGCCTTTCCGCCAAAGGGGTAAGCCAAGCTTTTTCCGGGCTGGTCGCCAATCCGGGCGAGATGGCGGGCTGGATGATTTTCACTGTCCTTTTGGGGTTCGGTATCTGTTCCCTCGGCCTGCAGAAGGGTGTGGAAAAAATCACTAAAGTCATGATGAGCAGCCTGTTCGTTATCATGATCGTTCTTGTAATCCATGTTTTCACGCTTCCCGGCGCGCAGAAGGGCCTGCGGTTTTATCTTCTGCCCAACTTTGGAAAAATGGCCTCATCAGGGCCGTTTGAGGTTATTTTTGCGGCGATGGGGCAGGCATTTTTTACCCTGAGCGTCGGGTGCGGCTCCATGGCAATCTTCGGCAGCTATATCGGAAAAGAGCGTTCGCTTCTGGGCGAGTCCATAAACATTACCGCCCTGGATACGCTGGTGGCCGTTATGGCAGGGCTGATCATTTTCCCGTCCTGCTTTGCTTTCGGTGTCAGCCCGGACAGCGGCCCCAGCCTTATTTTTATCACCCTTCCCAATGTGTTCAACCACATGGCGGGCGGGCGCCTGTGGGGTTCCCTGTTTTTTCTGTTCATGGCTTTTGCTGCCATTTCCACGGTGATCGCAGTTTTTGAGAACATCTGTTCTTTTGGGATGGACCTTTGGGGATGGAGCCGGAAAAAGTCGTCCGGCATCAATGTGATTTTAATGATCGTCCTGTCGCTGCCGGTTGTTTTCGGGTATAACCTCTGGAGTTCTTTCCAGCCGTTCGGTTCCGGTTCGACCGTGCTGGATCTGGAAGACTTCCTCGTCAGTGACAACCTGCTGCCTCTGGGTGCTCTGGTCTACGTAATGTTCTGCATGTCGCGCTGCGGCTGGGGATGGGATTCGTTCCTCGCGGAAGCCAACGCCGGCCGGGGAGCTAAGTTTCCCCGGTGGGCGCACGGCTACGTTAAATTTGTTCTCCCCTTGATTATTCTGTTTGTATTCGTTGGAGGATATATTGCGAAGTTCGCATGAGAAATGCACCCTTAACTTTTCCCAGGGATTCTGGTATAATAAAAATCAGTGCCCCTGGCGGAAGGATATGATGGGTTGGATCGAATGATACAAGCGGTAATTTTTGATATGGACGGGCTGATGTTCGACACAGAAAACCTGACGGCAAAGCTCTGGGACGAAATCGGCGGAGAATTGGGCTATCCGGGCGTTTCAGCCATTATGCCGGATGTTATGGGGATCCGCGTCGGCAGTTCCGATGCGGTTTTCCGCCGGCATTTTGGGGAACGGTTCCCTTATGAGGAATTTATACGGCGGTTCCGCGGCCGGACCGATCAGTATATTGAGGAACACGGCGTGCCGGTTAAACCCGGCCTTTTTAAGCTCTTGGAGTATCTCAGGCAGAACGGTTATCCAATGGCCGTTGCTTCGTCCACTTCCCGCAAACGGGTGATGCGGTATTTTGAAAAAACTGGGCTCTCTCCCTATTTTAAAACAGTCATCTGCGGCGATATGGTTGAAAAAAGCAAGCCGGATCCGCAGATTTATTTAACGGCGGCGGAAAAAACCGGCGTGCTTCCGGAAAACTGCATGGTGCTGGAGGATTCCCCGAACGGCTGCACGGCTGCAATCCGCGCGGAGATGAAGACGGTTATGGTGCCTGACCGGGTTCAGCCGGATGAAGCCCTCCGCGGAAAGCTGTTTGCCTGTGTGGAAACGCTGGACGGTGTCGCCCCGCTGCTGGAAAAACTGCCGGGCGGAAAAACCGGTGTCTGCCCATGAAAATTCTTGTGGATGCCGACGCCTGTCCGGTTAAGGAAATCCTGGTTGGAATTGCCCGGCGGCGTGGGATTCCCGTGACCATGCTTTTAGATACTAGTCATGTGCTGGACGACGGCTACAGCACGGTGATCACCGTTGACAAAGGGCGGGACAGCGCAGATATCCGCCTGGTAAACCTGATCCAGCCGGGGGATGTTGTTGTCACGCAGGATTACGGGGTGGCGGCCATGTCCCTGGCAAGGGGGGCAAAGGCCCTGAACCAGAACGGGCTGGTTTACAGCGACAAAAATATGAACCGCCTGCTCTTCGAGCGCGCACTGGGCCAGAAAATCCGCCGCTCAGGCGGCCGGGCCGGCAAAAACTGCAAACGGTCCAAACAGGATGACGAGGCGTTCCGGCAGGCGCTGGAAGACCTGCTTGCCGGGACTTAAAGATATTAGGAGACAGATATGAAAAATTACGATATCGTAGTTGTCGGTGCGGGACCGGCAGGAATTTTTACCGCGCTGGAGTTGGATAAGCTCGCCCCGGAAAAGCGGGTGCTGGTAGTGGATTCCGGCAGCGCCATTGAGCGCCGGGCCTGCCCCGCGCGCACAACGGGTGCGTGCGCCCACTGTGCCACATGCAGCATTATGAACGGCTGGGCCGGCGCGGGAGCTTTTTCCGACGGCAAACTGTCCCTCTCGGAACAGGTCGGCGGCAATATCACCGATTATATGCCGGTTGAAACCGCCCGGGGACTAATCCATTATGTAGACGGCACTTACCTGCATTTCGGTGCGCCGAACAAGGTATACGGCAAAAATGACAAGTTTGCGGAAAAAATCGCCTACCAGGCGAAAAAAGAAAATATTCAGCTGATTCCCTGCCCGGTCCGGCACATGGGCACCGAATATTCCTATCAGGTGCTGAAAGCGATGTACGAGTATCTGTCTTCCCGCCCGAATTTTGAGTTCCGCGAGAAGACCACCGCAAAAACTATTTTTACGGAGAACGGCGCTGCTGCGGGCGTGAAACTTTCCGGTCCGGAAGGGGAAGAAACCGTTTCGGTTCCCGTCGTTGTGCTGGCCCCGGGCCGGGGAGGCGCCGGGTGGCTCAGCCGTGTAGCCCATGAAAACGGCCTTTCGATCGACAATAACGAGGTGGATATCGGCGTCCGTGTCGAGGTTCCGAATGCGGTGATGGATCCCCTTACCAAGCATCTGTACGAGGCAAAGCTGGTTTATTATTCGGATACCTTTGAAAACCGGGTGCGCACATTCTGCATGAACCCGGGCGGCATTGTCAGTGAAGAGCATTACGATACCGGAACGGGCGGGGGGATTGCCGTCGTAAACGGCCATTCCTACGCCGAAGAAAAGCGCCGCACTGAAAACACCAATTTTGCCTTGCTGGTTTCCACCCGGTTTACCCGTCCGTTCAATCAGCCGATCGAGTACGGCCGGTATATCGCGCAGCTGGGCAATATGCTGACCGGCGGCGGAATCATGGTGCAGCGTCTCGGGGATCTGCTGCTGGGGCGGCGGACGGATGAGACGCGCCTGAAAAAGTCGACCACCGTGCCGACCCTCAAGACGGCGGTTCCGGGGGACCTTTCCTTTGTCCTTCCGCACCGCCACCTGACCAGTATTGTGGAGTCCCTGCGGGCATTTGATAAACTTGCCCCGGGCCTGTATTCCAAGAATACGCTGCTTTACGGCGTGGAAGTCAAGTTCTATTCTTCCAAAATTGACGTTAAAAAGAATTTTGAAACCCAGATCAAAAATCTCTACGCCATCGGCGACGGGGCGGGCATTACCCGGGGCCTGATGCAGGCGTCGGTGACCGGTGTCGTCGTTGCGCGGGATATCGCGGGGAAAAAATAAAAGGACGGCGGGCCGCGCGGCCCGCCGTTCCGGTCTGTGCTGTTTTCAGGAAGCGTAGGCGTTCTGGTACTGCCGGATTGTGCTTTCAATCGTCCGGGAAATCAGCTTGTGCCCTTCTTCATTGGGGTGAATTCCGTCTTCGCAGAGGAGTTTTTGGTACCCTTTGGTTCCCAGAAATACGCTGCTGATATCAATGAGGGGGACGCCGCTGTCTTTTGCAAGGCGGCAGACGGCCAGGTTATACATCTCGTGCCAGCGGTAGATGTGTTCCACGTCGCCCAGCCAGCGGAGAATGTTGTCCGCATTCAGTCCGCGGGAAATCCACGCGAAATACCGCTTAGCGTCAATCGGCGGGAGCGAGAGCAAAACCGGCCGGCTTCCGCCGCGCCGCACAACGTTGATCATCTCGGTGTATTTCTGAATGAAAAGGCTCACCGGCGTTTTCGGCTGGTGCGGCTGGTCCGGCGCGGCAGAAACTTCCGCCCAGTTGTAGTCGCAGTCATTGCCGCCGAATTCCAGCGCAATGTAATCGTAGTTTTTCAGTTCGTCTTGATGACGGTAGAGCATTTCCAGCCCTTTGGAAACGGTGCTGCCGAATTTGGAATAGTTTTTTACCGCAACATTTGCGCTGTTTTTAATTAGATTGGCAAAGCAGTTTTTCAGCAGCGTGTATTTTTTTAGGACGCTGTCAAACACGACTCCTTTTGTCAGGGAATCCCCAAAGATGCAGATGGAACCGGCCATGGAGTTATGCCTCCTCCAAATAAAGCGGGCAGATTTTTTTCAATACTCTTATACCTGATATTTAAAACTATATTATAGAATCATGGATATGTCAAGGTCATTGGTCCAATTACAGATATTGTTTCCAGAAAGTTCACGATACTTGCAAAAAACTTGTAAAAAAACCGCTTCCGGCGGAGAAACGTCCCCGGAGGCACTGCGGCGGGAGGGCAGAAAAATGGCTGTTGTTTTTTTGGTGGAGGACGACGCCGAAATCCGGGAGGAACTATCAAAAGTCCTGAAAAAATATGGGTATGAATGCCGTACGTCGGACGATTACTCCCATATGGCGGATGTAATTCTGCGGGTAAAGCCGCAGCTTGTGCTGTTGGATCTGAACCTGCCGGTTTCCGACGGATACTGCATCTGCCGGGAGATCCGGCGGAAGTCGCAGATCCCGGTGATCGTCGTCACCAGCCGTGATACCGACGCGGACGAGCTGATGAGCATGAACCTCGGTGCAGACGATTTCATCACGAAACCGTATAATACGCAGATTCTCCTTGCGCGGATTTCAGCCGTCCTCAAGCGTGCGTATCCGGCTTCTCCGCCGCAGGTGCTTTCCTGCCGCGGGCTGGAGCTGGATTACGGGAGCGGTACGGCGCGCAGCGGCGGCAGAACGGTGGAGCTTACCAAAAACGAGGTGAAAATTCTCTCGCTGCTGATCAGCAGCCACGGGCGGATCCTGTCGCGGCAGGAGCTGATGAACGCCCTCTGGCAGACCGATGAATTCATAGACGACAATACGCTTACGGTCAATGTCAACCGGCTTCGCCGGAAGCTGGAGAGTATCGGCCTCAAAGACTATTTGGTTACAAAGCGGGGAAGGGGGTATCTTGTATGAGTCTGCGTGATTTTCTGAAGAGCCGCTGGCTTTCTATTGCCGTAGTGGTGCTGGTTTCGGCCTTTTCCGCCGTGCTGCTTCTGGCGCTGAAGGCGGGTCCTTATGCCGCCGCCTATGTGTCTGCCCTGTTCCTTTTTGGCGAGGCGGCCGCTCTGGCGGTCGAGTACCTCAAAAGGCGGTCTTTTTACCGGGATCTGCTGTCCAGCCTAAAGCGGCTGGATAAAAAGTACCTGATTTCCGAAATGCTTCCGGAGCCGGATTTTCCGGAAGGGAAAATCCTCTGTGAGGCACTGCGTTCCACCGCGAAGTCTATGAACGACGAAGTCGGGAAGTGTCGGCGCGAAACCGCCGATTACCGCGAGTATGTAGAATCGTGGGTGCACGAGATCAAGACCCCGATTTCCGCATGCCGCCTCATTCTGGAAAATAACCCCGGCAAACTTTCCCGCGACCTGCAGCAGGACTTTTACCGGATAGAAAATTATGTCGAGCAGGCGCTGTTTTACGCGCGGAGCGGAAGCGTAGAAAAGGATTATGTGCTCAGGCGCTGCACCCTGCGGGATCTGGTTTCCTCCGCCCTGAAGAAGAACGCCGGCCTGCTGATTTCCAACGGTGTCCAGATTGAAACCGAATCGCTGGATCTTGCCGTTTCGGCAGACGTCAAATGGATGGATTTCATCCTAGGGCAGATTATCATCAATTCCGTCAAATACCGCCGCGCCCGCCCCACGCTCTGCTTCTGCGGATCACAGGACGGGAACAGCGCAGCGCTTACGGTGGAAGACAACGGAATCGGTATTCCCCAAAGCGACCTTGGGCGCGTGTTCGAGAAAGGATTTACCGGCGAAAACGGACGCCAGACCGCGCATTCCACCGGTTTGGGCCTTTACCTGTGCAAAAAACTCTGTGATAAGATGGGCCTCGGGATTTCCGCCGCATCGCTGGAAGGTTCCGGCACGGCTGTTTCCATTGTGTTCCCTGTCAGTGAAATGTACGGCGTGGTGGATTCCCCTGCACCGGCGAACCTTACAAAACTGTAAGAGAACTGTAAGGAAGATCAATGGCACGGCGGCGCGGATTCCGGTATACTGATTCCGGAAGAAAGGAGACCGTCTATGGAACCCATCTTAAAAGTAGAACACATGGAAAAATACTACGGAAGCCGCGGCAGCGTGACAAAAGCCGTGGATGACATCAGCTTTGAGGTGCGGGCGGGTGAATTCGTCGGCATCATGGGCGCTTCCGGAAGCGGCAAAACGACCCTGCTGAACTGCCTCTCCACCATTGACGCCGTAACGGCGGGGCATATTTATCTTGAAGAGAGGGATATCACCTGCCTGAAATCCGGGCAGCTTTCCGCTTTCCGCCGCCGCAAGCTGGGGTTTATCTTTCAGGATTTCAACCTTCTGGATACCCTTACGGCCTATGAAAATATCGCCCTTGCGCTCACCATTGTCCGCACGCCTGCGTCCGAAATCGACGTGCGCGTCCGCCAGGTGGCCAAAGAGCTTGAGATCGGGGATATTCTGGAGAAATACCCGTACGAGATTTCCGGCGGGCAGAAACAGCGCGTTGCCTGCGCCCGCGCCATTGTGACAAAACCGACCCTGATCCTTGCGGACGAGCCAACGGGGGCGCTGGACTCTAAATCTTCCCGGATGCTTCTGGAAAGCCTCGAAACCCTTAACAAAAATCTCCTGGCAACTATCCTGATGGTTACGCACGACGCGTTCACCGCCAGTTACTGCCGCCGCATCCTGTTCCTGCGCGACGGGAAGATTTTTAACGAAATTGTCCGCGGGGACAATACCCGCAAACAGTTTTTCAGCCGCATTATTGAAGTGCAGACGCTGCTGGGAGGGGACAATTCCAATGTTCTTTAAACTGGTTTTTAAGAACGTCACCAAAAGCATGCGCGACTATACCATCTATTTTTTAACACTGCTGTTCGGTGTCTGCCTGTTCTATATGTTCAATTCCATTGACGCGCAGACCTCCCTGCTGAAGTTGAGCGAAGACCGCCGGGATCTGTCGCAGACGCTAATCCGCACCATGGATTATATTTCCGTCTTTATCTCCGTGGTTCTCGGTTTTCTGGTCGTGTACGCCAACGGCTTTCTGATGAAACGCCGGAAACATGAACTGGGCGTATATATGGTGCTCGGTATGCCAAAGAGTAAAATTTCGATCCTCATCACGCTGGAAACGTTCCTCATTGGTATGGTTTCGCTGGCGGCGGGGCTGGTGCTGGGCGTATTTGCCTCGCAGGGCATGTCGGTGGTTACGGCCAGGCTGTTTGAAGCCGACATGACGTCGTTTCGCTTTATCTTTTCACAGAGCGCATTCCGCAAAACCCTTCTGTATTTCGGTATTATTTTTCTTGTAGTGATTCTTTTCAACGTCTTGTCCGTTTCACGGGTAAAGCTGATCAGCCTGCTTAACGCGGGCCGGAAGAACCAGAAATTCCATATCCGCCGCCTGTGGGTTTCCGTTCTGGTTTTCCTGCTTTCCGTCGCCTGCCTTGCCGCAGCCTACCGCATGGTGATAAAAAGCGGTCTGTCGTCTTCTACGCCCTGGTTTACGGCTTCCATTGTTTTGGGATGCGCAGGCACGCTGCTGTTTTTCCTGTCGCTTTCCGGACTTCTGCTCCGTGCGGTTCAGTCCAATCGAAAATTGTATTTCCGGAACCTGAATATGTTTGTCCTGCGGCAGTTCCATTCCAAGATCAACACCACGTTTGTCTCCGTATCGGTCATCTGCCTGATGCTGTTTTTCACGATCAGTGCGCTTTCCGTAGGGATCGGTGTCTCGGGTTCCCTGTCGGCGGATCTCAAAGAAACAACGCCGTTTGACGCTTCCCTCGAATATTTTTACCACGCCTACGACGCCGACAAGCAGATTCGCAGCCTTGCGCAGCAGCTGAAAAACGACGGAATTGATCTTGACCGGTACGCGGAAAGATGCGGGCAGGTTACCTGCTATGTCCTTACCAACGGAAAAGAAAATAATATCGGGATCGGCAGCCTGATGTGCAAAGACGACGCCGGGCAGCTTCCCGAAGAGCAGATGGATGCGATGCCGCTTACAGTGATTTCCCTTTCGGACTGCAACCGCCTTTTGAGCCTGCAGGGAAAGCCGCCGGTATCGCTCGGCAAAAGCCAGTACGCGGTTTTCTGCAATTATCAGAAACTAATGCCCTTGTATAACCGCTTTCTGCGGCGCGGCGGCAGTTTTTCATACGGCGGAAAAACGCTTGTCCCGGCTCGGGATACGATTCTGGAAGAGGCCCTTTTGGATATGTCCACCAAAAGCAACTCGGGGACCCTGATTGTTCCGGATTCGTTTCTCCGACTTCCCGGTGTAGAAATAGAAAGTGAGATCCTCAATATCCAGTACCGGCAGGACGTCAGCGACGCGGAATTTTTGCAGGTGCTGGACCATGTCTACACAAAAGAAGCCAGGGCACGGCATGCGGTTTCCCGCCCCTACGATTACTATAATACGAAAGTGGGCTTGTATAGGCGTGCCTCAGGGAACGCGGCGATTGGTTCCTATCTTACGCTGTATGTCGGCCTTGTGTTCCTGATTGCAGCGGCAGCCGTTCTGGCTTTGCAGCAGCTTTCAGAGGCTTCCGACAATACGGAGCGCTACGGCCTTCTCCGCAGGCTCGGCGCGGAGGACACCATGGTCAACCATGCACTGTTTCTCCAGATCGCCCTGTATTTCCTGCTTCCCCTGTTGCTGGCGGTCGTTCATTCCGCGGTCGGCATCCACGTCGCCACCAGCGAACTGAACCTCAGCGGGCTGGACGTTCGGCAAAGTTCTTTTATCACGGCAATCATCATTCTTGTGGTGTACGGCGCCTATTTTCTGGCGACGTATTTCGGCAGCAAAAACATGATCCGCCAGAAAGAGATTTACCGCCGTTAGCGCAGGGTGCCCCTCCATTATTTTGGCTTTTCAGAGTTTCCGCGGATCCAGTGGAAAGGGATTCCCAGCAGCCCTCGGTTCAATGCACAAAAATGCGCCTTAAAAGAGCCGTAGAAAGCTCTTTTAAGGCGCATCATCTTATTTTCCGGAATTATGGAGTGTGTGAAATGCGGTAGCAAAGCGTCATCAGGCTGTCGTTCAGATGGACGTTTTCCACCAGCGTGTCAGGATATTTCAGGGTGATGTCATAATGACTGAAATTCCAGAAATTCCGAATTCCATAGGAATACAGCTCGTCGGCCAAATTTTCAACGGAACCCCGCGGCACGCAGAGCACGGCCATAACCGGCTTATTCGTCTTGCAGAAATTTTCCAGGTTTGCAACGTCCTCCACAACCAGTTTTCCAAGCGGAACCCCGATTTTATCGGGTGCGTTGTCGAACGCCCCAATCAGCCTGAACCCTTCCGATTCAAAAGACAGGTGCATTGCGATGGCGCGCCCAAGGTTTCCCGCTCCCAGCAGGATGGCCCTGTAACCGTTGGCAAGGCCGATGATCTTTCCGATTTCGTCGCAAAGCTGGCTTACCATGTACCCGTATCCCTGCTGGCCGAATCCGCCGAAGCAGTTTAGATCCTGCCGGATCTGTGAGGCGGTAAGCCCCAGTTTTGCGGAAAGCTCCGTTGATGAAATCCTAGTTACGCCTTCCTGTCTCAGGTGGTATAAAAATCGATAGTAACGCGGCAGCCGCCGGATAACCGACATGGATACGTTTTCATGTCTTGGCATAAGAAACTCCTCCCTCATTTTTGCCTGTGGGCAAACGGCTTATTCCAGATTATTCAGCGTTTCGCCGACTTTCCGCAGGAAAGTTTCTGTATCCACCGCCGTTTTATTCGGCAGGCTGGAGATCCGGAACAGGTCGCCCGTCATAACGCCGTTTTCAATCGTGCGCAGGGCCGCCTTCTCCAGATTTTCGGCAAATCGGACCAACCCGGGGATGCCGTCAAGCTCTCCCCGTTTTTTCAAAGCGCCGGTCCAAGCAAAAATAGTAGCCATGGAATTGGTTGACGTTTGCTCGCCTTTCAGATATTTATAATAATGGCGTTGAACAGTGCCATGCGCCGCTTCATATTCGTATACGCCGTCGGGAGAAACCAGCACGCTGGTCATCATGGCCAGGCTCCCGAATGCCGTGGCAACCATGTCACTCATTACGTCGCCGTCGTAGTTTTTGCAGGCCCAGACGAATCCACCCTCCGAGCGGATCACACGCGCCACAGCGTCGTCAATCAGCGTGTAGAAGTACCGGATTCCGGCCTCTTCAAATTTTTTGCGGTAGACGGATTCGTACAGGTTATCAAAAATATCCCGGAACCGCCGGTCGTATTTTTTGGATATGGTGTCTTTTGTAGAGAACCACAAATCTTTCTTTTCTTCCAGAGCATACTGGAAACAGGATTTTGCAAAATTTTCAATGCTCCGGTCTAAATTGTGCTGGCCCTGAATGACGCCGGCCGTTTGAAAATCATGGATCAGCGTCCGTTTTTCACTGCCGCCGGGGCTGGTGACAACCAGTTCCGCTTTGGCCCCCGCCGGAACATCCATCTCAACGGCCTTATAGACGTCGCCGTAGGCGTGGCGCGCAATCGTAATCGGCTTTTTCCAGCCTGGGATCAGCGGCGGAATGCCCTTCGCCAGAATCGGAGTGCGAAAAACCGTTCCGTCCAGAATGGCCCGCAGCGTGCCGTTCGGCGATTTCCACATCTGGTGCAGGCCGTATTCTTTCACGCGGTCGGCATTTGGGGTGATGGTGGCGCATTTTACGCCCACGCCGTATTTTTTGGTGGCTTCCGCCGCTTCAACCGTTACCCGGTCTCCGGTTGCGTCACGGTTTTTCAGACCCAAATCGTAATACTCCGTTTTCAGGTCGATATAGGGTTCCAGTAATATTTCCTTGATTTCTTTCCACAGGATGCGGGTCATTTCGTCCCCGTCCATTTCCACCAGCGGAGCGGCCATCTGAATCCTGTCCGGCATATGTGTTATTCCTCCTGATTTTATCTGGTATTCCCGGCAGTCTGGCTTGCCTTAGAATCCATATTTAAGAAATCCCAGCACCAAAAGATGCGCCGGGTAAAAGATGTAAAACGCCCATTTTGAATTCGGTGTTCCACCGCGTTCCCCGTTGTACCGGGATAAGACCGGCAGGCACAGGAACAGGCCGGCCTGGAAGAGCTGCGAGTAAAAATGCCCGCCGGCGATTGCCGTTCCCACGCAGCAGAAGATCACCGTGCACGCGGCAAAAACCGAGAACCAGGCCGCCTGATCCCGGAACCGGTCCCGGTTTACCCAGAAAACCAGCGCAAAAATTACGTCAATGAACATCCAATCTCCCGGCACGGCGAGGAGGCACAGCCCGGCGACGGCCAGAACCCGAAGTCCCTTCCGCTGGATGGAATCCCATGCCCAGACTGCCGCCAGGCTGAGCAGAAGGGTATAGATGACGTTAAAGCCTGCCGATTTATTGCCGAGAGACAGAAATTGGAGATGCCCCGTTTCAAAATACGTGAACGGGATTTGAGAGATCAGAGCAAAAACGCCGAGGCGCAGGGCATATTTCCCCACGTTCCGGGTGTGCGCGTATCCTTCCGCAATAAAGAAGCACATAACGGGCGCGGTAATGCGCCCGATTACGTGCATAGACTGCCCCGCAGCGGTGCCGAAAGGTACAAATGCCCACGCAATGTGGTCAATCAGCATGGTGAGAATGGCGATCCATTTGATCTGATTTCCAGTCAGGCCTTTTTTTGCAGCTGTCTCCATTTTTTCATCCCTTTTCGGCCTGTTCACGGGTGTAGTCCAGCAGCCCGCCGGCCAGAACCATTTTCCGCTGCCGGTCACTCAGCGCCGCCGCCACTTCAAACTGCGTGTGCTTTGTGCGGTTGCGGACGAAAATCCGCTGTTTTTTCTCAACTGCTTCGCGGATATCCGGCAATTCCAGCTCGTCCATTGGGTCAATACCGTCGTAATCCTTTTCATCCAAAAATACGAGCGGCAGGATTCCGGCGTTTGCCAGGTTGGCGCAGTGAATTCGGGCAAAGCTCTTGGCGATTACGGCCCGGATTCCGAGGTACAGCGGCACCAGCGCGGCGTGTTCGCGCGAGGAGCCCTGCCCGTAGTTCGAGCCTCCCACAATAATCCCCTTCCCGTATTTTTTGCAGCGCTCCGGGAATTCAGGATCGCACACGGTGAAGCAGAACTGCGACATGCGCGGAATATTGGAGCGGTACGGCAGGATTTTGGAGCCGGCCGGCATAATGTGATCCGTCGTGATGTTGTCGCCCACTTTCAGCAGGGTCTTCGCCGCGATGGTTTCCGGCAGGGGCGACGTTTTCGGGAATCCCTTGATATTCGGCCCGCGGATAATTTTCACGCTGGGCGCTTCCTCCGGCGGGGCGGGCGGGATGATCATGTTGTCGTCGATATCAAAGCGATCCGGCGCGGCGATGGGCGTTTCCCCACCCAGCGTGCGGGGATCGGTCAGCACTCCGGCCACAGCAGAAGCGGCGGCGGTTTCGGGGCTGACCAGATAAATCTGCGCGTCCGCTGTTCCGGAACGCCCCAGAAAATTGCGGTTGAACGTCCGCAGAGACACACCTGCGGAATTGGGGGACTGCCCCATCCCGATGCAGGGGCCGCAGGCGCATTCCAGGATCCGCGCGCCCGCGTCAATCAGAACGGCCAGCGCCCCGTTTTTCGCCAGCATGTGGTACACTTGTTTGGAGCCCGGCGAGATGGTCAGGCTGACGCGCGGATCAACGGTTTTGCCTTTCAGGATGGATGCTGCGCGCATCAAATCGCGGTACGATGAGTTGGTGCAGGAGCCGATGCAGACCTGGTCGATCCGGATCGGCCCGATTTCGTCCACGGTTTTCACAGCATCCGGGCTGTGCGGGCACGCCGCCATCGGCTGAAGAGAAGAAAGGTCAATCTGCAGGGTCTCGTCGTATTCGGCGTCGCTGTCGGGCGAAAGCTCCGTCCAGTCCTGCCCGCGGCCCTGTGCCTCCAAAAATTCCCGCGTAATATCATCCGACGGGAAAATCGACGTGGTCGCTCCCAGTTCGACGCCCATATTGGTGATGGTTGCCCGCTCCGGCACCGAGAGGCTCCGGATTCCTTCGCCCCCGTACTCCAGAATTTTTCCGACGCCCCCTTTTACGGTCAGGCGCCGCAGGACTTCCAGAATCACGTCCTTTGCTCCGACCCAGGCCGGCAGTTTTCCGGTCAGTTCCACCCGCAGAATTTTCGGCATGGGGATATAGTAAGGGCCGCCGCCCATGGCCACTGCCACGTCCAGGCCGCCTGCCCCAATGGCAAGCATCCCGATTCCGCCGCCCGTAGGGGTGTGGCTGTCGGAGCCGATCAGCGTTTTTCCCGGTATGCCGAAGCGTTCCAGGTGAACCTGGTGGCAGATGCCGTTGCCCGGCCGGGAAAAGTAAATCCCGTATTTCTTTGCGGCGGACTGAATGAACCGGTGGTCGTCCATATTTTCAAAACCGGTCTGCAGAGTATTGTGGTCAACATACGCAACGGAACGTTCCGTTTTGACGCGGGGAACGCCCATCGCTTCAAATTCAATGTATGCCATGGTTCCAGTTGCATCCTGCGTCAGGGTCTGGTCAATTTTCAGGCCTATTTCGCTTCCGGCCTCCATATTGCCGCTGATTAGGTGTTTTCTGATGATTTTCTGTGCCAAAGTGTCACCCATACGGGACCCTCTTTTCCTGTTTTATCGGCAGCGCTTTCTGCATATCCCGGCCGGTGCAAACGCATTTTTCGACCGTCTTCTATGCAAAAAAAGATCGCAGAGCCATCCATTGATATAGACATTATGTAATAAAATTGGCATATTGTCAATCGCTTAACGCTCAGAATAGAATTATTTTTTCATTTTTGATGAATTTCTTGATGAATAAACCTATCAATGGTATAATAAAATTAAATATAATTTCTGTTCCAAACGCTCTCTGAGCGTATGATCCCGCTTCCCATGGAAAAACTAGGTTATTGGGAGGCGGACTATTCATGAAAAACAGTACCAGCGATGAAAAACAGGAAGAAAACCGGGAAGCCCGGCAGGGCGACCAGCGGATCGTCGATACGGGTTCCATCCTTACGGGCGACGGCAGGCACGTAATCTACTGCATGACCATTATTGGGCAGATTGAAGGGCATACGATCCTGCCTTCCCAAAACAAAACGACAAAATACGAACATGTGATCCCCCAGCTGGTTGCCATTGAAGAATCCAGGGATATCGACGGCCTGCTGCTGCTTTTGAATACGGTGGGCGGCGACGTAGAGGCCGGGCTGGCTCTGGCGGAGCTGGTTGCCGGGATGAAAAAGCCGACGGTATCCCTTGTTCTGGGCGGCGGGCATTCCATTGCGATTCCGCTCGCCGTGGCCGCCAAGCATTCGTTTATTGTCCCGAGCGCCACCATGACCATCCATCCGGTCCGCATGAACGGCCTGATGCTGGGCGTTCCGCAGACAATGGACTATTTTGAGCGGATGCAGCAGCGCATCACGGCATTTATTACCCGGCATTCCCACATTTCTGCAGAACGCATGGATGAACTGATGATGAATACAAACGAACTCGTCCTCGATATCGGCACGGTGCTGGACGGCCCGCAGGCAGTGGATGAAGGCTTGATCGATTCCATGGGAAGCCTGTCTGACGCCATCGGCTGCCTGTATCAGATGATTGACGGCGGCAAAAAGAAAGACGCCAGGCACAAAAAAGCAGAGAAAGTCAAAACAGAGGCCGCGGAAGGCAAAAAGTAAAAACAGCTGGGAGGGATTCCCGTTTGAATCCGGCGGCTCCGCCGAGGGCCGTCAATACATATTTGAAGAAGGGCTGTCCCATGTCGTTTCTGCAGGCTGTTCTGGAAGGCATCCTTCAGGGCGCGACGGAATTTCTGCCTGTTTCCAGCAGCGGCCACCTCTCGCTGAGCCAGCATTTTCTGGGGATGCAGCCGGGGGGCGGAGAAAATGCACTGTATTTTGACGTGATGCTTCACCTTGGCACTCTTGCGGCGGTTCTTGCCGTTTATTACCGTTTGGTGGGGCGCCTGATCCGCGAAGCGGTTTTTGTGGTGCGTGACCTTTGCACCGGCCGGTTCTGCTGGAAGGGTGTAAATCCGTGCCGCCGCCTGCTGTTCATGCTGATTCTGGGCATGGTTCCGCTGTTTCTGCTGTTCCTGCCCGTGCCCGGCACGGGGATGGCCCTGAAAGATTTTGCTTCCCGCTGGGCGGGGGACAGCGACATTGTGGTGGAAGGCAGTTCGCTGATTGCCACGGGGATGCTCCTCGCTCTGGGTATCCGCGCAACCCGCCGGACGGAAAAGCGCGGCGTCCGTCCGGGCGGGCGGCCCAATCCGGGCAAAAAGGAATATACGGCGGGCGATGCACTGACCGTCGGCCTGTTTCAGTGTGCAGCGGCGGTGTTTCCGGGTCTTTCCCGTTCCGGTTCAACCCTTTCGGCCGGCCTGATGCGCGGGATCAGCCGCAGGGCGGCTCTGGATTATTCGTTTGTTGTCGGAATTCCGCCCATTGTGGCTGCCGCCGTTATGGAAGCCGGGGAGGTTCAGGTTCGGCCTGCCGGCCCCGATTTGGCGGCAATGCTTGCGGGCATGGCCGCTGCCGCTGTGGTTGGCTTTCTGGCAATCCGGCTGGTGCGCAGGCTGTGCGCCGCCAGCCATCTGGGCGTGTTTGTTGTTTATACGCTGATCCTCGGGTCCGTGGTTCTGGTTCTGGGGATTCTGGAGCATCACACCGGAGTCAACGCGGTAACCGGTGCCAGGCTCAATTTCTGAAAAGCAGGGTGATTCGGTTGGCTAGGAAAAGTCCACCTAAAAAAAATACGGCAAGCCGCCGGAAACGGCCCGCCCCAAAGCACGTCCGGGCTCCGTCGGCTTCCCAGCCGGCGCGGGATGTTCTGGCCGAAAAGCAGCGTGTCCAGCGCAACGCGGTGCTCCTGTTTTCTGCAGCTGCGCTGATGACGTGCCTGATCCTGATTCCGGGCGACCATGTCTGGCTTTGGTTTCACAGCGTCCTTCTCGGGCTGTTTGGCCACTGCGCTATTTTATGGCCCATTCTCCTGTTTTACATATCGATCAGCGGCGCGCTGGAAAAGCAGACAAGCCGTGCCCGGGGAAAAATGGCGCTGATGGTTGCGGTGATTCTCCTGTTCTGCGCGGCTGTATACGCGTTTTCCGTTCCTTCCGCCGCTCCGGCAGATTCAAAGCTCAGCCCGGCGGCATTTTATTTCAGCAGGCTGAAGACGCTTTATACGGAAGGCGTCGGCCATGCCGGATCCGGGCTTTTCGGCGGTTTGCTCGGGATTCCCGTGGTGGCGGGGCTGGGGCTGCTCGGCGGCCGGATTGTGCTGGTGCTTGCTCTTTTTGCAGCCGTTATGATTCTGACGGGGACAGGCCTTATCCAGCTTTTCCGCGCCCTTACCAAACCGGCGAATGTGGTGGCCTCCAATATTGGTCTTGCCCGCGAGCGCCGGATCGAGCAAAACCGGGAGGAAGCGGAGATTGATGTTCCGCTGGACGGGGACAGCCTTCCCATGCATCCCGTGTGTTCGCCGGGGAAAAAGAAGGCAAAGCCGAAAAAAAGCGAGAAGCTGAACCGGCTTGAAAAAGTGTTCAATATCGGCGGCGAGCCGTCCGAGCCTGCAAAAGACGCGCCGAAGGCGGAAAATCCCCCCAAACCGGCTGATGATCTTCCCAAAGCCGATCCGGTGCCGGATGTGCCGGCCCCGGCGGAACCGGTTCCCCCAAGGGAACAGAAAAAAGTTCCGCTTCCAGTTCTTCCGCCTGAATCGCCTCCGGGAGACGGGAGTTATCATTTCCCGCCGGTTTCCATGCTGGCAACCACGAAAGGCCCGGGGGAGCAGGACGTCATCAGCGAAGTCCAGACAAATGGCCGCAGGCTGGTTGATACCCTCAACAGCTTCGGCGTGCGGACTTCGTTTGTGGGGTACAGCCGCGGCCCGGCTGTCACCCGCTATGAGCTCCAGCCTGCGGCGGGCGTTAAAATCAGCAAGATCACCAACCTGTCCGACGACCTTTCCATGAACCTTGCAACCGCTGGAATCCGCATAGAAGCCCCGATTCCGGGCAAGGCTGCCGTGGGGATCGAAGTCCCTAACAAAAAGAATACCGTTGTGCGGATGCGCGAGCTGGTGGAGAGCAACAGCTTTGCCGCGGCAAAAAGCCGTCTGACCGTAGCGCTGGGCCGTGATATCGCCGGAGAAGTCGCCGTCGCGGATCTCGACAAAATGCCGCATCTGCTGATTGCGGGCGCCACAGGATCCGGCAAATCCGTCTGCATCAATTCCATGATCATCAGCCTTCTGTATAAATCCACCCCGGATGAAGTCCGGCTTTTGATGATCGACCCGAAAGTCGTGGAGCTGGGAATTTACAACGGCATCCCCCAGCTTCTGGTCCCCGTTGTGACGGATCCGCGCAAGGCCGCCGGTGCACTGAGCTGGGCCGTAACAGAGATGCTCAAGCGCTACAAGACCTTTGCGGCCAACAGCGTGCGCGACCTGAAGGCGTACAACGCGCTTGCCGCTTCCCGTGATTTTAAGGACGAAAACGGGCAGCCTATGGAGCGGATGCCTCAAATCGTCATCATTATTGACGAGCTGGCCGACCTGATGATGGTGGCGCCGAACGATGTGGAGGATTCCATCTGCCGTCTGGCCCAGATGGCGCGCGCTGCCGGAATGCATTTGGTTATTGCCACGCAGCGCCCTTCCGTGGATGTCATCACCGGCATCATCAAGGCAAATATCCCCAGCCGGATCGCTTTTGCTGTGTCTTCTCAGGTGGATTCCCGCACCATTTTGGATATGGGCGGCGCCGAAAAACTGCTCGGCCGCGGCGACATGCTGTTTTCTCCTGTCGGATCTCAAAAACCCAAGCGGATTCAGGGCTGTTTTGTCAGCGACAGCGAGATCGAGTCGGTTGTCGGTTTCGTCAAAAAATCGCAGGAAGCCGATTACAGCAAAGCAATTGCCGAAGAGATTGATAAGAACGCTGCGGAAGAGAACAAAAAGAGCTCAGGTGCCAGTGTGCCGGGAGACGACACCGATCCCATGCTGCCGGAAGCCGTCAAATGCGTTGTAGACTGCGGACAGGCCTCCACCTCTTTGCTGCAAAGGCGGCTGCGCCTCGGTTATGCCCGGGCGGGCAGGCTGGTGGATCAGATGGAGCAAATGGGCATTGTGGGGCCGCACGAAGGCTCTAAGCCGCGGCAGGTGCTCATTACGTACCAGCAGTGGCTGGAAATGAATATGCGCCAATCCGATGAAGCCGCCGGCCATGAAGAAAAAGATTCCTGACCCGGCCGGGAAGCGGAAAGGCCGCCGTTTCAAAATCCGGCTGGCTGTCCTGCTTGCTGTTTTGGCGGCGGTTGCCGCCGCCGCTGTCTTTCCCGCCGGCACTGTCTGGAACCGTGTTTTCACTTTCTTCGGCCTCCGGGATTTTTCCGCCGGCGCCGATTCTGTGCCCTGTTCCGTCCATGTGCTGGATGTCGGCAAGGCCGACAGCATTCTGGTGGAGTGCGGCGGCAGAAATATGCTGGTGGACGGCGGAACCGCCGACCGCGGGGCCAGTGTGGCCGCCTACCTCAAACGGCGCGGGGTGAAGGAACTGGAGCTGGTTGTCAATACCCACCCCGACAGCGACCATATCGGCGGGCTGGCGCAAATTCTCCAGGAATTCCCCGTCAAGCGCTATTTTGCCCCGGGTATTCCCCAAAAGCTGATTCCTTCCACCGAGGAATACCAAAGCGTCCAAAAAATTCTGAAGCAGAAAGGCCTCGCGGCAGAGCATCCTTCCGCCGGTCAAAAATTTTCCCTCGGCGGCCTGCGCATTCAAGTCCTCGGCCCTGCCGTCCCGGGGAACAGCACCAACAACAATTCAATCGTTCTGAAACTTTCTTACGGGAAAATCCGCTTTTTGCTGATGGGCGACGCTGAAAAAGAGGAGGAGCAGAGCCTGCTGGATTCCGGCCGGAGCCTGTCCGCCGACGTTCTGAAAGTCGGCCACCACGGCAGCAGCACTTCCACCGCGCAGAAATTCCTGGACGAGGTCCGGCCCCGTTTTGCGGCGGTTTCCGTCGGGGAAGATTCCAGCAGCCTGCCCAAATTTTCCGTGCTGCGGCGGCTTTACCGGTCCGGCGTTACCGTTTACCGGACGGATGTCAGCGGAACGCTGATTTTTTTAACCGACGGGAAGTCCCTGTCGGTCAAAACTGAAAAGTAACGGAATTCCAAAAAAAGACAGGGAGGATCCTCTATGAAAACTTTAAAAATCAACCGGATGGAAAACGGCTATGCCATCTGTGAAGACACCGAGAAACCTGAAAAAAGCAAAAATAAAAATGGGAACAGGCTTTTTGCCATTCCCATTTCAGAACTTCCGCAGGGCGCGCAGGCGGGCAGCCGGATTACTGTGGATGACGAAACGGGCACGCTTGCCGTGCAGGAAAGCGCTCCATCCGGTTCCTGATCTTCCCGCAGTGAACGTCAGGGCGCAAGGCCGGGTTTCCCCACGTGCTGCAGTGTGAGCCGATCCGGCGTATCGTGATGCATGGCCACGCTTTGTACAAGCCCAAATCCGAAGTACAGGCAGACGGCGGACGAACCGCCGTAGCTGAAAAACGGGAGCGTTACGCCCATGACGGGAAGCAGGTCGAGGCACATGCCAAGGTTAAAAATTGTCTGCGCTGCGATCATTCCGAAAAATCCCAGGCAGATGGCGCTTCCCAGCAGGTCGTTGGATTTACGCGCGATGCGCAGTGTGCGCCACAAAAGGAGCAGGAGCAGGAGGATAATCATGCAGCACCCAATAAAGCCGAGCTGTTCGCCTGCGGCAGAAAAGATGAGGTCGCTCTGCTGCACAGGGACAATCCGGCTGTTCACCCGCGGGCTCTGGAACAGGCCGCGCCCCCACATGCCGCCGCTTCCGATGGACGTACGCCCCTGGATCTGCTGCCAGGCATAGGTCAGGGCGGCTTCGGAGTCTTCATCCAGATGGTACGTCACCAGAATCCGCTGTTTCTGGTAATCCGCCAAAACATATTTCCACGCAACCGGCACGGCAACGCAGATGGCGGCAAACAGGCCCGCAAAATACCTCCACTGAATTCCGGCGCCGAACGCCATGGCGAGGAACATGCAGAAAAAGATGATTCCCGCGCCGTCGTCCCCCTGAAGATGCACAAGAGCTATGGGGATCAAGGCGTGAACGGCAAGCAGAAGGACGTGAAGCGGAGATTTCAGCAGGCCGCGTTCTTTTAAGATTGACAGATGCTTAGCAAATGTTACCATGAATCCAATTTTAACCAGTTCACTCGGCTGAAAACTTTGGCTGCCGACGTAAATCCATGCCCTGGCGTTTACACCGCCGCTGTTTGTGACCGCCTTGCCGAATTTCAGCGTATAGACCATCAGGAACAGGCAGAAACCCGCAACAATATACCATAAACTGGCAATATCGTGGTAGTCGATCAGCGTGAGGGCAACAGCTCCCAGATATCCAATTACGGCCGCGATCAGCATGGTAGAAAAATAGCTCTTTCCGTTATCCGCCGCCGGGATCGTTTTCAGCAGCAAAAGGCTGTAGGCGGAGATCGCCGCCATCAGGAGCCAGTATAATTTGTTTGTCCGCCTGAAATAATCGGCGATTGACTTGAATCCCCGCATGACTTCACCTCTGAATTCGCTTTATACCGACTTATTATAGAATGGAATGACCGAACTTGCAAGGCGTCCTTCGGTATTTCCTATTTTATCGAAAATGTGGTATAATTTTTGTAATTTGTTTGGAAAGGCTGGAAAAACGGGAATGCTTTCAGATATTGAAATTGCACAGAGGGCAAAGCTGAAACCCATCACGCAGGTCGCTTCGGAGGCCGGGATCCGTGAAGAGGAGCTGGAACCCTACGGGAAGTACAAGGCCAAACTGGATGACGCGCTGTACCGGCGTCTTGCCGAAAAGAAGGATGGCAGACTGATCCTGGTAACGGCCATCAACCCGACCCCTGCGGGCGAGGGCAAGACAACCATTTCCATCGGTTTAGCCGAAGCCATGGCGCGGATCGGCAAAAAAGCCGTTCTGGCCCTGCGGGAGCCGTCGCTCGGCCCGGTGTTCGGCATCAAGGGCGGGGCGGCCGGCGGCGGGTATGCGCAGGTGGTGCCGATGGAGGATATCAACCTCCATTTTACCGGCGACTTTCACGCCATCACTTCTGCCAACAACCTTCTCTGCGCCTTGCTCGACAACCACATCCAGCAGGGGAACGAACTCGGGATTGATCCGCGCCGGATTCTCCTGCCGCGCTGCATGGATATGAACGACCGTCAGCTCCGCAGCCTTGTCTCCGGTCTCGGCGGCAAGGCAAACGGCGTGCCGCGGCAGGATTCTTTCTGCATTTCGGTGGCTACGGAAGTGATGGCCGCTTTCTGCCTTGCGGAAAATTTGGCCGACCTCAAACAGCGGATGGGAAAAATCCTGGTAGCGTACACCTATGACGGCAGGCCTGTCTATGCGCACGACCTCAAAGCGGAAGGCGCCATGGCCGCCCTTCTGAAAGATGCCGTCAAGCCGAACTTAGTTCAGACGCTCGAAGGCACGCCGGCCATTATCCACGGCGGGCCGTTCGCCAATATCGCGCACGGGTGCAACTCCGTCCGCGCCACCCGCTATGCGCTCAAACTGGGGGATTACTGCATCACGGAGGCCGGTTTCGGCTCCGACCTCGGCGCAGAAAAATTTCTCAACATCAAATGCCGCCTGACCGGGCTGAAGCCGAACGCGGCGGTGCTGGTTGCGACGGCCCGCGCACTGAAGTACAACGGCGGCGTGCCCAAAAACGAAACGGCTGAAGAAAATCTTCCGGCACTCCGGAAAGGAATTGCCAATCTCGGCGCCCATATTTCCAACCTCAAAAAATTTGGCCTTCCGGTCGTGGTGGCTGTCAATCGGTTTGAGAATGATTCACAGGCGGAGCTGGATTATATTGGAGATTACTGCCGCCGGAACGGCGCGGAATTTTCGCTCTGCGATGTTTTCACACAGGGAGGAAAGGGCGGCACGGATCTGGCCCAGAAAGTCTGCGCCCTCGCAGAACAGCCTTCCTCTTTTCATGTGCTGTACCCGGACAATGCCTCTATCCCGGAGAAAATCGAAACGGTCTGCCGCGAAATTTATGGGGCGGACGGCGTGGATTACACCGCCGCGGCCCAAAAATCGCTGCGGGAGATCGAATCGCTCGGCGGAGGAAACCTGCCTGTCTGTATCGCCAAGACCCAGTATTCCCTTTCTGACAACCCGAAACTCCTCGGCCGGCCGAAAGGTTTCCGCATCACCATCCGCAGTCTCAGGCTGAACAGCGGGGCCGGGTTTGTGGTGGCCTATGCGGGTAATATCCTGACCATGCCGGGTCTTCCGAAGCATCCCGCCGCCGAGAAGATCGACGTGGACGAAAACGGAAAAATTACGGGACTTTTTTAAGAGCGGTGTGACATTATGCAGAAATTTACAACTGTTTCCCCCGAAGAGACCGAAGCGCTGGGCGAAAAAATCGGGGCCGGCCTGAAGGGCGGCGAGGTGCTTGCCCTTTTCGGCGGCATGGGCGCGGGAAAAACGGCGCTGACGCGGGGGATCGCCCGCGGTCTCGGGATCCCGCAGGGCGTTTCCAGCCCGACTTTTGCCCTGGTTCATGAATACCATGGGCGGCTGGCCCTGTATCATTTCGATATGTACCGCGTCGAAAGCTGGGACGACCTCTATTCAACGGGCTTCTTCGATTATTTGGGAACCGGCGGCGTGCTGGTTGTCGAGTGGAGCGAGAATATTGAGAATGCCCTCCCGGAATCTGCCGTGCGGATCTGTTTTCAGCGCGGAAAGTCGGATAACGAGCGTATCATAACAGTTGAGGGGATGGATCCATGAAAATTCTTGCGGTTGATTCTTCGGCGGCGGCCGCTTCCGCTGCGCTGACCCAGGAGGGGAAGATCCTCGGGGAGTTTTACTGCAACGTCGGCTTGACGCACAGCCAGACGCTGATGCCCATGATCGGCGGTCTGCTGAAAAATACCCGGACGGATATCGGCAGCGTCGATTTATTTGCGGTTTCCACCGGGCCGGGTTCCTTCACCGGAATCCGGATCGGCATTGCCAGCGTGAAAGGGCTCGCCATGCCCAAAAATACGCCGTGCATAGGCGTTTCAACCCTCCGCGCTATGGCGGAAAACCTCGCGCACCTGTCCGGCACGGTCTGCGCCGTGATGGATGCGCGCTGCGGGCAGGTGTACAACGCGGTTTTCCGGGTGGACGGAAAAACCGCCGAACGGCTGGTTCCAGACCGCGCAGTTTCCGTCCAGGCGCTGGCCGAAGAGTGTAAAAAGTATGCGGGACCTTTATTTCTGGTTGGTGACGGGGCCGGATTATGCTATAATAGTCCATGGTTTGAGCCGCTCGGGGCGGTCCTTCCGCCGGAGACGCTTCTGTATCAGCGGGCAAGCGGCGTAGCCAAAGCAGCTGAAGAAGCGTTCCGGGAGGGGAAGGCCGTTTCGCCCGGCGGCCTCAGGCCGGTTTATCTGCGCCCCGCCCAGGCGGAGCGTGCTCTTAAAAAGAAAATGGGGGAAAGCAGAAAATGATAGCACTTGGAACCGATCACGGGGGATACCGCCTGAAGGAAGCAATCAAAAAGTATCTTGATTCCTGCAAAATTGAATACCGGGATTTTGGAACGTTTGACGAAACGTCAGTCGATTACGCGCCGATTGCTGCCAAAGTGGCCCGCTTTGTCTCAGAAGGCCATGCAGAGAAAGCAATTCTGTGCTGCGGGACGGGCATTGGGATGAGCATGGCAGCCAACAAGGTCCGGGGTATCCGTGCGGCGGTCTGCAGCAATGCCTACTGCGCCGAAATTACCCGCCGTCACAACAACGCCAATGTCCTCTGCCTCGGCGGCAGGGTAATTGACGAAAAGCAGGCAGTCGAATTTACAAAGCTGTTTCTGGATACTCCTTTTGACGGGGGCCGCCACCAGCGCCGCATTGACGAGATCGCCGCAATTGAACGGGGCGAAATATAAATCATATTCTGGAGGTTCAAAGATGGAGAATCAGGTCTTTGTCATTAAACATCCGCTGGTTCAGCATAAATTAACTTATCTGCGCGATAAAAATACCGGCTCAAAGGATTTCCGGCAGCTTGTCAGTGAAATCGCCATGCTGCTGTGCTACGAGGCGACCCGCGACCTTCCGCTGGAGGACGCAACGGTGGAAACCCCGGTTGCAGTGGCTAAAACAAAAGTTATTTCCGGACGGAAACTTGCCTTTATCCCAATCCTGCGCGCGGGTCTCGGGATGGTGGACGGCGTGCTGTCGCTGGTGCCGGCCGCCAAAGTCGGCCACATCGGCCTTTACCGCGACCCCGATACCCTCAAGCCGGTCGAGTATTACAGCAAACTTCCTCATGACATTGATCAGCGCGAAGTGATTGTGCTGGACCCGATGCTGGCGACGGGCGGCTCTTCCTGCGATGCCGTGACCATCATCAAGCGCAGCCACCCGAAAAGCATCAAATTTATGTGTATCATTGCGGCTCCGGAAGGAATCCGGGTTTTCACGAAAACCCATCCGGACGTTCCGCTCTACTGTGCGGCAATTGACGACCACATAAATGAGTACGGGTATATTGTCCCCGGCCTCGGCGACGCGGGCGACCGCATTTTCGGCACACTCTGATTTTATATCCCTAATAGCCGGACAAAAGGGAATCTGCCTTTGTGCAGGTTCCTTTTTTGTTGAATATTTGATAATACGCAAAAAATGAAAGAATTTTCAGAAGGTGCCCTGTTTTGCCGGTTAAATGGCCCATACCACCCTTTATACGGATTGCAATATTCTTTGAAAGCCTTATCATTAATTCAGGTTCAAAACCATATTCCAGCAAATTCCATGCTGAAAAAGCCAGGAGGAAAAAATGGATTCTATCCTCGAAATCGACCGCGTGACAAAAGCATATCCGAACTTCAGGCTTGGCCCCGTTTCTCTGAAAATCCCTTATGGCAAGATTGTCGGCCTGATTGGTGAGAACGGGGCCGGCAAAACAACGCTGATCAGCCTGATCCTGAACCAGATCGAACGGGACGGCGGCAGCATCCGCATTTTCGGCAGGGACAGCCGAAAAGAGGAGCTGCGGTGCAAAAGGGATATCGGTTTTGCCGTGGATGAATGCTGTTTCCATCCGAGCCTGACGCCCAAAAATTTGGACTCGGTTATGCGCGGAATTTACCCGCAGTGAAGCAGCCGGCAGTTTTTTGAGCTTCTTTCCAGGCTCAAGGTCAGCCCGTCCAGGACGATTCGGCAGATGTCCAAAGGGATGAAAGTGAAACTGACGCTTGCCGCAGCCCTGTCGCATCATCCGGTTCTTCTGATTCTGGATGAAATCACGTCGGGGCTGGATCCGGTTGTCCGCAGCGATGTTTTGGCTGTCCTCCGGGAATTTGTCGCGCAGGGCAGGACGTCCGTCTTCTTTTCGACGCACATCACAAGCGACCTGGAGAAAACCGCCGATTTTGTGGCTTTCCTGCATCAGGGAAAGCTGATTTTTTATGAGTCCCTTAAAAATCTGAAAGAAAATTATATCCTGATCCAGTGTTCGGAAGAAGCTTTCCGGCAAATCGGGTGCAGAAATAGGATCGCGTCGCTCTGCCGGAACGGTGTTTATCAGGTTCTGCTGCGGAACAGCGCGGATTCCGGGGCGGTTCCCGGCCAAAGGCGGGTTCCTACCCTTGATGACATTATGCTGCTGTATATCAAGGGAGATGTCATGCCGTGAAAGGATTGTTCAGAAAAGATCTTTACCTGGTTGGAAAGAATATCCGCGCCGCGGCCTGGATTCCCATTTTGATCCCGATTGTGGTAACGGCGCAGAACAAAACGTATTTTATGCCGGTTCTGGCCCTTGTCCTTTCTCTTCTGTTTGCGTGTCAGGTTTCCCGTACAATGAGTATGGATGAGTCGTGTAATTGGTGGAAGAACGTAACGGCGTTTCCGGTCTCCGGCGCTCAGGAAGCCGGAAGCAAATATCTTTTTCTGCTGCTGATGAGCTTGCTGGCCGGCGTGTCGGTTTTTGCCGCCGGGATGCTCGCGTCCCTTTTTCACATTGCCGACGTCCGCACCGCGGGGCTTTATTCGATTCTTTCTTTCCTCAATGCGCTTCTGTACGGGTGCGTGGTCATCCCGGTTTCTTACCGGTTCGGCACAGAGAGCAGCCGGTATATTTTAATGCTTTTTGTCCTTCTTCCAACCCTGTTTCCCTTTGCGGCGTATGCGCTGGGCTGGAAGAACCATCCGGATTTTTTGGAAAAGCTCAGCCCGCCGCTTGTCCTGTTCCTCGCCGCCGTCCTTTTGTGCCTCATTGCTTTTGTATCGTTTTGTATCAGTGAAAGAGTTCTCCGGACTCACAGGCGGAAAGTGCCGTAACGCTTTCTGCTCCGGTTTTCTCCCTTCTGTCTACAGAATATTTCCCGCCTCGGCGCACAGTTGTTGAACGGCAGAGATTGTGATAAAATAAAACGGAGTTTTATTTATCACATTATAAGACGGAAAAGGAGAAAGCTAATATGCCAACAGAAGAGCTGTATGACATTGCTATGCGGTATAAAAAGACGAAATTGTGGAAACAGCTGTTTGATACGGAACTGTTCGCGGTCAGGCTGTCCTGCGGGGAGACCGGCTACTGCTGCGTCATGGGTGAACTCGGCGAACATATTGCCCTGGCGGTTTATGTCGGCAGGGCGGGCCTTGACTCTTACCGAAACCTGGGGGAAGCAGCAAAGAAAACTTCTGAGATGAAACAGTTTGAGCAGATGGTGTCCCAGGACTGCGTACAATGTTCCTTTGAAAATAAAGTTGAATTAAGCCCGGGTGAAGCCCAAGAAGCGCGGCGTTATGCCAAGGCGCACGGCATCACTTACCGCGGCAGGAACTCGTTCCCAAAATTTACACGGTACAGGCCGTCCTGCTATCCCTGGAAGCTGAAGGAGAAAGCGGATCAGCAGAACCTGTATGAAGCGCTCTCAGCGGCCATTCAGGTTTCGCAGAAACTGCAAACAGAAGAAAAAGAAGCGCTGGGGTTTCAGAAAGGCGCGCTGTATAACCGAACAATTCCGCTGCTGGAAAAAGATGGGCCGGATTACAAATGGAGTGCTGTTGCGCTGCCGGCAAAAGAGAAAAAGATTTACCCGTCGCCGGTTATCCGGGACGAGCTGCTTTTGGCAAGGCTCAAAAGAAAAAAGCAGCAGGGTTTCGTATGGGCCTGCGAACTGGTCATGCTTCCGGATGCTGTCAGTGATGAAGACGGGGCTGAAGAGGGAGAAGAGCCGCAGAAAGCCCCGGTTTTCCCGTACCTGATGCTTATCGTCAATTGCCGGACGGGCCTTGTTATCCCGAGCCAGCCTGTAGAAAGGTACGCCGGCCATGCGGAAAAATTCATTACCGCGCTGGCTGATTCCATGCTGGTTTCCGGGGTGCCGTCGGAAATACAGGTGCGCGACAGGCGCACAGAAGCCTTGCTGCGCCGATTTGCCGGCCAAACCGGCATCCGGGTTCAGGTAAACAAGAACCTTTCCCTGTTGGACCGTGCCGAAGAAGATCTGCTTAACTGCTTTTCTGCCGACGAAGATCCAGGGCAGGCCGAAGACGATTATCAGCAGTTTCTGGATATGCTGATGCAGATGGACAGTGAAACATTCCATATGCTGCCGCAGAACATCAAAAACCGGCTGCTGCAAATGGAGCAGCGTGGTGATTTGCCGGAACCTGTTTCCGAGCATATCAGAAAATTGCTGAAATAAGGCAGAAAATGCCGCTTTCCGGCACGGTTATTCCTCTTTTGGGGCCGGCTCATTATCCCATTGAACTTTTTCCAGGACTCCGGGATGGCTGGTTTCGTCCATAAGTTTCAGCATTTCAAATGCGCTTCGGAAATGCTGTGTTTTGTTTTTTTCAACCCAGGTAATGCTGCCCTGCCAGGTAGCATTCCTGCGAAATTGGATATGAATAAGAAAAGTGTTTTTTTTTTCATCTGCTGTGTCTGTATATTGAATGTCCGAGTCCAAAATATCTGCCGCCTTTCTGAGCTTGATTTTATGGAACCGAAACCCAAAGCTGCGAAGTTTCACCACTGGCTGGGGAATTTGAACGCTTTCCAGCAAGCCGTAGACGGCATGCAGAAATTCCCAGATATCCCGAAATGGGTAGGTCTTCCTGTAATAAGAACTGTAAACCTTTCCAGAAAATCCATCACCTTCCCGTGAAACAAAAACAAAAAATTTTGTTGGAACTGTTTTTTCGGCGTGGACTACGTGGACTAATTGATTCATGAATCTCATTCCCAAAAAGTTTAAATCTATAAAGCAATTATAAAACTTTTTGGTTGCTTTTGAGTGAAAATTCTGTCGAATCTGTATTCTCAGGGCGGCTTTTATCAATTTTCAATCAATTATAGCGCTTTTTTAACATTTTAGAGAACAGCGAGGCTAAAAGCTGCTGAAACAGGGTGCCAATCATCACGGGAAACATCACTTCTGCCGGAAAATAGGCCGCGGCAAGAACGGCGCCCGCACTGATGTTTCTCATCCCGCTTCCGAATGTCATAGAGACGGTTTCTTCGCGGCCCTGCCGCATGAGGGCGGCCGTTATCCAGCCTATGGCGTAGCCGGTTGCGGCAATTGCCAGGATCGTGGCGGCTACGCCGAACAGCGTGGGTGTCATATGTTTCAGGTACGGTGCCACGCGGGTCGAGTTGATTGTAATAATGTAGATCAGCGCCATTTTACCAAACGGTGCCAGTTTCGGTGAAAACTCTTTCCCTGCGCGCCCTTCCGTGAACTGGTTCAGCAGCATGGAGATCAGCGCGGGCAGGGCAATCATCCAAACCAAATCCCGCATGATGCTCAAGGTATCCACCTGCACGTTTGATCCGACCAGCAGGCGCAGGCTGAGCGGGACCACCAGCGGCGCCAGCAGCGTGTCGGCCAGCAGAATAGAGAGCGTCAGGGAGGCGTTCCCGTGGTTCATGTCTGACCACATTACGCTGACTACGGCGCACGGGACGGAAAATTCCAGCACAATTCCGGTGATCAAGTCAGGATTTCCGGGGAACAGGAGATTGCTAAGGCCAAGGGCCAGCAGCGGCAGGACAATGTGGGCGGCTAAAAACGTACCCGCCAGCGGCAGCGGGTGTTTAGCAATCCCCAGGATCTGCCGGAAACCTGAGTTCAGCGAACCGCTGAAGGTCATAAAAGCAAAAACATAAGGCACGGTTACAATCAGCGCGCCCAGCTGATCCGAAAAATACACTCCGGTACACAGGCTCAGTATAACAATAGCCGGCATCCATTTCCCGGCAAAACGGTTAAACGAGCTTAAAAAACGCATCTTGTATTTCCTTTTCTATAAAATCCATTGTGATTCTGTCGATCGAATAGATCCTGTCTGAAAATGCAAAGGAGGGCGGCGGTTCCCAAAACACGGGAAACCGCCGCCCTGCCCTTTGTTTATAAGGAAGGCTTTTTTCTCCGCTGCCGTTATTCGATTATGCTTTTTCCGGTCATTTCCGGAGGCTGCGGCAGCCCGAGAATTTTCAGCATGGTCGGGGCAATATCAGCCAGCCGGCCGCCTTTGCGCAGTTTGCACGGATATCCCACTACGCAGAACGGAACGGGGTTGGTTGTGTGTGCTGTAAAGGGTGAACCGTCCTCCGCCTGCATCCGTTCGGCGTTTCCGTGGTCGGCAGTGATCAGCGCGGCGCCGCCTTTTTTCAGGATGGCGTCCACAACTTTTCCAACGCATTTGTCCACGGCTTCAACGGCGGCTTTTGCCGCGCTGAAAACACCCGTGTGGCCAACCATGTCGCAGTTGGCATAGTTCAGGATGATCATGTCATATTTGCCGCTGTCAATCCGTTTCAGCAGCTCGTCCGTTACCAGGTAAGCGCTCATTTCCGGCTGAAGGTCATAGGTTGCTACCTTCGGGGAATGGATCAGCGCCCGGTCTTCGCCCGGATATACGGTCTCCACACCGCCGTTGAAGAAGAACGTCACATGCGCGTACTTTTCAGTTTCGGCGATCCGCAGCTGTTTCAGGCCTTTGCCGGAGATATACTCGGCAAAAGTGTTTTTCAGCTTTTCCGGCCCAAAGGCCACGTCTACGTTCGGCATAGTGGCGTCGTACTGCGTCATGCAGACAAAATGGAGCGGGAAGAAGCCTTTTTTGCGTTCAAATCCTTTAAAGTCCGGATCAACCAGCGCGCGCGTAATTTCGCGGGCACGGTCCGGGCGGAAATTGAAGAAAATAACGGAATCGCCGGGCTGGATCTCCGCGCCTTTTTCGCAGACGGCGGGGACGACGAACTCGTCGGTTACCTTATTTTGATAGGAGTTTTCCACGGCCTTTTCCGGGCTGCTGCCTGTCACGCCTTCACCGTAGACCATGGCGGCGTAAGCCTTCTCCACACGGTCCCAGCGGTTGTCGCGGTCCATGGCATAGTAACGGCCCATTACGGTTGCAATTTTGCCAACTCCAATTTTATCCATTTCCTTCTGGCACTGCTCCACATACCCTTTGCCAGAGCTGGGGGGCACGTCGCGCCCGTCCAGAAAAGCGTGCACAAACACTTTTTTGCACCCGCGCTCTTTGGCCAGTTTCAGCAGGGCATACAGGTGGGAGTTGTGGCTGTGCACGCCGCCGTCCGAGAGCAGCCCCATGATGTGCAGGGCTTTTCCGGAGGATACGGCCTGATCGACGGCGCCCGTCAGGGCCGGATTCCGAAAGAAATCGCCGTCTTTAATGGATTTTGTAATCCGGGTCAGCTCCTGGTATACAATGCGGCCTGCGCCGATGTTTGTGTGGCCCACTTCAGAATTCCCCATCTGCCCGTCCGGCAGCCCTACGTCCAGACCGGAAGCGCCGATCTGCGTTGTGGGGTTGGTGGAAAAGAGGCGGTCCAGGTTCGGTTTGTTTGCGGCCTTAATGGCGTTGCCGTCCTCCGGCCCGATCCCAAATCCGTCCATAATGATCAAGATCAATGGTTTTTTCATACCGGTACTCCTTCTGGAATCATTTGTCCGATTATTTTCCCGCCGCCTGAACAATCTGGGCGAAATCTGCCGGTTTCAGCGAAGCGCCGCCAATCAGGCCGCCGTCCACGTCCGGCTGGGCAAGCAGTTCCGCCGCGTTTTTCGGGTTCATGGAGCCGCCGTACTGAATGGTGAATGCGTCCGCGCTGTCTTTGCCGTACAGACCCGCAATCACGGAGCGGATCGTTCCGCAGACCTCGCCGGCCTGCTGTGCTGTTGCTGTCCTGCCTGTCCCAATGGCCCAAATCGGCTCATAGGCGATAATCATCTTTTTCAGTTCGTCTTTCGAAACGCCGTTCAGTGCGATTTTAACCTGCATGGCCACATGTTCGCCCGTCACGCCCTGTTCACGCTGTTCCAGCGATTCGCCGACGCACAGGATTACTTGAAGGCCTGCATCCAGCGCCGCACGGATGCGCTTGTTGACGGTTGCGTCCGTTTCGCCGAAATAGGTCCTGCGTTCGCTGTGGCCGATAATCACATACTGCACGCCCATTGATTTCAGCATGGGGGCAGAGATTTCACCGGTAAACGCACCGGAAGGCGCCCAGTGGCAGTTTTCGGCTCCCACGCCGATTTTTGTCCCTTTTGCGGCTTCCAGGACCGTTTCCAGATCCACATACGGCACGCACACAACAACACCGCATCCTGCATCTGCCACCAGCGGCTTAATACCCTCCATCAGTTCTTTTGCCTCGGCCGGAGTTTTGTTCATTTTCCAGTTTCCGGCAATCACGGCTTTCCGCAGCTGTTTATTCATAGATAATTTCCCTTTCGTTGATGAATTATGCGGCGGGGGCGAATCCGCAGACCCGCCCCCTTCCGAAAAGTTTTATTTATCGTTCAGGCAGGCAATGCCGGGCAGGACCTTGCCTTCGAGGAATTCGAGGGACGCGCCGCCGCCGGTAGAGATGTGGGTCATCTTGTCGGCAAAGCCGAGCTTTTCAATCGCCGCGGCAGAATCGCCGCCGCCGATAATAGAAGTCGCACCGCTGTCGGCCACCGCCTGCGCCACGGCAATCGTTCCGGAAGCAAAATGTTCCCATTCGCTTACGCCCATGGGGCCGTTCCAGACCACAGTGCCCGCGCCCTGAATGGATTCTGCAAACAGCGCGCAGGATTTTGCGCCGATGTCCAGGCCCATCCAGCCGTCCGGAATCGTGTCGGAGTCCACGCGGCGGAATTCGGTGTCTTCCTTATATTCTTTCCCAATTACGTTGTCAATCGGGATCAGGAACTTGACGCCCTTTGCCTTGGCTTTGTCCATAATGTCCTTTGCCAGGCTGACTTTGTCGTCCTCGCAGATGGAGGAGCCCACGGAATACCCAAGCGCCTTCATAAAGGTGTAGGCCATGCCGCCGCCGATAATCAGCGTGTCAACCTTGTCGAGCAGGTTCGTGATCACGCCGATCTTGTCAGAAACCTTCGCACCGCCCAGAATAGCCACAAACGGGTGCTTCGGGTTTGCAAGCGCGTTGCCCATCACGGTGATTTCTTTCTGGATCAGGTAGCCGCAGACCGCAGGCAGATAATTTGCTACGCCGGCGGTGGAAGCGTGCGCGCGGTGCGCCGTCCCAAACGCGTCGTTTACGTAGATTTCGGCGAGCGAAGCCAGCTGTTTTGCAAACGCGGGGTCGTTCTTTTCTTCGCCCTTTTCAAAGCGGACGTTTTCCAGCAGTTCCACTTCGCCTTCCTTCAGAGAAGCGGCAATGCTTTTCGCACTCTCTCCTACGACATCCTTCGCCATTTTCACTTCCTGGCCCAGCGCCTTGGTCAGGTAGGCGGCTACGGGTGTGAGGGAATATTTGCTGTTGAATTCACCCTTTGGGCGTCCCAGGTGAGAGCAGAGGATCACTTTCGCCTTGTGAGAAATCAGGTACCGGATCGTTTTCAGCGCTTCGTTAATGCGCTTCGGATCCGTAATATTGCCGTTTGCGTCCAGCGGTACGTTAAAGTCGCAGCGCACCAGGACCTTTTTGCCCGTCACGTCAATGTCTTCGACGGTCTTTTTATTGAGGTAGTTCATGCCACCCTCTCCTTTTCCATTAAATATTATCTTTGTTTACTTTATAACAATCTCGATTATACAACGGTTACCGCGTTTTTTCAAGCCGTCTCCCTCCGCTTTTTACCGTACCCGGAAAATTTTGCCGTAAAAAATCTAACTTCTTGCTTCTATGATTCAGGCATATACGAATTATTCTTGACAATTGCAGGAACAATGATATAGTGTAGTCTTTAGAATTATAAAGTTCATATGTTGCCCGAAGTTAACTTAATAGGTAGAAAGGAGCCGGTTGTTTGAAAAAACTGAAGACGGTTTTATTCCCCATTTTGGTGGTTTTGGTGCTTCTGCCTGTAATGGGCGGTGCGGACGTTTCCAAGAGTGCTTCCATTGACGAGCGCCTTCTTCCGTACCAGCATGTCATCGACAAAGTCAATCACGACTTTGGCTTTAAAAAAATCAAAATATTTATTCCAAAAGAAAATAAAGAAAAAGTATACAATAATATCAAAGATATGACAACATCCCAGTTTGAAGATATGCTGAAAAGCGAAATCGAGGACGAACTGATCGGGAACGGCAAGCCGTTTGATCCGCAGCAGAGACCGGAACAGGGCGGCAAAGAAGAAATGAAGCAAGACGGCGTTTTCTGCTATATGGAACAATCAGGAGTCAGCGGAAGGGATGGAAACGGTTCGGATGTTATTCCCCTGCCGAATGCCACCGGCCACGTCAAAGTAACGCCGCTGCAATAACGATTCTGAAAAAATCGAGGGGCTGCTGCAAAATGAAAGTTTTGCAGCAGTTCTTTTTTGTTCCCAGTCACCACCGGTACTGCCTCAGCTGCCCCTGGCACAGCAGGCCGGGAAAATTCCACTGCCGAAGCACTTCGTAGACTCCCACGGCGACGGAATTAGAAAGGTTCAGGCTGCGCGCGCCGGGATCGTTCAGCATGGGAATACGCACGCAGGTTTCCGGGTTATCGTGCAGCAGTTTTTCCGGCAGGCCGGCGGTTTCCTTGCCAAACAGCAGGTAGCAGCCGTCCGGGTAGCGCAGGTCGGAGTAGATGTTTCGGCCTTTTGTTGAAAAATAGTAAAAATTTCCTTGGTTCCGGGCGAAAAAATCGGAAAGACTGTCGTAATAGGTGATATCCAGCAGATGCCAGTAATCCAGCCCGGCGCGTTTCAGCCTTTTGTCGTCCACAGAAAATCCCAGCGGGCGCACAAGGTGCAGCTTTGCGCCGGTGGCGGCGCAGGTGCGCGCGATATTTCCGGTGTTCTGCGGGATTTCGGGTTCTACCAGTACAATATTCAAAACAGCCATGAAAGTTCTCCTTTAAAATTTTACCGCGGGTCTTCCAGCAATTCACTACAATATTTCACCGGGAAAGGGGCAGAATGATGAAAGGGATTGATTTCATCATCAGCTTAATTAACTGTATATGGAGGTTTTATAACATGCGTCAGCAGGCAATGGGTTTTGCAAAAGGCGTCGGGGCCGGGATCGCCGCAGGCGTAGCTATCGCGGCAATCGGAAGCCGGATGCGGCAGGGGCGCAGCTTTAAGCACCGCGCCGGCCGCACGATGCGCAATGTCGGCGAGCTCCTGGACAACGTGCAGGACATGTTCCGGTAGAGCCGGCGGGAGGCGGAAGTTTTCCGCCTCTTTTTTTTCTCTTTATTTTACCACATTTTTTCGCTTCTGCGGCCCGGATTTTTCATTTTCCGCCGCAGTTTTTTTATATTCCTTGCAATATTTGACAAAACGGATTACTTTTATTACTATAGATAATAGTAGATAATAGTCGGAAACGGAAGGGATAGAGATAAAAGGACACTTTATTCTTTGCGGAATGATGGATTTTAATACCGGATTTTGAAAAGGGGCTGGAGCTATGCCTGAACCGAACAGGCGCATGGAATTCTATACGGTCCGATGCAGGCCGTTTGACGGCGGCGGGGACGGCGCGTCCCTGCTGGATTACGCGCGCCGCAAATATTTTGCGGAAGGGCGGGCCGTCCGGGGGAATGTCCGCGCGGTGGAAAGCGGCCTTGAGGTCTGTGTGCGCTACCGGTTTGCGCCGGGCTGTTTCCGCTGGAAGAAGAAGTGCGGCCGGCAGGTTTTGCAGGAGGCTTTTGCCATTCCGGGCGGAAAATTCCGGCTGATGTCGCACAGCCCGGCGGGGGATCTCCTGTCCGCGGCCTCCTATGACGCGGGTCTGCATTGGATTCAGACCGCGTATTACAGCGGCGGCCCTGCGCGCCCGGCGGCGCTTCTGCGGCCGGAGGGGGAGAATTTGTCCCTTCTGGAGTGCGACCCCGCTTCCGGGGAATACGCCCGCACCCTTCTGCTGCCCTGCCCGATGGAGCCCGGCTCCGCGGCGCAGAGCTATGTGGACGGCCGGGCGGGCGAGCCCCGCGTCTGCGCGCGGACGGACGCGGGGATGTTCTGTTTCTGCCCGGCAGAGGAGCGGAAGCTCCGCCTGGCCCTGCTCCGGCGCCTGAAAGACGGCAAGGATTCACTGATTCCGGAGTGGCCGGACGGGCCGGAAGAGAAACTGGATTTCCGCGTGATCCCCAACGACGGCGCCGCCCCGGTTGCGCCCGTACATAAAAAGAAAGAAGCGCCCGTGTCCGGAAAATCGAAACCGGCAGTGTCGGCGGCAGTGCCTGCGTCTGTTCCGGTGTCTGCAAAACGGGAATATTTTGCCGACCATGAGCTTTTCAGCGCCCCGCAGGATGGCAGCAGAAAGTACGCCGTCGCGCGCAAGGGTTTGTCGGGCGGCGTGCAGGTTGCGGGCGCTGACAGCAGCACCCGGCCCGCTCCCGTGCAGTCCGCGCCGGAGCGCAGCGCAGGCGCGGCGGATCCGGCAGTGCCCGTGCCGGTGGCAGGGATGATACCGGCGCAGCGGATTGTTGTCAGCTCTATGGAGAGCTACCTGTATTTCGGCAGGCTGCTGGACGGCCTGCGGGAAGGGCAGGGGCGCACGCAGATGGCCGGGGGGCATACCGCGTATGAAGGCGGGTACCGCAAAGACCAGCGCAGCGGCTTCGGCGTATACTATTATAAGTCGGGCAGACTCTGCTATGCGGGCGGATGGCGGCGGAACCTGCGGCACGGCATGGGCGTGGCGTTTGGTTCGGAAGACGGCTCAATTTTTGTCGGCCACTGGAAAGACGGCGTAGCCACGGGGTACGGTTCGGCGTTTGATATGGAGGGCAACCTATTATATACGGGCGGCTGGAAAGACGGCATGCGCGACGGCGGCGGAACCGAGTACCGCGGGGGCCGGGCGGTGCGTTCGGGCGTCTGGCGGCAGGATCAGTTCTGCCCTGAGGAGCAGGAGGGCGGCGCGTGAGCTTCCGGATAGACCTGCACGACGTAGAGCGCGGCGAGTGCATTGTGCTGGATTCGGGCGGCGAGATCCTTATGGTGGACTGCGGCAGTTCCAGCCGGATCATCCGCGCGGGGGACGTGAATTTTTTCGATTATGTGCGCGGCTCGCTCATGCCGCTGTATGCGGGGGCGCGCCGCCGCTCGTTCCTGCTGACGCACTGCCACCGGGATCATATCTGCGGCCTGTGGCATATTCTGCGGTCGGACCCGCTGTATTTTGACCGTCTTTTTCTGCCGGTGTCGCCGGTCGGCGGAGGGGGGCGGCCTCTTTTGCTGGAATTTGCGCTGTACGTCTATGTATTTTTAAGCCGTGCCACGGAGTATTCGCAGGTGAATACGGGGGTTCTGCGGCTGTTCCGGCGGGCGGTCCGGCGCGCGGGGGCAGAGCGTGTTTTCCCGGTGCGCGCGGGGGATGTTTTTCCGTTTGGCGGCGCAGAGTATGAGGTTCTCTGGCCTCCGGAAGAAGATTTTCCGTTTGCGCCGGAGTTTGCCGCCGCGGTGGATCGTCTGGATGCCCTCATGTCCTCGCCGGTTCTGCCGCCGTGCGCGCGGGAGTTTTTAAACCTCCGGCAGGCTTTCTGCGCGCAGTACCGGTCTTTCTGCGCGTCTTCGCCGGTTTCGGGGCCGGGGGTGTCGGCGGCTTCGGGGCTTTTGGCGCGCATGGGGGGGCTGGTGCCGTCGCTGCGCCTTCTGCCGTTTGCGGGGCGTGCCGCGGGTTTCCTCTCGTCTTCGGGGGTTCAGCGCCTTTATTCGCAGGCGCTCAACGCCGCTTCGGTTGTGTTCCAGAACCGCCGGGGGCGCCTTTCTCCGCACGATATCCTTATGACCGGCGACGCCCCGCCCGAGACAATCGCCGCCGTGGCCCCGTCCCTCCGCGAGGGGTATTTCTGCCTCAAAGCTCCCCACCACGGTTCCCAAAGCTCCTTTTCGCCCGTTCTCGGCTCCCTTGCCGCCGACCATATTCTCATAAGCTCCGGCGCTTCCGGTTCCGCGGGCGCCGTTTCCCCGGCTTACGCCGCCATGCCGGGCGTGTGCCACTGCACGTCCTGCGCCTCCTGTGCGGCGTTCCAGTCGGGCGGGTGCTGCGGGCGGCTGAAGGTCTGTTACAGCCTTTCCCGCCCCGCTCTGGCGGTTGCCTGCCCGTTTGCTTCTTCCGGGCGCGGTTCTCCCCCGTGCGGCGTGCGCGTGCTTACCCCGCTGGGCGTGCGCGGCTGCTTCTGCGGCTGATTCCCTTCCCGGTTCTAATTCCTGCTTCTTCTGCGTATTTATGGGATCGGTGGCGCGGGATGTCCGCAATGTCTAAAATCCGGAAAAAATTTCATCCTGTTTTTTGTAGCATTTCCCGGTGATATATGGTACAATGGGAGCCGTGCCGGAGGTGATTTCGGGGAAGGGCGGCCGGGCTGCCTTTTTCTTCCGGGGAAAATGGGATATTTGGCTTTGCACCTGTAATTTCCGTATTGATTCTGCAAAATTTATAAAAATTTATATCCATTTTGTACTTGACATTATATGCTAAATATCTTATAATCCAATTAAACATATGGATGGCTCTGTGCCCTCTGCTTTTGACTCTGTGCGAGCCGGAAGGGGGTAAAAGCGGAGGGGTTTGGGCCAAACAGTCAGGGGATTCTTTAACACCCATGACGTACATGTATGTTAAATTCCAATAGGCACACGCAAATGCACAACGACTATTTTTAAGGAGGACAAAAAGGATGAACAAAATCAGAGGAAAAGTTCTATCCCTCGTGCTGGCAGCAGCACTTGTGGTATCGAGCTTTCCGGCGACCTTCGCTTCCGCGAGCAGTCATAAGACTGTATCCGGAGTTTTGAAGGACGATCCCGATCAGGACACATTCTACCTCGTAAATGGCGGAAGCGGCGATCAGCTCAAAGTAAAGGATTTCGATTCCCTAATTTACACAGGCAGTGTTCCGCTTGAAACAAAAGATCATGAGGAGGCTTCCGATATTGAAGTTTCTTCCATTTCCCATGTTTCCGGCGACAGGGTTGTAAAATGGGATATCAGCGATGACGGCGATGTTACGCTGAGCCTGAGAAGCAGCAGCTCCGAAGGGAAAGAAGTTATCGCTGTCCTGTACAAAGGTACGTACACAGATGACGACGACAATGACATTACGGTAAAGGCAAGCACCGATATTACCATTCATGCTGTGGATAAAGACAGCGCGGTAATTGGCGATGCTACGCTTGCTGAAGAAGATTCTTCTGTAACTCCAGGCGAAGCGACAGTCAATGATGGAGACGATGGAGACAGAACAAAGGGCAAGAAGAGCGCTGAGTTAAGCGATGATTTCGATGCCAAAACTGCAAAACACGAGATTAATAATGGCACGGATGACACTGATTCTAAATTGTTGACAGTTTACAAGGCTGAGCCGCAGAAAGAAAGTGCTCTTCCAAAGTGGGTAGCTTACAAAACAGTGGCAGACAGTGACAAAGTAACAGATGCTACTGATACAGGCATCTATTATACATTGAAGAGCAGCAACAATGATATTGTCCTTGGGGATGCAAGTTCCAAGGATGGCAGTACTTCTTATACTCATAGCGTTGAAAATGGTACGCCAAAAGATAGTACCGGCACAACCACGTATTCCGCTTCGGATATTACTGAAGCCAGTGATGATAGTGCAACTGTCACAGTGAATGCAGATAATTCTCAGAAGCTTGATGTTGCTTTAGCTGCCAATGACCCGGCTAAAGAGGATGCTAACAGCACGAGTGCTTGGAAGTATTATTACAAAGTTGGTACAGGCGTTACAGCAGCAACTATGGACGATACGGCAATAACGCTGGCTGATGGGATTGATTTGTCAAAAGTTTCTGCAAGTGATAACGATACAATCGCTGTTACTGCTTTTACTGTTGATGAAACTCCAGCAGTAAAAGGCACTGTAACAGCTACGATTACGGTTACCACAACAGGTAAAGTTGTAGCGGCTGATTGTGCAACGGTTTCTGCAAATACGGCGGATGGTAAGGTCGATATTGCTATGGCTGCCAATGACCCGGCTAAAACTACTGCGGGTTTTGCCGATGCATGGACTTATTATTACAAAGTTGGCACAGCTGTAACAAAAGCTACTACGAGCGATACGAAAGTAACGCCGGGTGAGGCTGTTTATACGGCTGGCAATACGACAACAAAGATGGCTGTTACTGCGTTTGATAAGACTGGGGCAGCGAAAGGAACGATTGTTGCCGATCTGATTGCAACTCCTGAAAGTGGAGATGGCAAGGGCTATTCGGCTGTCAAAGCTAGCGTAAAAGATGGTGCAAGTTCCGGGAACGTTACTTTCACCGCTGAGATGACTCAATTCGGCAAAGATTCAAAACTGTTTAAAGATACGAAAGATGTCAAGGTTAAAGTCAAGATTAATAAGGCAATCAAAGTTACTCTCGGCGATAAGGCTGGTTCGAGTGTCTTTAATAAACTTGGCAAAGACCACGGCAAGACTTATCTGTATGCTTCCGGTTTGACGTCAGATAATCACACTAAAGTTGGCGAAACACGTGAAGTCCATAGGATTAACGTGTCAAATTATGAAGTGAATTTCGATGGTTGCGATGCTATGGATGTTACGGTTGCTGATAAAGCAAATGTAACAAAGATTACTGGTAAAGTTGATTCCTTGACAGTTTCCGATGGCAATGTTTCCAGAATTGACCTTGACGCCGGTAATGTTAGTGTTGACGACGCAAAGGCCGGGGACATTGATACAAAGGATGGAACAATCAGCGTAACTTCCAATGCTACAGTTGGTGATCTGAAATGCGAGAATGATCTGACAGATTCCGCTGCGGTAAAGGTAGAAAGCGGAAAAACCGGTTCCATTACCTGTGATGGCACGGTTGAGTTGGATGCAACGGACGATGAGTATAATATCGTTACAAATGATATTTCATGCGACGGTAATGTAACCATTGATTCCGAGGATTCCAAGATTACGGCCGGTATAATTAAACCGACTTCTAACAATGTTACAGTTACTCTTGCAGGCGACAATGTTTCAATAAAGGGCTTTGATTTCGATTATCGTGATGCCACAGTTGAATGCGATGATTTCCAGGGCACAATTCCGGCTCCGATTCATGCAGACAGCGAAGGTGCAACCCTTTCCACCAACGATGAAGATGCAAAGGTAACGGTTAATGGCGACATCGACATTGATGCTATCAGCATTGATGACGAAAGCAAAGTTACGTTTGACGGTAAAGTTAAGGTTCAGGATTTGGATGGCGCTGGCACAATGGTTGTCAAAGCTGGTAACCTCTACATTGGCAACAGTGCGGCTGATACCACTTTGAAGCTTTCCGATCCGACTTTGGCAAAAGGTCAGACAGTCTTCACAGCGGCTCATGACAATGTAGATACGGATGATCTTACTCCGTTTGGTTATACTCTTGTAAAATCGGAAGGTAAAACAGCCGATACATTCAAGATTGATTCTTTGAAGTTTGCTGGTGTTGCAATTAACAAGACTTCCAGCAAAATTGCAAAGGGTTACAGCGATACCTTTACAGCTGGAGCATATCCGGGTGGTACGTCTCTTCCGACCGGTTACACAATTGATTGGGATTTGGAAGACAATGATGGCATTTTCGAATTGACAAAGAATAAAGATGGTTCCGCTTCTGTAAAGTGCGTGGACTATGATAAGACTTTCGCCGATGAGAATAAAGCTACGTTGGTTGCTAAACTGATTGATGCAGACGGCGACGAAGACGATGATTATGATGAGGCTGAATGCAATTTGACAGCCCTTGAAACTCCGGCTCAGAAATTCATTTCTGATACCACAGGCAACAAGGCTATGAAGTTGGGCGATACCTATCAGTTCGCAATTACTTCTACAGATGGTTCTAAACCGAGCTTTGCAGTTGCAAGTGCAGGTGCTGCGGTATCCTATGCGGGTGCTTCCGGAAATAAGTACTTCTTCAAAGTGAAAGCGGCGAAGGTTGGTAGTTACGGTGTGTATGCTGGCGGTACAAAAGTTGCGATTCTTGTAATCAGCAGCGATGTGACGTTGGATACCTCCAAGGTTACTGTCAAGGCAGGTTCTTCCTATCAGTTTGAGGCCACGGCTCCAAAGCAGCCGACATTCCAGGTTGCTGGGATTGGCACAATTGCTCTTAGGTCTCACAGTGGCAGCAACTACTACTTCAAGGTAACGGTTCCGTCGAAGACAGCCAAGGGCGGCCATGGCGTTTACGTCAATGGTGTTCGTATGGCAGTCCTCACGGTAGCGTGAGTATCTTGAAAAGCGTGACCCCTTTGATTAAACAACAACAAACTCAACAAAATTAGTAAGTTGTATTTGCGTAGCGGCGGTTTGGGCGAAGAGCTCAGGCCGCCGCCTTGTGCTGTCCGCCTTTTCGTCGGCCCACCCTTTCGTATGGTGTAAATGGATCGTTTTCCCGTGTGGGACTGAAATTAAAACACTCCCGAACGCACCCAGCCAAATTTAGTGCGTCCGTCCATGAAAACCCGTAAACCAATTGGTACCCTGTTGCCTGATGGGAGGTGCCAAGGGGTGCAGGGGGGAGCGATTAGGTGCCCCTCCCGCCGGGGGCGCACAGCGCCTTTCGCGCCTTCGGCGTCCACGCCTATGGCAGAGCGAAAATCATAACTTTTCATTCCCCTTTTGGGACGCACTCGATAGGATTCTTCAAATTCCGTCCGGCTTGAGGACGTTCAAAAAAATTAACAGAATCTTTAATACGAAAAAGAGTGTTTTCCCTTTTGGGGACGCACTCGATAGGATTCTTCAAATCCCGTCCGTGCCCCATTTAGGGCAGTCCGCTTTCCCTTGCCCTTTCGTCCATGAGAATATCCTTGCCGATTGGTCTCTGCTTGCCTGATGGGACGTGCCAAGGGGTGCAGGGGGGAGCGATTAGGTGCCCCTCCCGCCGGGAGTTCACAGCTCCCCCCTGCGCGCGCTTTCCATCCTTTCGCGCAAGA